>Ga0209345_10000255_pt1 | contig 71463 bp, 65 predicted proteins | sample Cruoilmetagenom7_FD_187294 | JGI IMG/M metagenome (GOLD analysis project Ga0209345, IMG submission 187294) | Oil polluted marine microbial communities from Coal Oil Point, Santa Barbara, California, USA - Sample 7 (SPAdes) (version 2) | ecosystem: Environmental > Aquatic > Marine > Oil seeps ... | reverse complement strand
AATCTACCACCCTTTTTTAAATCCACAAGGGTTTTTCTTAACTTTTTTTGCCTTTTTTTCAAGAGAGACCACAACCATTTGGCAACAAGCATCTTGCAACCCAACAACTCCCGGAAAAAGGGAAAACAATTTAATACTTTTTCCCCATAGCGCAAAACAAACGCACGTTAAAATTGCCAAAGACACCTTCTTGACCCCCTCAGAGACAGGGCAAGGGATGCAGCAAAGCACCCGGACCCACCATAAGGGAGGGAGCGCCATCACCTATCCTAATATATAATGAATAAAATCACACCTATATATATTGCCAACATAAATACTAGATGTTATCTTTGCACACTTATTACGACAAAAAAACATGATCAAAATAACTTTACCCGACGGGAGCATTAGGGAATACACAAAAGGAGCTACCCCTTTAGAGGTGGCCAAAAGCATAAGCGAAGGTTTGGCCCGAAATATTATATCAGCAAAATTTAATGGTGTTACCGTTGAAACCGTAACCCCATTAAATGAAGATGGATCACTAATCCTGTATAGCTGGAACGATAAGGAAGGTAAGACTGCTTTCTGGCATTCTACCTCACACGTTGTAGCCCAAGCTTTGGAAGAATTGTATCCTGGAGTGAAATTGACCATAGGACCCGCCATAGACAACGGATTTTATTATGACGTAGATTTACCGGACGGGGCTATCTCCGAAAAGGATTTTCCGGAGATTGAAAAGAAAGCGCTGGAAATTGCTAGGGGAAAACACGATTTTAAGATGCGGTCCGCGACAAAGGCACAAGCATTGGATCTCTACAAATCACAAGGGAACCAATATAAGGTAGAACTTATAGAGAATCTCGAAGACGGCACCATTACCTTTTGTGACCACGATACCTTCACCGACCTGTGTAGGGGCGGGCACATTCCAAATACAGGTATTATTAAAGCCATTAAGGTATTGAGTGTAGCCGGCGCCTATTGGAGGGGAAATGAAAAAAACAATCAGTTGACCAGGGTATATGGTATTTCTTTTCCGAAACAGAAAGAGCTCACCGAGTATTTGGAACTATTGGAGGAAGCCAAAAAAAGAGACCACAGAAAACTGGGCAAGGAATTGGAACTCTTCACTTTCTCACAAAAAGTAGGACAAGGTCTTCCGTTATGGCTCCCCAAAGGGGCAGCTTTAAGGGAGCGTTTGGAGAATTTTTTAAAGAAAGCGCAAAAGAAGGCCGGTTATGAGATGGTGATAACCCCACATATAGGACAGAAGGAACTTTATGTTACCTCTGGGCATTATGAAAAATATGGAGCTGATAGCTTTCAACCGATAAATACCCCTAAAGAAGATGAGGAGTTCTTGTTAAAGCCCATGAACTGTCCACATCACTGTGAAATTTACAACACAAAGCCATTTAGCTACCGGGAGCTCCCAAAAAGATATGCCGAATTTGGAACCGTATACCGATACGAACAGAGCGGCGAATTGCACGGCCTTACACGGGTCCGTGGTTTTACACAGGATGACGCCCATATTTTCTGTACTCCCGATCAATTAGCGGACGAGTTTAAAAATGTTATAGACCTAACCTTATATGTATTGGGTTCTTTGGGCTTTGGTAATTTTACTGCCCAGGTATCCGTAAGGGATCTAGAGAAGCCTGAAAAATATATTGGATCGGTAGAAAATTGGGAAAAGGCAGAAAGTGCTATTATAAATGCCGCGAAAGAAAAGGGCCTTGACTTTGTTATAGAAAGTGGTGAAGCCGCTTTTTATGGTCCAAAGTTGGATTTTATGGTAAAGGATGCCCTTGGCAGAAACTGGCAATTAGGGACCATACAAGTTGATTACAACCTACCGGAACGATTTGAACTCACCTATAAAGGTAGCGATAATGAGCTGCATAGGCCAGTAATGATCCACCGGGCCCCATTTGGAAGTATGGAGCGTTTCATAGCACTTTTGCTGGAACACACAGGCGGTAATTTCCCACTTTGGCTAATGCCAGAGCAGGCTATTATACTCCCTGTCAGCGAAAAACATGAAATATATGCCCAAAAAGTTTTAAATTCCTTGGAAAATAACGACATTCGCGCCCTAATTGATAACCGAAACGAAACGGTTGGCAAGAAAATACGTGAAGCAGAGATGAATAAAATCCCATTTATGCTGATTGTAGGAGAGAATGAGGAAAAAGAGGAAACCATTTCCGTCAGGAGACACGGCGGCGAAGATTTTGGTGCCATCACTGCAAAAGCGTTTTCAGACTTGGTATTAACTGAAATAAATAGTACCTTAAAGTCGTTTTAAAAATAAGTTTAACTAAAAATATTACGTCATAGCAATTAGAAAAAGATTTAGGCCCCAACCTAGAAGGGAAAACAAAAACCCGCACAATATCAATGAAAGTATTTCATCGCCAAAAGTTAGGTTGGTTGGCGACAATATAGAGGTAGGTGTATACAACACCCGCGAAGCCTTGGCGAAAGCAGAGGAACTGGAATTGGATTTAGTAGAAATTTCTCCTAAAGCCGATCCTCCTGTTTGTAAAATAATAGATTACAAAAAATTTCTTTACGAACAAAAGAAAAGGGAAAAGGTCATGAAGGCCAAAGCCACTAAAGTAATCGTTAAAGAGATAAGATTTGGTCCACAAACGGATGATCATGATTACGAGTTTAAGAAGAAGCATGCAGAAAAATTCTTAAAGGATGGCGCCAAACTAAAAGCGTACGTATTCTTCAAAGGTCGATCTATTGTTTACAAAGACCAAGGAGAGATACTATTGCTTAAGTTGGCATCCGAGTTGGAAGATTTGGGCAAGGTAGAACAAATGCCGAAACTTGAAGGTAAGCGTATGACCATGTTCATTGCTCCTAAGACCAAAAAATAAACCTAGCCTTTATTGTATAGGATATTTAAAATATAGTGCTGAAATTATTTTTAGCATTAAGATAGTAAGCGAGATAAATTAATAAATAGGAAGAAAATGCCTAAACAGAAAACAAAATCCAGTGCCAAAAAGCGATTTAAGCTTACGGGTACTGGTAAGATTAAAAGAAAGCACGCTTATAAGAGCCACATTCTAACGAAGAAGTCTAAAAAGCGTAAGCTAGCGTTAACCCACTCTGGATTAGTTCATGAAGCGGATGTTAACAGTATTAAAGAACAATTACGTTTAAAGTAATCGTTCTAATCGGTAATTATTAACCCTGGAGTTGGGCCAAAACATTTACAATTGTAGATTTAGTATTTACGATTTTAAATAAAAAAAGTGTCGATTATCGACCGCCTACTACAAAAAACAATTAAAATTATGCCAAGATCAGTAAATTCAGTTGCTTCCAGAGCCAGAAGAAAAAAGGTAATGAAGCAAGCCAAAGGTTACTTTGGAAGACGTAAAAACGTTTGGACAGTAGCCAAAAATGCGGTTGAAAAAGCAATGTTATATGCTTATAGAGATCGTAGAAACAAGAAAAGAACTTTCCGCTCCCTATGGATTACCCGTATCAACGCTGGTGCCAGATTGCACGGAATGTCCTATTCCCAGTTTATGGGCAAGGTAAAAGCCAACAACATTGAGCTAAACCGTAAGGTTTTGGCAGATTTGGCGATGAACCACCCAGAGGCTTTCAAGGCTGTTGTAAACAAAGTAAAATAAATTAATAAACTTATCTCGCTTATAAAAACCTGTTCTACATAGAACAGGTTTTTTTGTGTCCTATCCAAAACCTTTGGACAAATTCTACTATAAAGAACGTATTATCAAGTGGTATTTATTTTAGACCATGCTTCATTGTTGTGTTTCTGCAAAAATTGGGATTGAGTTGATTTGTTGTGTGTTCTTTTCTTGATTTTATCCCTATTTATTGGACATAATCGAATGAAACTTTTGTTGAAATCATTCTTTCATTTTACTCAAGTGGTTTATATTGTTTTTAATCGGTTTTCGTGAATCTTCGATTTAGTTCATTAATTTTTACTTGTTGTTCCAAGGTATTCATATTTAAGAAAATAACCAGCCATGAGCTAAACAAACCTGCCTCGCAGGCAGGCGGGAGAAAAGACCCTTCTTCACTATGTAGCCCCTAAAATCGTTGGATTTTATGGACCTATGCCATGGCCTAAATTATGTCCAAGGCTTCAATAATTCTTTAAGGCAATGTCATCTCCACCACGGAAGAAGACCGACCTAACTACGGACTTCAAGGACAATATTCAACCTTATTCAATAATGGTCAATGATTTATTGACACTTAATAGATTGACGGAACCAAGGAACGGTCTATTTTTATTGTAGTAGTAAATCAAGGGGTTTTCACACCGGATGTAGCTAGGCAACCATTAGCCCATATTCACCTTAGTGAAAGCGGCCTGGACGCTGCGGCCGTTAAGTTACCTTGCCCTGGACATGTGTCATCAAACTAAACTTGACTACGGCTGGCTACTGCTAACCAAGGTACACCGTACCTTGTTGTTGGGCCCTGGTCGTTTTTTGGGCGATGCAAAAAATGAACAGAACACGAACTCTGGGATAGTTTATCCTATCTTTTTCCAATTCACATACAACTTTTGGGATTGATCCTGCTAAATCCCAAAATAGCTTATCACCAAATTTCGGCCACTGGCATTATTCCTGTGTTCGCACAAATAGATACCTTGCCATATGCCTAAATTTAATTTCCCATTGCTAATGGGTATCTGAACAGAAGCTCCCATCAGGGAGGATTTTATATGTGCCGGCATGTCGTCCGAGCCTTCATAATCATGAAGGTAATAGGGCGCATTTTCAGGAACCATAATATTCATATGACTTTCAAAATCGGACCTTACGGTAGGATCCGCATTTTCATTTATAGTTAAACTTGCAGAAGTGTGCTTTATAAACACCTGCAACATGCCTGTTTGGATCCTTTTTAAATGTGGAAGATGTTCAAGTATGGTATTCGTAATTAAATGAAAGCCTCTATTATACGACTTTAAACATAATTCACTCTGGTAAAACATCATAGGATTTCGTTTCTAGAATTTTTTCAAATTTCGATAAATATTATTAAATGTAAAACTTTATACAACAAGACACGTATTTAGAGCAATATCAAATACCTTTGCAGCTTAAATTATTTGAATGGACTTATCAAAAGTAAAAATGGTTGTCACCGATATGGATGGCACCCTACTAAACTCGAGGCATGAAGTAAGCAATAAATTCTTCAAATTATTTGAAGAATTAAAAAAAAGGGACGTAAAATTTGTTGCTGCCAGTGGACGCCAATACAATAGTATAGTGGATAAACTGAATGCTATAAAAAATGATATAATTGTTGTAGCGGAAAACGGGGCTTTTGTAAAGGAGCAGGAAATGGAATTGTTGGCCACTCCATTAGATGCGACCGCTATTAGAGAAACAATAGATCTTTTAAAGAATGTTGAGGGAATTCACCCCGTTTTATGTGGTAAAAACAATGCCTATATCAATGGAAATTCGGATATATTTCTAAATAAACTCAAAGAATACTATTCCGAGTTTAGCGTTTTAAACGACATTTCATCTTTTGATGGTGAAGTATTAAAAATAGCCATTTACCATTTTGAAAGTTCAGAAAAACATATTTATCCCATGGTAAAACATTTAGAGCCGGATTTAAAAGTGAAAGTTTCAGGAGAGAATTGGGTTGATATTTCCCATATGAATGCCAATAAAGGTTATGCCTTACAACATATTCAGGAAAAATATGGCATAAGCAGACATGAAACTATGGTTTTTGGGGATTACAATAATGATTTGGAAATGTTGGCGATGGCCGACTTTAGTTTTGCCATGGCCAATGCCCATCCTAATGTAAAGGAAGCATCAAATTATCATACAAGTAGCAATGATGATTTTGGAGTTGAGAACATTTTGGAATCAATGTTGTCCGCAAAGGTCATTAAACAGTAAAAAAATCATTGCGGTGCACCTAACAATGCACTTGGTAAATACCCCATCGTTTTTTTGAATGCTACGGTAAAATGTTGTGGATTGGAATACCCAACTTCATACGCTGCTTGGGCAATTGATAAATTGTCATCACGGATCAATGTTATGGCCTTCTCCATACGCAACCGGGTTATATATTTAAAGATAGTGGTTTGATGTATCTTTTTAAAACAGCTTTTTAATTTCGTGGTATTAAACCCTGCTATTTCAGACAGTTCCTTAATAGTCAGCTTTCTCTTTAGGTGCTGTTTGATATAGGAAACTACGTTTTCAATCGTGTCATGATCCAATTTGGACAACCGAGGCTCCTGGAACTCCTCTATTTCTCCAATACGATACTCTCTTCCCAGTAATACCTCTATTACCAAACATCTAATTTGAGATTCTATATACTTGGTTCTGGAATGTCCAGTAAACGGACAGTTCAAAATTTCGAGAAGTAAGACTCTTGGCTTGGCGGGAATTGGCTGTCCTTTACTCCAGAGACATTTGAGATCATTTCCCAAAACACCTAAGAAACCTTCAAAGACACTATCATATTCTGTTCCCAATAAATCTTCAAGAAACTCCTCGGTAAAGAAAATATCTACAGAAACGTACTCTAGCCCCTTAAGTTTTTGAGTCCCTAAAATTTTTGGCCATTGTACAATATTATAGCAACCAGAGTTTATACCTACTTTGGCTTTAACTTCCGAACTGATAAACTTATAGTTGCCTTCTAGCAAAAAATGGATACCGAAGCAAAAATGAGCATTTTCATATTCTGACGTAGAAAAACTGTCGAGGCTTAACTTACGTAATAGAACCGTAGCACCATCTAACCGAAGCTCTTGTTGGTTTTCGTTACCCCCCTTTTCCTGTTTAAATACTTCATTTTTAAATGCATTCTCATGCGACAATTCCAAGGAATCAACACCGTTGCCAACCCTCTGCTTCTTTGATGGAAAAAGACCTATTCTCATTTATTCTTAATTCGTTACTAAAACTTCCTTTTGCGTTATTGCTACCCGAAATCCTAGATTAGTTTTGCAAAGTAAACTATTTAGACTTAATCTTAATAAGGATAAGCGTTTTTTTTTAATAATATGAAGAACTTATTTACTGCTTTCTTACTCATCATTTTCTCATCGGCGCAAGGACAGGACATTTTTGGCAAAATTTCGGGTACTATAAGTGATGCTTCTGGAGCTCCTTTGCCTTATGCAAGCGTTTTGGTGGAGGGTCTAAAACGAGGAGTTCTTACCGACGATGATGGAATATACACTATTAGTAAGGTCCCCATAGGAAAGCACAAGGTTGTGGTTTCCTTCATCGGCTATGGCACGCGCTCTAAGACCATTGAAGTCAACGAAAGCACAAGAAACATTAAAGTTAATTACACACTACAGGAAACCGTAGAGAACCTAAATGAGGTCACCGTCAATGGCAAGACTAAAGAAACAGCGCTTGAGACCGAAGGCTTTGCCGTAAATGCAATAAATACAAAAGAAGTTAGTCTTAGGAATATTCAAACAAACGAATTATTAAACACTACGGTTGGTGTAAAAATTCGTCAAAATGGAGGTTTAGGTTCTGAGGTCAGTTATAGTTTAAATGGGTTGTCAGGAAACTCTGTACGCATATTTATCGACGGAATCCCTATCTCTATGTATGGTAATTCTTTTAATTTAAATAGTATTCCACCTTCAATGATTAAAAATATTGAGGTTTACAAAGGGGTGGTTCCCGGGCATTTGGCAGACGATGCTTTAGGAGGAGCCATTAATATTGTACTTCATAAAGATGCAAAAACAAATTTCAATGCCTCAGTTTCTTACGGATCCTTCAACACCTTTCAAACCAGTGTAAATGGATTATATCGATTTGAAAAATCTGGATTTACTATAAAGGCATCCCTTTTTCATAATTATTCCGATAATGATTATAAAGTATCAGGCAGAAGCGTAGTAGTTACCGGTTTAGGAGGTGTACAAACACCTATTACGGCTAAAAGGTTTAACGATGCCTATAGGTCTACAGGTGGAATGGCACAGATTGGCTATACTGATGTAAAATGGGCAGACCAATTTTTTATTGGTATTACTGGCTCTGACGATTATAAAGAAGTACAACACGGAGCTTTTATGACCATTACTCCGTACAAGGACAGGTTCCTAGAATCTAACGCCTTATTGGGAAGTTTAAACTATCAAAAGAAAGATCTTTTCACCAAAGGGCTTGATGTTACCATAAACGGATTGTATGGTAAAAGAAACCGAGCTGTTAACGATACCGTTTCTTGGGCGTATAGTTGGAACGGAGAAAGAGCTATTGATTTTAGAGGAAATGAATATCAATACACTTGGCGTTCTCAACAAGAGGGTGGACCTACCCTATCCAAAATTAAAAGAAATGTAGCATCAATCAGAACTGGGGTTTCATATGCTCTTAACGATACGCACAAGGTAGCTATAAATCATGTATATAGTGGAATTGACCGAGAAGATAGTGATGCACTAAGATCAGTATTGGAAAACACCTTTCTTGGAACAAGAGATTTGCATAAAAACATTTATTCCTTAACCTATGAATTAACAGCTTTCGAAGAAAAGCTAAAAGCCAGTCTATTTGGAAAACATTATCAGCAAAAAACGGAAAGTAGTGATCCCGCTATAGAATCTGACACCAACGGAAACAACGTGGTTATAGACGAAGTTGTAAGTAGTAATAAAAATTATGATGGTTATGGCTTTGCTGCTTCTTATGCCATTATTCCCAATATAACACTTTTGGCATCTGCAGAAAAGGCTATTCGACTACCAAACGAAACGGAGGTATTTGGTAATGATGGAGATAACGTAGTAGCCAATTCAAGCATTGACCCAGAAAGTAGCAACAACTACAACCTAGGATTCAGGTTTGGGTCATTTAACATCAAAAAACATGACTTTACGATTTCAACAAATGTATTTACCAGAAACATTAAAGATAGAATTGGTTTGCCTATTGAAACCTCTCTGAATGTTAATGACGAATTAATTGTATATGTAAATCAAGGTAGTGGTACATCGAAAGGCATAGATACACAATTAAACTACTCCTATGACAACAATTTTGGGCTCAATTTTAATGTTTCTAGTTTCGATTTAAGAATTGTAAATCAAGGAATAGAAATAGATGTACCAAATACACCATTCTTTACCATGAACGGTGGCTTACGCTATTCTTTCGAGGATGTAATTCTAAAGAAATCTCGTTTAAATCTTTTCTATAATGTCTATTTCACGGATGAATTTTCATTCTTGACCTCACAAGGCTCTAACACCGTTGGCACTGAATTTTTTACAGTACCCCAACAATTATCACAAGATTTTGGACTTAGTTACACATTCCCAAATAACAAGTTCGTAATGAGTTTTGACGTCAAAAATATTTTTGACAAACCCCTATATGACAACTTATCTGTACAAAAACCTGGAAGAGCTTTTTACCTAAAATTAAATTACGCAATAAATAAATTTTAACCCTTTTAATTAAATAAGATATGAAACGTACATTTTTGAATTTTAAAACCTTGGCAACAATCGCATTAACAGCTGGTCTTATGACTGCTTGTAGTAGCGATGATATTGGTGGAAACCCAGATCCAGATCCAGATCCAGATCCAATTGAAGACACTAGATGGATTACCGTTGCCGCTGCCAAAATGGGAGATGCCCCTGGTGATGGCAACGGAGGAACATTAATTTACTCTGTAACAAGTACTGATGCAAAAGACCCTACCGTATCAATAGCGCCTTTTGAAAATGGATTTATTGCACCTTCCAACAGAACAGCTAGATTACAGTCTTCTGAAGATGGTAACACTATTTTTAATATTAGTTACGCAGGAGATACTGGTGGTAATTATACAAAATACACCGTAGAAGGCGGGCAAAACTTTACTCCAACAGGTTCAGAAGTAAGTATAGCGCCTTATGTAGGTACTGCACCAAGATGGATAAAGTTATTTGATGGAGACCAAACCGGGGCTGCTGTTTATGTAAACACAGAAAATGAATTTGATGACAGTGACAATTACAAACGTACAGAAGCTACGATTGGTGTTGTAACATTGGATTTAGTAAATTCTTCAATAAAAGAGTTCCAAGAACATAGTGTAGCCTTAAGTGCTGAAGAAGAAGCAAATGGTTATTATATCTCAAGAATTGACATGCCTACCTTAAATGCTAACGGAGATAAATTATATATTGGTGCACGTCTAAGCAAAGTTGATCCTGCCACTGCAGAAAGTGACAGTGATTATGAAGTTTTAGGTTCTAAAACTATTGTATTAGATTACCCATCTTTGTTAAATCCATCTGTAATAACTTCTACTGTAGGACACGGAGATACGAACGGATATCGCAGTATTAATTCCTTCGAATATAACGGAAGTGTTTATCAAGCCAATCAAAGTGATCCTGAAGGTTCTCACATCTTAAAAATTGATGCCGATAACGAATATGACGATTCTTATGAATTTAACTTGGATGATGCTTTAGGTATTGAAGGGGCTTATATCCTTGCTTGGAGACCTGCAGAAAATGGCAAAGCGGTTTTAGCTTACCGTCATGACGGATCAGCAGAAGGCGTAGCAGGTGCTCAAGGGTTTTTCGCTTTGGTAGATTTAAACGCTAAAACAGCTGTAAAAATAGATGCTATTCCTTATGACCCTGACTTTTACTTATTCCAATACCAAGGTTTTGTAGTTGATGGAACGGAAATATACGTAACCCAGGCCCCAGTAGGTCAAAACGGAAACATTTATGTTATAGAATCCGAAACAGGTGAAGTGACCAAAGGTGCTGAGTTGGTAAACGTAGCAGGAAGTCATTTTATAGGTGTATTTTAAACCTATCACCATTATTTCCTGAATCTATGTAATTTTATATGACCTTGGCCACTGATAGGCCAAAGTCTAAGTATTTAGGTTTGACAAAACATCAGCATTTACAGGGTTATATACCACTGGTGCTAGTTTAAAATAAGGGTCGAACGCCAAGTCGTAACCTTTATTAATAACGTATTGATAAAGAAAATTACTAAAAACTGTTGTTCTAGCTGTAAGCTTTGACAACAGTTTTTTATTTTTAGGTCACAATACCCAAATATAAATAGGTAAGCGGAATATCATCATTATGTTTTTTGCTTCTTTTTCTGGGCAGCTGGAAAGAGCACATTATTCAATATTAAACGATAGCCGGGAGAGGTAGGATGCAGTTCCAGTTCTGTTTTTGGATCCCCTACCCTATGCTGATAGTCCTCTGGATCGTGCCCTCCGTAAAATGTAAAGAAGCCCTTTCCTTTAATTCCATGAATATATCTTGCCTCGCCATTAATTTTATTCTCTCCCAAAACCAAGACGGTAGGTTTAATCTCTTCCCTGGCAAAAGCCGTTGTCTGTCCCATAAACCCCTTGACCAAGGCGGTATGGTTCTGGCATAACATGGTGGGTACCGGGTCCCATTTAGCAGAGAAATCCATTAAAGAAAAATAGTCTGTTTCCTTGGGTACATTACCCCGCCTATTGGTCATATCTATAGAAGAAAATTCATATCGCAAGGGGTTGCGCTCCAGTATGAAATTGGTAAAGGCAAAGGTTTTTCCATAGTCTAACTTACCTTGATAATTGGCATCGGACGGATCCCCATCGAACATGGGCTCACAAATATCCACGCCATCTGCCGCCAGGGCAATATCAAAACTATCCGTAGCAGAGCACATAGCAAACATAAACCCTCCGCCAATAACATAATTTCTAATTTTTAAGGCTACCGCCCTCTTCTCCTCAGAAACTTTATCGAACCCCAATTTATGTGCCAAGGCTTCTGCCTGCTGTTTCCCCTCTATATACCAGGGAGCCACCCTATAGGCGCCATAAAATTTTCCATATTGGCCTGTAAAGTCTTCATGATGCAAATGCAACCAATCATAGAGCACCAATTTGTCCTCCAAAACTTCTTCATCATAAATTTGGTCATAAGGAATTTCCGCATAGGTAAGCACCATGGTAACAGCATCATCCCAAGGGGAATTATCCTTAGGGGAATATACCGCAATTTTTGGCGCCTTCTCCAAAATTACCGCTTCCTGGTTTTGGGATGGACTTGCAATTTCTTCCAAAATACCTTGCGCTTGGGAATCGGATACAATCTCAAAAGATACGCCTCGTATCTGACACTCCCTTCGAATGTTCTCCCCATCCGGCAACAAAAATGACCCTCCCCTATAATTTAACAACCATTGCACTTTTTGTTGTTTGGTCAATACCCAGAAGGTAATTCCGTATGCTTTTAAATGGTTTTTTTGACTTTCCGCATCCATTGGAATAAGAATGGAGGAAGCAGAAATTTCAATTACAGAAAAAAGAATAAAAAAAAGAGGCAAAAAACGCTTATGCATGTAACACAATCTAAGGTGAATCCTCCCAAAGATACTTGAAAAATGATGCTTCAGTTTTGAAATAAGGTTAAAATTTTCAAAATGACTTCGTACATAAGAAATCGAAACTGTAACAATATGTGAGTAAAATGCAAAAATTTAAGCTCCAAGTTGATTTAAATACACCATCATTAGAATGGAACATCATTGTCATCCTGCATAGAATCACCGTTCATGGAGCTACCAAAGGCTTCATTGGCATTGGGAAGGTTTTTGGTAGTGAAAGGGTTCTCGTCATCGGCATTCATTTTGGACTGAAATTCGAACGGGGAATCAAAATCATCCAAATTATCAAACTTACCTAGATGTCCTACGAATTTCAATCGAATATTTTCCAAACCACCATTTCTATGCTTGGCTACGATAAACTCACCTTGACCGGCTGTCGGAGAGCGCTCTTCATCATCCCACTCGTCTATCTTATAATACTCCGGTCTGTAGATAAAGGAAACAATATCCGCATCCTGTTCAATTGCCCCTGATTCCCTCAAATCCGACAGAATAGGGCGTTTACTTCCTCCCCTGGTCTCTACGGCACGCGATAACTGGGAAAGTGCAATTACCGGAACGTTCAATTCCTTTGCCAAGGCTTTTAAGTTCCTCGAAATCATAGATATTTCCTGTTCACGGTTACCGCCTTTCTGACTACCTCCGGCCGTCATCAACTGTAAATAATCAATAATGATCATTTTTATACCGTGCTGAGAAGCCAAACGTCTAGCTTTCGCACGAAGGTCAAAAATGGACAATGAAGGGGTATCATCAATAAATAGCGGTGCCGTCTCCAGGGCCTTTACCTTTACGTTCAGCTGTTCCCATTCATGTTTCTCCAATTTTCCGGTTCTTAATTTCTCCGAAGACAATCCCGTTTCAGAGGAAATTAACCTGGTAATCAACTGTACGGAAGACATTTCCAGCGAGAAGAAGGCCACACCAAAACCGGAGTTTACAGCAATATTCCTAGCCATGGACAGCGTCAAAGCGGTTTTCCCCATACCTGGCCTAGCTGCCACAATAATCAAATCACTGGGCTGCCAACCAGAAGTTAGCTTATCCAATTTATCAAATCCGGATGGTATACCACTCAAGCCCTCTTTTCCCGATATTTCTTCAATCTTTTTCTTGGCTTGTATCACCAAATTTTGAGCAGTTTCTGCAGAACGCTTTAAGTTACCCTGGGTAACGTCGTACAGCTTGGATTCCGCAGCATCCAACAAATCAAATACATCGGTACCATCATCATAAGCCTCTTCAATGATTTCATTTGAAATCTTAATAAGGCTACGCTGAATAAATTTTTGGAGGATAATACGCGCATGAAACTCTATATGTGCTGAAGAAGCCACCTTTTGAGTCAATTTAATCAGGTAAAAATCGCCTCCGGCACTCTCCAAACGTCCATCCTTTTTCAATTGGGAAGAAACGGTTAATAAATCCACCGGTTCAGAGTTTTCGAACAACTTAAAAATGGCCTCATAGATATATCTATGCGCATCTTTATAAAAAGCTTCAGGATGCAGGATATCTATAACTTCATCCACCCCCTTCTTGTCGATCATCATAGCACCAAGCACAACCTCCTCTAAATCAATGGCTTGTGGCGGTATTTTCCCTTTCTCCAAGCTAATAATGGTAGACTTATCTATGCGATGACCAATAACGGGGTTAGTTTTTTCCATGAATGCTAAATTATACAAATAAGAATTAAAAAGAAGTTTGGGATATTAACAGTTGTTCAACAATTTGCCTGTTGATAAGTTACGAAATTTGTTTATAAGCAAAAAAAAACTGGAGAATTTACGCTCCAGATTTTTTAACCTTGACAAAAAGGGATACTATCCATTAAATACACCCATATTGGCATATTTATCCATCCTGTTTTTCACCAATTCTTTTGGTGATAACTTTTTTAATTCCTCATAATGAGAAGAAATTTTATTTTTTACGATTTCGAAGGTCTTATCCCTATTGGCATGTGCACCTCCAGCTGGCTCACGAACTATTTCGTCTATCAGTTTCATTTTTTTCATGTCGGTAGCTGTTAACTTCAAAGCCTCCGCTGCAATTTCCTTATACTCCCAGCTCCTCCATAGAATGGATGAACAGGATTCGGGAGAAATTACGGAGTACCAAGTATTCTCCAGCATCAACACCTTATCTCCTACTCCAATGCCCAATGCACCTCCTGAAGCACCTTCTCCAATAATCACCACAATAATGGGCACCTTAAGGCGCGTCATTTCCAAAATATTCCTGGCAATGGCCTCTCCTTGTCCCCTTTCCTCTGCCTCGATTCCAGGGTATGCCCCTGGGGTATCTATTAGGCACACAACAGGGACGTTAAACTTTTCGGCAGACTTCATTAAACGCAACGCTTTTCTATATCCTTCAGGATTGGCCATACCAAAATTACGCAACTGCCTTGTCTTGGTATTATACCCTTTCTGTTGCCCTACAAACATAAAGCTTTGATCTCCTATCTTACCAAGACCGCCAATCATAGCCTTGTCATCCTTTACATTGCGATCGCCATGTAATTCCAAAAAGGTTTCTCCACAAATGGCCCTTATATAATCTAAAGTATAAGGTCTATTGGGGTGTCTTGACAACTGTACCCTTTGCCATGCGGTAAGATTCTTATATATGTCTTTACGGGTTTCTATCAGTTTTTTCTCAATCTGTTTGCAAGTCTCAGAAACATCAACTTCACTTTCTTCACCGATAATCATGCACTTATCCAATTGCTCTTCTAGCTCTTTAATTGGAAGTTCAAAATCCAAATACTCCATAGGTTAATAGGTTTAGTTCTTTTCAACAGGCAAATATAAAACTTTAATGGGAAGGTAACCCATTAGTCTTTTTTTTTAATTCTTTTCTGTTTTTCAAAATTCCGTTAGCTACTACTGTAGTTAATATTAGAAAGGCTCCAACATAAAAAAGTGGATTCATTTTTTCACTATCACCGAGCATTATAAATGCCAATATTATTCCATAAACAGGTTCTAGGTTACCCGTTAAAATCACCGTATAAGGTGAAATATATTTAAGAATCTTTACGGAGGCAATAAAGGCATAGGCCGTGCACATCGAAGCAAGGATAAAAATAAAATACCAATCGTTCAATGGGAGTTGAAAGAACTTTTGGTCAAAACTACCGCTAAGTGCCAAATAAATAGTCAGAAATAACACACCACTTCCCAACTCATACACTGAAATTACGGAAGGTCTTTGCTGTTGTATCAACTTACCATTGATCAATGAAAAAGTGGCTGACAAAAAGGCGGAAACTAGAGCCAATAGTATACCTAGCATATATCCTGTCTCTACTCTAAACATAATGTAAAGGCCCAACATAACAATAATCCCGAAAATTACTTCATACCCCACCATTTTCCTACCATACCAAAACGGTTCTATTAATGCGGTAAAAAAAGCTCCTGTAGACATCGTTGCCAAGGCTATTGAAACATTGGAAACCTTGATTGCCATAAAAAAGGTTACCCAATGCAAGGCCACAACAATCCCCCCAACGACTAATGTCAACATAGTTTTTGGAGGAACCTTCAAAGGAAATTTCTTAACAAGGATATAGGCAATTATTATCAGGAACGCCATTAGCATACGATACCATACCAAAGGCAGGGCATCTATAGTTATCAACTTGCCCAAAACTGCCGAAAAGCCCCAGATAAAAACTATAAAATGTAGGTGAAAGTAATTCTTTAGCTTAACGTTTGGCATTCTGCAACAAGTAAAACGCTATGAGCCCGAACATAACATTGGGTATAACAACTGCCCATAAGGGCGAAAATCCCGATTGCTCTGCTAGGGTCCCAAATACCTTGTCAAAAAAGATATATATGAAAGCTACCCCAATACCAAAGGCTAAATTTACCCCCATACCCCCGCGTCGCTTTACAGAGGAGACCGCCACCGCAATAATGGTTAGGATAAAAGCTGCAATGGGCAATGCCCAGCGCTTGTACTTTACCAATACATAACTATTTATATTGGACGCACCTTTTCTTTTTTGTTCTGCAATAAAGTTGTCCAGCTCAAACATATTTTTAGTTTCAGCCACATAGGATACCGGGGTTAGATCGCCAATCTTAAAATCAAAAATAGTATCCAATCTTCGTTTGGTTTCCACGATTTCCTCACCATTTTGCAGTTTTCTTTTCTCATAGGACGTTAGCCTATAAACAGAATCCTTTTCCACCCAACGAATGTTGGCCGCAGAAATTTTAAAATCCAAGGTGTTTTCCTCATTAAAGCGTTCCATGGTAAAGTTATACCCTATTTGTCTAGCGGGATCAAAACTACTGACGTAGAGGTAATCTTTTTCATTTAGTTGATTAAAGATATTAGTGGTTACCCTATCTTTTTTTCCCTTCTTTAGGTATTTGAATTTAAATTCATTGTAGCCTACACTGGCAGGAGGAACAATAAACATACTCATAAAGAACATGAGGACGGCAATTATGGAGGCACCTATTAAGTAAGGTCTCAGAAACCTTCCGTACGATACCCCTGAACTAAGAATAGCCACGATTTCTGTGTTATTGGCCAGTTTGGAAGTAAAGAAAATTACAGATAAAAACAGGAAAACAGGAAATAACAGATTCCCTATGACCAGGGTAAAATTCATATAATAAAAGGCTATTTCTGAAAACGGCACCTCATTGTCTATCATTTTCCCTATTTGCTCCGCCAAATTGGCCATTATCCCAATAGGAATAAACAGCATCAGCATCACAAAAAAAGTCGCCAGATAGCGCTTTAATATGTACTTGTCTATTATACTTAGCACTTATAGTCTTTTATCCATTTGTTTTACCATCAGCGATTTCCATTCATAGAAATCTCCCGCTAAAATATGTTTTCTTGCTTCACGAACCAACCACATGTAAAACCCTAAATTGTGAATGGTCGCAATTTGTTTCCCCAAATACTCATTGGCCGCGAACAAATGCCTGAGGTAGGCCTTGGAATACTCTCGATCTACAAAAGTTGTCCCCATCTCGTCCAAGGCGGAAAAATCATCTTCCCACTTTTTATTCTTTATATTGATGGTGCCATGTGCCGTAAAAAGCATCCCATTTCTAGCGTTTCTTGTCGGCATAACACAATCGAACATATCGATTCCCAGCGCTATATTCTCCAGAATATTGATCGGGGTTCCAACCCCCATTAAATATCTAGGCTTGTCCTCGGGCAGAATCTCGCAGACAACCTCTGTCATTTCGTACATTTCCTCCGCTGGCTCTCCTACTGAAAGTCCACCAATAGCGTTACCTTCGGCTCCCACTCCTGCAATATATTCCGCTGACTGCCTTCTTAGGTCCTTATAAGTAGAACCTTGAACAATTGGAAAAAAAGTTTGTTCGTAATCATAGGCCAAAGGAGTTTTCTCCAAATGTTTTATACAACGGTCCAACCACCTATGGGTCATATGCATAGACCTTTTGGCATATTTATAATCACATGGATATGGGGTGCATTCATCAAAAGCCATGATAATGTCCGCACCTATCACACGTTGGATTTCCATTACATTCTCAGGAGTAAACACATGATAAGACCCATCAATATGAGACTTAAACCTAACCCCTTCTTCCTTTATCTTTCTGTTATCCGATAAGGAATAAACTTGGTATCCACCACTATCCGTTAAAATATTTCGGTCCCAGTTCATGAACTTATGTAGACCTCCAGCTTGTTTTAATATTTCCGTTTTTGGCCTCAAATACAAATGATAGGTATTCCCTAAAATTATATCGGGATCTACCTCCTCCCTTAATTCCTTTTGGTGCACCCCTTTTACCGATGCCACGGTCCCCACGGGCATAAAAATGGGAGTTTCAATCTTGCCGTGATCTGTAATAAGTTCCGCTGCCCTGGCCTTGGTCCTTGTGTCCGAATGTTGTAAAGTAAATTTCAAAAATATCTATTTAACCCCGCAAATATAGTCAACTAGAAGGCATAATAACCTTAACAAAAAAATAAAGTTCTGTTATGGGGTCCTCATAGTTGATAAAATATTATAACTCCCGCTTGTGTACCCAAAAGATTGCGATTACTTTTGAAAAGTTATAAAAAATAAAGATAATATGCCAAAACTTCAAGAATTACAAGATTTGACCGTTCAAGTTCGCAGAGACATTCTAAGAATGGTTCATAAGGTAAACTCCGGGCATCCAGGAGGTTCATTGGGCTGTACTGAATTTATTGTAGCTCTTTACAATGAAATTATGGAGCTTAAGGACGAATTTGATATGGACGGAAAAGGAGAGGATCTTTTCTTTTTATCCAATGGTCACATATCCCCTGTTTTCTATAGTGTTTTAGCAAGAAAGGGGTACTTTCCCGTTGATGAATTGAATACTTTCAGATTAATAGATTCGCGTTTACAAGGTCATCCAACTACGCATGAAGGCTTGCCAGGAGTACGCATTGCCTCAGGTTCATTGGGACAGGGCATGTCCGTTGCACTGGGTGCTGCCCAAGCGAAAAAACTGAACAATGATCCTAAAATAGTCTATACCCTTCACGGTGATGGCGAATTACAGGAAGGTCAGAATTGGGAAGCGATCATGTATGCTGCAGGTAAAAAAGTAGATAATATTATTTCCACGATAGATTATAACGGGCAGCAGATTGATGGTGCTACGAACGATGTACTGCCAATGGGAGATTTATCAAAGAAATTTGAAGCCTTCGGATGGGATGTTGTCGACATCAAGGAAGGAAATGATTTGGAGGCTATCACTAAAGGAATGAAAGAAGCCAAGAGCAGGACTGGAAAAGGTAAGCCGGTATGCGTATTATTACACACCGTAATGGGACATGGAGTAGATTTTATGATGTACACCCACGCTTGGCACGGTAAGGCTCCTAATGACGAACAATTGGCAACTGCTTTGGATCAGAACCCTATAACTTTAGGAGATTACTAATCCATACCCTTTCCTAATTAAATATTAAAGAAATTACAGATGAAACAAACATTAACAAATTTTAAAAATTACTTCACCATAGGTGATGTTTAAAATTTTTAATGTGAGAGCGTAGCGGTTACATACGTTCTCAATTTTTTAATTCGCTTGTTATCAATAAATTAAAAAGATTTAAACGTATGAAAAAATATATAGACCAAGGTAAAAATGATACAAGGAGTGGATTTGGTGCAGGACTGGCAGAATTGGGCAGGACCAATCCAAATGTAGTTGCTTTATGCGCCGATTTGGTAGGTTCTCTTAAAATGGAAAAATTTATCGAGGAAAACCCCGAACGTTTCTTTCAAATAGGTATCGCTGAAGCCAATATGATGGGTATTGCAGCTGGACTTACTATTGGAGGAAAAATTCCTTTTACCGGAACGTTTGCCAACTTTTCCACTGGAAGGGTTTATGATCAAATAAGACAATCCATTGCGTATTCCGGTAAAAATGTAAAAATATGTGCTTCACATGCCGGGGTCACCCTGGGTGAAGACGGAGCTACCCATCAAATATTAGAAGACCTTGGATTGATGAAAATGCTACCGGGCATGACGGTTATAAACACTTGCGACTACAACCAGACCAAAGCCGCAACCATCGCCATTGCTGAACATGAAGGGCCTGTTTACCTAAGGTTCGGACGTCCAAAAGTAGCTAATTTCACCCCTGTTGACCAAAAATTTGAAATAGGGAAAGCCGTTATGCTGAACGAGGGGACCGATGTAACTATTGTAGCCACTGGTCATTTGGTCTGGCAAGCTTTGATAGCGGCCGAGAACTTGGAGAAACAAGGTATATCCGCCGAAGTAATAAACATACATACCATTAAGCCATTGGATGGAGAAGCAGTGTTAAAATCTGTTAAAAAAACCGGCTGTATCGTAACTGCGGAAGAGCATAATTATTTAGGTGGACTTGGTGAGAGTATCTCCGGATTCCTTGCTACCACGCTACCTACCCCGCAAGAGTTTGTAGGCACCAAAGATACATTTGGCGAAAGTGGTACTCCAGAGGAATTAATGGATAAATACGGATTAAACAATAAAGCTATAGAGAACGCCGTTGTCAATGTGTTAAAAAGAAAATAATTCAAATCCCGCTTTTGGGAATTGAAGATTCTTAACATAGAAACGGCGAATACTGTGGAACAGAACCTAATTAAACTGCTAAAGTTACATGCTTGAAAAAGCCGTGAATTTTAGTGGTTTTTTTTGTACCCAGCTTCTCCTTTTCGTGTCAAGATAAATTCTTTTTACGTCAAACAAATAAAGGTGTTGTGCTTAATATTGCACAATGTATTCTAACTTTAAAAGAACACATTATGATGAAGAAAACAATTTTATTAGCAGCCGTTGCTCTAATGGGCCTTACTGCACATGCCCAAAAAGGCTCAGGATTCGGTATCAAGGGCGGACTTAACTATGGTGCCAATGGGGATTATTTTGAATCTGCGGAAAATGCCTACAAAGACCCTAAAGGCAATGTGGGATACCACATTGGAATCTTTGGTACTATCGGAGATAAAATTTTCCTTAGACCTGAACTGGTGTACACCAAAACAAAATCCGACTACGACAACAATAGTCTAGACATGAGTAAACTGGACATACCTGTTCTACTTGGAGTACATTTGATTGGACCATTAAAACTTTTTGCCGGACCTGCCTTCCAATATATCCTGGACACAGATTATGATGGTCTTACCATAGGAGATGTTGAGAACGATTTTACGGTGGGCCTTAATATCGGTGCCGGACTTTCGTTTGGCAAGTTTGGCGTTGATCTTAGGTACGAGAGAGGTTTTAGTAAAAATGAGGTAACTGTTATCGACGGAGCTTTTTCTAATGATAGAATTGACACAAGACCGGACCAGTTAATTTTAAGTGTAGCCTTAAAACTATAAAAAATAACACTGTATACTAAAAATGCCCAGCTAACACTGGGCATTTTTTATTTTTAGACATCAAATTTTACCTCAAATATTCTTGTCCAAATAATCGGGAATACCATCATTATTGGCATCCCCAAGTTCATCTATGGTAAGAATACCATCCCCATCATCATCGGTGTCCAAATAATTTGGAATGCCATCCTCATCGGTATCATCATTAAAAAAGTTTCCATCGTTATTTATATCCTCAAGGATCGTATCCACCCCATCCCCATCGTGATCAGTTGTGTTGGTCATCATTAAGTTAACTTCAAATATTAAAGGGGCATAGGTTGCTCCAGGCGAACTACCACTAAAATAGGCAATTCCAGAAGGCATAAAAATTAGACCTACACCACTTCCCGCTACAGTAAAAGTACCATCCCCATTTTCAATAATTTCACCACCCGATTTAAATTTAGGAATTCCCTCCTTAAATCCTTTTATGACACCAGAATTGCCGGAAACCCCAGCCCCCTGCATATCAAACCAAACAGGAGCTCCAAGTCTACTATCAAAAATACCACCATCCAAGCGCATACCTTGATACTTCAAATAAACAGAATCTACCGGTGTAGGATTTTGACCAACACCCTCTCTAGCCACAATATAATACAGGGTATGCTCAACATCCACCTCCTCTGCATCCAATCCCAAATCACTAGAAGACACCTTGATTACCTGTGCCTCGGCATCCTCAAACAAGGATTTTTTATCAGCATTTGCACCTGCAATGGTGTCAATCCTTATCCTTAGGTCAAACCCTTCATCAATAGGTTCCTCAAAATCTTCATAGTTATAAAAATGGGTCTTTAAATAAGCTAGAATTTCAGCATCATTTTCAGCAGTAACCTCACTTAGCAATCTAGGGGGAATTACCTCAAAATCGTCCCCATCATCCTTTTTACAGGACCAAATAGCCATAAAAGTTAAAGTAAGTAAAAGAAATCTCTTTATATTCATCAGTTTATTTTTATTATCTTTTAATTGCAGGATATACCCCCCATGATTAAGAAAAGAACCATATGAGCTTCATTGATTTCCTAATTAAAGGCCGCAAGATACAATTTTCAACTATTTTTGTGGAGGACGTTAACAAAGATTTTCAATAGTTTATGCGAATTGACAAATACCTATGGAGCACCCGCTATTTTAAAACACGAAACATAGCTACGGAAGCTTGTAAAAAGGGACATATAAGAATTAATGAACAGGTAGTAAAACCATCTAGGGACGTATATCCCTTGGATAAGGTTGTTGTTCGAAAAAACCAGATCAATTACGAGTTTACTGTGCTGGATGTTCCTGAAAGCAGGGTTGGCGCTAAATTAGTGGACATATACCGCAAGGATACCACCCCCAAAGAAGCCTTTGAACACAATGATCTATTAAAGTATTCCAAAGATTACTATAGAAAAAAAGGTGCCGGAAGACCTACAAAAAAGGATAGAAGGGATATAGATGGATACTTGGATGATGAAACTGAATAAGGATTTTTGGGAAAACAAGTATGATCAAGGAGATATGGGATGGGACATAGGTTACATTTCTACTCCTTTAAAAGAATATATAGACCAACTGCCAGACAAAAAAATAAAGATCCTAATACCCGGTGCCGGTAACGCCTACGAACTGCTTTATCTTGTGGAAAACGGTTTTTGCAATGTATATGTCATTGACATAGCTAGCCAGCCTTTGGAACATATTAAAAGTCGAATTCCGAATTTCCCCCACGATCAACTACTGGAAGGCAATTTTTTTGATTTGGAATTGAGTCATTTTGACCTAATACTGGAACAGACTTTTTTTTGTGCTCTACACCCAAGTTTAAGGAAAGCTTATGTGCTTAAAATGAAACAACTTCTAAAACCCAATGGTAAAGTAGTAGGGCTTTTGTTTAATTTTCCTTTAACAGAAACAGGACCACCATTTGGGGGCAGCCAAGCCGAATATACGTCCCTATTTCAAGAGCATTTCAAAATTAAAGTTTTAGAAACCGCATACAATTCCATAAAACCGAGAGCAGATAAGGAACTCTTTTTTATATTTGAATACAAATAAGCATCGCTATGGCCAATATAATTTTATCCCATGACCAGATACAACATAAAATAAAACGCATAGCCTATCAGATCTATGAGGCCAATGTATATGAGCCAGAAATAATTATAGCCGGTATTGAAGGTGGCGGATTGAATTTTGCAAAAAAAATCCAAACTGTTCTACAACAGATAACAGATGCCAATATTATTTTGTGCAAGGTTACGATGAACAAGTCCAACCCTTTGTCCAGTGGCGTCAAGACTTCCCTACCAGAGACAGAATACACCAACAAATCCGTAGTCTTGGTAGATGATGTGCTTAACTCGGGGACAACATTAATATACGGCGTCCATCACTTCTTACAGGTCCCTCTAAAACAGCTTAAAACTGCTGTATTGGTAAATAGGAATCATAAAAAATACCCTGTAAAGGCAGATTACAAAGGTATATCCTTATCTACATCACTCCAAGAACACATCAATGTGGAATTTAAGGCCAAAAGCGATTCCGTATTTCTATCCGAGTAGTTGTTTAATTTCCTTTAACAACATCTCCGGATCCTTGTTATCACATTCAATAATATGTGTCGCCTTAAGATAGAAATTATTACGTTCAAACAAATGCTTACCAATAAATTCCGGCAGGTCACCATCTTCAATATTTTTGATCAAGGGCCTGTACTCTTTTTCCTTTAATAGTCTATTTACAAGTCCTGGAATGGAAACTTTTAAATAAAAAACATGATCCGCCAACTCCAACATGGTCTCCATATTTTTAGAATAACAGGGTGTTCCACCACCAGTTGACAATATAAAATGATTTTTTTTGGTTAAAACATCAATTAAATATTCGTGTTCTTTTTTCCTAAAAAAGATCTCGCCTTTGTCCTTAAAAATATTGGGAATAGTATCGCCCTGTCTTATTTCAATAACTTCATCAAGATCTAAAAAACTTATTTCCAATTCCTTAGCCAACAATTCACCAATAGTAGTCTTACCACTACCCATATATCCTACCAATACAATTTTCACGTCCTATTTTTTTGTAAAATTGAGCTAATTTGGTGGCAAATCAAAAAAAAAAAAAAAAATCTCAAAAAGGCCTTGCAGAATAAACAAATGATCTTATATTTGCACCCGCAAACAACAATGGTTTGCTTCACATTATGACCTGGTAGCTCAGTTGGTAGAGCATCTCCCTTTTAAGGAGAGGGTCCTGGGTTCGAGCCCCAGCCCGGTCACAAAAAAGTTAAGTCTTGCACTTAACTTTTTTTGTTTAAAATAGTTTCGAATTACTTAATTTTAAAAACTATTTAAGAACACAAAAAATCTTTGAACAAGATTTTTTATGCCCACGTGGTGAAATTGGTAGACACGCCACCTTGAGGGGGTGGTGTTCGCAAGGACGTGCTAGTTCGAATCTAGTCGTGGGCACTAACAACCGTTGACTTCCTAAAGGAAGTTAGCGGTTTTTTATTTCCCACTATATAGCCAATCCACTAATTTCTAGAAGAATTTAAAATAGATTTGTTTTACTTATATTGAAAATAAGCCTTATTTTCAATATTGGGAAATTTACAAATCCTCATGCCAAAAAAAATATAGAACTACCTATGGGTGAAAAAGTTATCATTATCGGATCAGGATTTTCATCTCTTTCTGCCTCTTGCTATTTGGCAAAAAAAGGTTATGATGTTTCCATTTATGAAAAAAATAAAACCATAGGGGGGCGTGCACGGCAATTTGTGCGAGACGGATTCACCTTTGATATGGGGCCAAGTTGGTATTGGATGCCCGATATATTTGACAACTTTTTCCAATATTTTGGGAAACAGACCACTGACTACTACCAATTGGACAGATTGGACCCTGCTTATAAAATTTTCTTTTCCGATGATATTATTACCATTGGGGATAGCATGGATAAAATTTGTGATGAATTTGAACGAATAGAAACAGGAAGCGCCAAACCATTACGCAGGTTTATAAAAAAAGCACAGGATAATTATAAAATCGCGATACACAAAATAGTATTGCGTCCGGGCCTTTCTCCCTTGGAATTAGTAAGCAAGGACACCATACTACGATTAGATCAATTTTTTAAATCTATAAGTCACGACGTACGTAAAAGATTTAAGAACCCAAAGTTGATCTCCACGCTGGAATTTCCAGTACTGTTCCTAGGAGCCAAACCCAATAAGACCCCTTCTTTTTATAGTTTTATGAATTTTGCGGATTTTGGTCTGGGCACTTGGCACCCTAAAGGCGGTATGTTTCAAGTAATCAAAGCTATGGAGCTTCTGGCATTGGAAATGGGTGTTAAAATTTACACGGATACCCCCGTTACAAAAATTCACGTAACCAAAGATAAAGCTACCGGAATTAGTATTGACAAAGACCATATAAACGCCGATATTGTTCTTAGTGGCGCCGATTATCATCATTCCGAAACACTGCTAGAACCCCAATTTCGTCAATATTCCGAAGCCTTTTGGAACAGAAAGACCTTTGCCCCATCATCCCTATTATTTTATGTGGGGTTTAACAAGAAGCTTCAAAACGTATCGCATCACAATTTATTTTTTGATACCGATTTTGAACAACACGCCAAAGAAATCTACGATGACCCAAAATGGCCCGAAGACCCTCTATTTTATGCTAATTTTCCATCCATAACAGATTCCAGTATGGCACCCGAAGGGTGCGAAACAGGCTTTTTTTTGATTCCCATTGCCCCTGATCTAGAAGACAACCAACAACTACGAAACAAGTATTTCAATCTTATAATAAGTCGGTTCCAAGAGCTTACCGGACAGAAAGTGGAAAGCAGTATTCTTTTTAAGGAGGACTTCTGTGTCAATGATTTTATAGATCAATACAATTCTTATAAGGGAAATGCCTACGGCATGGCCAATACCCTTTTACAAACAGCCTTTCTTAGGCCCAAATTACAAAGTACACGGGTAAGCAATCTCTTTTTTACAGGGCAGCTTACCGTACCTGGCCCAGGCGTTCCTCCGGCCCTAATTTCCGGGAAATTGGTATCAGAACTTATTATTAAACATCTGAAAACGTAATTATGAAGTCAATCTTTGACACAGTTTCCATGGAATGCAGTAAGCTCGTCACCCAACATTACAGCACCTCCTTTTCCCTGGCCACTAAAATGTTGGCCCCTTCAATAAGAGGTGATATATATAATATTTACGGCTTCGTCAGGTTTGCGGATGAAATTGTCGACAGTTTTCATGATTATGATAAGCAGTACTTATTAAATAAATTTGAGAAAGATTTAAAGGATGCCTTAGATCAAAAAATAAGCCTTAATCCCATTTTAAATTCATTTCAACAGACGTTTTACAAAAATGACATTCCCCTTTCTCTGGTTACTTCATTTCTGAAGAGTATGCGAATGGATCTGGAAAAAACGATACGTCTTACGGATAGCCAATACCAAGAATACATTTATGGCTCCGCCGATGTAGTTGGGCTAATGTGCCTTAGGGTTTTTGTAAAGGGGGACCAAAAGGCATATGACGAACTAAAACCTTCCGCTATGGCCTTAGGGTCCGCTTTTCAAAAAGTCAATTTTTTAAGGGATTTAAAAACAGATTTCGAGGATTTGAATCGATCATATTTCCCAAACACCAACCTCTGCAATCTTACAGAAGAAGCCAAGCACAAAATTGTACAGGAAATAAAGGCCGATTTTGAATTGGGGTATTCCGGGATAATAAACTTGCCAAGAGAAGCTAAGTTTGGCGTTTACACGGCATATAAATATTATTTTAAGTTGTTGAGAAAATTGCAGGACACCCCTTCCTCCAAAATCAAGAGCACCCGAATACGTGTTTCCAATCCACAAAAATTCAGATTATTTCTAAAATCGTATATTAACTATAAATTAAAATTGGTTTAGAATGAAAATGTTGATTTGGATTTTAATTTTCATCGCCACTTTTTCCTTTATGGAATTTATGGCCTGGTTTACACACAAATATGTTATGCATGGCTTCTTATGGTCACTGCACAAAGACCACCATAAAAAGGACCACGATTCATGGTTTGAAAGAAACGATGCCTTTTTCTTATTTTACGCTGCCGTTAGCATTACTTTCTTTTGGCTGGGCTCCCAAACCAGTTTTTGGTACGGTTGGCCGTTAGGATTTGGCATATTGGCATATGGAGCTGCTTACTTTCTAGTGCACGATATTTTTATACACCAAAGGTTTAAAATTTTCAGAAATGCAAATAACTGGTATGCCAAGGGGGTAAGAAGAGCACATAAAATGCATCACAAGCACTTAGGGAAAGAAGATGGCGAATGCTTTGGAATGTTAATGGTACCTTTTAAGTATTTCCAAAAAAAATAAAAATGGGACTAAAGCGGTCACTCACTCAATAAACCATCTATAAGCATCCTTATTGAACTACTGTTCCAATCTGCTGCACCGGTCTCCTCCACAACAATTTTACCATTCTTGTCAATAATATAGGTAGTTGGAAGCAGTTTGGATTCTAATTTTTTAGGAGTATCGGAAGCTGGATGATAAACAGGTAGATCTAAATCCTTTCTTTCTAAAAAGGCTTTCACTTTTTGACGATCGTCAGAGGTTACAAACATAAAAGTAACCTGATCCCCATACTCATTATAAAGCTCCTGCATACTTGGCATTTCCGCTACACATGGTGGACACCAAGTGGCCCAAAAATTTACGAGGATTACCTTCCCTTTTTGATCTTCAAAATCCAATATCCGATTTTCTAAATCGATCAACTTCCAAACATATGAATCCAACGGAACTTGTTGTCCCTCTTCTACGACATTAGCACTAGTAGAAAACAATTTAATGGCAAAAACCTTTACTTTAAAACCTATCGGGGTAAACAACAGTACAAAAGCGGCCAATAATAAAACGGCGTTACCAATCCATTTCTTTTGTGGTATCATGCTGTTCTATTTACTTATAAGATCGTTCAAAATAGTCTTCACCTTTTCGCTATCCCAATCAGCAACCCCCTCCTTACTTATTACGATCCTTCCATCCTTATCCAACAAGTAGGAACGCGGTGGTTTGGAACCGTCAACAGGCATTGGATCTCCTACTATAGAATAGGTTACTGGAAAGGTAAAACCATGGTCTTCCATAAATTGTTCTACTGGCTCCCTTTCTTCGTTGGTAATGATATAAAAATCGATCTTACCCTTGTAGTCATCATATAATTTCTGAATACTTTCAACTTCAGCCTCACTAGGGATATTCCAAGACCTCCAAAAATTTATAAACACTACACGACCTTCAGACTTCTTAAAGTTGAAAAAATTCCAATCCGCATCCTTTAATTTCCAATTGTAATCCGTAATCTGTCCCCTATTTATTTCTTTGGTTATTTCCGGAGAAAAAGAGAACCATTTATTTAACAACACCTTGCTATAATCGCCGAGCGGCGTTACAAAAAAAGATAGAATTAAAGCCATTAAGGCGATGTTTAAAACTGTTTTTTTACGAAATTTCATTTAATTTATCCTTTTGTCAAAACTAAAAAACTCCTGATGAATATCAGGAGTTTTTATAAAGTATTTATAACACTAAATTAAGCGATGTTCTCCCTTTTAATAACGTTAAGGGCAGAACCTTCACTATACCAATCTATCTGAGATTGATTATAGGTATGGTTCAATTTAATAGTATCCTTACTACCATCCTTATGCACCAATTCCAAGGTAATTTGTTTTTCAGGAGCAAAGTCTTTAATGTCTACAAAGTTAAATGTATCATCTTCTTGAATTAAGTCATACTCGCTTTCATTGTCAAAGGTTAACCCCAACATACCTTGTTTCTTAAGGTTGGTCTCATGAATCCTTGCAAAGGATTTTACAATGACCACTGCCACTCCCAAATGTCTTGGTTGCATGGCCGCGTGTTCACGTGAGGATCCTTCCCCATAGTTATGATCCCCCACAACCACTGTTTTTATACCAGCGGCCTTGTATGCCCTTTGGGCATCCGGAACACCAACATATTCTCCCGTAAGCTGATTCTTTACGAAATTTGTTTTTTTATTGAAAGCATTTACGGCCCCTATTAAGGTGTTGTTGGCTATATTGTCCAAATGACCTCTAAAACGCAACCAAGGACCTGCCATAGAAATGTGATCCGTAGTACATTTTCCAAAAGCTTTGATCAATAATTTGGCCCCTTGAAGATTTTCGGGCTTTATTGGAGTAAAAGGTTCCAACAATTGTAAACGCTCGGATTTTGGATCAACCTTTACTTGAACACCGGAACCATCTGCCATTGGAGCCAAATAACCTGCATCTTCCACCTCAAAACCTTTTGGAGGCAATTCAATCCCCAATGGCTCATCCAATTTCACCTCTTCTCCATCTTCATTAATCAAGGTATCGTTCATAGGATCAAAATCCAATCTCCCAGAAATTGCAATAGCCGCTACCATTTCAGGTGAACCTACAAAGGCATGGGTATTTGGATTTCCATCGGCCCTCTTGGAGAAGTTACGGTTAAAGGAATGGACAATGGTATTTTTTTCCTCTCCTTTAAGATCACTACGATCCCATTGACCAATACAAGGGCCACAAGCATTCGTAAATACCGTAGCTCCCAAATTTTCGAATATCTGTAACAGGCCATCACGTTCTGCCGTAAATCTAATTTGCTCAGAACCAGGGTTGATTCCAAAATCAGATTTTGGTTTTATTTTTTTATCTACAGCCTGCTGCGCTATAGAAGCAGCTCTGGTTAGATCCTCATAAGAAGAATTGGTACATGAACCTATTAAGCCCCAATCCACCTTCAATGGCCATCCGTTTGCCTTTGCTTTTTCCCCCAAATTTCCTACCGGAGTAGCTAAATCTGGTGTAAAAGGTCCATTAAGGTGAGGCCTAAGCGTGTTCAGATCTATTTCAATAATTTCATCGAAATATTTTTCAGGATTGGCATATACCTCTGGATCGGCTGTTAAATAATCCTTAACTGCGTTTGCCGCATCTGCTACATCGCTTCTATCCGTAGCCCTTAAATAGCGTTCCATAGAGGCATCGTAACCAAAGGTAGAGGTAGTAGCACCTACTTCAGCACCCATATTACATATAGTACCTTTACCGGTACAGGACAGATTTTTGGCCCCTTCACCAAAATATTCTATAATTGCTCCGGTACCACCTTTTACAGTAAGGATGCCGGCTACTTTTAAAATGATATCCTTGGCAGATGTCCAGCCAGAGATATTACCTGTTAATTTTACTCCTATCAATTTAGGAAACTTAAGTTCCCAGGCCATTCCGGCCATAACATCCACAGCATCCGCACCACCAACACCTATGGCGACCATTCCTAGTCCACCGGCGTTTACCGTATGGGAATCTGTTCCTATCATCATCCCCCCAGGAAATGCATAGTTTTCCAGCACTACTTGGTGAATTATACCTGCTCCTGGTTTCCAAAAACCAATTCCATACTTATTGGAGACCGATTCCAAAAAATTAAAGACTTCTGCACTCGAAGTATTGGCCACTTGTAAATCTGCAACAGCCCCACTTTTTGCTTGAATAAGGTGATCACAGTGCACTGTTGTAGGAACCGCAACTTTTGGTTTTCCAGCTTGCATAAATTGCAAAAGTGCCATTTGAGCCGTAGCATCTTGGCAGGCAATTCGATCTGGCGCAAAGTCAACATAGTCCTTACCTCTTCTAAAAGCCGTGTTAGGTGTACCGTCCCATAAATGGGAGTACAAAATTTTCTCCGAAAGGGTCAAAGGTTTTCCTACAACTTCACGAGCCTTATCTACACGCTCGGACATGTTAGCATACACCTTTTTAATCATATCAATATCGAATGCCATTATCTATAAAATTTTAGTTTAAGTATTCTCCAAATTTAAGAAAATACCTTGCGTTTATAAAACTTTTAATCTAAAGAATAGCCCTATTTTTTACCATTATAAATAAGAATAGGATTCTTGATAAGGAAATGGCATAAATAAGATATTTTTTATGCCTCCAAAAATTAATTTTCTCGGCCTATCAAGCTTAATTATAAAAGTTTGCGGATAATATCCTCTTCGGAAATGCCTTCGGCCTCGGCCTTATAATTTTTAATGATCCGATGCCTTAGTATACCCAAAGACACCGCTTTGACATCTTCTATATCAGGAGAAAATTTACCATTTACGGCAGCATGGGCCTTTGCACCCAATATTAAATTCTGGGAAGCCCTGGGACCCGCCCCCCAATCCACAAACTGTCTTACAAATTCAGATGCACCCTCTTGATTAGGTCTTGTGCTGTTCACCAATTTCACAGCGTATTCCACCACCTTATCGGGCACAGGAATCCTTCGGACCAAATGTTGAATATCCAATATTTCTTTAGGCGTAAACAAAGGAACAATTACGGGCTGAAAATCTGATGTTGTCTCCTTTACCACCTTAATCTCCTCCTCAACCGAAGGATATTTTAGTTCTATCGCAAACATAAAGCGATCCAACTGGGCCTCGGGCAAGGGGTAAGTACCTTCTTGCTCTATTGGATTCTGGGTTGCCAAAACAAAATATGGCAAATCCAATTTATATTGATTGCCTGCAATGGTTACCGCCCTTTCCTGCATAGCCTCCAATAGTGCTGCTTGGGTTTTGGGCGGGGTACGATTAATTTCATCCGCTAAAATTATATTGGAAAAAATAGGCCCTTTTATGAATTTGAAATTTCTACTTTGATCCAACACCTCACTCCCTAGTATGTCACTCGGCATAAGATCAGGTGTAAATTGAATTCTTTTAAAGCCCAAGCCCAAAGCAGAAGCAATAGTATTGACCATAAGAGTCTTGGCCAAACCAGGAACTCCGATAAGCAAGGAATGCCCCCCAGTGTAAATAGAAAGAAGCACTTGATCTATCACCTCCTCCTGACCAATAATAATTTTGGCTATTTCTTGTTTAAGTTCCTTATTTTTTCTAACCAGATTACCTATTGCAGCTACGTCTGACATGCAGTTAATCCTTTACCCAATTATTTGCAAAATCACAGTCCTTATTTGAAGCATTAACACTTACATAGGTATCTTCAATATGCTCGTTCATCCACTTCCTGATGGCGTTATATTGCTTTTCCCTAAGTGCCAATTCTTGAATTTTTATATAATCCATTGCAAAATCGGCAACATGCTCATCGTAACGGTTGGTGATTTTCATGATTTTATACTTTGGACTTCCTCCTCTGGGATCGTTCTCTAAAATGGGCTGGGAAATTTCATTGTCCTTAATATCCCTTACCTGATTGTACAATGAGGGCTCCATTTTGGTAAGTTCAAAACGAGAACTATAATCCTGTGGGTTACGCAATAAACCGCCGTCAAACTTAGTTTCCTTTTCATCGGAAAAATTTAATGCTGCGGCCGCAAAGGTAAATTTACCATCCATTACCCCTTTTCTTATACTATCCAATTCCTTTTTTGCGTTGTCCAATTCCTTTTGGGATATTTCCGGCGAAATAAGGATATGTCTTAAATCCAACTCCTGACCCCTTATTTTCTCAACATAAATAATGTGAAAACCAAAGTCAGTTTCAAATGGATCAGAAATTTCACCCTCCCTTAAACTAAAGGCCACATCTTTAAACTCCTTGACAAAGGGAGTTTCACGCGTCATACTATAAAACCCACCTTTGGATTTTGACCCTGGATCTTGGGAATATAAAATGGCTTTCACGCTAAAGCTCGCATCATTCTCTACAATATCGGCCTTAATACCATTAAGTTTATCTATTACCTTTTGTTTTTCTTCTTCGGAAGCTTTTGGTTCCTTTACGATCTGTGCTATCTCCAACTCTGCTCCAAATACAGGTCTTTCGTCTTCCGGTATCTTGTTAAAGAATTGCCTTACCTCCTCAGGTGTAATCTCTATTTCCGAAACAATTTTATTCTGCATTTTTTCGGATAACATCCTAAGCTTGTTTATCTCGTAAAGATCTTCACGAAAACTGGCCTCATCATCTTTATTATAATAATTCAAAACCTTTTCCATGGAACCGATCTGCGAAACCAATTGCTGTAACTGCCTATCTCCTTGGGCATTTACCTCATCATCAGAAACTAAAATACTATCTTGCACCGCTTGATGGGCATACAAACGATCTTCCATTAGCTTGCCCAACAGACCACACCTCGTAACATCTGCCGTGGAAGCACCTTGACTTTTTAAATCTATCAGCGTCTTTTCTATATCCGATTCCAAAATTACATAGTCGCCCACAACGGAAGCAATTCCGTCTAGTTTTATCCTCTTAAAATTACTCACGGAATCATTTTTGGCAACCATTGATTCTTCAACAATTACTTCTTGTGGTTCAACAGGAGTATCAGGTAGATTTTCACTTTCTTGTGCTCCTATAGTCCCTGTCAATAATAAAACTGAGAGGGAAAAACTTATTTTAATTGCCTTGTTCATAAACTTCATATTCTTTTTCTTTAATAGCTTCATCCAGTAACTCCACCTCCAATTTCTTCATATAATCCAACTTTCTTCTATTTAAAAGCAGTTGTTTTATAGTCGGTTCCATATAGGAAAGGGGAGCAATATCGTTGATTTCCAACAAATCGTTTACCTTCGCCAAATATACCCCTAAAGAGTCCTGTAATTCAAAAAATTGTGATTTTTTTAAGTACTTATCCTGATTTTCAGCAACTAAAGGAGTAATTTCCTCCATTACCCGAAATACACTTACCCAAATCGAATCGTTAAAATTAACCTTTTGAAATTGCACACTGATCGAATCCAAATAGCGCTTGTCATCCTCCTTGAAATCTTTTAACTTCTTAGCTACCAAGTCCTTGTCCAAATATTGCACCGGCAATTCCACGAACCGCAATTGCATTATCCGTTCCTTCAACTTAAAATTTTCTTTTTCACGCTCATAAAATTCAGTGAGTTGAGCCTTACTGATTACAGAATCATGGGATTGTAATACCAAAGCCTCCTTATAGGCCCCGGTAAGCAAATCCGTTCGATAATTGGAAACCAACTGTTCAAAATGCTCCAGTTTGTCCTCCGGTAAGTTTATTTTAGCCTTGGACAATAATAATTGCTTATATGCCCATGTATTTATATAATTATTGACCAAAGAAGTACTATCCGTTTTGGACATATTGGGCAAAAGTATCGGTTCTAAATCCTCCTTATATAAATAGGATTCCCCTACCCTAGCCACAGCAATTTTGTCCTCCTTCCTTTTAAACAGGAAATCACATGATACAAAAGCACAGAGCAACATTGCACCCACCAAGAACCTTGAGGCTCTTACAAGTCTTGTTTTAAAAAAATCCATTCCGCAAATTTAGCAATTAAGCAGTATTATGCAAGTTCTCATTTTTTTAATAAATCTACATTACATTTAACCTTTAGTTTACTACAATGTTGTTCCTTTTATTGTTAATTTTATTCAATGAATGAAAGACAAATAAAACTAATTTGGGATTTTAGGGGGCCATCTGCCGAGAATACCGCCAAGCATCATAAAATACATCTAGAAGAATATGTTTTGTCCCAAAATTTAAGTTTGAACATAACAGGAAATTCGAACATCAACGATATGCACTCCATTGCATTTCTTGTAGTAACCGAATCCGAAATGATTACCGTAAGAGACACCTTGAAACCGCACCGCGGCGAAGTGTATTCCGAAAAGAAGTAGGCGAAATCTAAGAAATACAACCTATGGACAAAAGATTCTTTTTTTTCGTTATCACTATTACGACCTTACTTTTTTCTTGCAATACTCCTAAAGAAGCGCCCGACTTATTGACCATAGCCTTATCCTCCTCCCATCCAAAAATAAAACGAGTGATGGATAGCATAGCGCCATATGAATTACAAGTAAGGTATACCAAAATTAATAGGACCAGAGACAGCATTATTTTTACCGATTACAATTTTCAGGTCAATGATAGCAACTACTTCTACCCAGCAAGCAGCGTTAAAATACTAACTGCTGTGCTTACCCTAGAAAAACTGAATGAAATGGATTCTTTGGATCGATATACCCAATTTTATGTGGAAGGCGATTCCTTGGAAACCTCATTTGCCAATGAGATCCTCAAGCTTTTTACCGTAAGCGACAATGAGGCCAACAACCGACTCTTCGAATTTTTAGGGCAAGACCGCATAAACCAAAGTTTAAAAGATAAGGGCATAGCTCCAGTGCGAATTTCACACCGATTATCAACTGACAATGCATTTGAAGTAACTACCAAGCCGCTAATAGTCTACCTAAACGACTCTACTACAACCATGTTGGCACCTAGCACCAATAAGCCTGTTAACCCTCTGAAATTAAAGAAAATAAAAAAAGGAACGGCCCACCACGAGGAAAACACCCTAATACACGAACCGTTCGATTTTAGTTTAAAAAACTATTTCCCCCTTAGTACCCAACATGAGGTATGGAAAAGAATAATCTTCCCGGAACAATTCTCAAGGAACCAACGGTTCAATCTAAGCCCCGATCAACAGAATTTCCTCCTAAAGGCCATGTCCGACCTGCCTAGAAATAAAGGATATGATCAAATGGACTATTACGACGGTTATGGTAAGTTTATCATGTTCGGAGATACCAAGGATACAATTCCCGAGAATTTGAAAATATACAATAAAGCAGGCAATGCCTATGGCACCATGACGGATTGCGCTTATATTATAGACACCAAAACCAATGTTGAGTTTATGCTAACTGCCACTATTTTAGTAAACAAAGACTGTGTTTTCAACGACAATAAGTACGAATATAATGATGTAGGCCTTCCTTTTCTAGCACAATTAGGACGTGAAATCTACCATCTGGAAGTAGCAGAAAAATTACGGAAATAAAAATCATTAAAATTTCCGTCCTTTACTATAAAAATACCTCCAACAAATTTCCTTATCCCTATTGGCAAAGGTCATTTTGACCGCAATACTGGCCTGGATTTTCCTTTACAGGCCAATACCCTAAAATAATTTTGGGAAGTTATTATTCTGCCCTTTGGAATACGACTTACGCTTTACGACAAGGCACCTGTTTTATGACCAAGGAATAAACTAAACTCCCGCCACTTTAATAACGCTCAAGGTCTTTTGTAGTCCAATCTTGGCTACCTCTAGCAAATCCCTACTGTAATACTCCGGGTTGTACAGCTCCAAGGATATACATCCATTAAAGCCTGTGTTTTTAAGATCTTTTAGAATCTGTGGCAGCGGCAGGATTCCGTCACCTGGAAAAACTCGATGCTTATCCTCCATAGCACTTATTTCCATTCCTTTGGGCGCATCATTAAATTGAAAAATAGCAAAGATATCACCATTCAAAAATTTTAACCCTTCAAAACCGCCTTCCGAAATATACATATGATATACATCGGGTATTATCTTGGCTTCAGGATGATTAGCATCTAAAGCCACAGCGGTTGCCTGACCCATTGTTTTGAGCGGAAACATCTTAACAAATACTAGTGCCGGTATTACATTATACTCCTTTATACCAATTTCCAATAATCTACGGTAGCAAGAGGCAACAAAAGCAACATCATAATTTTCCCCAACCTGATTGGGTATTGCCTGTACATAGGTACAACCTATTTCAGATGCCATTCTCATTCTGTTTTTGGTAGCTGGCAAAGATTTTTGAAACTCTTCCTCATTCTTGGGAATGCAACCCCACAGTCCTATCATACTCGGCACAAACAATCCGGCTTCCTTAATTTTAGCACCTAATTTCTTAAGGTCACCTCCATTTTTCTCATATTCCTCCAAATCTCTGTCCCACGGTTCAATAGCATCATAACCTGCGGCTATGGCAATCTCTACCTTTTTTTCTAGGCCCTTTACAGGTCTAATGGTCGCCGTATCCAAACATATGGGCCACGGACTCTGTCCGTTTTGATACCTCTTTACAATTTCAGAATTGTCTGTGGTAAGCGTACTTGCAAACGAAATAGTACTAATGCCTGTAGCAGCGGCACCGGTTATAAATTTTCTTCGATTCATATTTCAATAAGGTTAATCCTCTAAAAATATAAAAATAATAGGATACCCCTACACTATACCGAAGTTTACATCACATACAGGCGAACAAGGAATTACAGGAAGTGACAATCAGAATGATTACCAAAAAATATGGCAGACTCTTAATTTAACCAAGTTGATTTTAACTTTTTTGATTAGGCTCCCCATAAAGGTCAAAATCAGCAGCTTCAAAAATCTTTAGGTCAACAAATTCCCCTACTTTCAGGTAATGCTTGGCTGCATCCACCAGGACTTCATTATCTACATCGGGAGAATCGAACTCAGATCGGCCTACAAAATATTTACCTTCCTTACGATCTATAATACACCGTAACGTTTTACCGACCTTTTCTTGGTTCAACTCCCAGGAGATCTGAGACTGTAGTTCCATAATTTCTGACGCCCTTTGTTGTTTCACATCTTCGGGAACGTCATCTATTAGATTAAATGCATGTGTATTTTCCTCATGACTGTAGGTGAAACAGCCCAACCTTTCAAATCGCATCTCTTCCACCCACCGCTTCAAGGTTTGAAAATCTTCCTCTGATTCCCCTGGGTAACCTACAATGAGCGTAGTCCTAATGGTCATTTCTGGGACCGCAGCCCTAAAGTCCTGTAACAATTTTGTTGTTTTGGCTTGAGTGGTACCCCTGCGCATACTCTTCAATATGGCGTCTGAAATGTGTTGTAAAGGAATATCCAAGTAATTGCAAACTTTAGGTTCACGTTTCATCACTTCCAAAACATCCATAGGAAATCCTGTAGGAAAAGCATAATGCAATCGTATCCATTCAATACCGTCTACCTTCACCAATTCATTTAGCAATTCTGCCAAATTCCTTTTCTTATAAAGATCCAAGCCATAATAGGTCAGGTCCTGGGCTATTAGGATCAATTCTTTCACCCCTTTGGCAGCTAGCTTATTGGCTTCCGTAACCAAATCCTCAATTGGAGTACTCCTGTGCTTACCACGCATAATGGGTATGGCACAGAAAGAACAGGGACGATCACATCCCTCTGCAATTTTCAGATAGGCATAATTTTTAGGGGTGGTGGTTAACCGCTCCCCTATAAGTTCGTGTTTATAATCGGCTCCCAAAGCCTTCAACAAATTAGGCAATTCGCTTGTCCCAAAATATTCATCCACGTCGGGAATCTCTTTTTGAAGATCTGGTTTATATCGCTCACTTAAGCAACCCGTAACAAATACCTTGTCTACTTCCCCAGCTTCCTTTTTTTGAACGTATTCCAAAATGGTATTTACACTCTCCTCTTTGGCATTGGCAATAAAACCACAAGTGTTTATCACTACCACATTCCCTTCTCCCTCATGCATTACTTCTTTGTTGTTGGCCCTTAATTGCCCCATCAACACCTCTGAATCGTACACATTCTTGGAACATCCCAAGGTTACTACATTAATCCTATTCTTCTTAAGTGACTTAGTACGCATATTTTTCTAATAAAGTGCAAAAGTACAACTTGCAAAAAGATTGTAGTCCCATTATAACCTTTTTTATTTTTTAACGTTACACCCTTATAACCATTTGAACTCTAACCTATAAAGCTCCATGAAAACCCAATTTCTTATTCCTAGCTTGTTTCTAATCTGCTGTTTGATGGGATGCTCCAAAGGCAATGATGACCAAGTGCCAATTCCAGCAGGGCAAGAGATCTATTTCCCCCCATTAAATTCAGATGAATGGGAAACCGTGTCCATGGAGGAATTAGAATGGAAGTCTAGCGCTGAGCAGCCACTTTATGACTTCCTGGAAACCAATAAAACGGAAGCCTTTATCCTATTGAAAGATGGGAAAATTGTTATGGAAAAATATTTTGGAAGCTTTAACGCCACAAAAAATCACTCTTGGAACTCGGCTGCCAAAACTTTGACCGCCTTTACCGTGGGAATTGCCCAAAAGGAAGGATTTCTATCTATTGACCACGCCTCATTGGACTATATGGAATCAGGGTGGTCCTCCCTTAGCCCGGAACAGGAAGCCCAAATTACCATAAAAGATCATCTTACCATGACCACTGGCCTTGATTATACGGTTCAAAATAACTTTTGTACAGCTCAAGAATGTTTGTTGTACAAAAATGACCCGAATACATTCTGGTACTACCACAATGCCACCTATACACTTCTGGACAATATTGTTAGCGGTGCGGTAAATCAAGATTTTAAGGATTATTTTAACACCAAGGTACGCGACAAAATTGGGATGCAAGGGTCCTGGATAAAGACCGGCTATCTTAATCTTTATTTTAGCAATGCCCGAAGCATGGCACGTTTTGGACTCTTGAACCTAAACAAAGGAATTTGGAACGGCACCGCCATTCTAGACGACCCAAGCTATTTTACGGCCATGACCAACACTTCACAAGATTTAAACAAGTCTTATGGCTATCTTTGGTGGCTAAATGGAAAGAGTTCCTTTAGATTACCTAACTCAGAAGACCAATACTCTGGAGAATTAATACCTGATGCCCCGGATGATCTTATTGCCGGACTTGGCGCCCTGGACCAGAAGCTTTATGTTGTACCCAGCAAGGGATTGGTAGTTATACGCATGGGAGATGCCGCTACTGAAGAAGCATTAGGACCTTCCTCCTTTGATACGAATTTATGGAAAAAAATCAATGATATAATACACTAGGACTAGAAGCGCGAACCAAGCTTATTATTCCACGGGACTTAATTTCATCACATCTTCCAAAAATCCAATAGTTTCAGATTTAACAGAGCCCAAATCCTTAGAGGTAATATAGGATGTCATTACATGGTTGTCCACATCCGGGAACGCCACTTTTCTTTTTAAGTCGTCACTAACGCCGAGTTGATCGAACATTTCCAATAAAGCGGGAACCGAAACCACCTTATCTTGTTCTTCCTCATTTTTGTAGTAGTACCCTAAAAAGGTAGGCTGACTTATCTTTTTAAATACCTCTGTTCTCATAGTTTCATCCAGCAAGATCTGCAACTGTACCAAAGCCTCCACCCTATACCTGGTTGTCCAATAAGCCTGTTTCAAGGAATCTGCCTCTGACTCGTAGTAATCGCTATTCATAATCATTTTCACCAGATCCAACCCCCATGGACCTGACAACAATGGTGCTGTTGGATCATAGATTTCCACATTGGGGGAATAAAGAAGTAGTCCAGCGATATCCTCTTCCCCATGGGCCAAATAAAGGGCCAGAGTACCCCCAGTAGAGGTTCCCATAATGATTACCGTTCTACCTATTCTTTTTGCTACAGCAAAAGCTTCTTTAGCCGAATTAAAATAATCCTCCGCCGTTAAATCCAGCATGGCATCATCATCATTTACCCCATGCCCTTTTAATCTGGGCAAATACACATTGGCGCCATATTTCATTCCCAATTCCGTATGCAAGGGAGCACCTTCCTCATGACTGGCAGACCATCCATGTAAATATAAAATTGAATATTCGGTAATATTGGGAATTGAATCGTACCAAATAATCCGGGATTCATTATTGGCCTTAATTTTTGTGTTTGCCTTTTCGCGCTTATTTAAATTGTTCTGTAGTACAAATAAATCCGATTCAATATTGGGCAGTTCCATAGTCAGGGCAGGCTTTTCTGCCCTAGGCCCCATAAAATAAGTGATTACAGCCAATATCAGTACAAGAAATAAGCCCTTAAACAACAAACGGACTACCTTCATACTTTCCCACTAAAAAAGGAATCCACAAACTCTATTTTATTAAACACTTGTAGATCATCCATTCCCTCTCCTACTCCTATGTACTTAACCGGAATTTGAAATTGATCTGAAATACCTATCACCACACCTCCCTTGGCTGTTCCATCCAATTTTGTAACTGCCAAGGAAGTTACCTCAGTGGCTTTGGTAAACTGTTTTGCCTGCTCAAAAGCATTCTGCCCCGTAGAACCATCCAGAACCAAAAGAACTTCATCAGGGGTACCCTCCACCACCTTTTGCATCACCCGTTTCACTTTGGTCAACTCGTTCATTAGATTCACCTTATTATGCAATCTACCTGCTGTATCTATAATTACCACATCAGCATCTTGCTTAAGAGCCGAACTCAGTGTATCAAAAGCCACGGAAGCCGGATCACTACCCATATTTTGTTTAATGATAGGAACATCTACCCTATCTGCCCAAACCTGTAATTGATCTATTGCCGCTGCCCTAAAGGTATCGGCAGCGCCGAGCACCACCTTTAAACCTTGTTTTTTAAATTGATAGGCCAATTTACCGATGGTTGTTGTCTTACCAACCCCATTAACACCTACTACCATGATAACGTAAGGTTTTCTTACCAGCGGAACTGTAAATTCAGTTTCAACCCCAGAATTGGTTTCCGATAACAATCCTGCTATTTCTTCTCTTAATATAGCATTAAGCTCATCTATCCCCAAGTATTTATCCTTGGACACCCGGGCTTCAATACGGTCTATTATTTTTAGGGTAGTATTTACACCAACATCGGAAGATACCAAAATCTCCTCCAAATTGTCCAAGACATCATCATCTACTTTGGACTTCCCAACAACCGCCTTACTTAGTTTGGATAAAAAATTGGTCTTGGTCTTTTCAAGACCTTTGTCCAAAGTTTCCTTTTTTTGTGTTGAAAATATTTTCTTAAATAAGCTCATATTCTTGAAAGATTCCTTTTTATCAAAGATATAAAAATAAAAAAGCTACTTTCATCAGAAAGTAGCTTTATAACCAAAATAAATTAAGGTTTTTAATTCTTTTTCAACCAATCACTTACCATTTCCGGGCTCATTACAGACTCCTTAAAAGTATAAGCACCAGTTTTCGGAGACTTTACCATTTTAATGGCCTTAGTCAATCTTTTTGAACTTGTTTGTAAACTCGCTACCGTTTTCTTTGCCATGACGTATTATTTAATTTCTTTATGAACTGTCATTCTCTTTAGGATAGGATTAAATTTCTTAATCTCCATCCTGTCCGGAGTGTTCTTTTTGTTTTTTGTGGTTATGTACCTTGAAGTACCTGGCTTGCCAGATTCTTTATGCTCTGTACATTCCAAAATAACCTGAATTCTGTTACCTTTCTTTGCCATTATTATCTTAGTATTTCAGGATTATTTTATTAATCCTTTTTCCTTTGCCTCTTTTAAAACAACGGAAATTCCTTTTTTATTTATACTCTTTAAAGCCTTAGCTGAAACTTTTAAGGTTACCCAACGATCTTCTTCTGGAATATAGAAGCGCTTCTTAGAAAGATTTACATCAAATCTTCTTCTGGTTTTATTAATTGAGAAGGACACATTGTTCCCAAACATGGCTCTCTTTCCAGTAACATCACAAACTTTTGACATCTCTCTACTTTTATTTTGTTATAAACAGGGTGCAAATTTAAGTTAATTTTATGGTACGCACAAAATTCTTTGTCAGAATTTTAAAATTTCTTTTTTAAGCATTTCAAATGCCTTATTTACAGACTTTTGCACAATTCTTTCTCGCTGGCTACCCATATGAAATTTTTCCACCACTACCGTATTGGAAGAAGCGACAGCTATAAATACTGTTCCCACCTCCGCATCGGAATCTCCTTTCTTTGGTCCGGCGTTCCCCGTAGTAGCAATTGCAAAGTCGGTTTTTAGCATTTTACGCAACCCAGTCGCCATTTCAACGGCCACCTCCGCGCTTACTACAGAAAATTCATCTATAGTACTCTTGGACACCTTAAGCAGCTCTATTTTTGTTTCTGTGGCGTAACTCACAATACTCCCCTTAAAATAAGCGGATGCACCCGGCATACTTGTTATCTGTTGGGCTATCTTGCCCCCAGTACAACTTTCCGCAGTACCCAGGGTCATTCCCTTTTTGGTCAACAATTGGGCAATCATCGATTCCACAGGCTCATCCCCTTCCTCGCCAAAAGCAAGATCCCCTATCAGCTTTTTAATTTTCTCCGCCTCGGTATTGACCGTAGCACTCAGGAATTCACTATCATTTCCTTTTGCCGTTAGCCTTAACCGTACAGAGCCCAGGCTCGGCAAATAAGCAAGTTTCACAAAAGTGGGCAGGTTGTCTTCTACGATTGCTATCCGATCCGCAAGGGAACTTTCTCCAATACCGTAGGTAATAATAGTTCTATGGACAATGTAGGGGCGCTTAAACTCTCGCACTACCCTAGGCAGTACCTTTGAGGTAATCAAATTTTTCATTTCAAAGGGCACCCCCGGCAACGAGATAAAGGCTTTTCTGTCTCGCTTGATCCACATTCCGGGCGCAGTACCAAATTCATTATGGAGAACATCTGCCTTAGAAAGTACTAAAGCCTGATTTCTATTAACCTCCAATAAGGGTACACCCAAGTGTTTTTTAAAGATAGCTTCAACATGGGCCAATACCGCCCCATCCTCCACCAGAGTATCATTAAAATATTCGCACAGGGTATGCTTAGTAATATCATCTTTGGTAGGCCCCAAACCTCCCGTCATTATTATAATATCAGCTCTTAATTCCGCTTCCTTCAAAGCTTGTAAGATATGAAGCTTCTCATCTTGCACAGAAGTAATCTGATAAACGGAAACCCCAATTTTATTAAGTTCCTGAGCAATAAAAGCAGAATTGGTATCTACGATCTGACCAATGAGAATCTCATCGCCAATGGTTATTATTTCTGCAAACATTAAATCTTGAAGTCATTTTTCAATTCCGAAACCACCTGCTGTACATCCTTTTTAAGCAAGGGAACCAAACGCTGTATTTCCACCGTATTCTCTTCTTTTTTTCCCAAGGTCTCAATCTGCAAGGCTATTTCACGGGTTTGCTCCATGCCCAGCAAATCTACATTGGGCTTAATTTTATGCGCCAATTTATAAACACTGTCATAATTTTTCACCCCCAATGCTTTCTCTAGCTCCTCCAAATCCTGAGGCACTTCTTCCAAAAAAACAGCAACGACAGATTTAATGAATTCATCATCCCCTTCTGCCATTTCATTTATCTTGTCCAGACTATAAATCATCTATTTTATATTTAATGAGAACATTTGTTCATTCTCCAAGGTACCCGAAAGATAATCATTTGCACTTATTTTACCAACACCGGCAGGTGTACCTGTAAAAATAATATCCCCCTTTTTCAAAGTAAAAAAACGTGAAACGTAGGATATTATTTCGTCAATCTTCCAAAGCATTGAACCGGTATTACCCTCCTGAACCAACTGATCGTTCTTTCGTAGTTGAAAATTTATATTGTTCAAATCCTTAAAATCGGATTTTGGCAACCATCTACCGATTACCGCCGAACCATCAAAACCCTTGGACTTTTCCCAGGGCAATCCCTTTTCCTTTAAATGCGACTGAACATCCCTAGCTGTAAAATCGATACCCAAACCAATTTCATCGTAATAGTTTGGGGAAAATTTGACATCTATGTGCTTACCTACTTTCTTTATCTTCACCAACACCTCCACTTCATAATGAACATCCTGGGAAAATTCCGGAATATAAAAATCCTGCTCTTTAGGCAACACGGCCGAGTCGGGCTTTATAAATAATACGGGGTCATCAGGTCTTTCGTTATTTAATTCCTTGATATGCTCCGCATAATTACGACCAATACAAATAATTTTCATACTAAGAAGTCTTCTTTAGAATTTGGCGCACAACCGAGGTCAGGTAATAAAACAAGCGCGCATCTGTGAGCCTTTATAAGTTTCGCTTACGTCCCCAACTTTCAACTCAGTTTGTTGTTCAATTTGCTCAATTTTATTTGAGTCAAAACCTTTTTGGTATAAAGCGGAAAGTCCGCATTCAAAATCCAACCAAAATAACCCGGTTCCTTTTCCAAAACATCATGTACTTTTTTCCCTTTATGTTTTCCAAAGGAAAAAATCTCCTCCCCATTTTCATCCAACACAATAAAGCCCGCAAAATCCACCGATTGTTTTCTTGTCGTAAATTCCGATAGTTTTTTAATGTTATTTTCCAATTCCGGATATCTATCCAATTGGGACAAAAGCACCTCATAAGTTGCCAGAGTATCTGCCTCCGCACTATGGGCGTCGATTAAGTTTTTATCACAATAAAACTTGTACGCAGCTTCCAGTGTCCTTTTCTCCATTTTATGAAAAATAGTCTGCACATCTACAGAAACCGCATTTTTCATATCAAAATCAATTTCAGCCCTGAGCATTTCCTCCGCCAAAAGTGGAATATCAAAGCGATCCGAATTGTACCCGCCTAGGTCGCTATCCTTGATCATTTTATAAATTTCTTTGGAAAGCTCTTTAAAAGTAGGCTCGTTGGCCACCTTTTCATTGGAAATACCATGAATTGCAATTACTTCGGCAGGGATTTCCATTTCCGGATTAACCAACCAAGTCTTGCTCTCCTTATTACCGTTAGGGTATACTTTTAATATGGCTATTTCCACGATCCTATCCTTGGCGACACTGGTGCCTGTCGTCTCCAAATCAAAAAAACAAATTGGCCTTGTAAGCTCTAATTGCATGTTGTAGTTTCTTTATGCAAATATAGTTTTTACGAAGGTTTTGCCTAAAAATAGACTCATAAAATATGGAAAATCCATTTAGCAGGAAGGAAAATGATAAAAAGCTCCCATTAAACCCGTAAAGTATTCACCTCCATTACTAATCATAAAACAAGGTTATAACTTAAATCCAAAGGGCAATATTGAATATACTTCCAAAGACACCTAAACTTCTCTATCCACATCCCAAGCCTCTAGGTAATCAGCTACTGTTTTTATAAACATTCCGCCCAGCGCTCCGTTTACTACCCTATGATCATAACTGTGAGAGAGGAACATTTTACTTCTGATAGCTATAAAGTCACCTTCTTTGGTTTCAATTACAGAAGGCAATTTACGAATAGCGCCCAACGCCAGAATACCTACTTGTGGCTGATTGATAATTGGGGTACCAAAAACACTACCAAAGGTACCAACATTGGTTACGGTATAAGTTCCATCCTTTACCTCTTCTGGCTTCAATGCATTATTCCTGGACCTCTTGGCCAAATCGTTTACCGCCCTTGCCATTCCTACTAAATTTAATTGATCGGCATTTTTAATAACAGGAACTATTAAATTGCCGTCAGCCAAGGCTGCAGCCATTCCTATATTTATATTCTTTTTCTTTATTACGGTATCCCCTTCGAGAGCTATATTGATCATTGGGTACTTCTTCAAGGCAGTGGCCACCGCTTCCAAAAAGATTGGGGTAAAGGTAAGCTTCTCACCCTCTCTTTTCTCAAAGGCATCCTTCACCTTATTCCTCCAATTCACCACATTGGTAACATCAACCTCTATAAAACTCTGTACATGAGCCGAGGTAGCAATACTGGCGGTCATATGCTGGGCGATCAATTTCCCCATACGCGTTAAAGGGATGTGCTCATCCCCATTACTGGGCCGCTCCTTCTCCAAAGCCGGATTAACCTTCCCTTGTTCGGCCTCCTGTTGTTTAGCAGGAATGGCTTCAGCTGCTTCTTCCACTTTTTCGACCTCAGTCTTTACTTCTTTTATCACTTTTTCCTCAAAGGGTTGACCCCCGCTCAATTTTCCAGCTGCTATATAATCCAAAATATCATTCTTGGTAACCCTGCCTTCACTACCCGTACCAACAATAGTATCCAATTCCGAACTAGATATTCCTTCCTCTTTAGCAATGTTTTTAACCAATGGGGAATAAAACCTATCCGTAGCACTATAACCCAATACCGGCGATGTTGCAATTTCCTTAGCAGTAATTACCCCTGATTCCAATTCCTCGACCTCCTCTGTAGAAGTACGATCGTCTTTATCTAGCTCCACTTCATGATTACTTCCTTTAACCTCTATAATGGCTACCGTCTGCCCCACCTTTACAACATCATCAATATTAAATATTTTTTCAACCAAAATACCATCCACCTCACTTGGAACTTCTGAATCCACCTTGTCGGTAGCAATTTCAAAAACCGCTTCATCCATTTCTATGGTATCGCCAACTTCCTTTAGCCAAGAGGTAAGTGTAGCTTCCGCAACACTCTCTCCCATTTGCGGTAATTTTAGCTCAAATTTTGACATATCCCTATTTAATACACTTATTATGATTAATATTTTGCAAAAATAATAAATAAAAGAGCGTATTTCTGGCTTTTATTCATTCTTTTTGCGATTTGAATTTATACTTTTAAGGAATTCTCAAAGGGAATTCTATTGAGAATGCTCCTTCCCAAAGTCACCTCATCGGCATATTCCAATTCATCACCTACTGCAATACCCCTTGCAATAGTCGAAGTTTTAACATCCGAACCCTCTAATTGTTTAAATATATAAAAGTTAGTGGTATCGCCCTCCATAGTGGAACTTAACGCAAAAATCAATTCTTTTATTTTTCCCCGTTTAACTTTATCTACCAAAGAATAAATGGATAAGTCTTGAGGCCCCACACCTTCCATAGGCGATATTTTGCCGCCCAACACATGGTACAACCCCTGAAACTGTCCCGTATTCTCTATGGCCATGACATCACGAATATCTTCAACCACACAGACTATACTCTCATCCCTCCTTGGATTGGAACAAATCTCACAAACCTCCACGTCAGAAATATTATGGCAATTTTTGCAGAACTTTATATTATCTTTTAAACTGACCAAGGCATTGGCCAATCTTGCCGTTTGTCCTGATGGCTGTTTCAAAAGATGTAAGACCAACCTCAATGCCGTGCGTTTGCCTATACCTGGCAATTGAGACATCTCATAAACCGCATTTTCAAGTAATTTAGATGAAAAATCCATATCGACAAAATTACAATTTTATACCAATAAAGTAAGGCATTCACTTCAAAAGAAAAATTTCCAAACACAGCCCGCGGCATTTCCCTGAATGCTTACCGTTATTTTCTTAATTGTTTATTGTCCCGCCTGTAGACAAGGCCTACCTACTTCTAAATTTCTATAAAAGTAAGAAACCACAAGTTGGCACTTTAAAAAAAAGGGAATTCTTTCTAAAGCATCAATCCATTTCCCAGATATTTTAGGCCATCATTACAACATCGATTACAATTTACCGATATAATGAACACTATGGCGATATCTACCTCTTGAATAATTTCGTCAATTTCGGATAAAACAAAACAACTGAAATTAATTTAGGTCAGAGCACATTCTGAATAATTAATTGCCATGAAATTTGCACAAAGTGCCTATTATCACTCCATTTAATAATAGTTAACCAACCATGAACAATAACTAAAAACACCCATATGGAAGCGCATCATTAACTTCTTGACACTAAAACAACCCAGAATTGACGTCACTTCTTAAGAAACAATTAAAAAGTAATGGCATCTATATTTTGAAAATAAAATAATTAGCCTTTCCTTTGTAGGGAGGCATAGTTCCCCCAGTCCTATAGCCCATTTACAATTACTATTTATTGGCTTCATATTTTGTACAAATACACACCAAAATAAGGTGTTAACACATTATCAAACAGCTGTTAAAGTGTGTTAATCCGTGTAAGTAAGGAATAGAATATTCGTACTTTAATATGAAGGATTTTAAAATATAAAAATTTGGTCATTGATAACGCTATATATTTATAGTTAATGGTTAGTGTTTAGTATAGTCTATCAATGAAAGAAACCCGGAACATATGTTCCGGGTTTTGTTTTTACAAGCTTTTTAAGATCAACATCAATTGATGTTTTATTACTGCCACTTAATAATAGCACTTCCCCAAGTAAATCCACTACCAAAGGCCGCAAGGACCACCAAGTCGCCAGATTTAATTTTACCTTCCTCCCAAGCTTCTGTCAATGCAATTGGTATGGAAGCTGCGGTAGTATTCCCATATTTCATAATATTATTAAAAACCTGCTCATCCGCCAGTCCAAATTTCTTTTGAATAAATTGTGATATCCTAAGATTTGCCTGATGTGGCACCAACATATTTATATCCTTCGCCTCAAGATTATTGGCTTTTAACCCCTCAATTATCACTTCGCTAAAGCGCACCACCGCATTTTTAAAAACAAATTGTCCGTTCATGTACGGAAAATAAGATTCGTCATTCGGGTCATTATCCTCCAAAATATCATTTACCCAACGCTTCCCCATCCCAGGAGCAATCAAAGATAATTCCTCGGCATGTTGTCCTTCCGAATGCAAATGGGTAGACAATATACCTTTTGTAGGGTCGTCATCCCTGCTAAGGATTGCCGCCCCCGCACCGTCACCAAAAATCACAGAAACTCCCCGCCCCCTAGTAGTCATATCCAATCCATGGGAATGCAGTTCAGATCCTATCACCAGCACATTTTTATACATACCGGTTTTTATATATTGGTCTGCAATCGACAAGGCATAAACAAATCCAGAACATTGATTTCTGACATCCAGTGCTCCCACCGTTTTAATATCCAAATCGCGCTGTACCAATACTCCCGGACCAGGAAAATAATAGTCGGGACTTAAGGTGGCAAAAACAATAAAATCGATATCATCTTTATGTATTCCAGAACGATCTATGGCAATTTTTGCGGCTTTAACACCCATACTGGTGGTCGTATCCCCATCACCCTTTACTACATGTCTTCTTTCCTTTATACCTGTCCTCTCTTGGATCCAAGCATCGTTGGTATCCATTTTTTTGGATAAATCGTCATTGGTAACTACATTGTTGGGCACGTAATAGCCCAGACCTGTTATTTTTGAATTGAACATGGGTTGGATATTTTAATTATAGTGGGATAAGTCCCCTTCATTATTGTAAATATAAAATCTAAAATATGAGAAATATTTTTGGTTACCCCTAAAATATAGAAAAATATGATGCCCTGTGTTCTTAAATAGTATAATGCCTTTTTTACAGATCATAAATTTCTACTGACAATGGAACTCATTTACTTTAATTAAGTAATGTCAGTTTGTCACTTATGACAACAATGGTATTTTTTTTGACAGTGTTAAACTGTTAAACATAAAAAATTAAGAAGTATGGCCACAGGCAAGATTAATGTTTCCGTTGAAAACATATTTCCGCTCATAAAAAAATTCCTTTACAGCGATCATGAAATATTTTTACGGGAGCTAATTTCAAATGCAACAGATGCAACTTTAAAACTTAAGCACCTGACCACAATAGGAGAGGTCAAAGTAGAATATGGCAATCCGCTCATTGAGATTAAAATCGATAAGGAAGGAAAGAAAATACATATTATCGATCAAGGTGTAGGTATGACCGAGGAGGAGGTACAAAAATACATCAATGAAATTGCTTTTTCGGGGGCTGAAGAATTCTTGGACAAATACAAAGATTCTGCGAAGGATTCCGGTATAATTGGTCACTTTGGACTAGGTTTTTACTCCGCCTTTATGGTTGCCTCCAAAGTAGAGATTATTACAAAGAGCTATAAAGACGAACCAGCAGCGCATTGGGTCTGTGACGGATCTCCTAATTTCACCCTTAAAACGGCTAAAAAAACAACTCGGGGAACAGAGATTGTTCTTCATATAGCCGATGATTCTACCGAGTTCTTGGAAGAAGGCAAAATTGGCGACCTACTTAGAAAGTATAACAAGTTTATGCCTATTCCTATTAAGTTCGGGACTAAGACAGAAACACTACCTAAACCGGAAGGAGCAAAAGAGGAAGATCCCGCACCAACACAGGAGGTGGACAACATTATTAACAATCCTAATCCTGCTTGGACCAAACAGCCAACGGAATTAAAGGAGGAGGACTATAAAGGTTTTTACAGGGAGCTTTATCCCATGCAATTTGAGGAACCTTTGTTCCACATACACTTAAACGTAGATTACCCATTTAATTTAACGGGGATATTATATTTCCCGAAACTGAGCAACGATCTAAATACCCAAAAAGATAGGATTCAATTATACCAAAATCAGGTTTTTGTTACTGATAACGTAGAGGGAATTGTTCCTGAATTTTTGACCATGCTCAGAGGGGTTATAGATTCTCCGGATATCCCGTTGAACGTTAGCCGTTCATACTTGCAGGCTGATGGTGCCGTTAAAAAAATATCTACCTATATCACCCGTAAAGTCGCCGATAAATTAAGCTCTTTATTTAAAAATAACAGGGAAGATTTTGAAGCAAAATGGAACGATATAAAAATTGTTATTGAGTACGGAATGCTTTCCGAAGACAAGTTCTTTGAGAAGGCCGACAAATTTGCTCTCTACCCCACTGTAGACGGGGCATTTTATACTTTTGAGGAATTACAGGAGAAATTAAAGGTCAATCAAACGGACAAGGAAGACAAATTGGTAATTCTTTATGCCTCCAACAAGGAAGAACAGCACAGCTACATAGAGGCTGCCAAGGCCAAAGGATTTGAGGTGTTATTGTTGGATTCCCCAATAATTTCACACTTAATGCAAAAATTGGAAACCTCCAAAGAGAAAATTTCCTTTGCACGAGTAGACGCAGATCATTTGGACAACCTCATCAAAAAGGAGGAAACTCAAATATCCAAGCTTTCCGATGAGGAAAAAGAGACCTTAAAAACAGATATAGAGACAGCTATAAACAATAAGGGCTATACCATACAATTGGAAGCCATGGACAGTAGCTCCTCTCCGTTCATTATTACAGAACCAGAGTTTATGCGCCGTATGAAAGAAATGCAGCAATCTGGTGGCGGTGGCATGTTCGGCATGGGGAATATGCCGGAAATGTACAATTTAGTAGTGAACACCAATCATGATTTGGTATCTGAAATCCTAAGTACAAAAACGACGAAAAAGAAGGAGCGACTTATTAACCAGTCTCTTGACCTGGCTCGTTTATCCAAAGGGCTTTTAAAAGGCGAGGAACTTACTAATTTCATTAAGAGAAGTTATGAAATGGTGAAATAGTCATTTTCACTAAATGATCAAGAGGCTGAATTACCTATGTAATTCAGCCTCTTTTATTTATATCTTTACCCAATGGACTACCCATGGCACTTATACCTTTTAGGGTCAATTTATATATTGGCCGGTATCATGCATTTTATAGTCCCTAAGGTTTATCTACGAATCATGCCCAGGTACCTGCCCAAGCATAAACTATTGGTATCTCTTAGCGGTATGGCCGAAATTCTTTTAGGCCTGGGTCTTTGCTTTCCTTCGACCAAAAATACAGCCGTTACAGGTATTATTTTAATGCTGACTGTTTTCCTTCTGGTCCACTTTTATATGTTAAAGGGCAAAAAAGAAGGCGCCGGAATAGCAAAATGGATCTTAATCCTTAGGATTCCCCTTCAATTTATATTAATGTACTGGGCCTATTCATATTATGGGGTATAGATTCCCAAAACGCATCTTTCTTTTTATATATTATATAGAAACGTTTTCATTGGTTTAAACTAAATTAGGCCTTATTTATGGATAAGGAACAAATAGTTCTATCCACACTAAAATTAACCACAGCATAATTCTCATTTGGATTACTATCTTTATAGTGCGAAATGAACCTTATTAATTCTTATTTCAAACCGTAATGTTCATTAGCACATTTCTCCTGATTATATCGGGATAACCTATTTTAGATAAATATAAAAAGATGAAGATCATCTCCACCAATATAGGAAATGCCACTACCTTTCTTTGGAAGGGAAGGGAAGAACAGACAGGTATATACAAATACCCAACCGATAAACCACTTTTTCTAGGTAAAATGGATGTGGAAAAAGATACCGTCATAGATCGGGAGCACCATGCCGGAATAAATAAAGCCTGTTATCTTTTTGCCTCCGATCACTATCCATACTGGAAGAGGTTGTATCCTGATTTGGATTGGGATTGGGGTATGTTTGGTGAAAATTTAACTGTGGAAGGCATGGATGAATCCGAAATGAGAATTGGAGACATTTACAGTATAGGAAATGCCCTGGTACAGGTATCACAGCCCAGAGAACCTTGTTATAAGTTGGGTGTACGATTTGGCAACGCCAATATTTTAGGGCAATATGTAAAGTACGGGTATTCCGGAACCTATGTTCGTATTTTAAAGGAAGGCTATGTAAATAAGGGTGAACAATTGATTTTGGTGGAAAAATCAGAAAACACCCTCACTGTCAGAGAATGTTTTCAAGTGATTCTTTCGAAAGAAAAAGACCCTTTAATACTTCAAAAGGCGATAAGCAACCTTTCCTTGCCCGAATACAAAAGAGCTCGCCTTAGGAAATATACGTAATTAAAAAAGGGACCATATGGCCCCTTTTTTTTATCTTAATTTATCAAATAAGATTTACTATTTCACAGAAACTGTTTCAAAATATGTATTATTGCCCCCACTAACGGATACTGTATATTCATCTTTTGCGGCACCTGCAAAGTTAAACATCTTACCGACTACGAAATCATTACCCATTTCTTGAGTAAAAACAACTCGGTTAGCACTATCAACAACATTAATGGTTATCGGGTTTAGCTTTTGGTTAAGGTAGTTTACATAAAGTATGTTACCATTTTTTCTAAAAAATGGCTTTGCCACTTCATCACGGGCAATAACCCTTACCTCAGAATCCTCTACACTAATAGTGTATTCAATAGTCTTGGTAAGATTATCCATCTTTAAGAAATAAAGACCTTTTTCCAATTTAGATAAGTCGAACTTTTTAGTGTAATCTTCGTCTTCCCTAATATTCTCTAAGAATATTTGATGATTTTCCGTATCGGTCAAAGTCAATACAGAAGATTCGGTTTGCTTATTTAATTTAAGAACCAATCTTTTTGCTTCTTTAACTGTTGTCAAGTACATTCCAGGATCGTTGGCCAATGCTACACTACTACTAAGTAATAAGACCGCCATTGCTGTTAATTTTAAAATTGCTTTCATAACATTTTGGATTTAAGATTACTAAATCATTTACAAGGCAAATTTAGGCCAGTATACCTCCTCCCACTACTACAGAATTCCCCAGTTTCTATTCTATTTTACCATGGCGCAATATTAAATAAATGTTAAGTGGTTAATATTAGACATATTTAGGTTAAATTTGTACAGAATTGCCTATAATGGCTGTACTATCTTTACCATACTTAAGGAAATTTACATAAATGATACCTAAACCCACATTTGAGGTAATAGCACCTGATTTTGGTCATTCATATACCTATCAACAATTTGATGAACACAACCCTAACAAGATAGGAGTTTGGCATTATCACCCTGAAATTGAATTAGTTTACGTTAATGGGGGGTCTGGCAAACGACAAATCGGAAGTCATGTTTCCTATTATACCGATGGCGATTTGATTTTAATAGGATCCAATTTGCCCCATTGCGGATTTACCGATGTACTTACTGGCAATAAAAATGAAAGCGTAGTGCAAATGAAGCAGGATTTTTTAGGAAATGATTTTTTCAACATTCCCGAAATGAAAAAAATTCAAAGCCTTTTTCAAATTGCCGTAGGGGGTGTTGCCTTCACAGGTAGTACCAAGAAAAAAATAGGTGAAAAAATTGAAATCATGGAATATCAGACCGATTTTCAACGTCTTTTATCCATTCTGAATATTTTAAATGAATTGGGCAATTCCAAAGAGTATCAAGTACTGAACGCTCAAGGTTTCTCGTTGCAGACGGAAGTAAAGGACAATGACAGAATAAATATTGTATTTAACTATGTTAAGTCAAACTTTAAAGACGAAATAACCCTAGAGGAAATTTCGGATTTGGTCAGTATGACGGTACCTTCGTTCTGCAGATATTTCAAAAAGATAACCAATAAGACTTTTATACAGTTTGTGAATGAGTGTAGACTGGTCCATGCATCTAAATTATTGGCGGAAAAGCCGATTAGTATAACAGAGGTCTGTTTTGAATGTGGATTCAATAATTTCTCTCATTTCAACAAATCTTTTAAAGCCTTTACTGGACAGAATCCGTCAGAATACAGAAACGAACTAAAAAGTGTGCTACAATCTTGAGCCAATTATTTGCCCAAAAAATAAATCTTCAACTCCCTGATAGTGATATAAGTTATTATCCCAATTTTTTGAAATCGGAAGTAGCGAGTCATTTTCTTGAGCTCCTCAAGGATTCTACTCCTTGGCAGCAGGACAATATAACGGTATTTGGAAAAATTTATCCACAGCCAAGATTAACGGCCTTATTCGGGGACAATGACAAACCCTATTCCTACTCCAATATTACTATGTATCCCCACAGGTTTTCGGACGAATTGCTGGAATTAAGGAATAAGCTCCAATTGGAATTGGGCATACACTTTACGAGCTGCCTATTAAACCTGTATAGAGACGGCAAGGATAGTAACGGTTGGCATGCAGACGATGAGAAAGCTCTGGGGAGAAATCCCGTAATTGCATCCATAACCCTTGGACAAGAGCGCTACTTTTATCTAAAACATAAGACAGATAAAGAGTTGAAGCATAAAATATTATTGGAACATGGTAGTTTACTGCTTATGAAAGGAGAAACCCAACACTGTTGGCTCCACCAAATTCCCAAAACGGCCAGACCCATACAGGAACGTATCAATATTACCTTCAGGGTCATTAAATAAAAAAATCGGTTGCAAAAACCGATTTTTTTATGCCTTCATTATTTTCGTTGGATACTGCCCCTAACCTACCAGGCATTTAAGTTAGTCTCCTCACACCCAACTTCAATAACAACTCAATTTCAATGCCATCCCGTATAGAAATTGGTCAAAAGTGAAGTTTTATTCGATTATAGGCATAAGAATACCAAGACTACAAAATGAACTAATTTGAAGAATCCTAAAAAAAAGAAGAATTTAATTTCAATGACCTCAACGCCTTAAATAGTCGATAAATAATAGTCATAACCATGACTATTGGTCTTAATGGCAATACCCTAAATGAACATTACCTATGAAAAAAGGTCGTTTAAAACCTTGGCCAAGCGTAAGCCTCCCTTTTGCAGTTGCTTCTCTACTGTGGCCCAGTATTTATATCTATACGCATATCCTAATTTTTCACCCACCTCTACCGAGTCATATAGTTCATTGGCTACATCCTGGGATTCTTCTACCCAATCATATACATTGCCTTGCTGAACATTTTTAATTTCACTTTTAGTAAGTGTGGGTAAATTATTGGCTAATTCCGAATAGCTCATTCCGTAATCATCAATCATGTTGGCATCCCACAATCTATGTAAATTAGTTCCTCTCCCAAACCATTGCAATTGAATATCGTTCCCGCCTTTATCTTCAAGTCGACCCACGTGCAATGGTTGGTGCAGATCCCCGATTAAATGGATCAACATTTTCAAATAGAATACCTTATCCTCCGTACTACTTATTTTATTCCTGATGATTTCTATACACTTTTGAATACCAACAACAATATCTCCCGCATCACTTGGAGGAACGTCCGTATATTTTTTGTCCGCTGGATAATTAACATAGTGCCATGGGCCATATTTGGAAAAACTACGATCCGCCTTTATTTCATCGGCAAAAGTTGAAACCAAAGCCAGACTTTGCCCATTTAAAAGTTTCTTTAAGGCCTTTTTGGTCCTTCCCGATAAATGTTGTTGTGCCACCTCCCCAATAGTCCTGTGCCCAGTTTTGGACCATTCCATATCGTTGCCATGGCTTATTTGAAAAATAAGAAGGCACAGCACTGTAATTCTTTTCATAATATTCTATGTTATTTGCTTTTTAAATATCAAACGTATCAAAAACTAGCCAATATTTAAAAACTGGATAATAACCTTTGAAAAAATTCAAGGAATTTCAATAAATCTAAATCTTGAGGGAGCTCAAAATTAATGAATTGAAGTATAACTAATTGTTAAGAAGTCAATCCTTTTGATTTTTTAATTTAATCTTGCAGTCATTAATTGTAAAAGAAGATGTTGAAGAATATAAAAAATCCCTTTCTAAGGCTTGGAATAATTTCTTTACTGGTAATCGGTAGCTCCGTTCTTCTATTGGTCCTGAGTATATATTTGGGGGCATGGGGAAAACTTCCTGGCAGGCAAGAACTTTCGGATTTCAAGTACCAAAGAGCTTCGGAGGTCTATTCTGCAGATAGCGTACTGATAGGGAAATATTTTCTGTTTGATAGGCAGCCCATTGCATACGAAGAAGTTCCCAAAAACTTAATAGAGGCCTTGGTGGCCATTGAAGATGAGCGGTTTTATGAACATTCCGGCATAGACTACAAGAGTCTACTCCGCGTGGCCTTTAAGACCATCCTAATGCAGGATCAATCGGCAGGGGGCGGCAGCACCATTAGCCAACAACTTGCCAAGAATTTATATCCCAGGGAAAAATCGGGAAAATTTAATCTGGCCATATCAAAATTTAAGGAAATGATAATAGCTTCCCGCTTGGAGTCCATGTACTCGAAGGAAGAAATTCTGATGCTTTATTTGAACACCGTTTCCTTTGGAGACAACACTTTCGGAATAGAAAGTGCTTCCTTAAAATTCTTCAATAAATCTGCAAAGCAACTTGAGCTGCAAGAAAGCGCCACCCTTGTAGGCATGTTAAAAGCAACCTATGGATATAACCCTCGTGTTTTTCCAAAAAACAGCCTCAACAGACGTAATCTGGTGTTGCAGTCCATGTATTCCAATGATTTTATATCGCAACCAGAGGCTGACAGCCTTAAACAAACTCCATTGCAACTCAATTACAGGCAATACGATCATAACCAAGGATTAGCTCCTTATTTCAGGGAAGAGGTAAGGAAACAAATACTAAGTTGGACCAAGGTGCAAAGGGAAAAAGGAGAAGATTATAATATTTATACTTCCGGATTTAAAATATACACCACACTGGATTCCAAAATGCAAACCTTGGCAGAAGAAGCCATGACAGAGCATATGAAGGGACTACAAGATAATTTTGAAAAAAGTTATGGCAAAAGAGCACCTTGGATAAACGATAAAAATCTTATCAATAAGGTCATACAAGGATCGGAACCCTATAAAAAATGGAAAAATGCAGGGCTCAACGAGAAGGCAATAATGGACTCGATGAACTTAAAAAAACAAATGCAGTTAAGCGATTGGCATCAAGATGAAATGCGCACTGCCAGCTCTGTAGATAGTTTATTGCATTACCTTAAATTCTTAAATACAGGTTCACTTTCTATAGATCCCAAAACCGGGGCCGTTAAAACATGGATCGGCGGTATTAATTTTGAACACTTTAAATACGACCATATTTCCCAGAGCAAACGCCAAGTAGGTTCTGCTTTTAAGCCCATTGTTTATACTACTGCCCTTGAAAATGGCATATCTCCCTGCACTTACTTTTCCGCTCAAGAAGTAGCCTATGAAAATATGGAAGGTTGGTCTCCCAGTAATTCCGGAAAGAAAGATGAGGCCTACCTAAATTATTCCATGGAAGAAGCCTTGAGCAACTCTGTTAATACCGTGGCGGTAAAGGTTTTGGAAAAAACAGGTATTCCCAATGTAATAGGACAAGCACAGAAAATGGGAATTGAAACCACATTGCCCTCACTACCGTCATTGGCATTGGGCACAGCCGAGATCAAGATCAATGAACTGGCAGGTGCTTATGCCAGTTATTTGAATGACGGCAAAGCTGTTACCCCATTTCTAATAAAAAAAATCACCAATGCAAAGGATTCCATCCTTGAGGTCTTTGAGCCAGTTACCGCCGAAAAAAGAGCCTTTTCCGAAGAAAATGGCCAAATAATGATAGAGATGATGAAGGCTACTGTAAATAGCGGTACCGCCGCCCGTATACGATCCACGTATGGTATTAAAAACGATATAGCCGGGAAAACCGGAACTACACAGAACAACAAGGATGCTTGGTTTGTGGCCTTGACCCCTAAGTTACTGAATATAACATGGGTAGGATTGGACAACCATGAAATTGGTTTTAGCAGCACTAGCTTGGGTCAGGGTGCCAATGCGGCATTGCCCATTTTTGCACTTTGGATACAAAAGTTAAATGCGGACAAATCCTTTGACCATATAACCAAAGCCAAATTTCCCACTCCAAGTTCCGCTGTGATGAACAAACTGGATTGCGACCCGGTAAAAAGGGATGGATTTTTCAAAAGGCTTTTCAAGAACCCCAAAAAGAAGAAAACTAAGGATTTTAAAACATCTAATAATAAAACCTAAGGGCTTTAATCCAATTATTCTGGTACTAGTTATCAATTTTTTATTCCCAATTAGTGATTCCAAAAGTACTATTAATGCAAATCAATGCCCTATTTTATTGTGAAACTATATCTTTGAAATCGAAACGATTTAAAAACTAAAATTCCCTATCTTATAATATGGATTTCAAAATTTTATGTTCCGATTTGGACGGCACCTTATTGACTTTTAAAGATAATGTGTCCGATTTTACAATTGCAGAGATCAAAAGAATAAAGGAACATCTAAGAGTTATACTGGTTTCGGCCAGGATGCCACAGTCCATGACCTATATTCAAAAAAATCTAGGCATTGAAAATGAACCTATCATATGTTATAATGGGGCGTTGGTACTACATGGGACAAAAGAATTGTTCTCCACTTTTATTGCCATGGATCAAATAGCTTCAATTTATGAACTTGCCAACAAGGTTGGTGTTCAGCTTGGTCTTTATTCCAAGGCGGAATGGTATGTAGAAATGGACTCTGAGCGGGTACAAAAAGAAATAAAATATACCAAAACCCTTCCCACCTTTAGAGCCACCAAAGAAACCATTCAAGACTGGACAGATAGAGAAATAGGAGCCCATAAAATTATGCTGATGGGGAACAAGGAAAATACTGATGGACTTTTCCCGATTCTTCAAAAGAATTACTCCCAAACCTTAAACCTATATCGCTCCAACGACACCTTGATCGAAATTGCCCCAAAATCGGTTTCTAAATTGACGGCGATTAAACTATTGCTGCAGGAAAATGAATGCTTAAATGATGTTATAGCCTTTGGGGATAATTACAATGATATGGAAATGCTTCAAAATGTGGGACGTGGTATTGCCGTAGCCAATGCCAGGGAAGAAGTAAAGAATATTGCCAACGGCCTTGCCCTAAAAAACTCTGAAGATGGAGTGGCCCAGTATATAAAACAGCATATTTTTATTTGATTATATTTAAACCAATCGATTATACGTTTTGAATGCATTTTTTATGAACGAACCAATTATTACCAATGATACCGTTGTTTTTGGACTTCTTACCCTTTGCCTAGGTTTTATATTTTACACCTCTTCCATAAAAACCGGCTTTTGGCGTAAATTTTACAATGTAGTTCCCGCTGTTCTCATGTGTTATGTACTGCCTTCTATACTGGCCAGTAGCGGCATAATTTCGGACGAGACGTCCAGTCTATATTTTATGGCCAGTAGATATTTACTGCCTGCTGCCCTGATTTTAATGACCTTGAGTATTGACCTGAAGGCCATATCCAATTTGGGATCTAAGGCCCTGATCATGTTTTTGACGGGTTCGGTAGGGATTATAATCGGCGGACCATTAGCTATTTTATTAATTTCCATTTTCTCTCCGGATACTGTTGGCGGTAACGATTTTGATGCCATTTGGAGAGGGCTGGCCACAATTGCCGGTAGTTGGATCGGAGGTGGGGCCAACCAAGCGGCAATGTTGGAAATATACCAGTACAATCCAGATAAGTATGGGGGAATGGTTTTGGTCGATATAGTGGTCGCCAACGTCTGGATGGCCATTATTTTGTTGGGCGTAGGAAAAACAAAAAAAATAGACCGTTGGCTAAAGGCCGACACCTCTGCAATTGATAAACTTAGAATAAAAGTTTCGAAATTCACCGAGAAAATAACCAGGGTCCCCACTTTAAAGGATTATATGATGATGCTTTTCTTTGCCTTTACCGGGGTCGGAATTTCCCATTTTTTTGGAGATTATATTAGTTCGTATTTAACGAGCTCTTATGAAAGTGTAAGCGACAACAAAAGTTTCTTATCCTTTTTAGGGTCCAGTTTCTTTTGGATGGTAGTCCTAGCCACAGTAGTAGGTATTGCCCTGTCTTTCACCAAGGCCAAAACATATGAGGGTGCCGGCGCAAGTAAAATGGGCAGTGTATTTATCTATATCCTTGTTGCCACTATTGGTATGAAGATGGATTTGGGCAAGGTATTGGAAAACCCCGGTTTGATTGCCATTGGTTTTGTGTGGATCACTATTCATGCAGTATTACTGATTGTTGTGGCCAAGTTGATCAGGGCCCCCTATTTCTTTCTTGCCGTTGGCAGCCAAGCCAATGTAGGAGGTGCAGCATCTGCTCCGGTAGTAGCCGCAGAGTTTCACCCATCACTGACCTCGGTCGGTGTATTATTGGCCGTCTTTGGCTACGTGGTAGGGACCGGTGGTGCCATACTATGTACAATTCTTATGGAAATTGCATCAAAAGTTTAAAATTTCATAAACTTTAGTGATATTTGCGCATCAAAAAAACTACTATGAAGAAAATAATAATGGTTGCGGTACTGGCAATAATGATTAGCTCTTGTGCAGGCCCTACTGAAAACACCATGACCGTTACAGGTAATGTAAAGGGGTTAAAAAAAGGAACCCTATACCTGCAACACATTGCAGACACCACCTTGGTCACAGTTGATTCGCTTGTCGTTGATGGAGATGGCACTTTCTCCTTTAGCACAGAACTCGATAGCCCTGAGTTATACTACCTTTACCTGGACAAAGAGGACAACAATAGTATTAATGATCGAATTACATTTTTTGGGGAACCTGGAAATATAACGATTAATACAAATTGGAATACGTTTGATCAGAATGCCAAAATAGAGGGATCTAATAGTCATGTGAAGCTTAAGGAGTATCAGGAAATTATGTCCAAATTCAACACCAGAAATTTGGAATATATAAGAATGAGTATGGATCCCAAAACCCAAAATGATTCTATTATCATTGATTCCCTTCAAAATTTGACCGATAAAAATGTTAAGAGGGGCTACCTTTACGCCATTAATTTTGCATTGAACAATGCAGATTCTTACATAGCACCTTACGTTGCCGTAAAAGAAGTTCCAGATGCCAACCTTAAATATTTGGATTCCATAAGCAACACGCTCTCCGTAGACGTAGCCAATTCCAAATATGGCAAGGAATTAAAGGAACATATAGAAAACCTTAAGAAAGAAACTAAGCAGTAATAAAAAAGCATCCCAAAAAAGGATGCTTTTTTTAATTCAAATTACGGAATTTCTTACCCCAATTTATTCAGTTGTTCAATTAAAGAACCTGCTTTGGTTTCCAATTCCGCTTTAACGGATTTTAAATGTGCCGGTCTGTTCTCCACTGACTTTTGGTTTACTTTAGCGATCAGCTCATCAAAAACTTCTATTGCATTGTCTATTATTGCATTTCCTTCTTTTGAATTCTGCTTATTCCCAGAAGCTTCCACTAAATACACTGCTTCAATAATATCTCCTAAAACGTAATTAATGTCTTTCTTTAAATCTCTTATACTTGCCATTGGTAATATTTTTTTTGCAAAAGTAATCATTTTCAGATAGTAACCTCCAAAAGTTTTGCACTGGTTGTCATTATATTAATTTTCTGGGACTGCGCAGGCACCAATGTGGTTTCTCCGTTCTTTATTATTACCGAGCCAAATTCATTGGAAATAGTTGCCTCACCCCCTACGCACATGTAAATGGTAAACGAATCTCTTTTTTCTACATCCAATTCAATGTCCTTGGTAAGCTCTAAAATATTGGTGTTAAAATAATCACAGGATACCATATTGTTTACACTATCCTTTAGATTGGAGTACCTTACTTTAAAATCGTCCTTCTTGCTATAATCAATGGCATCCAAGGCAAGGTCAGTATGTAGTTCCCTTAAATTGCCATTTTTATCCTTCCTATTAAAATCGAAAACACGATAGGTTATATCCGAAGTCTGCTGAATCTCCGCTAGTAAAACACCTGCCCCAATAGCATGCATTTTCCCGGTATTTATAAAAAATGTATCTCCTTCCTTTACGCTTTCATAATTCAACAAATCTAGCAGCGTATCCTCTTTAATACTTTGAGCATATTCCTCTTTGGAAACATCTTTATTAAAACCAACAATCAACTCCGCCCCCTTGTCGGCATCCATGATGTACCACATCTCCGTTTTTCCAAAGGAATTATGGCGCTTTTTGGCCAATTCGTCATTAGGGTGCAATTGAATGGACAAATCCTGTTTCGCGTCAATAAATTTAATCAGAATAGGAAATTCCTTACCAAATCGGTTATAAACAGCTTTCCCTAATAATTCTTCTGGGTACTTGTTTATCAACTCCTGCAGAGAATTACCTGAAAGCTCCCCGTTGGCCACGATTGACACGTCGCCTTCCACTGCTGAAATCTCCCAACTTTCACCTGTAATGTCGTTTTCGATAGGCTTGCCCAAAACATCTTTTAATTTGGTGCCGCCCCATAGGCGCTCTTTAAGGATCGGGTTAAATTTTAAAGGATATAAGTCCATTCTATTTGGTATTAGGTATTTATATTCTATTTATTGATTTGAGTATCCTATTAAAAAGGAAGTTTCATAATTTTTCCCAATTCTTATTGATAATAATAAATCTGAGCTATCCAGAAAAGGTTACAAAATTTCTTGGCGTTTCATACAGTACAACCTCCAACTCGTTTGAAGCCTCAATAAAGGGCCTTAGCTCATTCCAAATGAAAACAGCTATGTTTTCGGCAGTCGGATTGAGGGTTTTAAACCAATCTACTTCAATATTAAGGTTTTTATGATCCAGCTGATTTTCAACTTTTTCCTTAATTAAATCCTTTAGATCCTTCATATCCATCACAAAACCGGTTTCCGGGTCAATTTCGCCGGTAACACTTACTACCAGTTCATAATTATGACCGTGAAAATTAGGGTTATTGCACAAACCAAAAACAGTTTCATTTTTTTCAAAACTCCAATCTGGTCTGTACAGTCTGTGAGCCGCATTAAAATGAGCCTTTCTACTTACCTTTACTTTCATGTGTTTTTTTTTATTGCTTTTAGAAGTCACATGTAACCTTTAAAGATTAAAATAACCATTTCCCTGTGTATTTAATAATTATCTTAATCATTACAATTTTGCCCATTTAAAGGTTTTATAATAAAAAATAAAAGTGAAACTAATACAAATTTTTCACCTAGACCAACAGCTTCGCTTTCGCATAAAATTTTAAATTATTTTGACTTTTAAAATAAACACCTTTATTGTTTATGCCCATTTTATAAGGCCGTATTGTATTGAGAGATATGGGTATAGAACTTATCAAATATAATTTTGAACCAAGCTGTATATTTTTCCGGAGAATCGACCATATCCTTCTTAATTTCGGAGGGTTTCATCCATTTCCATGACGCAACCTCTTCAGGATTAATGCTAGGTTCACCATTGAAGTGACCTATCATTACATGATCAAATTCATGCTCGGTAAGACCGTTGTCAAAGGGCGCCTTGTAAATAAAGGAAAACAACTCCCTCAATTCGGTCTCAAAACCCATTTCTTCATTCAACCTTCTTTTCCCTGCCTGTAAATTTGTTTCTCCTTCCCGTTGATGGCTACAACAAGTATTGGTCCACAACAGGGGGGAGTGATATTTATGGCCCGCCCTTTGTTGAATCATTGTTTCCCCTTTGTCATTCATAACAAATACAGAAAATGCCCTATGAAGTAAAGCCTTTTCATGAGCTTCCATTTTGGGCATCAGACCAATTTGATTATCAAATTCATTTACAAGAATTACTTTTTCCTCTTCCATTCTGTAAAAATAAAACCTTTCCCCAAAAATACGGGTTAAGTGCATCATAAAATTAAATACTTTTGGAAGGTATCGCCTATTTTCTTTTGGTCAAAAAAATTGACCAGAAAGGTCAATAGTAAATTTATAATGATAGTAGGTAAAAGGTCAACTGCTTTTGGAGATAGCTTCGCAAATCTTCGCCCAATTTTACATATACTGCTTAGAATATCAGAAGTCCTACTCAGTGCTTAGAAAAATCTCGGGGATTTTAAACTGCCAAGCTCTTTGATGAAGTCATAGCGCAAAATAATCTCGAAGGACCCATCATTAAACGTAGCCTGTCCCAACTCGGTAGTTTCTTTGTCATAAGCCATTCCAATCAGGAACGAATTGGAGATATTAAAACCAACCATGGCACTTAATGCCGCATCCCAGCGATATGCCGCTCCAACTATAAATTTGTCATTGAGCATAAAATTGGCTGAAACATCCACCTGCAAAGGTGCACCTTGAACTACTTTGGTTAAAAGGGCAGGTTTAAATTTTAAATTGGTATTTAGATCGAAGACATATCCGGTTATCAAATATAAATTCATCTGCTCCCTGGCCGTAGATAATGATTCACCTTCAAAATGTGTTGTCTGTAAAAATCTGGGGACGGACACACCCGCATAAAACTTGTTAGTATGGTAATACACACCAGCTCCGATATTAGGTGAAAATTTATTATCTACATCCTGCTGTAAAGTGGGATCAGGTCCTCCAGGGTTTGTATAATCTTGATTAAGTTCGGAATAGCGTATATCCAACATATGTGCACTGGCTTTTAATCCAAAACTTAATTTACCTTCCTGGGAAGTATAAATGGTGTATGAAAAATCCCCATCAAAATACGTTTCAGAGGTAGGGCCAATTTTGTCGTTCACAATTGAAATTCCTAAACCTACCCCTCTATATCCTATGGGCGAGTGTAAATTTAGAGTCTGAGTAGTAGGAGCGCCCTCCAAACCAACCCACTGTGACCGGTGCAGTGCCGCCATACTGATATGTCCTCGAGAACCAGCATAACCCGGGTTTACACTTACTGTATTATACATATACTGCGTAAACTGGGCGTCCTGCTGGGACTGTGCCTCAAAGCTAACCAAGACAATTATGACAAATAACCAAATTGTTAATGGACTGCTCTTGAGAATGTTGCTTATTAGGTTTGACATCCTTTATCTATTTATATAAATATATCCCGTAAGCGTTATCATCTTTCCTCCTACAGATGGGGTATAGTCCAAAATATAGAAATAAGTTCCTACCGGTAATTGATTGTCCTTATTTATAGTGACCCTACCTTGTGAGGTTCCGTCAAAATAATTGGAATCATTATTATAAGCTTTGGTTGCATACACCAATACTCCCCATCTATTGTATATTTTAATGGTATTATTCGGATAATTTTCAATTCCCCTTATGGTCAGTACGTCATGGATACCATCATTATTAGGGGTAATTACATTAAACACTTCCACTCCATCATCCATTATGATTAAATCAGAATCCAAATAATTGGGAATTCCATCGCCATCAAAATCGTCATTGGCATAATTTCCATCCCCGTTTTCATCTTCATCAATGGTAAGTATTCCATCGCCATCATCGTCCGTGTCCCGGTAATCTACTTCATCGTCCTCATCCGTATTGGGCAAATCGTTGTAAGGGTCATCAATTTCATCATTAACATCTAAATCAATCAATGTACTGCCTTCAAAACCATCATCTAGGCCATCATTGTCCTTATCCGAACCTATAAATACTACGTCTGGAATTCCGTCGTGGTTATGATCGTGACCTTCAATATAATCCGGTACATTATCGTTATCACTATCCTCATCCAAGTAGTCAGGTAAACTATCCCCGTCCGTATCTATTGGGAACAATCCTAAATTTCCATTACTTTCATAGGCATCGTCCAAACCATTATTATTTGCATCTATCCCACTAGGTGGAATATATCCTTGGGTTGTTTGGGCCTCAACGTTATCTGGAATGCCATCGTTATCACTATCAATATCTAGATAATCTGGAATACCATCACCGTCCGAATCTGTTGGGTTTGTAGACGGATCATTATCCCCATCCAAATTAAGATCTTCAAAACTGTCCAAAATTCCATCATTATCACTGTCAATATCAACAATTCCAAGTGGGTTCACCAATATATTGACATTGGCCGTACTACAATTTGCTTGATCATCACATATGGTGTACACAAAAAGATCATTGCCCACATAGCCATTGTTGGGAGTATATGTTACCGTATCGTCCCTGAGATCATTAGGCGTACCATTATTATTAACTACTACATTGCCATTGGATGGACTTGTGGTAGTTATGGTTCCCAGAATAGGGATATCATTGTCGTTCACCAAGATATCTATATCAACAGGCATATTCTCCAAGGTAGCCACAGAATCATCAAAAGCATCAACAATAGGTAGTACATCCACATTTACAGTGGCTGTACTACAATCTCCCAGGGAATTACAAATGGTATAGGTAAATGTGCTAGGACCATTGTAATTAGGATTTGGAACAAAAGTTATGATATCATCCGATGGATTATTTGGTGTGCCATTATCATCAATAAGGACATTACCGTTAAATGGATTAGTGGTAGTTAAAATCCCAGTTGTAGGCAAATTGCTATCATTATCAAAAATGGGCACTATTACGGAAGAATCTTCATTAACCGTTATAAAATCGTCCACCAAAACACTGGACTGCTGTAAACAAACCACAGTAAAATTTGGCAAATCAAAGGAATTCCCTGCCTTGGTCACAGTGGCGGTATAGCGCACCACACTCTGAGTGGCAATCACCGTAGGTCTTAGCGGATCTCTACTAACTGCCGGAGACCAACTTATGGCAGCACTGGCACCCACATTATTGGATATATCCATAGTTACCTCATTGTCCGGGCTCATACAATCGGTTACAATAAAATAACCTGTTGCGTTAGCCCCACAAAGCGTTCCATCATAGGTTGCAAAATATATACCTGATGAAGTAACCTCATAAAAGAAATCAGTACCCAATACCGTGGAGGTATCGGATGCCTCGTACCATTTGTAATTATGTTCATCGGTACTATTGGGCGCCTGCAACAAAAACTGCGCATTGACCCAATTAGAACCAAAGAAAATGGTTACTAGGCTAACTAAAAGAAATCTATATATAAGTGTTGACTTCAAACTCCTGGTATTCCTATTTGGTTGTTTATATTATTTTACTACGAAAACTACATTGATCAATGAATTGTAATCTGTTGGTGTTGCAATCACATTATAGGTCATTACACCAGATGCATTAATAGACACACCACTAAAAACCGCAGGATCATAATAGGTAACATAGTAGTATAGTTCTGTGGCAGCATATGTTGGTATTGCATTTGGTGCTCCAGCACTAGAAACTGCAGGTGTTGCAAATTGAGCCGTATATTGTGTATACAGGTTTATTGTCCTACCACTACCTGTTGTTGATGCGTCTACTGCAATTGAAGGTGGATAGAAAATTCTAGCAGCCTTAGAAGTGATTGGTGCAATAGCATCTATTACTTGTTTAACCGTAGTTTCTGTTGTAAATCCTTGAGCAGCAGATTTACCGGTATCATCAACGTCAATAGGTACACGTAAAAGAACTTCATCGTCATATTGATCATCTGTATTATCCAAATATACCGACAAATCGATAGGTGTGGCAGTCGGATCTCCTGTAAGACTCAACATATGAGATGCCAAACTTAAATCTTGGTCATCTGATGCCGGATCACCTGCTGGGCCAGTTGCTCCTGCTGGACCTTGTGCCCCCGTAGCTCCCGTTGGACCTTGAGCGCCCGTTGCTCCTGCTGGCCCTTGAGGTCCAACTGCACCATCGATACCGTCCGATCCTGCGGGACCTTGTGGACCCTGAGGACCTTGGGGACCGGCATCACCTTGGGGACCCTGAGCGCCCGTTGCTCCTACTGGACCTTGTGGACCTTGAGCTCCATCGTTACCATCTGCACCATCAGCACCTGGAACACCTTGTGGGCCTTGAGCTCCATCGTTACCGTCAGCGCCTGGAACACCTTGTGGGCCCTGAGGACCGGCATCGCCTTGGGGACCTTGAGCGCCATCGTTACCATCTGCACCTGGAACACCTTGTGGACCCTGAGGACCTGTATTTCCTATGGGACCTTGGGGACCCTGAGCGCCCGTTGCTCCTACTGGACCTTGTGGACCTTGAGCTCCATCGTTACCATCTGCACCGTCAGCACCTGGAACACCTTGTGGACCTTGAGCTCCATCGTTACCGTCAGCACCGTCAGCACCTGGAACACCTTGTGGACCTTGTGGACCTTGTGGACCTTGTGGACCTGCTGGACCTTGTGGACCAGCATCGCCTTGAGGACCTTGAGCGCCATCGTTACCGTCAGCGCCTGGAACACCTTGTGGACCCTGAGGACCTGTATTTCCTATGGGACCTTGGGGACCTTGAGCTCCATCGTTACCATCTGCACCATCAGCGCCTGGGATCCCTTGTGGACCCTGTGGACCTGCATCGCCTTGAGGACCTTGAGCACCATCAGTGCCTGGAACACCTTGTGGACCTTGAGGACCTGTATTTCCTATGGGACCTTGGGGACCCTGAGCGCCCGTTGCTCCTACTGGACCTTGAGGACCTTGAGCTCCATCGTTACCATCTGCACCGTCAGCACCTGGAACACCTTGTGGACCTTGGGGACCAGCATCGCCTTGGGGACCTTGAGCTCCATCGTTACCGTCAGCACCGTCAGCGCCTGGGATCCCTTGTGGACCTGCTGGACCTTGTGGGCCCGCATCACCTTGGGGACCTTGAGCTCCATCGTTACCGTCAGCACCGTCAGCGCCTGGTACACCTTGTGGACCTTGAGGACCTGTATTTCCTATGGGACCTTGGGGACCCTGAGCGCCCGTTGCTCCTACTGGACCTTGTGGACCTTGAGCTCCATCGTTACCATCTGAACCATCAGCGCCTGGGATCCCTTGTGGACCCTGTGGACCTGCATCGCCTTGGGGACCCTGAGCGCCCGTTGCTCCTACTGGACCTTGAGGACCTTGAGCACCATCGTTACCATCTGCACCGTCAGCACCTGGAACACCTTGTGGACCTTGGGGACCAGCATCGCCTTGGGGACCTTGAGCTCCATCGTTACCGTCAGCACCATCAGCGCCTGGGATCCCTTGTGGACCTGCTGGACCTTGTGGGCCCGCATCACCTTGGAGACCTTGAGCTCCATCGTTACCGTCAGCACCTGGAACACCTTGTGGACCCTGAGGACCTGCATCGCCTTGGGGACCTTGAGCTCCATCATTACCGTCAGCGCCTGTTACACCTTGTGGACCTTGAGGACCTGTATTTCCTATGGGGCCTTGGGGACCCTGAGCGCCCGTTGCTCCTACTGGACCTTGAGGACCTTGAGGCCCTTGAGCTCCATCGTTACCGTCAGCACCTGGAACACCTTGTGGACCTTGAGGGCCTGTATTTCCTATGGGACCCTGTGGACCGGCATCACCTTGGGGACCCTGAGCTCCATCGTTACCATCTGCACCGTCAGCGCCTGGGATCCCTTGCGGACCTGCTGGACCTGTATTTCCTATGGGACCCTGTGGACCTGCATCGCCTTGGGGACCCTGAGCGCCCGTTGCTCCTACTGGACCTTCAGGACCTTGAGCTCCATCGTTACCATCTGCACCGTCAGCACCTGGAACACCTTGTGGACCTTGGGGACCAGCATCGCCTTGGGGACCTTGAGCTCCATCACCTCCATCCGCGCCTGCAGGGCCTTGTGGACCTGCCGGACCTTGAGAAGTTGGGACAGTAATGACATTTCCACCGGAAATACTCAATTGGTCCCCTGTAATACTCAATGTTTGATTGTCAGTATTTGTCGCAGATGCTATGTCAGCAAGCGCCAGGGTAACCGTATTGTTGTCACTATCGGTCAATATAAGGTTGGTTCCGTCCTCCGTCAGACTCGTATTGGTCGTGTTCGTATCCGCAACCGCGGCGATATCCGCCAGGGCCACCGAGACCGTATTGCCCTCACTGTCCGTCATTACCAAGTCCGTTCCTACTACTGTAAAAGTGGCATTGGTCGTATTGGTGTCGGTCGCAGCTGCCAATGCAGCCAATGATACCGTAAGAATATTCCCTTCAGAATCTTCCAATTCCAAATTGGAACCATTGATCTCCAATCTATCATTTA
>Ga0209345_10000254_pt1 | contig 71715 bp, 70 predicted proteins | sample Cruoilmetagenom7_FD_187294 | JGI IMG/M metagenome (GOLD analysis project Ga0209345, IMG submission 187294) | Oil polluted marine microbial communities from Coal Oil Point, Santa Barbara, California, USA - Sample 7 (SPAdes) (version 2) | ecosystem: Environmental > Aquatic > Marine > Oil seeps ... | reverse complement strand
ACAGTTCGGATGCAGCTGGTGAATGCCTCGGGTTAGGTCAGCGCATCAGAAATCCGCTGTCAATGATGGATGATCAAGGCGCGGTTCATGCCAAACTGCTAACTGAGTACTAGGCGTTCGGAAAGGCAGGATAGTTCTACCGAAGTGATCGACACTTGTCTCAATGAGTTCGAAGTCACAATAAAGCAATTCGAAACCTAGCCGATGATCTTCGACAAAGAAGAGTTCTGGCGGGCACGAGCCTTTGTGGCGCTTATTCCGCATTATGAACCACCCCTTGTTTGCCGGAGACCCAGAAGTAAGGATGCTGGGTTATGGAAAAGAACAGATGTGGAAACAGATATTTAACTTAGGTACGCGATAGTACTGTACGAATGGTGTATGAACATCAGGGCGAATTTGATAACCAGTCGACGGCAATAAAGTCGATTGCGCCCAAGATTGGTCGTGGGCCTGATACGCTTCGCGCGTGGTTTCGAAGGCTGAAACTGACAGCGGTCGGCGAGATGGCATAACGACCGCCGATCGGATCAAAGCTTTGGAGCGCGAGAACCGCCAACTCCGGCAAGCCAACAAAATCTTGAAAAAAGCGTCAGCATATTTTGCGCAGGCGGAACTCGACTGCCCATTTCGGGCGCACCATGCGGCGAGACGGCTTTGATCTGGCACGCTGCACGGTGGAGCGGCTCATGCGTGATATCGGTATCGAAGGTGTCCGTCGCGGCAGGAAGATCAAGAAAACTTGACGGGGCAAAGCCCTTCCATGCCCATTAGATCGGGTGAACTGACGGTTCCGTGCGACGACCGGTTAAATCCGCCCAATATCTGTCGATCAAATACATCGAAAGACTGGCTGACGCGGGCCTGGAACCCAGTGTGGGAACAGTGGGTGACAGCTATGACAACGCGCTGATCGAGACAATGATTGGCCTGTTCAAGCCAGAGGTGATCCACAGATTGGGGCCGTGGAAGACCGCAGAAGCTGTCGAATGCAAAACTCTTAAATGGGTCGATTGGTTCAACAACCGCCGCCTGCTTGAACCGATTGGATACATCACGCCAACTGAGGCAGAGGAGGCATACTATGCAAACATGAACGCTCTCGATAAAGTGGCTTGAGGAGAACTAAACAGTCTCCGGTAAAACCGGGGCGGTTCAGTTCTGATCTTCCCGCCAACAATGCGGCCTGACCCCTTGCGGTCTTATTTTTACTCAAAATGATGGGGGTTAACTTAGCTTAGAGACCCGCCGCCTTCGTCATGTTCACTCGAAACCGATCACGCCTGCGTTGATAGCGGCGGGTCATTTCGGCAGTCGCGTGACCGAGGTGCCGCTGGACATAGCGTTCATCAATCTCAGCGAAACTTGCGAGGCCGGCGCGGAGGCTGTGCCCCGAGAACAGTGCCATCCGGTCCTTTTCCGGCAGTTCGGATCGAATGCCGGCGTCCAAGACTGTGCGCTTGATGAGGCGTGCGACATGCTTGTCGTTCAGCCGCACCTCCGATGCGCGTTTGCCATCGCGCGAGATGCCGACAAAGATCGGTCCGAAGTCGATCTTCGCGAAGTGCAGCCATTGCTTTAGCGCGTGAACAGGGCAAGTCTGGTCGCTAGAGCCGCGGCCAATCTCAACCTCACGCCAGCCGGTTTTAGCGTTCAGCGTGAGCAGGGCACCCTTGTCGAAGATCTCGATCCAACCGCCCGAGTCCGGTGTGTCGTCCTTGTGGACGTCCAAGCAGATAATTTCCGATCGACGCAGACCGCCTGCATAGCCGAGGAGCAGGATGGCTCGGTCTCGCAGTCCGCGCAGGTCGAACGGAAGGGTGCCCAGCATCGCGAGGATATCCTCGGCCAAAATCGCTTCCTTCTGCACCGGCGGACGGGCGTGTTTGCGTTTGATGCCAACCAGCACTGTGGCGATATGCCGGTTCTTGCGATCGAGGTTGAAGTCACGTTGCTTGTAGTTCCAGCTAAGACCAGAAAGACGGCGCTCGATGGTCGAGACTGAGAGGGCAGGGGCCTTCCCCGTGGGGGCCGCCAAGTTGGCGAGGTAGAGCCCGATCATCTCGGGTGAAGGCGGCAAAGGATCCGTTCCCTTCAGCCTGCACCATCGGGCAAAGTGCGCCCAGTCTTTCGCATAGGCTTTCAGGGTGTTCTCAGAGGCCGCCTGCTTCGCATAGCCGCGTGCGGTTTCTACCAGCTGATCGAGGGTGCCTGAGCCAGCCACATGCGAGGGTAGGGGGATGCGATCACTTTTATCTCGATCTCTTGCGTCACCCTGAGCATCTTCGGATGTACCAGGGCATGCTGAGTTCAACTTCTCGTCCTCTGTGGCCATGTTTCCCCAAAAACTCACCGGTAATAAGACTGTGCTGCAGCATATTCCACTATGTCTGATAATGCAAGATTATTGGACATAACTTGGACCAGCAAGATGCGGCGGTTCATGCGCTATTATCTGGAAATAAGCGCCGCGTAGGTTTAGTCTGTCCGGATGAACCCGACCGTTTAACTTATTATAAGCGATACCATGAGCCTACAGCTCCTGCCCCGTTGGATCACTCTGCAAAGAGATGAAACTCCTGAAACTGTTGCTTTTTTATCTGGCGCGGCGCTGGCTACGCTAGATGCGGTGTTACGCGACCCAAACGGCTCACTGCCCTGTGCCTTGTTGCAGGATCGAATGGCTCTGGATGCTGGTGTGGCTTGCTTAAAGCTCGAGGGTCGCAATGAATCCGGGTCCGATATCCGCGATGCGGTGTGTTTAGCGCGGGCAGGAGATCGGCTGGGACCTGCGGGCGAGATGTTTATGGGGTGGCGTAAGCTGGCGCGGATCAACTTGGGTGTCAGTGGATGGAAGGGGCGGGTGGAGAATGCGCTACCAACAGCGCTGGCCCATCAGGCTGTGTCCATTCTTGGAACTCTATCGGGAACACCGGTGGGACAAGCACGCGACATCTTAGCAGAGCTGCTACCCCAATTCCCACGAGAAGAAGCGGGAGCATTGATGTTGGCGGATGTTGCTCTGGCCCGTGCGTCCGGTTGGGAACGGCCTGTGCCATTATTGGGGGCGCATATGGCGCGTAGGGATATCCGCGCGATTGCGGCTGGGGCGGGTGAACCTAGGCTTTTTGTACATCGTGCGATTGTTGCTGCTTGCGACACTGCCATCCGTTTGGCGGCGGACCTAGACTTGCGCGTTGCAAAGTTGCGGTCGGTTGCGCCAAAACTGCGGGCCAAAGGATCAGACGCTGCGTTAGCTTTGTTCCTGAGCCACGATGCGGTTTCACCGTCAGTCATGTTAAGCCCGATAATCCAGGGCACATTGATGCCGATGACGGATCGCGCGGCGCGCCGTCTGTGTGACCGTTTGGTGGAACTGGGCGTCGTGCGGGAACTGACTGGCAGACCGACGTTCCGACTGTACGGGGTATAAGCATGGCCAAGGAAACCTCAGTGTTAAACACTGAATTAGAAGATCTGCCCCCGGAATTGCGCTGGCGTGAATGGATGGGCCGGATTGAAGCGGTGATTTTTGCAAGCGCTTCGCCAGTGCCGCGTGGGGACTTGGCGCGCGTTGTGGGGCAGGAGGCCTCGGTTGATCTGTTGATTGAGGATATTCAGACCGATTTAAACGATCGCCCCTATGAGTTGGTTGCCGTAGCAGACGGCTGGTTGATGCGAACGCGGACGCGATTTGCTGATGCCATTCGCGCGGCGGCCGATGTGGGCGACCAGCATCTGGATTTGGACGAATTCGAAGTCGCAGTACTCGCATCAATTGCCTATCACCAGCCAGTGACGCGGGATGGGTTGAAGGATATTTTTGGCAAAGACATCAGCCGGGATCTGATTGGAAGGTTGAGGGCGCAGGAGTTGATCGCCACGGGTCCGCGTAGTCCGAGGGCTGGGGCACCCTTCACCTATGTGACGACGCAGAAGTTCTTGATGGCGTTTGGGATGGAAAGCCTCCGTGATTTGCCCGACCGCGGCGAGCTAGAGGATGCTGGCTTGGCAAGTTGATCCACCAAAAGTTCACGTAGGGCGCAAATGGTGAGGCTACTAATGAGCAAATGGTGGGGTCTCTAATAAGCAACCAGGGGCAAGGAACCTGACCTCTCATACGAGATGCGTTCTGCAATGCTCGGAAGGGAAGCACTGGTCCATGCGTGATCCAGCAGACTATCTATCATGACACCTCATTCCAGAGCTTGAGGGTGGGTCTCTTGAGCGCATGTTGTTGACCTCATCGGCCCGAGATAGGTTGGTCAGCGCAACATTGACGTTCTGATCGACGGAGCCAGCCAGTTGGTTTGCGTCGAGATTGAAGCCTCTGCAACGGTGAGCAGTGATGATTTCAAGCGCATCAAATGGTTCTCAAAAGAGGAACCGGCTCGCAGCAGTTGTTTGCCTAGCGATCACGATGTTCTGCTCTCCAAGAGCTAACTGGTTTGAAGTTGAAGGTTCCGACTGAGCGTTCTTTGTCGGGAAAGCTTCGTCGCGGATGTCAGGAAGCGCAGTCTTAGTATCCTACCGCGCGGAATGCGTCAGCTCTGCCCTTCCCGTTGCACTCTTGAAAGGAAACAGCCAACCTCCACCCACGCAAACGCAACTGGGAGGAATTTGATGAGACAGATTATCACATGCGCGGTATGTCTGACACTGTCGGCAGCCCCTGCGCTTCATGCCCAAGAAGCCGCGATTTTTTCTGGCAATGACCGTGTGCATCCCGTCTATGCCGAGAACGGTATGGTGTCGGCCCAAGAAGCCGTGGCGGCCCAGATCGGGCTCGATATTCTCGAAGCTGGCGGCAACGCGGTGGACGCAGGCGTTGCTGTGGCATTCGCGTTGGCTGTGACCTTGCCACGCGCGGGCAATATCGGCGGCGGTGGTTTCATGATCGTTCATGACGCGGAGACCGGCGAGACCAAGGCCATAGACTATCGTGAAATGGCACCCTCATCCGCCGAACGGCACATGTATCTCGACGCCGAAGGCAACGCCGACAGCGAGCTTTCGCGGTTCACAGGATTGGCCGTTGGCGTGCCTGGCACTGTGGCGGGCATGCAGATGGCATTAGAAAACTACGGCAGCATGACGCTTGCCGAGGTGATTAAGCCGGCCATCGCGCTGGCGCGGGATGGCATCGCGGTTACGCCCGGCCTTGCTGACAGCCTCAAAGGCCTTGAGGACCGGTTGAAGAAATGGCCGAGTTCTGAGACCATCTTTTATAAAGAAGGTGGCGGTTACTACGAGCCGGGCGAGTCTCTTGTGCAGACCGACCTTGCCAATACTCTACAGAAGATCGCTGATGAGGGGCCGGATGGTTTTTACAAAGGTGAGACCGCAACTAAAATCGCCGAAGCGGTGCAGGCGGCAGGCGGGCGCATCACAGTGGAGGACATGGCGAATTACAAGCCGGTTCTGCGTGACCCGGTGCGCGGCACCTACCGCGGGTACGAGATTGTCTCCATGCCACCACCCAGTTCTGGCGGGGCGCATATCATCCAAATTCTCAACGTTCTCGAAGACTATCCGATCTCTTTCCTTGGTCATAACACGGCCGACACGATCCACCTTATGGTCGAAGCGATGAAACGGGCCTATGCGGATCGTTCGGAATACCTTGGCGACAGTGATTTCGTAGATGTGCCCTTAAGTGAGATCACCTCCAAAGCCTATGCCGAGGATATTCGCGGGAACATCAGCCTGAATGCGACGACCCCGTCGAGCAGCATCAGGCCGGGAGAGCTCGCGCCATACGAGTCCGACCAGACCACGCATTTTTCGATCGTGGACAAGGACGGCAACGCGGTGTCCAATACCTATACGATCAACTTCTCCTATGGGTCCGGGATGGTTGCTGACGGCACCGGTATTCTGATGAACAATGAGATGGATGACTTCGCGGCCAAGCCTGGTGTGCCCAATGCCTATGGATTGATTGGTGGAGATGCCAATGCAGTGGAAGGTGGTAAACGGCCACTTTCTTCCATGTCGCCAACGATCGTGATGAAGGACGGTGAGGTCTTCATGGTCACCGGCTCACCCGGCGGCTCGCGCATCATCACCACCACGTTGCAGGTTATCATGAATGTCATCGACCATGGGATGAACATCGCAGAAGCCTCCTTCGCGCCGCGTATCCACCACCAGTGGCTTCCCGATGAAATCCGGATTGAAGACGGGATCAGTCTCGACACGGTGGGCTTGCTTGAGCAACGCGGTCACAAGGTCAGCGAAAAATCGGTGATGGGCTCGACCCAATCGATTCTCGTGGACAAAGAAAGCGGCTATCTGTTTGGGGCATCAGACCCCCGGCGCGTCGATGCGGCGACCCTGGGTCACTGACTATTGAAAACTTGGCCCCGGCGGTTTCGCCCGGCACATTCTCACTTATAGGACCTTGACGAAAGAGTTGCCGGGATGAATCGCGGCAACCTTTTGTTTTCTATCACAATATTTCTATTGGTGTTGCGTAATCTAGAGAAAGCATGGTGGGTTCAAGAACCCTGTGTGGAGCAATCGTGAAGGTCTTAATGGGCGTTTCTTGGGATTTAGAGAAGATTGGGATGGATGCCATTGCATTGCGGCGCCGCGACCGCGACGGGGTTCTGAAACCTCGACAGCGGTGTCTATTCACTTCAGGGTTGAGTAATTTCAGTCGTAACAGCTTTAAGCGCAAAGTTACTACAAAGTATTTTTTTTTAGATAACTTTGCGTACCACGTGTTTTGACAATCATCTACGCCGGTTTTGATCCCGTAAGCGCGCGATTGCGTCTTATTTTAACGGGTGGGTATAGGACGGGGCGGGAACAGCTTAGAGTTTCCAGTAAATCGAGCGGCCGAAAAAGCCAAAGGTCAGTCTGGATGAATACGCGCTTACTAATATGGCCGACGCGCGGGGGTACGCGCGTCTTTTGCGATTAGACAGGGGGTGTCTGCAGGTCTCCGTCGGCAAACAGATTGGGGAATAGCCGTTCTCGATAGTCCAATGGAAACGCCAATCTCACCGGGGTCTTCGGAGAAGCGGAGGCGAGGTATCCCGCAGCCGTAAGTTTGCTAAGAGTGTTCCGCGCGGTGCGCTCAGACGTCTTGAGGGCAATCTGCGCGTCGCCCCGTTCAAGCGCCCCATGTCGAAGCACCGCCGCGATCAGATCAGGTGCGCGCTTGTCATCAATGGTATCCTCCACGAGACGCCGGTAGCGCTTTTCCAGCCCGGAGAGGTCAAACAGCTTTGTGGAGAACGTGATTTGATCGAAAGATACCTTTAGGAACCACGCGCAGAACGTTTTCAAAGCGGCTTCGGAAAGGTTGCCGCGCCCGTCGCGGTCTCCACGTCGTGGGCTGTCCGCGAGATCCATCATACGCTTATATTCACCGCGATCCGCCAGTCCGCGCGCAAGCCCACGGGAAACCGACCACAGGCCTTGGCCTCCAATTCCGGCCGTGAGAGCCATGGCATGCGACATCAAACGGCTGACGCGTCCGTTTCCATCCGGGAACGGATGGATATAATTCAACCGGTGATGTGCCGACGCGATCGCGATGATCCGACCGCTCGACGACCGTGCAGCGATCTGAAAACGCTTATCGAAGTGATCCATGAAAGCTGCTACGCGTGATGAAGAAGGGGGCATGTGGCGCCCGACGGCTACCTCCTTGTCGCCCTGTTGGCGCATGTGCCCGGGAATGATCGGTTCGCGTGTTCCATCGGGATGTTCGATCACCCGAAACTCCTCAGGCATTTCGTCGTAGAAAACTTTGTGTACCCATTCAAGGAATTCAACGGACGTGGGCCGGGGCAGGGTGCCAGCGCGATGCATTTCGTCGATTGCGCGCTGAACAATGACATGCGCGCGCGCTTCCAGGGCAAGCGGGCGGGTCTCTTCTTCGAGTTCGGCGCCGGCGAGCGCGCGTTCAATGTCTCGGGGGCGTGTGTTGTGACCTTCGATCAAGTTCGAGTAGTAGCAGTTCATTACGCGCACGAGGTCCGCAAGTTCCGCCGCGCTGTCCGGGTGCAACCCCTGTCCCAGTTGCGCAGCTTCTTTCTGGAGGTCGACTGAAAGGTCAGCTAGCTCAGCGGGGATGTACTCCTCGAAGAAACACGGTTCGATTCTGCCAGGTGTTTCCAACATGTTTGCCGATCTTTCCTTCGTGAATTCCCTTTCAATCTAAATGTTAAGGCGAAGAAAGTGAAGAAATTTGCCGATATGGGTTGCCGATCGTGAGTGCCGGAACGCCAAGCATACGATGGCAAGGCTGTCAGGATTCCAGCCGGAAACGGGTGGTAATCCGGGTGAGGTGAAAGCGAAATTTTGTCCGAAATCGTCGACGCGCTTACAAACTTGCTCATCCTGCGTAACCTGCCTGCCTAGATTCAGACAATGTCCTATGAGATTCTGGCAATTTAGGTCGTTAGATCATGGGGCACCCGGCATTCCGGCTACGCTGTTATGTTTGACCTGACGGGCTCTGCAGCCAAAAGTGGCCTCTCCCATAGCCTCGTCAGCCTCCTAGCCATCTTCGGAAGTTTTCGTCTTTGCGCTTAAGTTCGCCCCGCGCGTTATTGGCCGTTCGCTCTGCGTACTCATCAGGATCGCGGTATCGATCTTCGATATTTGGGCTGCGCTTGCGTATCGCGCTGGCAACATCAGCTTCGATCCATCCATCTTCCAACATGCGTTTAGCGATCCTGTAATCCACGCTGCCTTCACCCACGTACCACCCCTTTTGTCGAGCTTGGTACACATACATCGTCCGCAATCGCTCGTAGGCGGATGGGGCGTCGCGGGACCCTAGTGTTTGATGCTTTCTTGCGATGTCCTCAAAGTTTTCTGCTGACGTGATGTCTTTGAGGCGGTACACAGGGGCGCTCTCGACAAAGCGTTTTACCAGCTCCTCGTCGGGCTCGGTCGCCCTAAAGGAGCGATCGTGCGCCCTCTTAGCAAGATAGAGCGCGGCGATGCTACCCAATATGCCACAGATCGCGATCAGAGCTTGAGCAGTCATCACGCGTAGACACCTGCATCCACCGCATCGAGATACTCTAAAACCTCCCGTGCCCTGTCGTCTTGGACAAGCTGCATTGCAGTGCGGCCGCCTAGCCCTGGTAAGGGCTCTGATTGATACCATGCATAGGCCAGCTGGGCCGACACGAACCGCGGTTCAATCACCTTAAGCACATCATCTGTAAACATGGTTGGATGGTAACAGATGTCCCCCGGGGATGGTAGAAATGGTGACGCGGGCGCGAATATCTATAAAAATGCAAAGCCATGCTCTGGCTCTCGCCCGCCACGGTAATGGCCTGCAATTAGAAGCTCAACTCCGGCAAATGTCCAAAAAACCGACATAGTAGGCCGGATTTGTCCAATATACCGACTTAGCGACATCCTATTGTCATGGGTCCCTCCCTAGGAAACTATAGCAGGTGGGGCCATCCTGTGCCGCACCGGCAAATGGCTCGACGCTCAAACTGGTGCCGCGGGTTCCCAGCCGGCACGTCATCGGGTTTGCACATTACAGTGTGGCCGCACGCCCAACACTGCATCTCGATGTGGGTGACACTGGATGCGCGCACTCCCATCGTTCATTTCAACCCTTCCACAGCAAATGCCCCTAATTATTGAGATTCCGATAAGTTCGCCGATGCTTCATATCACGTTCTTCGGAGGCCCAGACCTTGGCGGCTGGGATCGCTGTCTCGGCTTGGGGATCCGCGGCAGGGGAGGGGGATCACCCTCCAGAATGCGCATTGCGTACTCCGAGATAGGTTCGGCTCCAGTTGGCGAGAGCGTGCGGAGCCAGCTTTAAGAGCAAAGTTGCTTTGAGTTATTTTTCTTAGATAACTTCGCCTATTCTGGCTCTTTCTCGACCAGCTCAAGCAGAAGCTGTTCAACGATCTGGCATTCTCTCTGCGCTGCATCTGAGAGACCAAACCTGTTGTTGAAAAATGCATATTCAATGATGCGATCAAAGGCCGGGTGAAGGATTGCGAGAATTTCAGGGTCACCACCTTCGGTATTCATTCGCACTGCGATGCTCATATCATCACGGGAGAACCCACTTGCGGCCGCCTCAAGTGACTTATCTCCAATATAGTGAATGGCGTCGCAAATTTCGGCCATTTCCCTTTCTGACGATTTAGCAGCATGGGTGGTCATCAGAAAGACGACAAGGCACATAGCGGATATTAAAGCCCTCATACCATCCTCCCGAATTTATCAATAGGTGTCGATAGGCGGGACGGCAGTTCGAGGCCTCCATGATCATTCCCACCTTCGTGACATCGACCGCAGAAGGTGGGAGCACTCAACCCGCCCTCACGCAACACTGTGCCAACAATTATTGGCGTTGGGAAGGCTGAGCACAGGCTGTGCCTCTAAAAAAACGGCAGAGCAACGGCGAGCATCACTCCTCGATCTATCTTATGCTAAGTTGTCTTCTGCAGCCACAAGATGTGGATCCGAGCGTCATCAACCTAGTGGCTCACCCGCCATATATTTTAACCGCATGGCGGCGGCCGAGCGCCACGGCGTGAAGTTTACGCCCCGTTTGGGGCCAAAATTATTTCTCCTTCAGGTCGCCATGTTCAGAGGGCCCTCGTGGCCGTGATGTGTGCTGCGCTTGCTGCTTGGAGAGAGATTTCCTTTACGGTCTGACAAGCGGAGCGAAGGTTGCTTTGCACTTTATGTGGATAACCTGAGGTTGGGTTTTGTAATTTGCAGACCGCGCCATAGTCTAAGGTGACAATGAACCTGCCGAGTGAACGCTTGGCGCAATCGAGAGGCACAAATGAGCGAAGAGCAGACCAAACCTAAGCGGCATTATTATGCGCGTTATCACGATTACGGGATTGATACCCTTATCGAAAACAGCGACGGCACGATCGAACGTTTTCCCGGCACGATTATGCGCTTTACATGCCGCAAGGTCCGCGATGCGTGGGTTGACGATGAGATTTGGGATGGCACTTTCCGTCGCGAGGCGATGTCAGCGCGCAATCTTGCACGCGCCTTGCGGTCCCCTGCGCGTCGCGGCTCCGCTACACGTTGGGAAGCTTCCGAGAAGCGCACGGACGGTTGGGACTATGAAGTACTTGGTTGCCATTAACGGTGCTACGGACGTTTAGGCCTGAAGGGACATCGAGACGGGGCACTTGGACAAATGCGCGTGCGAGACGGTTTTAGCACCGCAAACTGTTAGGTATGGGCACTACTTGAACGGCGACTTTTGTTGGGGTCAGGTTAGGGGTGTCATTGTATTACCTTCCACCTCTTTTCACGGAGGACCCCAGCTGGGGTCCTCCGTTCAAGGCCTTTGAGTGTTCAAAAATCTGGGAATATTGGGGCTCGTAAAGGCTGCCGGTCAGCGGTCTCTTGAACCACTCAGGCGGCAGCGCTCTGAACGCGCGGGCCCCAACCACCCTCGACAGCATCCAGGAGCGCTTCAATGTATGGCTTGCCGTGGCGATGGTAGACCTCGCTCGTGGTGCGGATGTGATCGCGGAAGAGCTCCGGCGGCACGATGAGATCGGGGCGGTTGCGGCGAATATGGCTGTGAAGGGCCTTTTCGACGCAGATCGCACGGTGCCCAGTCTCAACGTCGATCTTGCGCAGGAGAGAGCCGCGCGTCTGATCCGGATCACGTTGGACTTGTCGCATGCGGAACGTGGAGTTGCTGCTGTAGCCGAGCTTGATCACCGAGAGGTTAGGGACCGTGAACGCGAGGATGTAGATTTCGCTGGGCTTCGACGCCCAGGTTTCACCGCATCCTGCGCAATCCAGATCGCCGTGGCGCATGTTGACGACGGCCACCTCCTGGCGATGACCGCAAGTGTGTTGGTAGTTTCGATAGTTCAGCCCCTTGCGCCGGGCGGCACCGACCAATTCCCAATCTTGGCACTGCGCTTCCTCGGCATAGCGCTCCTCAATGCAGACAGAGCAGCTTGCCCGATGCCCGCCCGCCGCGGCGGCTTCGACGCGGTGATATTGACGCCGATCTGTGTGGCCGCAGCCAAACCGGAACAGGCCATAGTGGCGATTACCTTTAGGGTCCGCCCCGATCAGCTCCCCGCCAATAGCCCGTGCCGCCGCCGCGCGCCGCGCTTCGATACAATGTGGGCATTCAGGCGTGTGGCCTAGGACAACGCTGATGCGTTTTAGGGTGGGAGCTCCGCATGATTGGCAGCCCAGCACGACGTGCAGACGATCTTTGGCGCGGCCGATGAACTCGAAGCCTTTTTGCGCGGCAGCTTCCTTCCAATGCGTGGGGTGAGGACCTTTGAAGATCTGCTGGAACTTCCCGTCAATGGGAAAGGGATATGTGATTTTGCCAAGGGGCATCAGGAAAACGTCTCCGAAAAAGGCATGACCTATCGCACTGAGCGTGGCGCCCGGCGTGCGTAGATGCGTAAAATTTGGATGGGGAGCAGCCTGAAGCCCACAACGCAGAGCGCTCCGGCCAGCTTGCCGCGGATCAGGCAGCCCGCTGCGCAGAAATCAGCGCTTGGTTGCCGTGGTAAGCTTCAATCAGACAAAAAGCTTCATCCAGAAGGGGCGACAAGTCTGAGCTGCTGCCTTTGTATTTATTCGCAAGCACCAGCATCGCGGTTCCGCAGCGCATCAGGTCCCCACTGCTTGGCATCTCACCGGGACAAGTCTTCAGCAACACTTCGACGGCCGCGCGTAGATCGGGGGCGACGGTGCGCATGTCCTGGAGGACAAGGAGTGACGCTGTGCAAGCGCTCCAAGCCGAAGCCGCGGTATGACCTTTATCGGCGGCTGCTTTGGTGCCGAACTTTTGCCGGGTCTCGTGATAAACCCAGTCGGCACGCAAAGCCTTATAGTAGAGATCAAGCAATTTCCGGAATTCTAAGCGGTCGAGCCGGATCAGGCGATTGAGCGGTTCAGTCGCATCGATACGGGTGGTAGAGGTCTTAGCAGCCATGAAGATGTCCTCGTAGTCAGAATGGTTAGCATGGGCGGTGGAGTTGCGCCTCCGCTGCCCATGTGTTTATATATGATACTAAGAAATCAATCTGTCAATAAGTAATATTATGAAATCACGCGGACGCCCTAAAACAGATACCCAGCCGGTGATGGTTCGGATGCCAACAGCGCTGATAGAGGCCCTCGACGAAGCGCGCCGGGTGGAGGAGGATCTGCCCAGCCGGCCAGAGCTGATCCGACGCATAGTGGAGGAATGGGCTGCAGGCAGGCGGGATCAATAACGCCCCGCTTTCTGTGTTCAGCTGACATGAGCGCTGATGTCAGCACTGACCGGAGAGGTGACGTCAGAGCGGGGCCGACAAAAGAGTCTCTCGGCGATACCGAATTTGGTCTCGCCGTCTGCATGGAGTGATAGAGAATGGTGACGAGATCATCATCAGGACGTGGTGGGTGTTTTGGGATGTGAGACTTGAGCATTTGTCATCGTCAGACGAGAGGCGGGTCGTTTGGGCGGCGGTCGCAGCGCTTTGGCGGACGGGCCGAAATCGGCTACATCAACAAAGAGGTTAGAATGCGCCTCATGGCCTCAAGAGGCCGCTTTGGAATGAAATAGGCCGAGACTAAAATCACTGGAGCGTGGTGGTGGTGATCAAACTGCGACGTTTTTCTTGCCGGTACGTAGTTGGCGAAGGTCTCTTCCGCGCTCAATTTCCCCTAATTATTGGGAAACCCATAATTTAGCGTAAAGTATGGGGAGCGCCATAATTGGCCTCGGGCTTTCTATGTTTTTAACGCCTGGGCCGATAGGGCAGGATGGCCGGCGTCGAGGGGGGGGGAAAGCAAAACTGACGCCTCTCAATTATATGATATCATGTAATCAAGGCGCAAGGGCGGTGTGCCTGGCGGAGCTTTCCGGTCTTTGTAAAGCTATCTGTCTTCTCGGGGCAGTACCTGCGCTGAGGGTATCGAGCGCCCTCTACGGTCTCGGGCTCGGGGACGGGACCGTAAGGTGCTGTCGCTTGGCTTGCAAAGAAACCTTGAAGCAGCTCCGATTTGGCCGCGCCACTGGGCACGCTACTTGCGCAGCGCGCGCGCCAGTTCAGCTTCGCGCTTGCGGATACCTTTTTTCAGAAGGCGGAGCACGGCGTCTTTATCTTCCCCTGCAAGAAGTTTGTTGTACGCGCGGCCGATGCGACCGACATGGGTTGCGTTGTCGGCTTTATAGACTTCGGCACAATGAGCTGCGGTCCGTGCGGCCACCATCTGAGAATAGGGCCAAGCCTGGCTGGGAGAGCGGCAGGTGGTAACGCTGAGGGTGCGTTCCAGAGCATAGAAGCGGCCTGCCTTATCCCATTTCCCAAGAGGGTGGCTGCGGCGGGCGGCACGGTTCGCGTACTCAAGGCCGGCCCTGATCTCTGCCTCAGAATAGGCCAGTTCATGGGCCAGTTTGAAAAGATATGCCTTAACTGTCAGTTCGGAAGTGCAGTTGTTGAGTGTCATGACGAAGTCCTTTTCTAATGTCATGACAAAATTAGGCGCCGCAACTGTCCCAGGATATGCTTGGCCCATAGGTTATCCACATGAAGGATGCGCGACAGGCCTGCGGCGCGTGTAAATCCAAGAATGTTCGATGTTTGGAGTGGTTTTGCTGAGCCAAGACCCCACGAGGGCGTTTAGAGCGCGGCTCTTGGGAAAAAGTTTTTCGCGGGAAACCAAACTTACGTAGGGGAGTGGGCGTCAGGGGCTCATGGCCAAAGAGTGCTTTGCAAACCCGTTTGGAAGTTTACTGGTGTCCGGGCGATGGCTCTATTTTGCCAGGTCGGGGCGCGCAGCAAAAGGTGTGCTCGGGAGGCTGAGTTTTTTGGGATCATCGCAGTGCGTGCTCGTAATGTCGTTGGGAAGGATCGACTGGCCTACGTGATATCATGTAATCAATGTCGGCGGTAAGTAGCCCGTGCCATTCCCCGGGGGCACCCAAATAGGCGTGCCACCAACCTTCGCGGGGAGCAGGTCATAGCAGGCCACGCTCACCCCGGCTGCGCCGGAAGAGTGTGATGTAGACTAAGACTGTAGAGTATGAGGAATTGGGTGCGTCATCTGACGCAAGGTGAATGGTAGGAGCGGGCGGACTCGAACCGCCGCGCTGACGCTAATCTGGCATCTAAAGGGGGTATAAGGCCCATTGCGCACCATGCCACTCCCGAACGTTACGAACTGAATCAGCTCGATATTCGGAAGCTCAAAATGATGGGGCCTGTCGCGCTCATAAAGTAAAGGTGTCGAATATGCGCCGAACAGTCAAGCGCTTAAAGGTCTCAGGCGGCTCTTGGGCCCTGCAGGCTTGCTGCCGTTCACAGCCATGAGATTTAGCGTGTGTACCTTGTCCCATGCTAGGGAGTGTGAGGTCCTCCAGGCCGTTCCATGATTTCTTTACCAATGGTATCGACCGTAGCTTAAGGGAAGATCATGGGCACTGGAACAGCTACCCGGCGCGCTCACTGACAAGGACCTTCAACGTCCCGGCATCGTTGACCACCTGTACGCGCACAACAATACCGTACCCAATGCCGCTGAAGACGGCTTTTCGCAGATGTTCATGTCCCGGCATGATGGCGCAACTCCCAGCGATCCGCGCTCGCATTGTTTTGTCAGCAAAGATCGGGTCAGTCTCGTCGACCTGCCCGCGCTTTCCGAACCTGTGGTAATTAGCCCGGTCCTGTTGAACCGCAGCGCACACACTGCCCAATGGCTGGCCGCTTGAGTTGACAAGATCATGCGGATCAAGCCGAGCGTCATAAACTGCCATGAGGTCCTGTGCAGCAGCAGAACTTGAAAACGCCATTACGGCAACGCATCCGAGAATGAGACTTTTCACGTCAGAACTCCCTTAAAAGGACCGCCGCTTCAAAGTGAGCGATACAATTTTAGGGTCCTGCAAAATTCAAAATCAGTCAAGTTTTCGGAGCCCTTCATTGGTCTGCTCGGCATGCCAATGAAACAACCTGTCAGGTTCCCAGCTGCCGGCAGCGCCTTGCGCAGAATAGCCGCAAACAGATACTACGCCCTGCGCCACCGACGGGCAGCCCAGGAGTGCTATGACTTGGAAGCGGCGGCCTTCAGGAAGGGGGTGTTGCATCGCAGGGGTGCCGAGCGCTTTCAAACCGAACTTTCCTGAGCCTCTTCGGCCAAATTCCTGCCCGATTTGCCCGGCAAACTGGACAGCATGTTGAAGGTCACGAAGTTCCGCCGCCGCAAAATCGGTTGGTCATTTTTTCTGCCGATAATTGGCTGCGCAGTCTTGCTATCGGCGATCGCGCTGCGACCTGAGCATCAGATCGCCGTTCGGCAAGATGCCAGCAAACCGCGCATACTAAGAGGGGGAAGTGCATGGTCTGGCGGTAACGCATGGAAGGGGCGTCATGGAACACGAGAAACTTCGGCTGCATCGCCTGGCAGCCAGCTTATTGACTCCGTGACCCGCGTTCGGGACGGCGATACCATTGTTGTTGGTCTTATCCCGATCCGGATTGCCAATCTCGACTGTGCTGAACGCGGCAGTGCATCTGGCGATCGCGCAACGCAGAAAATCACCAGGATCGTTAAAGGCGTTCAGCTTCAATGCAGCTTGGAAGGACGGCGTAGCTATGATCGCGAAGTCGGAGTTTGCCGGTTACCCGATGGTCGTGACATTGGGGAAATATTGATTGCTGGTGGCTATTGCGCGCGGTGGCGCGGGTGAGGCCTTTGATGCCGTGCCGGTTTATCCCCCGTGCCGTGTCGTAGGTATTGTCACGCGAACCGACTTGACCGACACCCTTGCGCGGCGGCGCCTAAAACCCGATCTTCTATCAGACATTGATGATGGCGGGTCTGGGAAGGACTGATCATGGAGGATGGTGACCCAGGCGGATCGGCTCCGTGCATGGCGCATCTGCTGATCGACGGGACCCCTGTCGATCCAATAAGGATGCGGGATGTGGCCCGGTTTCGGGCGGCGGAGCGTGCCCGTCTGCTAGAGGCCCGGCGGCACTTATCTGTTCAGCAGCGTGCTGAGGAGACTCGAAGTTTGGCGGCAAAGCTCGAGACCCTCGTTGCTCCGCGGCAGGGTATGAGGATCGCTGTCTACTGGCCCATTCGGGGCGAACCGGACCTGCGCCACTGGATGGCCAAGACGCATGCTGCGGGCGCAACTATTTTGCTCCCGCTTGTCGCGGAAAAAAACGCGCCATTGAGCTTTCGCGCTTGGCAGCCAGGTTGTGCGATGGCGCGCGGCGTTTGGAACATTCCGGTACCCAGGCACGGCGCAGAAGCGGTGCCGGACATCGTGATCTCGCCCTTATTGGGTGTAGACGACGCCTGTTTTCGGCTCGGCAATGGCGGTGGGTATTACGACCGGACCTTGGCGCAGTTCGATCCTTTGCCAAAGGTTGTCGGCGTGGGATTTTCCAATTGTCTCATTCCGACAATTTTCCCCATGCCGTGGGATATTCCGATGGACAGAGTCGTCCTTTCTGATGGGTCAGTTCGTGATCGTCTCTAAACCTGCCTGTAAACTGGTGGTGCTGTACATCATGACTGTGTCCACCTGCCATAGTCTTTGACGCGGGGAGCCGCCGTCTGAACCATTAAGTTGTCCTAAGTCTACGCCAACCCTGGCAATTAGGGTGGGTTGCTGTCGACTTACGCCTCAACTGACCTGAGCTCACCGAGTTTGGTGATGGCGTTGATGTCAGCGTTGATCTGAGGGGTGATGTCAGCGCTGAGCTGGCGGCGTCATGCCCCGTGCTGGGATTGGCCACAGGCGGGGCAGGGCCCGCATGCAGGTAAGGTCGGTTAGGGTGCGTGTTGATTAGACACGCCCTTATCCGTGCAAAAGAGGTTGGCCAGTTGGGTCGTGCGGCTTAGGTCCGTGCTTGCAATAGGCGTTGCAGCGGGAGCGCGAGAAGACCTGATGTAAGAGCCTTGGTCTAAAGCGGCCAAGTGATTTCCGGCGAGAAAGATCGTTAGCGCCAATAGCCCCCCTGAGAGAGCAATGCGCAGGCTTCGCCCGAGCCGCCCCCGTCGGTTCAAGTTGCTGCTGTTGATCGCTTCGGTCTGGCTCATACAGTTCCCTTATTTCGGGAATGCGGGCAAATTATGACATGGGTGCGGGCGGCAAAACTGGTTCTTGGGGAAGGTGCCAGGCTTTCTTAACCGAAGTCGAAACTTGTCTGGCGGGGATCGTGTTTTGAGCCGCGCGTGGTCTTTTTGAAGGGCTTCAATGCTTCAAGCTGCGCAAAAACCTGTGTCTGCGCCAGGCGGTCGCGCCGCAGCTGCGCGCGGGTGGCAATGAAGGATTTGACGGCAGCAAGGTCCTCTTTGGCCACCCAGTGACTGGTGCGCACCAAGCCCTGTGCGCGTTTGTTCGCATCATAGGTGCGGGAGGTTGCGGCGCTCTCCTGGCGTTCAGCCTTTGAACGGCGGCGCTTTGGTTTGGTCTGATCTGGCATAGGCATGTTCGGCAATTTGCGCCGGCTCCTTATTGGGGTGTCTAGGGGGGAGCTACGCGCTGGTTTTGAGAGGGATAGGTCCGCAGGGGGCTTCTTATGTGGATAACTTCACGCTCTGGCGGCGGTGCGCGATGCTGATGCGTTGGGGCAGCGGAGGCTGTGGCAAACCCCGCTCTGTCCAAAAGAGGAAGAGCTGGGGGCAGAGGGCGCTGCAGGAGAGTAAAGCGCGCCCTTTTTACTAGGGCTGCATATGTCAGCGGCTGCCCGCAAAGGGGACCTGGATGTCCGCCGCGACCCAAAAGGCCTTTTCCATCAGTGCATAATTGTCCGGCGTGTGCGGAACGTCATTGTACTGTTTGTCGGTGATGTAGCCGTAAGGGACCTCTTCCTCATTAAAAGGCGAGCTATCTTCGATGCAAACCAACATTTTGCCGTCCCCGGCATCATAGACCTTGAGAGACTGCTGACCGTCGCCATAGCCACCAAGATCGGGGCGGCACCAAAGAGGTCCTCATCTGTGGTGCCCAACTCGAGGCGCCGCAGATTGCAGATATCTGCGTGGTCATCTCAACCCAATCTTTGTCAAACCACCCCAACACATCCTCGATCAGGGCGGCCTGGGCCAGGATGGCATCGGCCTTTGACCCGGTCCCAATGGCTTTTTCGAAGGCCTCCTTCTGGCCCTCGTCCAGATCAAAGTTGCTGCCGTCATAGGCCGAAACGAAGCTGACGTAGAGGTAGGGGGTGTAGCGCGTCGAAAGACTCACGTTCACGCTCCAGGTCTCATCGAGATCGAGGAGCGCGTCGAAATCGAGGAGAGGTGAGTAGACCTGGATTTTGAAGTCGTTCCCCGGCATCTTGCAAGCGGCAGCCGCGCCGATATCGCCGTCCTCATCAAGCGACCAGCCGCGGGATTCGAGCTCGGCCCACGTGGGCGCGCCATATTTCGCGGCAGCTTCGGCAAGAGCTGCGGCCTTGGTTGTGACGCCCTGGGCTGCCAGCTTTTTTGCTGCGGCTTTGATGTCGCAGCTTCCACCATATGGATCGACTGATTGCAATTGAGGTCGAGGCGGTCCGTCTCAATTGGCTTTTGGAGATGGCGGGACCAATTTTGATTTTGATCGGCGGTTTTCTGGCGCTGCGTGAGAGGCGTTCCTCAGGGTAAGGTTTAAAGCAGGTCACGCATAGGGTGCGCCTGCCGAGGGTGGGGGTGCTTGGGAGAAAAATGCCCATTTGCGACCTTCCGGCGGAGATATTTGCTTGCTCAACAGGGTTCGGGCTGAAAATATTCATTAAAAACAATGGTGTAACGCTGTAACGGCCGCGTAACACTTTAAGTAACACCTGTAAGTATCTGAAATATATCTCATTTATATATATTTATCTATCTGTAACAGAAATATAGAAAAAGTGTATATGTGAGACAGACAGATCTATTCATCTCAATGCGCTCATATAAAGACATATATTTCCGTTACGCGTTACGCTCCTTAAGTCACTGAAATCATTGAATATGCTTGTAACAGAGGGGGTAAAATGGCCAATTTGGCGTTTTTGGGCCCAAATAAATTCTTTGTTTACAGTGCGTTGGACCGTAACAGCGGGGCGTTACGGGGGAGATTGAAGCCCTGCTGCCCTGTCTGAGTTTCCCCTTTGGACTGCCCCTAAGCTTCCGATGGGGGCCAATTGCGGTCGCTGGGGTTATCCACATAAATGGTGGGGCTATTGGCTATTCATGCCCATAACGTTGCCCTAGTTTCTCTTCAGAAGAGGAAACTTTATGCGCAGCACACCGATCCAGATTGCTCAGGCCATCAACGCCGACCCTTCGGTATACATGCCGACAGAGAGGCCCGCGCAGAAGGGGATGGCAAGCCAGCATCAGTTGATGGCGGGCGCGCGTTTTGACATCGGCGGTTATATGATGGAATTTGGCCGTGCGGCGGCTTTGTATTACCACAAGGATACGCCGGTAGGAGAGTCTCCTCGCTTGGCAAAGACAGGGGATGCGCTGCTGGATTACCTTAAATCTTACGCGGCCCAGACCAATGAGCCGCGTGACATCGGATGGCCCGATCCGCGGTATGCTTGGTCTCGGTATCCGATCTTAAGGGATGATACCAAAGCTCTGGCGCCTGTGCTTGCGCTGCTGGATATGCCGGGGGTGCGTTTTGTGTTCACCTGCATCTATGCAGGGGCTGGCTTTGTCATGTCGGCCAAACTGGCGCGGTTGCTGTCGCCGGAAGAGCCCTTCGTTATCCTCTCTTCGGACCACCGAGGCTACAACGTAATCCAGAATGCGCTTGAGCAACTGAGGGGCAAGGGGGTCAATCTGGCAGTCTTCTTTAAAGATATGGCGCAATTGGCGACGCTTGAGCAGAAGGGGGTTTAGAGGCCGCATACCCAAACGATTTTGGGCGGAGGAATGGGGAAGGCATTACATGGGGCACTTTATTGCCCTCATTACTGCCAATTTCCGCCATGATTGTGGTGAACAATGAGCTTAGAAACACGCTATTGGAGCCAAAAATGACACGTTATTGGAAAAGTGAGCTCATTCTCATGCTCGGATACAGCTCAATTGCCGCAGTTCTCGTTTTTACCACTCTGTGAACTTTATGCGCGAACCGGACAAAGCGCGCGTGCGAAAACACAAGGAGGGTCTTGTGTGGCATACTCTAAAAGGCATGCGTCATGATCCGGTTCGGTAAATTCTATTTTGGCTGGGGAAAGCCTGAGCCCCAGCTTCGGTATCTCCCGGAATTGATCGTTTGTCATAGTGAAAAACAGGCAGAGCGTATCCGCCGGACGCTCAGGCCAGACGCTCCTGTCCGCGTTGTGACGCCCCAGATCTCTCAGTTGAGGGGGAGGGTCTATGCCAAGGTTACGGTTTTGCCAGGTGTTGATCTTGATCAAGACATAGATGGCTCTGGCAGTCTGCGCAGCATTCTACAGCACCGACAGCTCATGTGGGGCGATCGGGCCATTCTGATCGAGCTGTGAGCTCAAAGCCGGCCTAGGCGTCTTGTCTTGAAACTGCACTTCACCGGGAGGCCCCCCGAACATCTTTGCGGGGCTCAGAAAGTTTTACATCCGGCTTCTACGATAGGCCCCGGTGAGACGCGGTACCCTCTTCTTGGGTTTGCGAGCACAGGCTGAATGCCCGTCAGTTTTTCCATGCAGCGATGGGCCACTTCGGGGTTTCCTGTGCTGCCATCGACATAGATATCTAGCCAAGGATGGCCCTCCCACCCGACATGGCAGGGTCCAGCTTGAGGTTTTTCCCCATCTCCACAGAGGTCTTCGACGATGGCGTATTTGCGCAGGCGCGGGATGTAAAACCGGGTACCAGGTTCGAAGTCTTCTGATATTTTGCTTCCATCTATCCGCCAGCCGACGGCCAAAGTCACAGGATCGTTGTAAGTCCCTATTCCAGCTGCGACATCGTGTATAACGGGCCGCCCAATAATGGCAGACTTGGGGGGTGTGTTGTCCCAGTAGCTGTAGCCGGTAAGAAAGACGGTCATCCGCCTCTCTTTTGGCAACCAGAAGACACTGAGCAGCATCAGTAGGAAGAAAGCACGGCGCAAGTTTATATGCTTTGGACGGGGTATCGCTGCGCTCCTTACGGATTTCCGGCACAGGAAATCCTACCTGCCAGAAAGGTGATCTTGGGCACTATGCCAAGATATGGACTGTTACATCAAACGGTTGGTCTCGCCAGCTTCAGGGTTTTGAGATCAGACGTGCTGCGCAGCACGGCACTCAAACACCACCGGTTCCCCACAACCTTATTCTTCATTGAAAAGTCAAAGACGCTTTTAAAGGTACCCATTTACAGGACTGAGAGAAGCGATCCGGGCGTTGTTGAGGGTTTTCGGCGTGGGGGAAAACACACTTGAAGTAAGCTGGCGTAGGTTGATCCTTTGCCGGGTTCACACAAAACACGTAGATGGGTCCCTATACTGTCAAATACAGCACGACAGGACCAAAATCGAAGACAAGCAAAAATACCTGCTGCGGCTCAGCAAAGAGCATGTAGTTGCGTTCAATTGATCAGCAAGCTTAAGCTGTTGCGCAAGTTATCGAAATGCTGAGCAGCCTGATGCCTCGTATGAGGTGCATAAATGTGCCGACCCAATTTATTCCGCCAAGCTCTTGTAGGAAGGCCGTGAGACGGCCAAACCGAACATGAGGCAAAGCGACGTTGGGGCCGGTACCGCGCCCGAAGGCTGCTGTAAGATCAGAGGTTCTACGATGCAGGTTGAAAAAACCGCCCTGGCTGGGGTCTTGATCCTCACGCCCGCCCGCCACGGCGACGCGCGCGGCTTTTTCAGCGAAAGCTGGAATGCCAAGACCTTGGCCGATGCCGGGCTTGAGTATCATTTTGTGCAGGATAACCACTCTCTCTCTGAGGCACCAAACACCCTGCGCGGCCTGCATTTTCAAACCCCGCCGCATGCGCAGGCAAAATTGGTGCGCTGTGGACGGGGCGCGCTGTTTGACGTTGCGGTGGACATCCGCCATGGCTCTCCAAGTTTTGGGCAATGGGTGGGCGTGGACCTCAGCTTTGAGAATGGTCGTCAACTGTTGATCCCGGCAGGCTTCTTGCATGGGTTTGTCACCCGGGTACCGATGACCGAAATCATCTATAAATGCACCGATACCTATGCACCGGACTGCGACGCGGCGGTCCGCTGGGATGATCCTGCGATTGGCATTGACTGGGGGCTTCAAGGGCAAGCGCCGATCCTGTCTGAGAAAGACGCCAGCGCGCCTTTGCTGTCCGAGATTGCTCCGCATTTTACCTTTGAGGGTGCCGTATGAAGCTGCTTGTCACCGGCGGCGCCGGTTTTATCGGTTCTGCCGTGGTGCGACTTGCTTTGGCCCAGGGACATGCGGTGGTGAACCTCGATGCGCTGACCTATGCGGCCTGTCTGGACAACCTTGCGGAGGTTTCGGATCGGCCTGAATATGCCTTTGAGCATGCGGACATCCGGGACGAACAGGCTTTGGCCCGCATTTTCTCCGATCATGCCCCCGATGCGGTGCTTCACTTGGCAGCCGAAAGCCACGTGGATCGGTCCATCGACGGACCGGGCGCGTTCATCGATACGAATGTGACCGGCACCTATACGCTGCTGCAGGCGGCGCGGGCCTATTGGGAGGGGCGCGGCCGCCCCGATGGGTTTCGGTTCCACCATGTCTCCACCGACGAAGTCTACGGCAGTCTCGGGGCTGAGGGGTATTTCACCGAAGAGACGCCCTATGCGCCCAACAGCCCCTATTCGGCGTCCAAAGCTGCATCTGACCATCTCGTGCGCGCTTGGGGTGAAACTTATGGTTTGCCGGTGCTGCTGAGCAATTGCTCCAATAACTACGGGCCTTATCATTTTCCTGAGAAGCTGATCCCGGTGGTGATCCTCAACGCGCTCTCGGGCACGCCAATTCCAGTTTACGGCGCGGGCGAGAATATACGCGACTGGCTTTATGTTGAAGACCATGCCGAGGCCCTGCTGACGGTTCTCACCAAAGGGGCAGTTGGGCGCAGCTATAATATCGGCGGCAACGCTGAGGCGCGGAACATCGATTTGGTGCATCAGATCTGTGCTCTTTTGGATGAATTGCGCCCCGCTAAGCAGGCTTATGCTGACCTTATCACCTTCGTCGCGGACCGACCTGGTCATGATGCACGCTATGCCATTGATGCCAGCCGCATCCGCACCGAACTGGGCTGGCAGCCTTCTGTCACGTTGGAAGAGGGATTGCGCCGCACAGTGACCTGGTACCTCGCCAATCCCCGTTGGTGGCGGGCGCTGCAGGCGCGCGACGGGGTCGGGCAAAGGCTGGGCCGGGCATGAGCTTGCTTGTTTTTGGCACCACCGGACAGCTCGCCGTTGCGCTGCGCTGCCTCGCATATGACGCGCACTTTCTTGACCGGGCTGCGGCCGATCTAACCCATCCCGAAGCCTGCGCCGCGGTGATCCGTGAGACACGGCCCTCCGCGGTGATCAACGCTGCGGCCTATACGAGCGTAGATCGTGCTGAGGAAGAAGAGGCTCTGGCCAGGCTCATCAACGCCGAGGCTCCTGGGGCTATGGCACGCGCCTGCGCTGAACTGGACATCCCCTTTTTGCATGTTTCGACGGACTACGTCTTTGACGGCGGCGGACATAGCCCTTGGCGCCCTGACGATCCCATCGCTCCGATTAATGCCTATGGGCGCAGTAAAGCAGATGGCGAAGCGGCTGTGCGTGCGGCCGGCGGGTCCCATGCAATTTTGAGGACATCTTGGGTGTTCTCTGCGACGGGCAGGAATTTCGTGACCACGATGCTGCAGCTGAGCGAACGCCGTGATGTGCTGAAGGTGGTTGATGACCAGATCGGGGGGCCTACCCCGGCGCTGTCCATCGCGGAAACATTGCTGCAGATGGCGGGCGCGATGAAGGCAGGGCAGGGCGGCGGCACTTATCATTACGCCGGGGCACCTGCGACTTCGTGGAAATGTTTCGCGCGCGAAACATTTGCCACTGCGGATCGGGCGGTTGAGGTGGTTGGCATTCCGACCTCAGGTTACCCGACGCCGGCAAAAAGACCGCTGAACTCTCGTCTTGATTGCAGCGCCCTGCAGAGGGATTTCGGTATCAGCCCTCCGGACTGGCGTTTGGCGCTGGAGGATATCGTGAAGGAACTGACATGAGCGCACGCAAGGGCATTTTGCTGGCCGGCGGGTCTGGCACCCGGCTGTACCCGATCACATTGGGCATATCCAAGCAATTGCTGCCGATCTACGATAAGCCGATGATCTATTATCCGCTGTCTGTGCTGATGCTGGCGGGCATCCGCGAGATCGCCGTCATTACCACGCCTCAGGATGCGGATCAGTTCAAACGCAGCCTGGGCGACGGCGCCCAGTGGGGATTGAACCTTACCTATATTGAGCAATCCAGCCCCGATGGGTTGGCGCAAGCCTACATCCTGGCCGAGGACTTCTTGAACGGCGCGCCTTCGGCAATGGTCTTAGGTGATAACATTTTCTTTGGGCATGGGTTGCCTGAAGCGCTGGCTGCTGCCGGTGACCGTGAAGAGGGGGGTACGGTGTTTGGGTACCGGGTTTCGGATCCGGGGCGCTATGGGGTTGTGGATTTTAATGCCGAAGGTCGCGTACGGGCAATTGTTGAAAAGCCCCGCGTGCCGCCCTCGAATTACGCTGTCACGGGGCTCTACTTTCTGGATGAAACCGCCTCTAGGCGGGCGCAGGCTGTAAAACCTTCAGCCAGGGGCGAGTTGGAAATCACTTCGCTTTTGGGGATGTATCTCGAAGACGACGCACTTTGCGTGCAACAAATGGGCCGGGGGTTCGCATGGCTCGATACGGGGACCCACGGCAGCCTGTTGGATGCGGGCAATTTCGTGCGCACGCTCTCAGAGCGGCAAGGGCTTCAAGTTGGCAGCCCCGAAGAAATCGCGTTCAACAAGGGATGGATCGACGCCGAGCAACTGCGTCACCGGGCGGAGAGTTTCGCAAAAAACAGCTATGGCGCCTATCTTCTTCAGTTGCTGAAGTAGCTCTGCCAGGGTCTTTTGCACACAGGGGCGTGTGGAACTTTCTACCCCTCCACGATGGGGCGGCCGGCGGGCCATAGAACTTTGCGATGCCTTTTATTGATCCCGCTTTTGCGAAGGAGAGAAAGGCTTGCGATAGATCGCTACGCGCATCTTTGCGCCGACCTCCGAGCGGGGGGAGCTTGCCCACGCCGCTCTGGAGGCTGTCATTGTCGAGGCCGCCTTCGGGCACATCCTTGCTGTCGCCAAGACGCGCCTATCTGCGCCGTCATACCATGCCAAAAGCCTGGCGCGGCAGGCCAAGATCATCGGCGTATCCGAGAAGGAGGGCTTAAGGGGTGTCCCATTCACGCTCTCAATTTGCTGCCAAAATCTTTATGACTTTCGCCCGGCTGCGGTGATGCTGCGTGCAAAGCGTTCGTTTTTACGCGACACGTCGGCGCCCCCCTGCGCGCGCGCTTGAAGAGGAGACGGCTGCTTTGTCCGAACGCATTGTCTGCTGCCACTGCACGCGCGTCTCAGTTCAAGATGCCATGGATTTCGATTTTGGTTTGCCCGTCTCATGTTGTCCGGGGAACAGGCTTTGGCGCCTTTTATATAAGAGTTTCGGCCAACTGCGGGCCTTTCAAATTTTCTGCCTGGAGCCGCCTTTGCCCGGGGCGCGTACCCAACAGATGCGCACCGGACCGCCGCTTGGGGGCCGTCCCGTGTTGTTCGCGACACGGACGTCCTCGGTGAGTGACCCGAATGGGTTATCCACATCTCTTAGGCGGGATGCCCGCGCTTTTTCTTTGGATCAGTTTTAGCAGAACATAGGCTTTGAGATATGCCGATGATCAAGGCCCCCCGGCTGGGCCCAATTTGGAAAGAACCGCCGTGCCACCCTTCGACAAAACCAAGAGACCTGAACGACTGAAGGTCAATGTATCTTCGGCAGAGAAAGAGCTGCTGATGCAAAGGGCTGTCGCCGCGGGCCGCAGTCTTTCGGACTATCTTAGGCATGTGGGGCTTGGTGCCAAGGCAGGGGCCTCGGCGGTGCAGGTCATGCAGTTGGTTGGGTTGCTGGAAGAAGGTCTGACCCTGTTGGAGCAGATCGCACATCAGCAGGACGCCGAGCAAGACAACGGCTTGGTGATTTTGGCCCGGTTGCACCGGATCGAGCAGCTTCTTGTGATGTTGGCCCCGGTGCCTTTTGTTGCCCGGACATCGGCATGTTAATCGGTTGGTCGCCTCATCAAGGCTCTACAGACTTGCATCAGCCCAGTGCCTATTTGCTTGATAGTCAGGTGATGAAGACCGTCGGGATGGCTCGGGTTTTGGAGGTCAGAGAGCCCGCGCCTGAACTTCTGCTGGGCCAGCCCAGCATCGTACAGAGCGCGATTTCTGCCCTGCGTTTCGAGCAGAAGTACCGCGTGGCGACTCTCTCCTTTGCCCCGACTGATATTGATGTGGCCGCGTTTAATGCGGGGGAGGTCACCGCGCGCAAAGCGGGCGCAGCGGCGATCGATCTCTTTTTGGAGATGGCCTTTGCTGGGGTGCCTGAGCCAAACCGCCCGCCGGTTTTTGCGGGCACTCATACGCATGCTGGGGGTTTGGAAATCAACATTGTGATGCCGCGTTTTGTTTGGACGCCAGCCGGAGAGCTGCGCAGCTATAATCCGCATCCGCCAATGAAGGGCAGCCGAGATGCTTGGGATGCTTTGGGCGATTTTCTGAACGAGACCTTTGGTTGGCAGAACCCGAGGTCCCCAGAAAAGGCGCGTGGGATCGCGGGACCTGATTGGCTGGAAAAACGGGTGGCGGCAGCGCTGCGGCATAACGTGCAGTTCACCACGGCAATGCCAAAGCTCTTCATGTTACAGGGCGCCAAGAGGATCGCAGCCTCCCGCCAAGGCCGGGACCGGGCGGGGTTCTTGTCCTTGATGGCAAAGGTGGCGGCTGCGGTGAAGTATCACCTCGAGCTGAGGCCGGGGGGAGCGATCGCTTTAGTTTCAGAAACAGACCCGCATCCGCTTGTGTTGCACGGCACATGCCTGGGGACAGGTGCCTCGGCAGCGAGAGCTTTGCCCCGGCTGTGCGTACGAAGGGCTCTGTCGGCGCAGTGGCGCCGGCGCGCGGCTTGGAATGCCTCCCGGTACGCAAAAGATGCCTGGACTCTGGCCGAGCCCAGCTGGGCCGGGAGGGCCCAAGTGCCACAGTGCGACCTGCCTTCATGCCACCCCGCCGCGCCCAGACCCGCGCAAGCGCCGCAGCGCTTTGCCACCGTCGCGCGTCGTTTCGCGGCAGAGCTGCGTCGCTTGCATGAGCAGTTGGCGCGGACCACGGCTCTTAGCCTGATCGGGGCCTGCCTCGCCGCCTTTGACCGCCGGGCTTTAGGCCGCATCACAAACAGATTAGAGGCACTTTCTTATGACCACAGCACCTCACACCACGGTACCCTCGGAGGTCTTGATGAAAGACCTTTGCAATCTTCTTCAGCAGGTGCTGGGCCAGCATGCCGAGCGGGAGGTGGCCGGGCAGATCACGGCGCTGGTCTCGGAGCTGAGTGGCATTCGCCACGCGATGGAGCGGCACAGCCGCGCACTCGAACAGGCAGCCCTGACGCTGAAAGAGGCGGCAGCTGGGACAGGACAGCAGCGGATGCTGGGGCAGGATCTGCAGGCGATCTCCCACGATATCGCTTGGATCAAAGCGCAGCTCTCGCAAGACGCCTTCGCGCCATAGATATGATCCGGGCGCTGCGGGGCGCGGCACGGACTGCCTTTGCCCAGCACGACATCACCATTGGCAGAGATCGTGAGGGGGGCTTTAGCGTCGCCGGGGCCGGGGGGAGGATTGTCTTCGCGCCATCTGGAGAGATCACAGGACTGGGCGCGTTGTCCCAAGACAGCTATGCGCACTTTTTGTACGCGGTCTGCGATCAGTTGCAGCTCCCGTCGAGCGCGTTGCAGCCGACAGTAGAGAACGACAACGCAATCTCGCTGAGCTTATGAGCGCCGAGTGATCTTTACGCTAAAGGCCGCAGCGGGTCGGGGGGCGGCGCATGATGGCCCGGTTCGGCAGACTTGGGTCCGCGGGAGAGGGGCGTTGTTGGTCCGGCTCTTTGACTCTGGGCGCGAAGGGGATTGATCCATCATCAATTAGATCAGCGAGAAACATCATATGAGGAAAAATACACTGGCCGAAGTATTCTACGAAAAGGCAGAGATCCAAATCCGGCCGCGCCATCCTAGAGTCCCGTCTAGCATGTTGAATGCTTCGTCGCTCGACACGAGCGCCATGCCCATCTCGAGTGCGGTCACTCCGATCATTCGGTCGAACGGGCCTGGATGGTCCCACTCCAAAGTTCCCGCAAGCATGGCCATCCGTGCCGTATAGGGCGCGATCTTAAACCCATTCGTTACGCAGATACGATCAAGGTGCGGAGCGTATGGTTCCATCTTCGGCCACCGACCCTTCCTGACCTTCAGCGTCATTTTGTGGAGCGAGCACGGCGGGACGTAAACCGCCGGTGCATTCTCCAGCACGCGTCGAGCCTCAGTCGCGATCCGACGAGAGCCGATCAGCCACCATGCAAGGATTTGGGTGTGGATAACGATCTCATTACTCACTCGCCCCACTCCGCGAGTTCGGCGGCGCTCATAGGCTCCATGAAGTCGGGGACGCTATCCTCGGGCACTAATCCCGCCAGTGGTCCAAACCGCAGCTGCGAGGACGTTACTGGGACCAAGCGCGCGGCTGGCGCTCCACCGCGGACAGTCCGACATCTTCACCCGCGTCTACAGCGGCAAGAAGCTCAGAAAAGCTTCAACTTTGCCTCGGCTACATTCATCTGCATGGCTCACCTATATGCTGCATGGTCTTGGGCTGAGACCATGCAGGGTGAATATTAAGGCACCGTGAGGGTCGATAACAGGGGCTTGCATGCGAAGATCGGTTTGAGGCATGCTGAGAGCATGATCTTCAACCCGATAACAAACCACTTCCGAATACCTGGCTAATCAAGCCTAGGTTCCGTGAGTGCGCAGGTGCGGGTGAGGGACTTATAAGCCCTTCGCGGCAGATTACCGCTGATCCGAGAGTTCGAGTCTCTCCATTCCTACCAATTCTTCATCCTTTCGCGAGGCAGCCATGACCCAAGCGATTGCATTGGCAGCAGTACAAGACGCGATTGTTGCGCAGTATCATGACGAGTCAATCGAGCTGATTGCGCAGGTGCATTATGTCCGCCCGGACGATGTCGCCCATATCGACGTCTACGGATGCGATGACGCGAAGACGCGACGATCCGTCAGAGGAAATGCAGTGCGCTTGCTGCAGCAGCTTGGTATCCATGTCGAGCTGGTCGGGGGGCATGACGTATATACGGTCTCACCAGATTACTCTGATCCCGCGTCCGTGCAAAACTACGCCAGCAGATTGTATCCCAGGCTGATCACCACGGCGGATTTTTTGAGGGCTTACAGCGAAGGTCGCGTGACCCGAAATGTCGCCATGGACGGCATCGGCGTAAAAAACTGCTGCGACTTTCGTCGAGCTTTGTTTGATTGCGGATTTGGTCATGCGACCATCTGGAGAGAGATCGAACTCGCGTTACTCACTGATCCGACGCCAGCGGGGTGGGTCTATGTCGATCTCGAAGGCCTCAATCCACGTATCATCGCCCACATAGAAGACAGGGATACGTTTATCGCCTACGCCCAGAGGCTCCGTGCTATCTTGCGCGCGTTGCATGGGGAGTTCCGCGCGGGTCCTTCAGTGAGCCTGCGGGGCATGACATTCCAGATCAACACCGCTGTTTTTTTGGAGGACCAGAGAGCTGCAGCCCGCCCTGCACTAGCTGCTCGGCTTGCTGATGCCGGCTGCTCCGATGATGAGATCGCCAAGCTCCTCGGCCTTGAAACGATCTCCGAATATGCAATGCGCATTATGCGAGGCGATCCCGTTCCGCCTGCGCGCATCCCGAAGCCTCGGAAGCGTAAGCCACCTCCCCAGCCTCCAATCCACCATAGTGACAGCGATGACTGACGAGTTGTTTTCCCCCGGCATCACACACATCGAGGTGCGGTATTGGGATTGTGGACATACTATCATGCGGAAGCTTGACGATGTCCCACCTGGGATCACGCAGCACAATTTTGAACGTCGCTCGATCTGTCAGTGCGGCACTGGCTGGCTTCAGGCGAGGCGGTACCCGCGAAAGTCGTCTACATGGATGTGATTGCGCCATCATCCCCGGCATTCGAATCCGGCCGCTTGGAGTTTGGGTGTCATGTGCGCATCGAGACGTTGATTTGGGCGATGACAGCGGCCGGGATTGAGGGTGCCGAGCGCCTAAGAAACAAACCGGCAGGATGGATCGGCATCTTTGAAACTCTCGGCGCGCATCTAGCACAGGATCCAAGCAACTACTTGATCATCGATGCCAACGAGGAGTTCGGCATGCTGTATCTCAAGGTGATCGACAAGAGAACAGGGCGCGCAGATACGGATCTCTTTCAGTGGTGCGCTGAGCAGAGCGCCGTGCGCTGTATGGTCTACGGCTCCCCGGGGCGGATCCGCTCGGAGCTTGGATGGATCATGACGCTCTCAGACGCAGCATTTGATTTGCTAGTAGAGACGCCCAACGAGCATTTCCTGCGCTTGGTTTACCCTGAGTCGCGCATGGATAAGGATGATGTGATCGAGATGATTGTGGCCCGTTTCGCCACGCCGGCCGCGGCTTATGTCTGGTATTGCTCTGAGTCCCTGTCCGGTTGTGGGGGCCGCACCGCGATGCAGCTTGTGCAGGAGGGTAAGGCGCAGCAGGTCTTGGACTACCTCGACGCCGTCGATGCGAGAGTCTTCGAATAAAAGGGCAGGGCCGCCCGCAGGTGGCACTTTGATCCAGCGTCCACTTGGTTATCTCGCTCGCGCGTGGACCTTATTAGAGGCGGGAAGACGCTGTCGCAGCTGGTCTGTCGTGGCATACACTACCATAGCATATAGCGTTTTACGCGTCACGTGATGTTGAGGTGCGCTCCCCTAGTAAGGGAGCGGTTTCGGAAGGATCAAGAATATGTGCAAGACGACTGATATTATCCGCAGCAGATCTGATAAGCGCCATAACGCGGCGCTGTGTGCGTGGTATGCGATCAAGTCTGATCTCGAAGCCGTAGGTCTGAAGGCGAAACTGTTCGGCTCTCTGGCCTATGGTGACTTCAGGGGTCATTCCGATATCGATCTGATGGTCAGATTGGGAGACAGCGGGATGTCCAGGTCTGCTGTTGATCGTATCGTCAGCAAGGCATCACCTGATATCCCAGTGGACTTGTTTTTCGAAGAAGACCTAACGCCGTCAGACTTGGAAACCTTTGTTGGCACCTGGGCGTAGTGCGTCACGCTCCTGCTGGACCCAAATGGGCCTGCACCACGATCGCGCCTCCGAAGAGCGGATTCCGGCGCTGGCAAAGTCGCCAGCAGTCAGGCAGTGCACACCGTCAGTCGACCCGCAGATTGCAGTCAGCCTTGATGTCCTGCGCACCGACCTAGAGAATTCTAAGAAATAAAACTGGAAACGCTGCTCGTTATCTCTGGCATCGCAGGTAGCGTTGGCGCGCTTTACGTTGCTTGGCGTGCTCACAACAAATCTTACAAGGCTACTGGGCCCGATGAGGCGCTCGTGAAGCGCTTCGTTGAGGCCGCCCCATTAACTCTGATGAAGGACATTACATGATGCGTATCGCACCATCTCAGATCAGCCCAGAGGCGTCTAAAATTCGGGAGGCGGGTTTTATGCTTGGCGATTTCTGTGAGGCGGGAATCTTGCACGGTCTGGGTGCGTATCTCGTACGTGAGGTTCTGGGCCAAGATCATGTCGCGGAGACGAATGTGCCGCTCCGTGCGCGGATAGTACTGCCGCAGCATGAAGATCATGATGACGATTGCGCTGTAGATTTTCCTCGTCGGCGCATCGTCCCCCATCCTGGGCCGGCGGAGATGGTCTAACTGCCCGAAAGTTGTCTTAGGTGGGACACCAGGGCTGTTGACCAGGGGCTTGTTCCACGTCCGGGCGTGATGTGCGCAGCTGTTGCGGACGTCGTTGAGCGCTGTGATCCATGAAGCGAAGGTCTTCATGGGGAGGTTTGAGGGGATACGCGCAGCGATTGCCATTTTGTTCTTGTCGGACAGGTGGGCGATGATGTGGGTCAGATTGCCCCATGTCCCGGCCTCGATCCAGATCGGTGCTGGCGCCTTGTCTGCTCTGCCTTCTCGGGCCGTCTTGAGGCGGCATTGCTGCCCGGGCGGCGATCGGCTGCATCGACGGTTTCTTTAGGTGCAGCATCCAAGCTTAAGAGATGCGCTAAAAGACATTGATGCAATGAATTCTTGCATTGCGGGGAAGTTCTTGCCCAGTATTGCGGCCATTGATTTAAACCACAGAGTATCTGATCTGGGCCGATCTTTCGTTCGGAAAATAGTGTTTGGCGAAGGGGCTATGACGGGTCGGCAGGACTCATTTGTAAGAAAGCCTTAATTTTTATGAGCCGATTTGGCCGCCGCTATGCCCTGATTTCTCCTTGTCGCAACGAAGCAAGGTTCATCAAAAAGACGCTTGATAGCGTGATTGCACAGTCTGAGCTCCCTATGCTGTGGGTGATCGTCGACGATGGTTCGACGGATGGGACCAGGGAGGTTCTTACTGAATACAGTGCTCAATATTCTTGGATCAAGGTTGTCGAAAAGCCGGACCGGGGGCATCGGGCTGTCGGCCCGGGTGTCATTGAAGCCTTCTACGCGGGGCTTCGGACGCTCTCGTTAGATGCGTTTGATTATATCTGTAAGTTGGACGTCGATCTTGATCTGCCACCGCGGTATTTCGAGATTTTGATGGACCGGATGCAGGCGAACCCGCGCTTGGGCAGTGCGAGCGGCAAGCCTTATTACCGCGGCACGGGGGGGGCTTGGGTCAGTGAAAAATGCGGCGATGAGATGTCTGTGGGCATGACAAAATTTTACCGCACAAGCTGTTTTGAAGACATTGGTGGCTTTGTTCGTGAGGTGATGTGGGATGGGATCGACTGCCACAAGGCGCGCCAGCGTGGATGGATGGTGCGCAGCTGGGATGAGCCTGATTTACAATTCCATCATCTGCGGCCGATGGGGTCCAGTGAGAACAATATTCTAACGGGCCGTGCGCGCCACGGGTTTGGTCAGTACTTTATGGGGTCTGATCCACTCTATTTTACAGCCACGGCGCTGTTTCGGATGACGCGGTCGCCTTATGTCGTGGGGGGGGCTGCGATGCTGTATGGATATGCGCGGGCCTGGTGGACTGGGGCGCGCCAGTTGGATGATCCTGAGTTGCGCGATTTTATCCGCGCTTATCAGCGCCAAGCGCTGCGACAGGGTAAATCAAAGACAATCGCGGCCATCGAAGCACGGCAAGAACCTCACTGGGGTGTGCAACCGCAGTCTGCCGTGGAAAAATAACGAATAGACGAGGCGCCCGCAGGTATGTGTGGATTAGTAGGTTTTCTCGGCCCCCCGCGTGCGGAGGGCGAACGGCGGTTGGCGGCCATGGCGGAGCGCCTCGCCCACCGCGGACCTGATTCAAGTGGACTATGGGTGGACGCCGCCGCCGGTGTCGGGCTGGGCCATGCCAGGCTGTCGATCGTTGATTTGTCCCCCTCGGGGCATCAACCGATGGCGTCAAACTCAGGACGTTATGTCCTCGTGTTCAACGGAGAGATCTACAATCATCTGGACCTGCGCGCGGAGCTTGAGCAAAGCGGCCGTGCGCCGGGTTGGCGGGGACATTCTGACACAGAGGCCCTGATCGCGGGATTTGATGCCTGGGGGGTGGCCGCAACGGTCTCGCGCGCCATTGGTATGTTTGCCTTTGCCGTCTGGGACCGCGAGACACGCCAGCTTATCTTGGGCCGGGACCGCATGGGAGAGAAGCCGCTTTATTATGGCTGGCAAGGGGAGGGGTCTCATAGAACCTTCTTGTTCGGCTCGGAGCTGCGCGCGCTGCAAGCCCATCCTTCTTGTGGCGCCGAGATCGACCGAAACGCGGTCGTGCAGTTTATGCGCTATGGACATGTCAGCGGCGCGCCCGCGATCTATGCGGGTCTTTCCCGGCTGACGCCTGGGTGTTTGGCGCAAGTGTCTCTTGATCATCCCGACGTTGTGGTGACGCCCTACTGGTCGGCCGTTGAGGCGGCACAGCAGCCAAAACGGGAAGATACCCCCCTGGAGACGATTGATGCGTTAGATGCGCTTTTGCGCGATGCTGTCAGCCGCCAGATGCTGGCCGATGTGCCGCTTGGAGCTTTCTTGTCTGGTGGCATCGATTCATCGCTCATCGTGGGGCTCATGCAGGCGCAGTCAGAGCGGCCCATTCAAACCTTCACTATGGGGTTCCGCGAGCCGCGCTATAACGAAGCCGCGTTTGCCGCGCGTGTGGCGGCCCATCTTGGCACTGAACATACCGAGCTCTATGTCGAAGATGCAGACCTGCGAGACGTCGTACCAATGTTGCCCGACATTTATGATGAGCCTTTCGCAGATGCCTCACAAATCCCGACCTTTTTGGTCTCCAAGCTCGCCAAAGGCAGTATCAAGGTCGCCCTGTCGGGGGATGGCGGGGATGAGCTGTTTTGCGGCTATGATCGCTACCGGCAGGGTGCGGCTTTGATGCGGCAGTTGGGTGTTGTGCCAAAGCCCTTACGTGGCGCCTTGGGGGCTGCGACGCAGGCAATTCCGGCACGGTTTTGGGATCAGGCGCTAGCGCCGTTGCGTCGGGTGCCGGTTGGAAAAGAGCCAAATGGGCAATGGACGCACAGGATGGCAGATTATGTTTCCAGTATGTCGATTGAAGACTTGCACCAGAAACTGGTCTCCCGTTGGCGCCGACCAGAAGATCTGGTGCCAGAGGGGCGGGAGCCTCAGTGCTTTTTGAATGGGCTTGCGCCTCCAACGCAGGACGAAAGCGCTGCCGAGCGGATGATGCTGCTAGATCAGCTCACGTATCTTCCAGATGGAATTTTGACGAAGGTAGATCGGGCGGCGATGCATGTTTCTCTGGAGACGCGAGCGCCGTTATTGGATCACAGGGTCGTGGAGTTTGCAGGCCGTCTTCCTATGTCGATGAAGCTGCGGGACAATAAGTCCAAGTGGGCGCTGCGGCAGGTGCTCTATCGCTATGTTCCTGCGGCGTTGATTGAGCGGCCCAAGATGGGATTTGAGGTGCCGGTGGGCATCTGGTTGCGGGGGCCGTTGCGGGACTGGGCCGAAGATTTGCTGTCTGTGTCACGCCTGCATGATAGCGGTTATTTAGATGTTAATCTGGTGAGGCAAACATGGGCCGAGCATCTCTCAGGCCGTTTTAACTTCGGTCTGCAACTGTGGAATATACTTATGTTTTTATCGTGGCAGAGAAAAAACAGTCATCTGTCTGGGCCGGTTTAGGGAGAGAAGGGGCCGTTCGGTTCTGAAAGCCTTTGATTGCAAAGAAAGGTGAAAGCTTGTCTTTTTCGCCATTCTGGCCAAAAGCGGTGATGGCGATACCATTTGAAGCTAACCTATAGCGTGGTGATCAGCATGAGCGGAAAAGTTGCGCCTTCATGTGATAGCTGACATGAGTAATATTTTACCGTAGCATTTTGGGGTTAGTTTTTCCAAACCCGGGCAGGATAAAATTAAAAAAAGTATATATAGACCGGACGTCGATGGGCTTCGTGCCGTCGCGGTGATGGCGGTGATTGCTGGGCATGCCTTTGAGGAGTGGTTTCCAAGAGGCTATCTCGGCGTAGATGTTTTCTTTGTTATATCAGGTTTTGTCATAACGCTTTCGCTTGTTTCCAGGACGAGCGCATCGTTTGGGGCCTTCTTCGCGGCCTTCTCTTTAAGGCGGATCAAAAGGCTTCTTCCGGCTATGCTGGTGTGCATCGGTCTCACCTGCGCTATCCTCTTGCTCATTGACCCGGCGCCTAAGGCATCTTTGCGCACAGGCGCCGCAGCACTGTTTGGCGTTTCTAACTTTTCGCTATATTTTCAAGAGCTTGATTACTTCTCGCCATCGATCCGATACAACAGCTTCACCCATACTTGGTCCCTAGGGGTCGAAGAGCAGTTCTATCTCTTGTTCCCGCTTTTATTCTGGTTTGCCTACAAGCCATCTTGGACCCAGGATGTGCCGCGGTTTCTCTTCGTTATCCTGTCGCTTAGCGTGCTGTCGTTGCTAGGGTTCGTCGTTTATCAGGCCAGCGCCCCCATGGCTGCGTACTATATGATGCCCTTGCGCTTTTGGGAGTTGGGGATCGGTGTGGCCTCTGCCGCAATTCTCTACCACCGCCCTGACATGTTGCAAAATGCGGGGCGGTTCTTACCGGCGCCGATCTTGATTGCCGCCATGACCATGGTCTTCATCGTGCCTTTGGGCGGTGCGTTCGTTGGCCATATCTTGATCGTGGCCTTGACCACTGCGTTGCTTTTTGTCGGCGTCAAGAATGAGGATCAGACCCGTCTGCTGACGAATAGGCCCGCGCGATACGTGGGCAATATTTCTTATTCTTTGTACCTCTGGCACTGGCCATTTTTGGCGTTTGGCCTTTTGGCCCCCTATAGTCTCTGGGCGAACCCTGTGGTGAGCATATGCAGCGCATTTCTTGCCGCTATCTTATCCTACCACTTTGTGGAACAGCCCTTTCAAAGGGTTAAAACGCCCCAACCGAAGCTTTGGCATTTTGCAGGGGCCTTTGCATCTGTCCTATGTGTGATTGCTCTTGTTGCAGCGGGGAACTCTTATCGCAAATCTTCGGGGGGCTCTCGTATCGAAGCTGCGATGCACCCGGAATTCTTGGCCCTGCCGGGCAGTGGTCTGCCCTTTAATCCCACTTGCGTCGTGGATGGACGCGGCAGACAGCTAAAGCCCGATACGTTCGAAAATTGCACTTTTGCCCCCCTGGCTCGCGAGGAAAGAACGCTCTGGGCAATGGGCGATAGCCATGCAGGCCATCTGCAAGGTGCCTTGCTCAGGCTGCGGGAGGATTACGGCTATGGCGTCCATTTGGTTGAGACGCCTGGAAAAAGTTTTCCTGTGGTTGAGGCCGGCGGCTTCGCGCCCCGCTTGAAACTTTTTCAGGAGGTACAGCGCAACTGGAAGCCTGGAGATATTGTCGTCTTATCGCGCCTTTACTTCTCGCGCACCGATCCGTTGAGTGTCCGCCAGACATTTGGCAGATGGATTGAGGAGGTCGGCCTCTTTGCGGACGAACTGGAGCGTCTTGGCATTGGTCTGCTCTTGGTAGGCCCGCCCCCCATGTTCATGTTTGAAGACATACGTGCCTGTGTTCCTGACGATGAGCTTAGTTGTTCAATAGACCGCAGCAGGCTGGAGGAGCTGACCGATGTTGTACACCGTGACCTCAGCCGTCTTGCAGGCAAGCATGAGAACGCTGAGTTTATAGATATATTTTCGAAGCTCTGCCCCCCGACTTCGAAGGTTTGTAGCCCAAACCAAAATGGCTATTTTATGTTTCGAGACCGGGACCATCTGAACGTCGAAGGCGCGGCGCAGATATCACAGCATCTTCAGGCGGCTATCGAGGCCCTAGAGAAATAGGGGGTGCGTTCCTGTAAAAGGGGAAGGGCAGTCACCACACGACCCTGCTCGGTCGGTCTCGTGATTGGAGGGAATGCGGAGGGGGCGGCTTTGGCCTCGCGGGCCCATCAGACATACCAGATACCGTCGTCCACAGCGCCGGCGACTTTGAGGATGTTTTCTTGGGAGTCGGTAAAATGCTGAAGGATCATAGACCGGCTGAGGCCGTTTTCTTGCTGTTCGCTCCAAAAGTCAAAGCCTGCTTTATCGGGGTTTCTGTCGAGAACGTTGTTGTAGAGCGAGCTCAGAAAGGCGTCATCTTGCAGGCTTTCAGGGTTTCCGTATCTACCCTCGAACTCTTCGGATCCGATAAAGTAGCTCGCCATTTGCTGTAGGGTAATTGTCCCTGCATCGAAATGCCGAAGCCAGAACCCCAGGCCTTCAGGGTCGGGGGCGCGATCAAAGGCTGCTTGATATAACCGGAACGTCGTGCCGGCCGTACCGCTGGTATCGAACGCGAGATACCCGTCATCGAACTGTAGCCGCTCAACGTTCTTTAGGGTGTGCGTAATGCCGGAACCTGAGGCGTGGACGCTAATATTGAGCTGGTTGTCATCGGTGATCGCGTAAAGCTCTGAGGTGCCATTGAAGCGAACGGTATCAAGCCCTGCAAATCCGTCTATAACATCTGCCCCCTCTGTCGCGGTGAACATATCGCTTTGAGTGCTTCCAGCTGTTCTTGCCCCATAGATGATCTGGGCTCCTTCGATGTCATGTGCTGTCAGGCCAGATACCTTTTCCAAGGTTGGGTACATGAGGGTGTTAGGATCATCTGTATGTAGTAAGCCCATGGTGTGGCCGATTTCATGCAGGGCCGTCGCGTAAAAATTTATGTCGCTGGTCGTAGGGGTTTTGCTTGTGGACCAGCTTTCTGCGAGATCAAACCGGATTTCGGATTCTGTGACGCTGTAAAGAGATGTCGTTGTTTTGCTCAGTTGAGACTTGGCATTGCCGATTACCCCATAGGCTCCATCAATCGCATCCCACCCCAAGCGTAAATTGCTTTGTGAGCCATCAACCACTTCGACAAAGTCAATGTTTGCAACGTTCTCCCATGCCTGAAACGCATCGCGTATGAGCCCTTGGTAAAGGGGGTTTGTGATCTTTCCGGTGAAGGCGACCCCGGTGGTGGCAAAGCTCCAGTTTACGATACCTCCTGCATGACCCTTCTCGCCGTGGCCCCATTTGTAGTCGCTTAAGGTGTAGCTCATGTAGGATCGCTCTCTTGCAGGTGGAATGCTGTTCTCATGGAGAAAGGATAGCCAATAAGGCTGAGTGCGCATAGCAGCCGGAGCAGCTGTGCGTTATTTGGAGGCTTCATTACTGTGCCACCAGGGTTCAGGCAAGTGATCTGAATGAGGTGCGAACGTTGAGCGTTTTTGCGCTTGCCGCGGCTCTCGTTTCTGGCTGTGAGCGGAAGTAAGAACAGGAAATGGGTTGCCTTATTTCCTGTCCCAGTGTGCCCTTGGAGCGCACGAGGTAAAACCGCTTAGGGCATTACGGAGGCCTTAAAACCTTATAACGCGCAAAATGCCAGTAAGATTTTGGATTTCCAGTTGATTGTCAGGCATTCCAGCCCCTCACCAAATAGATCACCCTCCACAGATAGATAGGATCAACTTTCGTAAGGCCATATGTAAGTGAGGGCTGTCAGCCTTTGAGGTCGCCTCCTTAAAACGCTATTTTTTGAGCGGCAGGCTATAGCTATAAGTTTATGGTGCTTACACGGTATTAGAGTTGCGCCTGTTTTGGCGGCGTAACAGACGAATTTTCCAGTTGGTAAAATCTGCAGGCAAACCAGAAATCACACGTTCTACTAGGTCATAATGTCCTTTGGCGCTGGCGCGCTCAAGCATGCGGTAGACATAAACCGGCGTTGCCATTCTTGCGCGCAGTAGCTTGTGAAATTGTGTCGTTGTCATTGAGCCTTCTAGCATTCCTTGAACCAGCGGTTTCAGGATTCCCATCCGCTTGAGACTGGGGGGCACCTTATGGGTAAGATCGGGCCAAGCTAAATGAATGACTTGGGGGCCATGAAGACGCCGCGCATGTAGCAGATCCCCACGCACTAGTCGGGTCATAGACTAAATATGCTTTTCCTGCAGCAGGCAGACTTTGGGCAGCATCGCGCCATTCTGGCGTCGACCAGTCAAGGCTGCGACGCGCATAACGATACCGTTTCTCGAATGGTGCATCTAAAGCAGAAAGCGACGATTGGGGTGCAAATGCCACCACAGTGCAGCCAGGAGCCAACGGCGCGAACAGGCAGGCACCATAACCGCCCATCGATGCCCCATACATCGACACCGCTGGATAACTGCTAAATAGGCCTTGATCGCGCAATACTGTCAGGTGGTCAGAGAGTTCGGTCGAACGGAACCAGTCGTTGGCTTTGGTCATCACCCCAAGCGACCCCCATCCCAGCCCTCGTGCAAGATCATGCCCCCAAGGCTTCCGAGCCCCCTCGGACCTCAGAGAAGACAGATTATCAAAACTAACCAAGAGCCGGTCTTTACCCGGAAAATGTGCGATGACGTGGCGTTCGGTTTCGTGGAAACTGCCGCCTGCCGTTTCCACCTCCTGCTTAATCCATTCGAAGTTGAGGTTTTTATGGTCGTCAGTTTTATTCGAGCTGAATTCATTCACAGTAATAATAAATCTTTTCAGTAGCTTAAGGCTGTTGCGTTCAGGCGCTCGTCTTAGACCTTTTTTAGAGAGGGCACCAATTTTTGGCTAAGCCCATCTATACCCCGTTGCCAGTGAATATTTGAAGAGAACAAGTTGACGACTATGTTTCTCTAAGGGTGGTTTAAAAAGGCCTAATTGATGGAAATCATATTCATTATCCTAGCAATAGTGGTGGTAGCTGTCCTTTGGGTCCGCCATGGTTTTCCAAGAGAGACGCAAACCCATAGCTCACATCGTCCAGAATTTCGGAATAACGTGAGACGAAGGAGAACGTTTAACACAGCAACCGCACAGCCAGTGCCAACAAAAGTTGAGCTAGAAGGTCCAGCATATGTGGTTGATGGAGATACAATAGTCATTCAAAAAACTCAGATACGACTGTTTGGCGTCGATGCACCTGAGCTAAATCACCCGTTCGGTAAAAAAGCCAAATGGGCGTTGGTTTCGCTGTGTAAGGGGCACCAGATTCGCGCAGAAGTTACGGCACAAGACGATTATGGCCGTACTGTAGCAAAGTGCTACCTGCCTGATGGGCGTGACCTTTCTGCTGAAATGACCAAGCTTGGCTTGGCCATCGATTGGCCTAAGTTTTCCGGCGGAGCGTATCGTGCATTTGAAACGCAGGATGTAAGGAAAAAGCTTTGGCTCGCTCACGCGAGGCAAAAAGGCCATATGCAAGTGTGGGAGAAATTTGAGGCGCAGCAAGCCGCTAAGGCCGAGACAGATAGCTGACCTGTGTAAAAAAGCTGTCGCTCCAAGGAAGCGTCTTTATACTCCTGGAAGAGCACTTAAGGCGCTCATTTCTTCAGATAGCGAACTCGTCGCGCATGGTGCATTATTGGCCCACCTTTTAGGGGAAGAAAACCATGTCCGAACATCGCAATTCCGTCCACGCTTTTGGGACGGCAGATGCCAAGGTGATGCAAAGCAGAGCGCGAACAACCTTGATCCACCTGATTGCTTTGATGGAGGCGGAGTTTTTAGAAGAGCGGCAGCTTCAAAGCCTGCCGGACAGCATGCGACCTAAGCAGTGCTTAAAAGACCTTCCCAGCAATTGGTTTTCCAAACCCATAGGTCGTGTGGATTGGGCCGCCCTGGAGGGGGAAGCGAAATCCACCATTGCGGATTATCAAGATCTTCTTTTTTGCCTGCACGCGGTGCGGCAATTTAAACTCAAGGCAGCCGAGATATATGCCCCGATCGGCGTGAGGGAAAGCACGCCTGCCGTGTTTAAAGAACAGCTGCAGGGTGAAATCCACAAGTTGCGGTCGGCTATTGTCAGGATCGCGTTACGTGCATGCGCCAACTCAGATGAGATGTTGCCAGAGGCAATGAAAGAAGGCGGCTCTGGACAGGTTAGAGATTATGCTCGGGGCCCCTATTCCTACCAGATCAAGAGCAGTGCTCGGGATGTCTCCCTTGATCGATGGGACCATGGCGACGAGCTTTCGGTGCCAGCTGAGTGCTGCGCCTTAGGCTGCATACCGCGGCTGGTGGTCTTCGATGCGAGGGGGCCTTTTGCCCTGAATGACTTGGTAAGGGTTTACGAGACCCATGGCGGGGAGGTTTTTCTGGGCGAAGCCGCATGGGCACATGTTACCGAGCACGCAAGTAAAAACCTGCGGATTTGCATCAACCGTTACTGCCGTGACCCTTTGTCTTTGATCTCCCTGACAAGGCATTTTGCAACCTCGACGGGGATCGTGGACGCAGCGTCTAAAGCCGCCGTCGCCCCCAAGTGGGCGAGAATGGCGGTTATGGGACGTTGCTAAGCCTGCTTTCGGGGCTTTTATGCAGACAATAGGTCCTTTCGCCTCAAGCACGAAAAGAGCGGCAGCGAAGAGCGTGCCCAGCCAAATTAGGCGAGGGTGGTATTGCTTTTGCGCAACCATTTATGGCCATAGCGGCGTGCGGGCGGCCCAACGTTGACACGATAAGCGCCCATACCGGAATGTTGCGAAAAACGAATAAGGGCAGTCGATCATGAAATTGTATTTTGCAGGGCTTTTTCTATGCGCTGTTCTGGGGGGGTGTGGCGGCACCGCGCCCTTCGGTGAGGCAATCGCACAGGGATGATTTTAGGTTTCCGGTCATACTTTTGAGCCAGGTCCTGCAACATTTTCTTCTCTCGATCCCGGCGTCCAGCACTGACGTCAAGGACCTAAAAGCTTCCACTGGTTGGAAAGGGGGCTGTAGGAAACCTATGATTGATTTATGGCTGGCCCGCGTGCCAATCACTCCTAATCTGCCAGTTCTAAGGATATTTCCATGACCCATATTGTTCACCCGGTGCTCTTGGCTGGCGGCTCTGGAACCCGGCTTTGGCCCTTGTCGCGCAAAAGCTACCCTAAACAGTTCGCCAAGCTAATGGGAGAGAATAGCCTGTTTCAGGCCTCTGCGCAGCGGCTGAGCGGAGCGGGTTTTGCGGCACCGGTGGTCCTGACGGGGGCAGATTACCGATTTGTCGTCACAGAGCAGTTGGCCGCAGTAGAGATTGCGCCCGCGGACATTCTTATTGAGCCAGAAGGACGCAACACTGCCCCTGCTATTTTGGCAGCTGCCTTGAGCCTGGCTGCGCGTGCCCCCGAGGCACTGATGCTCGTGGCACCTTCTGATCACGTCATCCCTGACACGGCGGCCTTCCGCGCAGCCGTGCAGTCAGCGACCGCCGAGGCCCAAGAGGGCCAGCTTGTGACTTTTGGCATTCGCCCTGACCGTGCGGAAACCGGATATGGTTGGCTAGAGATGAGCAGTCCAAGCGTAGATTTTGCGCCAAAGCCGCAACCGCTTAAAGGTTTTGTGGAAAAACCCGACCGTGCCACTGCAGAAGCGATGTTGAAGGGGGGGCAGCACCTGTGGAACGCAGGTATTTTCCTGTTCTCGGTAAAATCTATCATCGCAGCTTTTGAAGCCTATGCGCCTGACATGCTGGCTCACGTGCGGGCGGCCATGGACCAGGCTGAGCAAGATCTCGGCTTTACCCGGCTGTCGCCGGAGGCTTGGGCGCAGGTTGCGGAAGACTCAATTGACTATGCGATCATGGAGAGGGCTGAAAATCTTACAGTGGTGCCTTACGGAGGCGCTTGGTCGGATTTGGGGGGCTGGGATGCCGTTTGGCGCGAAACCGGGCCCGACGAGTCTGGTCTGGTGGTGTCGCAGTCGGCGACGGCGATTGATTGTCATGATACATTGCTGCGTGCAGAAGATCCGCAACAACATCTTGTTGGCATTGGGCTGCGCGATATTATTGCGGTGGCAATGCCCGATGCGGTGCTCGTGGCCCACAAAGACCGTGCACAGGACGTCAAAAAAGCGGTCGCTGCTTTGAAGGCTAAGGGGGCTACCCAGGCGGAGACCTTGCCGCGCGACTACCGCCCGTGGGGATGGTTCCAAAGTCTTGTGGTGGGTTCACGGTTTCAAGTTAAGAAGATTTCGGTGCACCCTGGCGCTGCGCTTAGCCTGCAAAGTCATCACCATCGCTCTGAGCACTGGATCGTGGTGGAGGGTACAGCCAAGGTAACCATCGGGGATGAGGTGAAGTTGGTGAGTGAAAACCAGTCGGTTTATATTCCCTTGGGGGCCACACATAGAATGGAGAACCCCGGCAAAGTGCCGATGGTTTTGATTGAGGTTCAGACGGGGAGCTATCTCGGCGAGGATGATATTATCCGCTATGAGGATGTCTATGCGCGCGGACAGGGTGCGAAGGGCTGACGACAAAGTGGATTTTGCTTTCTGATCCTCTCCGAGCGATTCTAGGGGTAGCCTGTGGAGAGCAGGAGCCAAGGGCTGCCCGTAAATTTTAGCGAGAGACGTGCGCTGTTTAGCGTCGCTGGCAGCTTTACGCAGTTCGCTCCGGTGGGTATAGTAAGCGCTATTAGTTGTTAGGAAATTCCCGATGGTCCGAACTATTTTAGTTAGTAAATATATTCAGATTCAGGGCGCTTTTGTTCGTGCCTTGGAGAATGGTAACATTATTGTATCTACTGGAAACGGTCAGTTTGAAGGTCAGCCGGTCGGCATTGAACCTAAGACCTCTTCACATGTAGTGCTTGCAGTCTCCTAAAACGCCGATGTGCCCACAGGGGCGCATTTCGCCGGTTGCTGGATCGCGCATCAGGGGAAGTTCCCCTTTTTCGTAGGAGGCGCAAGCTGAAAGGAGCAAGGCCGACATAAGGATAAGGAGCTTCATTTAATGACTTCTTTGATATGTTTCCAAAGCGCCGGATGTCTTAGACAGTCTAGGCTTCTATACAAGTTTACCGTTTGAGCGTCCAAAGGAAAGTTAGCGCTCAAACTGTGGGTTGCACCAAGCTCCCCCCACGTTTGCGTCAGTGCTTGTAGCTTGGATAGGCTTTTGGCCCAGGTCATTCGAAACCCGCCGGGGCATCTTTGCAAGAAACATCTATGATTGAATGGGGGCATGTAAAAAGAGGTGCCAAAGCGAACAAACATGACACTTGGAGAGGCGCCTCTAGAGCCAGCAACGCTAGCAGAGGTTCTAGGGTGTTTGGAAGACATGAGGGCGGAAGATATTTCTTGTAGTCCGCGTTTGGCAGGCAACATTATGTCAGATGCCGCTCTTGTGATCCGTGCGCTTGCGGATCGGGCGGGCATTAGCCTTGAACAAAAGGAGAGATCCGAGTGACGATTGGGTGTTCTGCGTTGGGGTTTATGGCGTCAGTGGCTTTCAATAGCGGTTATGAATAGGTAGCGTGTATTGTGCTTTTCATCGCTTTGATCTCGGCGCTCGCTTAGCCATAGGGGAGAAGAAGATGGCGCGGCTAACTTGGAAAGAGCCTGACAGGGCGCAGGGAGCAAAATCCTGGTTGCTTCGACCTCTCTGTTGGGTTTTTGGTCACGGCTTTTATCAGGCAGATAACGAAACCTGGGTTGATGCCACTTTGATATGCCCCAGGTGTGGGCAAAGACATTCTCGGTAGGGAGCCTTATGCACGCATTCTTGGCCTCACTTGAGCAATGCATAGAAGGTGAGAACAGGCATGCTGCGATCTGTCTTACCCTTGTTTTGCCTGAGATGGCTGGTGCTGTTGAAAGTCCACAGCTTGAGCCGCGCCAAAGGTATTCTGAGTGGTTTGATCGGTGGGTTGGGGGGAAGTATCGAACAAGCCTCTTATCGGGGCCGCGTACATTTCTGTCTGGGAGCGATTGCTATGCGTTGAAATGCGCAATGCTTTATCAAGGCCTAGAAGCCAACGCCGCGTGGCCACATGCCAGTGCGAATGTCCTCAGCCGGTATGCTTTTATCTTAGATTCTGAGGCGCATTGCACCCATAAGAACCGAGTTCTCCAGGTGTCCCTAGACCTTTTCTGTCGCGATGTCCTAGAGGGGGGGAGAGCGTGGCTGAGCGCTATCGAAAAAGACTCGCGTAAAGCCGCCCGACTGAAGCAGGGCCTGAATTTACAACCTTTCAACGAACAATAGAGGCATTCGGGATGCCGCGCATTTTAACGCTGGATGCTTTCCAGATAGGCAAGCAACCCCGCCAGGTCCCGCGGCGTGGGTGTTAGAATGCCATTTATCTCGACGGGCACCGTGTCGTTTGCCATTGCCCCGCCAAATTGTGGCATAACGCGGCCCAAGTCGCGCTGCTCTGGGTGGCCATAAATATAGCTCAATGCCCATGCACGCGGAAAATTCCCACCATTTTTGCGGGCCAGAAGCGTCAAATCTGTAGGGGATGCATCGAGTTCTTTAGCTAGAGGCCCGTTTCCTCGCCCTGACATTCCATGGCACGAAACGCAGTTTTCAGCGTAGAATTTGGCACCATCAGGCGCTTCAGGCATTGAGGGCACTGTGCAGGCCGCGATCACAACGCCGGTGGCGGCCAGTAGGAATAAAGGGGGTTTGAATGATGACATATCTACTCCTTATGGACCGGTTATAAGCAAATACGCTTAAGGATCCAGGGTGTTTGGGCGCTTGCCGTTGGGTTTTCTTGTGGTGCTTGCTTAGCGCGTCGACATCTCGCTGTGCAAAACGCTGGCCATTTTGGTCTGCGGTAACGCATGGATGACGACGGATACGCGTTCATCAAATGCCTTCAAGGAAAAATGGGCTGGGAAATATGCTTCCATCGCACCGGCCTGGCGCAGAGCTTGGCAGGAAGTGATCCCGTTCTTTGCTTTTGATCCCGCCATCCGGAAAATCATCTACACCACCAACGCAATTGAAAGCTTGAACCGTGTAATCCGCAAATCGATCAAGACGCGGGGATCGCTCCCATGAGGCAAACGTCTAAGAGACTAGGCGGCGCCTCATACCCTGAGCTCAACAAGATGCGCAGCTCAAGTATCGCTCACACAATGCTCCTCTACAGCGAAAATGCTCAGCTTGAGATGCTGTAGAGGCCTTCCTTTGCATCAAGGAGGGCTGCCCAGTTTATGCCACAATATTAACAACACATTTCCCTTGCGCGACAATTTTTCGACATGACCCCAGGCTATAAAGATTCACAGAAGGTCATAGAAAAGGAATGCACCATGAACTTTGCTCTTAAGATGAAACGTTTCTCCCGTGATGAAGACGGCGCCGTTACAGTAGACTGGGTTGTTCTCACCGCAGCTATTGTCGGCTTGGCGGTTGTGGCTTTCAACACGATTGGAGACGGTACTGAAACCCTTGTCGAAGGAATTGCGGCTGACCTTGCATCAGTAGCACCAGCAGCACCAGATTAATAGACCTCAGGGTTGGTATCTCTCAATACTAGGGCGTCTTTCCCTCCAAGGAGCGTCTGCTTCCCTGAAAGGCCACGCTAATTCAAGTAGCGTGGCCTTTGATGTTTGATGCTTTGGCTAAAAATGTAGCTTTTAAAAGCAATAAGCTGTGCCTTTATGAATGCTTCCCCTGAGCGAACTCACTCAAAAGTAGAGAAACTAGCCCCCAAAAGCTTTTTCCCTCAAGGCTGTGCATTTTATGGCCCCATCCGTCACATGAGAAGAGCAGAATTATGAAATTCGACTTTCTACACGGTGAGAGTGGTGCAGTAACGTTCGAGTGGATTGTTCTAACTGCCGCTCTCATTTTCCTGACAGTGCTAATGCTTTCGACCATTGAAACCGCAGCATTAGATGCAACAGCAGGCGCAACGACCAAAATGAACACAGTGGGATCAGGCGGTTGATCAGAGGTATGGCTGGCTTCTAGAAGGTTAGAAGTTGGCTTCGGCAATCTCTTCTCCCCCGTCGAAGAAGTCCGCCTCACGGACATTAAAAAATGGCGCAGCGCGACCGCGAGTTCGCACGCATAAGACCTCCTGAGCGTGGCTCACAGTTTTTGCGCGCTGAAACGGCTTCGATGACGTTGACCCTTTCTACCATCCAGTGGTATGACTTGTTCACGCAAGGGGGCTGCTCAATGACCGTAAAAACTACGCTTAGCTTTACTGACCGTCACCACAAGTTCCTTATGGCCAAGGTCAAACAAGGGGCATTTGCTACCGCAAGCTCAGCTGTTGCCGCAGCAATCGAGCAACTTATTGAAGACGAGGTGCAACGAGAAAATGCACTACAAGCCGTCTCATCTGCAATTTCCGAGAGAATGGAATGGCCAAGATCAGAGTTCGATTCAGGTGAAGAACTTTTTCGCAGCGCTTTTCAGCGCATAAACGTGGATTAAATCTTAGTGACATACAAGATAAGGTTTCACCCTGAGGTGGCCACTGATCTGCAGACAATTGCCGAAATTGTCGCTGACCATTCAGGAAGCACTGAAGCAACGCATAAGCTAGTACAAATTCAAGAAACTGCATTCAGTCTTGCTGCGAACCCTGAGAAGGGAACCGCTCAAAGCGAATCTGGCATCGCCGTAAGGGTAGTCCCAGCTGGACGCAAAGGTATCGTAGTCTTCGAGATAGACAAAAATACAACAACAGTTTTCGTGCTCGCAGTTGCTTATGGCGGTACAGAATGGATTTCTAGAAGCGAAAGCGCAAAGAAAAGCTGATACAAATATGAAGTTCAATCAATCTGATTGGGACTGACCTGCCCTCCCCCGCGAGCTCTCTCACCGTGATGTAGAGTCTGCACCAACGCTGAAGAGCAGACAGATGGGAAAGAGCCGTTTCACCGAGGCGCAAATCATTGGGATGATCAAGGATCAAGAAGCCGGAGTGCCGACCGCGGAGGAGTCTCACAGGCATGGCTTGAGTGCTGCGACATTCTGCAAACTCAAGGCTAATATAAGGCGCTCGGGGATGAGAGCGCCAAGCTCAAACGCCTGCTGGCTGATACCATGCTGGACAATGTCGTGCTGGAACGCAAGGGCAGGAGCATGAACGAGTTCCTATTGTCGGGGTGAAGAAGGGTGCTCTTCGCAGTTGCCGAATGTTGGGCTGTTTCGTGTAAGAATAACAGCAGGCATTGCTTCAGCCTCCAAGTAATTGCGAAGATGGGAGCGAGAACTCTGACGATCGCTTATAGCCACCTGCGCCCAAACACCGTCCGATGCGCCAACATATTGCCAGGACGAGACCAGCCATTTCATAGAAATACCAGACCATGCAGGGCGTGCTGACCAGCTACCGCTGGACCTTTGACACCAATTTTTACGGTTTATTGTGTGATAGGATCATGCGGATGACGTTGTTAGCCATAGCGGTTAAGGAGCGTGTTTTGCGCAGAAAATGCCGCAATTCCGCCCATTTAACTACATAGAACAAAGGGACGATGCTTTTTAAGAACTATATAGCTTCCCTTTGGTCATTGGACCTGGATGGAGGTCCAATTAGAAATAGAGAACTTTACGATGCTCAAAGATGCACTAACCTGGATTTCAGGTAGGCTTTTCGCGTTTCAGAGAGACGAAAACGGAGCGATACTTCTCCTATCCCTGATGTTGTTCGTAGGTATGGTCGTATTTGGTGGCCTTGCTGTTGATCTTGCGAACCATGAGCGCACCAGGACCACCTTCCAAACCCATCTCGATAACGCTGTGCTTGCCGCAGCAAGCTTGTCTCAGGTTCTTACGCCGGAAGAAATCGTCATGAGCTACATCACGTCTGCAGGCCTGGACGCATCGGGAGTAAAAGTAACAACATCCACCGAAACAATTGGCGACATCGTTGTGGGGCGCACTGTTCATGCCTCTATGGATGAAAGTATCGGGACCTATTTTTTCCGATTTTTCGACTATGATGAGCTTGGCATGAGGATCGAATCCCAAGCGACAGAACGCGTTGAAGATATTGAAATTTCTCTGGTTCTCGATGTGTCAGGGTCTATGGGGTGGTCTGCCTCAGATGGCAGCGGTATTAAAATTAACGCTCTTAAAACGGCTGCATCAGATTTTGTGGACGCCGTTCTGAGCGAGGCCGAGGAGGGGCGTGTATCGATTTCAATTATTCCCTATGCGCAGAAGGTGAACGTCGGCCCCGACCTCTTGCGACAGTATAACGCCACTCAAGAGCATAGTTACTCTAACTGTGTGGATTTTAGTTCTCAAGATTTTGATAGTCTCGCAGTCTATCCTGAAGCTGAAATTCAGCGAACAGGACATTTCAGAAACTCCAACCGATCTTACCCAAATCAGGGGAACAAGACCTATGGCAACTGGGTCTGTCGCACCGACCCAGGGTTTAAAATTACGCCCTTATCAAGTAACGCTACCGAACTGAAAGCCAATATTCAAAATCTCTATCCAGATGGGACGACCTCTATCGAAATCGGAGCCAAGTGGGGCCTCGCACTTCTTGATCCCTCCGCTCAAGAACCAGTGTCTGCACTCGTCTCAGAGGGCTTTGTACACCCTGCATTCCGTGGGCGACCACATCCGCATAACGCAGACAATAACATGAAAGTTCTCGTCATTATGACCGACGGCGAGAACACGGAAGAGCAACAGCTACGCCCAGGATATATCTCAGGGGAATCAGACCTCTTTAAATTCACGGGCAACGGGGGTCCATATTACAATGTTTCATCAAACGAGAGATATGGCGCTGATGATGGTGACGGAACGTTTGGTGAAGAGTACTTTTACGCATCTTACCCTGAGGTAAGTGACGGTAAAGGAAACGGTAAAGGAAAGAATAAAAAGAATGATACGGAGGGTAACGAAGATGGCGACCCTTTCTGGAACAACGATCCTCTCGACAGCAATGAACAATTTTCTTCAAAGAGCTATGCCGGCGGAAACCTTACATGGGCTGAAGTGTGGGCTGAGATGTCTCCATTCTATTACGCATACAACATGCGCGCCCGCCAACTGAACAACTCAAGATACTGGTACTACAGCATGTGGGACCAGTGGAATGACATCATAGTAGAGATAGATCGGGACCAAAAGGATACGCGACTTCGCGCTCTCTGCAACCTGGCGCGTCAGGCGGGTATTGTGACCTACACCATTGGTATGGATGTAACTAAATCCAACTCACTAGAGATCCTGAAAGACTGTGCTTCAACAGAAGCGCACTATTTCGATGTTGAAGGAATGGAAATCAAGGCGGCTTTCGAGATGATTGCAGCGTCAATCTCCATGTTGAGGCTGACCAAATGATCAATAAGCGCAAACTGGATTTTTTTCAAAGGTCGGAAAGCGGGAGCGTTACGCTCGAGTTCGTGATCCTCGTTCCGGTCGTTTTGTATCTCTTTTTCATGGCGCTCGAAACCGGACTTTGGAGCGCACGAGAGGTCATGTTGCGCCGTGCGACTAATATGGTTGCGCGCGACGTGCGCTTGAGTGCGGCGGATCCCCCAAGCTACCAAGAAATGAAACAGATGATCTGTGAAAGGTCATTTTTTAGCGCGGGGTGCATGAACTCTATTCGCATCCAGATGCAAGCTATGTCCGTCTCGCAATGGGGTAATATAACAGGGGCGGCTCCTTGCATCGACCGAGAAGAAGACTTTGATCCCGCAAACACTTTCATTCCCGGTCAGCAGAACGAACTGATGCTCGTTCGCGTGTGCCGGCTCTTCGATCCCCTCCTGCCTGGTACAGGTCTCGGCCGCGAACTGCCTGAAAACTCCGATGGTGAGTACGGCGTTCGGATCACGACTGCATTTGTTACGGAGCCTCGCGGATGAACTTTTTCAGAGCAAACATCCTTTCGTTTTTCAGAAAAGAGGATGGAAGTCAGTCCATCGAGTTCGTCATCGTGGTTCCCTTCCTTGTTTGGAGTATCTGTAGCATGCTGGCTTTCACCGAGTCTTTTCGCGTGCGCGGGGTCGCCGTGGATGCAACATCCGTTATCGCCGATACCATTTCTCGGCAAACTACCCCGATCGATGCAAACTACCTTAGAGGTCTTCAAACTGTCGCAGGACAGCTCACCAGATACGGCGAAAATGTAGGCCTGCGGATTACACAGCTGCGCTGTGTGAAAGATTGTGACAAACCTGCAGAAAGGGTCCTGAATGTTGTGTTCTCTGAAGGCCGAGGTCTTTCCAGTCTAACAGACTCTGACTTTGCCAGTGGAAAGTTTCGCGACCGTCTGCCTGCACTTTCACAAGGTGATCGCGTCATCTTGGTAGAGACCTCCTTTACACATAAGCCGATACTGAACGTGGGCCTCGAAGAAACCCAGGTTGAAATGTCGCAAACCACGCGCATGCGCTTTGCGCCACAGCTTTGTTGGGAAAAGTGCGCAATTTGAATCAGAGTGCTCCTCATAACGATGGGGTCGTATGGGCTTCCTAAGATCAAAACAGCAAGCTGGTATCGGTAATGCCAGAGACGCCTGACAATGTAATGGTATCGCCAGAGGAAAGATCGAGGACCGTATCCAAACCAACTTTACCATCCACATCCGCCTCGGTGTGAGAGGTGATTGTCAGCCCGGCTTGCAAAAGCAGGGCGTCCTCTCCGACCGAGAAATCGGCAATGCTGTCATTCCCATCTCCCGCGGCAAAAACGAATACATCGGCATCCAGTCCACCGTGCATCCAGTCATTATCACTGCCGCCTGTAAGGGTGTCATTACCAATGTCGCCCACAAGGATGTCTGTGCCGATACCGCCGTCCAGCAGATCATCGCCATTTTCGCCCAACAGTGTATCGTCCCCGCCGCGGCCTTCGAGGACATCATCCCCAGAGCGGCCGTTAAAAACATTGGCTACAGCATCTCCACCGATAAAATCGTCAGAGCCTGTGCCTCGAATGTCTTCTACATTGCGGATGAGATCAATGTTGCCCCACCCGTCTGTCGCGGTTGCGTATCCGCTACCGTCGACCATTGCCATATCAAGGTTCATCGCGAGTGAGCCGCCATAGCTGGCATCTTTATCAAAGCGAATTTCGTCTATCCCCGCGCCCCCATCGATTGTATCTGCGCCGTCAAGAGTGGCAAAAATCTGGCGCCCGGCGCCACCTATAATGGTGTCGGCGACCTGTGTGGCTCTGAGCCCTTGAATGCCTGTGAACGTATCGGTGTCGCCAAAGGGATCCAACACCGTGCCCGACCCCTCAGTGATGGCATCAAATATCGCCGTAATGCCCCCCAAGCCACCGGCGGGAGCAGATTGGTGGTAGAAGAGGCGATCATGTCCCCCCCCGCCATGGATAGTATCATTTCCCCCAAAGGGATCAAATGCTTCGTCAGTCGCGGTTTGGTCTGAGCCGATCAAGACGTCGTCAAAATTTGTCCCGTAGACACGTTCTATTTCGATGAGGGTGTCGGTGTCGCCATAAGCGTCAGTTGCAATACCTGTTGCCAGATTAACCGTGACCCCTTGGGTTCCTCCGTTGAAATACTCATCGATATAGTTGGCTGAATCCCAAAGGAAATTATCATCATCCGTCGTGGGGCCTCCATCGAGCGTGTCGTTTCCACGCCCGCCGGTGAGGTCATCTCCACCTTCAAATCCTAAAAGAAGGTCGTCTCCATCTTGTCCTTTTAGGACGTCGTAGCCTGGGGTTCCTTCAAGGCGTTCAGAATTATTTGTCCCCACCACCTCGAAATAGGGCACGAGGGTCCAAAGCCCCACTGAGGTGTTCGAGAAGGTCATTTGTTCCACACTCGAAATGATATCGACGCCGTCTCCAACAACGCGACTGTCAGTTACGGTATAGGTGCCATCTCCGTTTGAAGTAACAGAGTAATCAGTGTCGGTACCCGACAAAAGCAACTCGTCGTGCCCGAGCCCGCCAACCATAGTGTCATTGCCGCGGCTTGCGACAAACATGTCTGCGCCATCGCCACCATCTAGTTGATCTGCGCCGTCCCCGCCATCCAAGCGGTCAGAGCCGGCGTGCCCGTACAAGATGTCGTCTCCTTCGCTCCCGCTCAGATCATTTGCGTTCCCATTACCCGAGATCGTATCGTTTCCAGCACCTCCCGAAGCGTTTCCGATATTGATCAAGACGTCTGTTCCAACCCAAGCGCCCCCATAAGCAACACCCACTGGTGTATTTGCAGCCAATCCTTCACGCGTTAGGACTGCTGCGATGAAAGCCTCACCTGATCGATCAATCTCGCTCAGATCGATGCCTACATGTTCTGAGGATGTGAGCGACGGGTAAGAAACGGTGTCCGTTCCCGAACCCCCATCGATAAAGTCATCGCCTCCGCCGTTGCCTGCAACAATAAGATCTGCGCCTCCACCGGCGTGTACTGCATCATCACCATCCCCAATGGTGACAGTGTCGTTGCCACTTCCGCTGGAGACGGTGTCATTGCCGCTGCCCGTAACGATTGTATCACTGCCGGAGCCGGTGGTTACCGTGTTGTTCCCTTCACCGGCATCGATGTCATTGGGTCCATCTCCCGCTGTGATGATATCATTGCCCGAGCCGGACTTGATCACAGTCGGACTATTGCCAGGCAGGGTAATGACTTCATCTGAAGTCGATCCGGAGCGGTCTACCCTTTGAACGGGGTCGGCCGGGGTTTCAGCGACATCGGTAATCACTAGGCTGAACGAAGAACTGTCGTCAGGTGTGCTGCCGATTGTAGGGTCATCAACACCCACCATAACATCAAGCTGAGCGGCCGTTTCGAAGTCGAGTTGGGTGCCCGCTTTGAGAAAAAGTTTATTGCCTTCAATCTCGAACAAGCCAGCATCACTGCCTGACAGAGACAGCGTGTTTTGCCCCAGATCATCGTCTGTAATGGTGATTTCCGCAACTTCAATGCGAGAGGATGTATCTGCACCCTCGCTCAATGAATTCACTGTGCTGGTGATGCTCAAGCTCGGCGCATCGTTAAAGAAGCTGTCTAATGCGTCTCTTGCGGCGCCCTGCGGCCCGACGCTTGCGGGATCAGCCGTTGCCAGAGCCAAAGCCGCACGGGATGATGCTATCCCTTCCGGTGTAAGTTCAAAATCGGTTTCATTTTTTGCTAGGTCTGTCCAGCGCAAGGCCAATTCAACCTTATTTTCTAGTATGTTGATATCGTCGCCCTGCGCACCGTTAACAATATCATGAATGGCGGTGCCAATGGGCAGGCCCGATTCAATGACTTCCGTCCAGAAAGCCAGACCTGCAGCGTCTGGCTGCCTGCCAAAGAGATTGTTGTAAACATCGGTAAGGAAAGACCCTAAGTCACTGCTATCAGGATTCTTTAGGTATGGGTATTGTGCCAGCGTTTCTGCCTGAGAAGCAAAGTCTTGCGCTGCTTCTTGTATGGAAAAGCCCCCTTCAAGGGCATTTATCCAAAATTCCAAGCCTCCAGGTTCAGGGGCGCGACCGAAATATCCGATATAAAGTTGCGTGATTAGCGCCTTGTAGTTTTCCATTGCAGACACCCCTTTTGGAGAGATTTTGTGGAAGACCTTCGTAGGAACAGAAACGCATTTTTGCGCGCCTTAGCTCTTCTTAAGAAGGCAGAACAAATTGGCAGCACCAAAGTGCCGCTTTATTATGCTGAAAGATAAGTATCCTTAAATCCATCCCCCATCTGGGGGATGGCCAAACTCTCAAAGAGGCTCCGAAGGAAATCTGAGAAACCTTGTCGAATGAGGGGAAGGGGTTGGGTTTGTGGGCAGGATGGGTAAACTCCGCGGGTGCTCAAGCAGCCTGCCTTTCCAGGTCTCCGTCATTTAATAAAGAAGCAGGCGTGGCGGGAGAAGGTTCTCGCGGTGGGCGCTGCGGTTGTGTCCCATTTTCCAAGGGTGAACCGGAGAGGGGCTTTCTGTGGCAACAATGACAGCCCGTTCACCGAAGCCCTATTCCGGACCAAGAAACGTCGCCCAGGCTGGCCGAGCAAGAAGTATGGCTGCTCGAACAGGTGCACAGATTTGGATGAGTTCTTTGCCCACAGGCGTAGCTGGCAGCACTTTTGCAGCATTATCGGCCGAAGCACTCCGGACACGCGCGACGGTGGCTATGCCCCCCTCTGAATCGCGCCTCCGCCATTGTGTTTAGGTAGGGTCACAAAGCCCGGAGTGGCGGTCTGGCAAATACCGCAATTGGTAACCTGCCGGACTCGTGTTGCTTTAAGAGTAAAAGCGCGATTGTTCAAATTCAGGCGCAGCCAGGCCGGTAGTACAGATGGGCTTATATTATCGGCGGAGAAAACTGAAAAATCTTCCAAACAAAAGAAAGACGATTTTTACAATTGCATTTTTGATAAATTGAACTTAGGTGGGTTTTGACGGTCTCTGGGCTTACATCAAGGTTCAAAGCAATTTCTTTGTTGGTAAGTCCTTTTATTAAAAGCTTTGCCAATCGTTTCTCTGCACGCGTCAAGCGGTAGGCATGTGCCAGCGCATCGGTATTAACTTTGATGGGTTGGAGCGGATCGATTGTCGTAAGCAATGCTCCAGTCAACCCTCTTTCAAGTTCGATATTTGCATCCCGTAATGGTGATACAATAGCTAAGAGCGTGGAGTCGGTCCTATCGCCGGGGATTTCGAGGATTCTAGAAATCTCATCATTTTGCCCTTCAGCTGTAAGGCTTATATCATTGATCGAGCTTGCCAATTTTAACTGCGCGGACTCCGTTACACATGTCAGGTAGTTATCTTCTTTCAACCGCAATCCGCGGTCCGCTGAGATCAAATCGGCCGCAACCCTATTTTTAAGGATCACCTCGCCGCTCTTTAATACAACAAACACCCCCGTCTCAATCTTATCGAGCACAGAAAGGGCGGCATTGTATTTCCTTCGGAGACCTGAAGTTAACCTGTTGAGTTCAATTGATTTCGCTAGATGGGGACCTATTTGGCATGCGAAAGATTTAGTATGTACTGGCATTCTTCTGTCATATTCGGCGCCGAAGAAAAAAATCGCCCCCCGGTAGACACTCGGGTCATCCGATAAATTCACGGTTGCTCGACGGAACCAGCCTAACTCCTCAAGAACCATTTTGACTTCTGGTCTATTCCGATAGTTCGCATCAATTTTCCAGATATCGCTATCATACAGAACTTCGAAGGCGTTTGCCCCGTGGGCGGCGGCAAGACCTTCGTAGTCGAAGTTTGAGCCACGGCCCTCTGCAGCGATCCTGTTATATCTTTGCAAAGTTTCTGCTGCCAATTGAATGGAAGTGCTGGTAGCTTGAAGAGCGTAGCTTACTTGCCTCAACTCAGAAAACTCGTAGAGAATTACAGCCTCTGAGGAGATCGTCTTGCCGCAAACATCAAGCGCCCTGTGCCAATGCGCGTCTGAAAATGATGCATCATAAATTGACGTGATTGTCGAAGGTTCCAGCATTCCGGTACTCCCCCATTTCTCCCGTCCTTCTATACTGCCGAATACTGAACGACCTGGCTAGGCTTGGAATACGCCCCAAGGAGTTGTGGTGAGATAGGTGATGCCAATGATTTGGTGCAGATGATTGCTTTCCTGGAACTTCCAACCGTCAAGCAGATCCCAAGTATAGCACCGCGCCGCTTACGCTGCTCTCAGAAGCCAACAGCCACGCCGCTTGGGCAGCAGGACAAATCGTTTGGTCACTCTTTGAGGCTGCGCGCTGCAGCTGTCTGCGGCTTTAACGGGGTCAGGTCAGCGGCGTTTGTGTATAGAAGTTTTGTGCGCTCGGCGTACTTAAGAGATCCCGAGCGAGCAAAGCGGCTTGGGTCCGGTTGTCGACATGCAGTTTACGCATGACTTGACGTACGTGGCTTTTTACCGTGGCTTCAGAAAGTGCCAGGTCTCGAGCGATCTCTTTGTTAGAGTGGCCATTTGCAAGGCCATAGAGAACTTCATACTGACGGCGGGTAAGGTCAGGATCGTCGAAGCTTTCCTCGCCAAGCACTTGGATCGGCGTCAAAGGTGTATCCGCGGGTTGCGGCAAATAGGACATTTCTGAAAGAGCAGCCTCAGAGGCACGCATATGTGGAACATAACGCCCGCCCGCGATAATGAATCCAAGCGCTGCGGAGAGAACTTCAGGTGTCTCTGAAACATTCAACACGCCATGCAAGCCTAAGTCCAAAGCGACATTGATACATTCAGCGGATTGAGTATCAACAATCACGGCCACCGGCTTGTTCGATATGCGCATTGCCGCGTCAATACGCGCACGCCCCTCGATGCTTCCAATGCGCTGTGATCCTAAAACGATGAGTGTGAGGGCGGGCGCACAGGCATTCATTCCAAGTTCGGTGCATTCCCGGATAGCAAAGCCATTTGGTGCAGCCCAAGCGCTCAGCTGATTGGCGTATGCTGCCCGCCTGAAGGGCAGTGTATCGAGCAGTATAATGAAGGGCTCTTGATCTGACATGTATCAATACCTTTGGACTAGGCGGACGTTCTGGAATGTAGCCGAGTGCCATTGTCCATTGTAATCGGATCTACTGGGCCTGTTAAAAAGTATCAGATAGCGATGAAAATTGGCTAAGACTGTAGCGCCATTATGCCCATAATGAGGCTTGAAAATCAACGTTCACGAGGGAATGGACGGCCCAGACAGGCCGCGTTGCGGCCTATATGCGTAAAAAAAATTCACTTAATATCTTGTTTTTAAAGAACTATATTTCTTTACTTGTGGAAGAGAGCTTCGTTTCCGGTGAGATAACAATGCCGCAAAACATCGCGCAGTGTAGCGTGAGCGTATATGGTGGCGGCGATGCTCGCCAGTGCCGAGGCGATCGTGAAGCCAAGCGCGGTCGTGCCATAGACAGCAGATAGAATCGCCGTACCCGCCACGTTCGCCGCCAGAAACAGCAGCTGTAAGGTCAAGAAGGCCTGTTTGCGATTGCACAAAATGAGTACCGCTGAGGTGGATAGGAATAAAATGTGCAGCAGCGAGCCGATAAGCGCAGTCCGTAAGATCAAAAACTGGTCGAGCAAAAGGCCCGCGAGAGATGCGGCAGCAGGGGCTAGTAAGAGAAGCAGGCCCGAGAGGGCCAGTTGCGTTAGCAAGGTGCGATGAATGCCCTTCCAAAGTTTTCCGGACAGCGCTTCTCCAGCCTGCTCTGCGGCCTTCAGCGAAGCGCCATTGGTCAATATGTTCTGGAATTGTGCCATTGCATGACGGGCGGGGCTTTCAAAATGAACAGTCAGCGCGGCGAGGCCGGGAACGGCTGAAAGATGCGCAAGAAACAAAGCGCTGTCATACGTCGGAGAATGTGCAAATCCGGCTGTTGAAACCAAGCCATTGGGCCCGGCCCAAGCAATCCATTTATCAGCCCAAATTCCTGCGATTGCCAAAAAAGCCCCGGCGGCGAGGGGCCAGGTAGCCCTTACGGTTTTTCTCAGGTCAACGACTGTCTTGCGAAGTAAAGCGGGAGGCAGACCAATAGCCCGGAATGGGGCCAAACAAAGAGCAAAAGAGAGGGCGATTCCGGCGGTGAAGCACCATACGAGAAGGGCACCGCTGATGAAAATTTGGATACTGAACTGGCACAAAGTCAGAGCCAGCCCCATGCCTGCGGCAAATGATAAAACCAGATGTGGGCGAAGCCGGCAGGCATTCATGATGATAAATGCTGTCCACATCATAGCGCAGGAGGATGTTAAGACAACAAAAGCCAGCGCGAGCTCAGGATCGCTCAGCCCCAAGGTAAATACCACCACTACAGCCAAGACTTGAGCCGTGATGCCTGCCAATCCGCAGGTGACGAGCATAAGCGCCGCTAGGCCAGAATCGTGAGGGATCGGTTCCGCCGCACTGGTGATCAACCGTGCGGCGGTCACTCCAAGGGGGGCCGCCACCATAGGGGCGATCATAAAGGCATATACCACCGTAAGGCGGATATCTTCCAAAGCCTCTGGGGTAAGCCACCGTTCAGCCGTCCGCCCTATTAAAGCCAGCGTCACAACCGCGAGAACCCATGGTCCTGCTGCGACGATCAGGGCTTCCAGAACCTTGCGTATTGGAGTCAGTAGCGGCCCATCAAGCCACCAATCGGTCTTGGCCATGGCCCCATGAAGTCTGTTTATCCAGCGACGGTTCATGGAGAAAGCTCGCGATAAAGAGCCCCATATGCAGCGGCGGATATTTCCGAGGTGAAGCTGGTTTCCACACGTGTGCGCAATGCTTCCCCGCAGGACTTGCGCAGGGCGTCATTGGACAGCAAGCGAATGACGGCTGCACCCAGAGCCTCAGGGTCCATTGGCGGCACCACAAAGCCGCCTCTCCCGAGTGCAGGGACCTCCTCTGCCGTCCCTTCCAGGATTTCTCGGCACGATCCCACGTCGGTTGCCACACAAGGTATGCGCGCGGCGCCGGCTTCGAGCAGGACGAGGGGTTGGGCTTCGCTGATTGAGGTTAAGAGCATGACATCAAGAGAGGGAAGAATTTCAAAGATATTCATGCGGCCTGTGAAGCGCACGGTATCGCCCAGTTGTAGTTCGGCTACGCGGCGTTTGCATGCTTCAAAATAGCTTGGATCTTCGTCGGTTGGGCCGATAATCAGCACTTCCACGTCTGATACTGCTTGGCGGATGATCGCGGCGGCGCGGATGCAATTTTCGATGTCCTTGATGGGCACCAGCCGTCCGATAAGACCCACGGTAGGGCGGGCTTTATTTTGTACAGGGCAGAGCCCTTCGAATTTTTCCAACATGATGCCATTGGGAATGATCGACATCTGGTCGTCACGCGCGCCCAAAGCGCGCTGGAAGGTTTGGTTCGCCCCGTAGAGTGTTGTGATGCGATCCGCCTGAGCGTAGGCGACTTGGGCAAAGCTATCAAACATCTGGGTCCATAGATCGCGGACGTCGCGACGCTTGTCATGAACGGCAAACCCTTTGTGAATGCGATCTTCTAACCAATCGGCCATCAACAGATCAATCCGCCTTTCATTCGTATAGATGCCATGTTCGGTTATGGCCGAACGTGCTTTCATCTCGCGGGCGGCGCGAACGGCATAAAGTCCGGCATACCCTGTTGATATCGCATGATAGATATTTGCCTGGGGGAGGGGGGCCGATAAAATAGACATTACGCCGCCTACGAGGGTGCGCCAGGCCCAGAATGTGTCGCTATAGGATGCTTCGGGGGCCAGCGCGCGCGCGCAGATATTGAGCGCCTCCCATGCGGGTTGCGAGGAGATAAAATCAGCATGGTCGGGTTGTGCTATTTGCCAGGGCAAAGCGGGTAGGTTGCGCCCTATGGGGGTGGTCGCGATTTGGCAAAGCGTTTCAAAAGCATTCCCATCGGCCGCGCCCCAAAAACGCTGGAGAGCTTCACCATAGATCTGGCCGTCAATTAGCGGGCGGCCAATACGTGGCCGGCGGGCCTCAGGTGCCAATGGTAGAGCACGAAAATCAGAGACATTTGGGGGGAGCTCATATTTGATCTCGCGGGGATGGTGATCTGCGGTGATCGCCACGATCGCAAACGTAAGGTCGGGCTGAGCGCGAATGAGCCAGTCCAGCCAAGAAGAAACGCCCCCTGTGATAAAGGGGTAGCATCCTTCGACGACGATGCAGACGTCCGCTTTGTCTTGCGCAGTCATGTTGGCACCCTATCGGGGCAAGTCGGCGCACTATGCGCGATCCGCTCAAGGTCCAACAATGTTTGTCGGTCCACAAATCCCGACTTTGAAATCGTTTGGACTTCGGCGGCCAGCGCCGAGGCGCTCAAATCGGTTTCTTTTGCCATCACCTTTCGGGCGCGATGAGCGTAAATGTCACGCAGCTGTGTTAAGACGGCAGCAGATTGGGCGCGTATGGCAGGGATGTCAGAGGCTTGAGCGCGGTCTAGAGCGGGGCGCAACTCCGGAGTAAAGTAACGTGCAATGGCCGCCAAAGCGGCTTGCTGGTCGCGTAGGTTTCCCGAAGAAAATACCGTCACAAGCGGTAAGACGGCTCGGTCGCGCATCAGCGGTCGGCGCCCTTGGGCAATGTCTTGAGCGATACGCTCTGCGCGTGTTGGCGCGGAAAGGATCGGCTCTGGGGTGGGCTGTGCGGTCCAACGCAAGGGGCCTGTCACCAAGAGTAAGGCTGGACCACAAAGCGGACCGAGGGTCACCGCGGATATGGCAAATAAGATGGCGGCGGGACGGTCGAGGATTATCAATGTGCTTACAAGAGCTGTAACCAAGCCTGCATATAGAACCACCGCAACCCAAAGACCGAACTTGAGCGCAATGAGTGCTGTGGCCAGTCCAATGAGCGTCATGCAAATTGCGCAGGCCCGTTGCAATGGGATGGGATTATTCACGATCCCAAGTATCAGCCTGACGGCTTTCTTCCGCATCCAGTTCGCGGCTCAGGCGCTCAATGGCAATGCGGGACAGTTCTGATATGATTTCTATGCTGGCCGCGGCGGCATCTGCGCTTTCACGGTCCGGCGCATAAAAGATCACCAAGGCCGACATATCGTTCTGTGTTTTTGGTCTCTGGCGGGCGACCCGCACCGCGCCCTCTTGAGTGACCCCTAGGTCCTTTAGCAATATTGTCTGGGAGCGGCCTTTTTGACCTTTAAGGTTTTTTGAGATCAGCTGGGCCAAAGTGATGGCATCAGTCTCATTCTCAGGGGCTGTTCCGATCACAAACTCACCGCGCCCTTGGGCCGAGACGACCAAGGCCACCGGACCTTCAAAAAGGGCGTCGGCGGCGTCTTCAAAGCTGTGCGGCAGATCTGCGCCATTTGATCCTGCCAATGCCGCAAGTTCGGGCAGGGCGCGGTGGAAAAGGTCTTCTTTGGGAACGGTAGGGGGGGCTAGGGCCAAATGCGATGCGGCTTCGCTTTCCAGCGTCGCCACCATGCTATCCATACGTTCTACCTCATCAGCAAGGCTGGCTGATATCCCTTCAAGCCGGGCGACTTCGGCGCGTAAACCGTCGGCCTCTTCGATTTCTCTTTGCCGGTAGAAGCCGATGATCAGGGCGACGACAAACCACTGTAAAGGGAGCACTGCCGCGCGGGCCGCGTAAACGGTAGCGCTTTCATCAATGAGGCGATCGGGCAGGCCGACCAAGAGGGTGGCGATGACACTGGTCATGGCCCCGACGGCGACGCCATTTTGCATCGCAGCAATGATGATCACAATCCAGAAGGGATGCAGGGCTAGATTGTCGAAATAGCCAGGCTCAAGAAACAGCATTTCTGCGCCGGCGATGATCAGCAGCAAGACAACCGATCCCAGCAATCCCCGTTGAAAGGTTTCGCGGGGGCGGGGAGTTTGATGAACGGTGTCGCTTTGCAGTCGCGTAGCGCTCATTCCTAATGGTCCTCAGCAGAGACAAGAATTGTATCATCGGGCGGCCCGATAATGACAAGGTCTCCTGGCAGTAAGGGGAAATCTTTGTGGACTTCAAGCGTTTGGATTTGCGACCCGCGGCGTCGTTCTACGCGAATGGTGCTATCTGCCGAACCGCCAAGATCCATGATCTGGGCTTCGACGGATACGATTTCTGCGTCCAACGCGTTGCGCTCTGCCAAGGTTTCGGCCACCGAGAGGGCAAGTTTGCTATCCGCTTGCGCATAAGAAAAGGCCACGTCACGGTCATGGCGATCAAGGGCATGACGGGCTTCAATGACACGGCTTTCTGCATCTTCCACGGTAAGATCAAGGTCGCCAAGCCGCCCGTTGAGGTTGTCAAAACGCAGTTCGTCATATCTGCGGCTGGTGCCACAGCGCCCCCGGCAGTCTGCACCGATGTCGGTCTCTAATTGATCGCGCTGACGGCTTAGCTGCTCATAGCGGGAGCGTACCAAATTGCGCCGCGTTTTGGCGATTTCCAATGTGCTCTCTAGATCGGTGCGTAGGGCGACATCTCGCGCCTTACGCAGCGCTGTTTCCGCAAGAGCGGCTTGGAGAACGGCAGTCTCACCATGGACACGGTCGCGACCCAGCTGAGTGTTCAGTGATTTGATCCGATCAGATGGAAGGCTCAAATCTTGCACGCCGGCACGCTGTGCTGTCAGGCGGGCGTGGCGCAACATGAGCCCCGCTCGCAAGGTTCGCAATTCACGGCTGCGGGCATCCAAGGCGCGATACAGGGCCGTATCTGCCGTGCCACCGCCTGCACCGGCTTTGGCCAAGAGCGCCCGCACGGAGAGGTTCGGGGTGAACTCATAGCTTCCCGGCGAGATTACGGTGCCTTGTATCAAGACGGGCGGCCGTGCATCGAATGATACTGTGACGGTGGCCGAGATATTCATTTCGGCTTCTAAAGCCGTGCTTACAGGGCCTTCCAGACATGCCGGTCCCTGCCCGGCCACGGGCAGGCGGCCGATACCAGGCACCGCGATTTCTCCTGCTGCATCCACGGTGAAGGTGCCAGAGAGATCACGTCGTTCAAAGCGTTCAGCGCTGTTGACCGCCCGAGCGAAGACCCGCAATGTGAGGCGGTCTCCGGGTACGACGAGATCGGCTTCTGAGGCGCTGCGATCGCATGATTTCTTGGTGAAAGGCGTCTCAATCACGTTTGGCGGTTTTTCAAAAGAGCGCGCCGCGGTGTTTTGAAAAACGGGATCGGTGCGGGTGGCAAGGACCGGTGCTGTATGGTCTGCTGCCGCCAAATGAGTTAAAGCTGTTTTGGCGGGGATCCGGGTGGCGAGCGCTGGCAAGTTTTCGATGCCACCCACTGCCACCAATGCCACAAGGCCCAGTCCAGCTTTGGAAAGCGTCGCGGTTAGCATGCTGGTCCTTTCAATACGAAGGGAAGCCCTAACGTCTTAAGCAAAAAGTTTTTTACATTTTATGGCCGCCTTATTCTTTCCACAATCCTCCATAAGGTGGGTCTCGCCCGTTTCATCTAGAAGTTATAATTCGAAAGGTGCATCGATGGCGTACTTTTGGCTGGGGGTGTCACTCTTTTTCGCGATCTGGTGGTCTCCGCGCGCAGTAGAAGCTGCCTGCGTGGGGGAGCTAGCTTTGCCGAACCGTGTGATTGCACTGGTCGATCGGCGCGAAGAGACCTCTTTGGAAACGAGTCGCATAGCGCGCAATCTGGCAGGACCTTTGGCTCAAAAAGGGCTGTTTCCTCTTTATGTGGATGTCGCATCACCGCTTCCTGCGACCTTTGAGACAGCCCCTATTGCTGGTGTCATAAGCTGGTTTTCTTCGGATGTGCCCGCCCCCCAAGCGCTAGAAGATTGGCTGACCGCAAGAGAGAGGGAGTGTGGCAGAGCGCTGCCCCATGTGGCGATCGGTGAAATAGGCGGCGCCCCTCTTTGGCATCAATTCGGCGTAGACCGGGCGCGAGCGGCAATCTTGCATGATGGCGCGCGTGATAAGATCAAGGCTGCACAAGACTGGATGCCCGAAAGGCCAATCACAGTGCCCCCGGGCTTGGTTGTAGCGCCTGTGGCGCCCCCAGGGGGGGTGCCGATTGTGCGGCTAAGCGGGGAAGATGAAATGCCGCGTGTGTTGGGGTTTCAGCGCGGTGTTCAAACGTGGCTCTCGGACCGGCTTTTGGCGGATCGCGCAGAAGGGGTGGCCACCGCGGTCGATCTTGCGCGTGTTTTTTCGTCTTATACGGGCACAGGTCTCACTCCGGTACCAGACCTTGCAATGTTCCAAGGGCGTCGCATCGCGCTTTCAATGCTGCTTGCAGAGGGGTGGCAGCTTCGCGCCCCGCCTTCAGGGGGCGCGTCCCTTGGCATTCCGGCCTATGCTTTTGCGCGCGAGATCTTCGAGGCAAAAGGCGCCCCCATTACCTTTGGGTGGTCGGAGCCTTCTATCCAGGGGCCTTCCGATGAGCCCGGTGCTGCAGCCGCAGTAAGCGCCCTGAAAGAGGCACGTCACGTCCATAGTCTTCCCCTTAGCAAGACCGATGGGTTTTTGTCTTTTGGATCCCCTGCTGTTCTTCGGCTTTTACCCGCAAGCCAGGGAGAGCGAGATGCATCCCCTCTGGCTGATCAAGTCGCAGTCGCTCCGCTCACAGGGTCCTCAGGCTTTGGAGATCCAACTGGATTGTATGCGCGCGCCGCCGCGGTCGCACGGAGCGGTGCGCCTTGGCCGTTCGCGCCAGATACCCTTGTGGTGGGCGCGCAAGATTTGCTGACAGAGGCCGGACGAGCAGCTGTGGTTGAGGTACGGGCGCTGCATGCGTCAAAAGATCGGGCTGCGATGAGTGTGGCGCAATACGCTGAGCTGCTCAAAGGTGCGGTGTCTACCCGTATCGAGCCTCTCGGCTCTTATATGTGGCGGGTCACCAATCGCGGTGCCTTGCACACATTGCGCTTTGATCGCCCAGGAAGTTTAACTCTGGATATGAGCCGCAGCACTGCTGTGTTGGGTTCTTGGAAGGTGGGCCCTGCGCTGTTTATCGCATTGGATCCGGCCGCTGAAACGGCTGTGATCGCTTTAGGTCCGGAGCTCAGCATTACAGATACGGCGTTGCAGGCAATCGAATTGGTTGAGGCAGGCCCAACGCTGGAACGCCTGGACCGTCACGGGTGTCGAACGACGGCTCTGGTCGAAGGCTCAGGCCAAATCACCGTCCGGGCACCGTTCAAACCCGAGATCTGGCTTGAGCAGGACCGTTTAACCGTTTTTCCGTCGGGGCCGAATTTATGGCAGTTTATGGTGCCGGACCATTCTGTAACATCAATGGGGCTAACCTTGTCGGTCGGGTGTCCCTAATGCGGGACCGTGATGTCGTGTTACCTCTTGTCCTGCTTGTGGCTTTTGGCGTGGGGGCCGCTTTTTTTCTGGTGCCCCAAGGAGAGCTAGATCAAGAGGCGCGCCTGACGTCATTGTCTGAGGCGCAAGCGCTTAACTTGCTCAATGCGGCAAAAGAACCTCTTTCACCCCCTCTTGCTTTTCGACAAGCGGAGTTGACGGCAGCAGCAGGCAACGGCGCATTGGCCGATAGACTGCTGGCAGGTCTCATAGCGCGCACCGGACAGACAGCCAGTATTGCGGCCGCTCGTGCCGATCTTGCGTTCCGCTCCGGTAATCTGCGACAGGGAGCAGATTACCTTGCCGCAGCTCACAGCCTTGTCCCCAACGACAGGCAGCGCCAGAAATTAGCCGATATCTACCGCCAACTCGGGGATAGGGCCGCAGAGCGTAAAACCCTCTCCAGTGTCCCTGTGACAGAGTTGTCAGCCTCGGAGCGCATGCGGTTGGTTGATCTTATGGCCGCTGATGGCGCGACCGCGGAGGCATTGGACGTGGCGCATTCCGCTTTGTCACTGGCAGGGCAGGACGCACCTGCTTTAGCAGAACGCTTTGCCGCGTTAGCTCTTAGCACAGAGCAATCGGATCTGTTGATCCAAACTACCGCCACTTGGCTTACAAGACCAGATGGGCCGGCCGTGACAATGTCTATCGCCAAGGTGATGACGGTGCGGCCACGTCTCGCAAAGACGTTTGCCGCAGCTGTGGTCTCCCAAGTCCCGGATGCCCGGGCTCTTTTAGCAAAAACATTTACGGAAGTGAGACTTTACGACGCTGCCCGCTTAATGCTTCAGCCCTGGGTGGATTTTGGCTCGATGACCCCCGAAGGGTGGGAGGCAGTTGTACTTTACGCCGATAGAAGTGGTGACACTGGCCCTCTCAAACATCTGCTGCAGCAAATGCCGGTACAAGAACAACCGCCAAAGAACGGGTTTTTGCCTCTCATACGATACGATGGCGAGGGCGCGTTGTTGCCTTACCAACTCTGGTTGACCCCCGCGTATCTTGAAGACGCTCCTCTGGTGGAAGCGGCGTGGGCGCTGACGCGGCAGCGCCCAGATGAAGCTTTTTTTGCCTTGCAGCGGAGCACGCAAACGACACATGACCAGATGCTTTGGCATGCCCTCGCGCTTAGGCTGCATGGTACGGAATATTTTGACCGTCTGCAGGCACAGTCGGGCACTGCGCTTGATCTCAAGAGCCTGTCGCAAGGGGGGGCTTTCCCGGCGGCGCAAGATGCATTTCCATAACCCAAGAGCGCGACGTTAAGGCGCCTCCGCGACAGGCGGTCCAAGTGAAGAAAAGCTGCCATCCGGAACAATATAGGGCGCATAACCTTTGCCGCGGGCTCTCTTAACCATGTCTTCGGTGTGGGCTTTTGAGGTGAAATCCAGCGAGAGGACTGGGATGCCTTTGGCAAGGTAGTCTTCTTGCAAAGCGGTGTGCAAAACAGGGGTATCCGCGCCGCCAAACCCATCTTCGATCATAATACCGTCGATCGCAGCACGATATGTATCGAATGCAGCCAGGTTTTCGGGTCCGGCATCTCGGCCGACAAATACCCCATTATTTACAATAATTAGAGCGTTACAGCGTACTGTACGGGCCTCGATTGCTATTTCTTGAACGAGAGACAGCATGATCTCAGCCGCTTCTGGCACATCTGAAGGCATGCCTGGCGCTCTGCCTTTTAACGAACCCGCTACAAAGTAATTTAGCGCGTCATCAAGGAAAAGACCGTCGACGCCCGTGTTCATCAAGCGGATGGCACGCTGCCGAAGTATCTCTCGCCATTCGCTTCGCCAAAACGCGGCGAGCTTGTCGCCAGTTGATGTTTCGGGTCCAAGCCACGGTGGCGTTTTCCCGTCTTCAGGCCAGTAATCGCGCCAAGGCTCTACCTCGGTGAGGTTCAGATAGGCCAATACGGGCCGCTCACCTTGACGGCGAACCCGCTCCATTTCTTCTGGGGTGAAGGTGACTTCACGCCCATCTGACGTATCAGCTGCGCCTATTTTTGTCGCTTCGATGATCAAAAGACCATGCGGTGCCTGCGCCAGTGTTTCCGCTTGAAACGAAGCCCCCCAGTATTGAACACCATAGCCGGATTTGAGCGCCGAAGTGAGCCGGGCGGTTCTGTTATCAGCAGGTTCTGGGCAGGCTTGGCCGGGCTGAGAGGCCAATGCAGCCGCTGCTGCGGCAAACAAACCGAGAAACCTCTTCAATTAAGGACGTTTCGGCTGCCAGAGGTCAGCTGGTGGGCTCTGTGCGGGTCTGTGTGATCGGATGTGGCTTTATGTGTTACAGGGGGCATGCGCATGCCAATGTTCGACTTGTCACGCTCACGCTTTTGAAAATTCCAATGATCACGGCACATTTCTTCGAGATCGAGCTCAGGCTTCCAACCAAACAAAGCAAGACTGAGCGATGGGTCTGCCAGTGAAGCCGGAACATCGCCCGGGCGGCGCGGACCAATCTGATAAGGAATTTGAAACCCGCAAGCTTTGGAGAAGGCGTGAAGCACTTGCAGCACCGTATGGCCCTGACCCGTGCCCAGGTTGACTTTGCGATGAGGCGCATAATCTGCCGAAGATGAAAGCAGGTGCTCTACCGCAGCGACATGTCCGCGCGCAAGATCAACGACATGGATATAGTCGCGGCTACCCGTGCCATCGCAGGTCTCGTAGTCACTGCCATGGATTTGCACATAGTCTCTTATCCCTGCTGCGGCCTGGGCGATATAGGGAAAGAGATTGTTTGGCACACCGCGGGGGCACTCTCCAATGAACCCGGATGCATGGGCTCCGACCGGGTTGAAATAGCGCAACGAAATAGCCTGAAAGGCGGCCAAAGAAGCTGCGGTGTCGTCAATGATCTCTTCGATCATGAGCTTCGTCCGCCCATAGGGGCTAGAGACAGAGGTGGCAGCTGTTTCGCGGGTGGGAAGCATCTCAGTATCGCCGTAGACCGTGGCCGAAGATGAGAAAATTAGATTTTTGCATCCGACTTCCCGCATTGCCGAAAGCACTGATACCGCACCGGTAATGTTGTCATGATAATAGAGCAGCGGGTTGGCGACGGATTCCCCCACAGCCTTTTTACCAGCAAAGTGTATCACCGCGTCAATCTTGTGGCGTTTTAGCACGTCCGCCATCAACTGTGCATCACGCACATCACCTTCCACCAACCGCACATCGGCGGTGCCCGCAATCAACGGTATTCGTGCAACCCGATCACGATCAGAGTTTTCAAAATTATCGAGAATGACGACAGAATGACCAGCTTTCAAAAGCTCCACTGTGGTGTGCGAGCCGATGTATCCTGCCCCACCAGTGGTGAGAATACGTCCCTTCATTGTGCTCTCCTTCGCCATATGCTGTCTATCACAGCATCCATGACCCATCATTGAACTGGAAGTTTTTCGTATCGAGTTGGGCACGCTCAAGACCGACAAGATCGACAAGATAATCGTCTCCAAAGGTCAGTCTCGTTCCTGTCTCGTAATCTACAAATGCGTTGAGGATATCTTCTTCGGTTTGCCAGGGGGAGGTTGCTGCATCAGAGCGCCAATCCAACACAAGGAGTTCTACAAGAGGATCGAAATCCAACACCTTTGTGCCAGCGGACTCCATCTTGATGACAAACACATCCTCTCCCGCGCCGCCCATCATCACATCCGAGCCGCCCTGGCTGGCAAGCATATCATCCGCAGAGCCACCAATCATAATCTCATTGGCAGATGTGCCTGCTGTGCTGCCCTCGACATAGTCCACTGAGAGTGCGTTCAGCCCCTCTTCCAACACCAGCGTCATCCCCTCGGACGTCACTTGGCGGGCAGTGAGCGCACCGCGAATAATAACATTTCCATTACCCCAATCAGCGCCGAGATTGAGAGACAAATCCCCCCCGCCGTTGATTTCGGCGAGAAGATTGCGCCCATCACCGCTGAGCGACACCAATTCTGATCGGTCCGGAAGTGCGGTCAAACGCGTTACGTCTTCGACCGCTCCGCTTACGGCAATCTCAAACTGCCCCCCGCCCTGCGGCAGGAAGATTTGGGTGCCTTCCCATGCATACCAGCCAGATACCGCGCTGATCTGTTCGCCGACATCGAGAGCAAAACGCCCGGCGGCATCGCCAGAAATTATCTGCGCGGTTATGCTGTTATCTACCCGGTGAAGTGTAAGTTCGCTGGCTTCAAATGTTCTGATACGTTCAGCGAGGTCTTGGCCCGTGACAAACTCGGTTCCGGATGCATGTGCTAGGGCAAGGAAACGATCAAACAGCTCGTAAGTGTAAGAAGAGGCCTCATTATCGAATGTCCATTCGGTCGGCCCGTAATCATGCCATGGAAAGGCAATGATAGGAGTGTCGGCATTGTTGGTGATGTCTTCAAGCTCTGCAGCCCACACGGCTGCGGCCTCTTCCGGGGGAAGATTTTGAAAGTCG
>Ga0209345_10000253_pt1 | contig 71746 bp, 68 predicted proteins | sample Cruoilmetagenom7_FD_187294 | JGI IMG/M metagenome (GOLD analysis project Ga0209345, IMG submission 187294) | Oil polluted marine microbial communities from Coal Oil Point, Santa Barbara, California, USA - Sample 7 (SPAdes) (version 2) | ecosystem: Environmental > Aquatic > Marine > Oil seeps ... | reverse complement strand
GGTCTTCACATAGGAAAGTGTGAAATGGCGGAGGAGGTGGGATTCGAACCCACGGTAGACTTTCACCTACGTCGGTTTTCAAGACCGGTGCATTCAACCACTCTGCCACTCCTCCGACTGGGCAGTCATTACAGTGATCATTCTGATTCTGAAAGTACCTAAATGAAGGGGAATTTCGCCGACATCACTCTGCGCCCTTTCCATGCAACAACTGTGCCGTTACTATGCGTCAAAGAACGCCTGAAAACGGCATGTAAAATATCGAGTGGTTGGGCCGAAAATCGGCGATTGAGCGTTGCAAAAGATGGCGCAGACATAAAGAGGGCAAGGCATGGCGAAGACGTATTTCGGGGTTTGGACAAGGATCGGGCGACTGTCCCTTTTGACAAGCGTCGCACTCACGATGGCAGGGTGTGAAGAAGGCAAAAAATTCAATCCTTTCAAACCCAAAGACAAAGGCGGCGAAGCCGCTGCCGCAGCCGGTAGCCCAACCAGCAGTTCCACCCGATTGATTGAACGGGACGTTGAATCGCCGGATGTATTCCAAGTGACCGATAACGGGTTGTGGGATGGGCGCCCCTCTTTGGGTGGTGTCTGGATTGCCCACCCGACCGTGATCGATCCTGAACGGGTCATTATCCGCAACTCCGCCAACGGAAAGTTTGTGATCGGCGCACTGTTTAGACGCGAACGTGAAAATCCAGGCCCTAAATTGCAAGTTTCATCGGATGCCGCCGAGGCCCTCGGGATGCTGGCGGGGCAGCCATCCAAACTGAATGTAACCGCATTGCGCCGTGAAGAAGTGCCCGAAGCGGCCCCTGCCCCAAGCGACCAGACACTGGATGCCCCCGAGACAATCGAGCAGACATCGCTTGATCCGATCGCCTCGGCAGCGGCTGCGATTGAAACGGCAGACGGCAAGCCTACGGCCGCCCCCAAACCAACAGCAGCGCCAAAACCCGTCGCTGCGCCCAAGCCGTCTTCGGGTTTGGCCAAACCCTATATCCAACTGGGGATTTTCAGCGTTAAATCCAACGCAACCAAAACCGGCGAGAACATGCGCAAAGCGGGCATGGTGCCACTGGTTAAGGAACAAACCAGCAGTGGCAAAACCTTCTGGCGCGTTTTGGTTGGTCCAGCCGGATCAAAAAGCGAACGCGCCACATTGTTGAAAAAAATCAAAGGGCTGGGCTTTGCCGACGCCTATTTTGTAACCAACTAATAACGGAAACTTCCAACTATGAACTTGCGTGCCCTGCCCCTGCTTGCCCTTTTGATCACGCTGATGGCTGCCCTGCCTCTGCGCGCACAATTCGACACGCGGGCAACGGCTGCCTATGTGATTGACCACAGCACAGGCACCGTGCTGTTGACCAAAGACCCCGATTTGCCATTGCCACCGGCCTCGATGTCCAAGTTGATGACCCTGAACATGGTGTTCGAGGCGCTCAAAGACGGACGCTTGCGGCTGGATGACAAATTGCCGGTCTCGCAACATGCGATGGATTACCAAGGCTCGACCATGTTCCTGAACACCTCTGACCGTGTGCGGGTCGAGGATTTGATCCGCGGTGTGATCGTATTGTCAGGCAATGATGCGGCAGCTGTTTTGGCTGAATCCTTGTCAACGGACGGCTCCGAGGCCGGATTTGCACGGATGATGACAACTCGCGCGCCGGAACTGGGCATGACCAACTCCCATTTCACCAATTCCAACGGCTGGCCACAGGCGGGTCACCGGATGAGTGTGCATGATCTGGGCATCCTAGCAGATCGTCTGATCACCGAGTTCCCGACCTTCTATCCGTTGTTTGCTGAAACCGAATTCATGTTTGACGGCCGCGCCCCACAAAACAAATCCAACCGCAACCCGCTGTTGAAACTGGGCATTGGTGCGGATGGCTTGAAAACCGGCCACACATCCGAGGCCGGTTACGGGTTGGTCGGGTCTGCCAAACAAGGTAACCGACGTATTGTTTTTGTAATTTCCGGCCTGCAAAGCGCCAAGGCCCGCGCCGAGGAAGCCGAACGCATTGTCAATTGGGCGTTCCGGCAGTTTGTCGAGAAAAAGATCGCTCCTGAGGGTCATATGATCGCGCAGGCGGATGTCTGGATGGGGGACGTGGGCCGCGTTGGTCTGGTTGCACCCAAGGATCTATTGTTGCTGGTGCCCGCGTTGAACCAGGACGATTTGGAGGCTACGGTCAGCTATCAGGGGCCGATTCAAGCCCCCATTGAAAAAGGTCAACAGATTGCCGAACTTGTGATAAAACGCAACGGGATGCCAGACGCCCGGATGCCACTTGTGGCGTCGCAAAGCGTTGCGCGCGGTGGTTTTTTACCCCGCATCCGCACGGCCGCCAAATTGTTGCTGAAACAGGTCGCCGGAGGCGCACAGGACTTGTTGTAATGGCACGCGGAACATTCATCACATTTGAAGGCATTGATGGCTCGGGGAAATCCTCGCAGGCGCGTTTGTTGGCGGAAACCTTGCAGGCGGCAGGCCACGACGCCCTGCTGACCCGCGAGCCAGGCGGCAGCCAAGGTGCTGAGGAAATTCGCCGTTTGCTGGTTGAGGGCGATCCTGATCGTTGGTCTGCCGAAACCGAAATTCTGCTGTTCACCGCAGCGCGGCGCGATCATCTGGAAAAAACCATTGAGCCTGCTTTGACGGCAGGCAAGGTCGTCGTTTCAGACCGGTTTGCCGATTCAACCCGTGTGTATCAGGGGGCTGCACGGGCCGCTTTACGCGACGTGGTGGACCAGTTGCACACCCAGATGATTGGCCGCGAGCCTGACCTGACATTCATCATTGATATGGACCCCGCCGCCGCCCTGAGCCGTGGTCTGGCCCGCAGTTCTGGCGAGGACCGTTTTGAGGATTTGGGGCTGGGATTTCAGGAAAAACTGCGTGCAGGGTTCCTTGCGTTGGCCAAGGATTTTCCAGACCGCTGTCATGTGATCGATGGCGCGCGTGACATTGATGTTGTTGCGGGCGAGATCGCCAAAATTGCAAGCGACCATCTGGCATGAGCACGGGCGTCGACCTGCCGGAACCCGACCGCGTTGAAGGGGCCCCGCATCCGCGTGAGACCCACACGCTGATTGGTCAATCCAAAGCCGAAGCCGCCTTTCTGCAAGCTTATAACTCGCACCGTTTGCACCACGCCTGGATGGTCACAGGGCCGCGCGGCGTGGGCAAGGCAACTTTGGCGTGGAAATTGGCACGTTTTTTGTTGGCAGAACCGGCGAGTGATGGTCCCTCAATGTTTGGGGATGCGGCGGCAGCCACCAGCGTCGAGGTGTCCGATGATCACCCCGTGGCGCACCGGATGGCCGCACTTTCGGAGCCACGCTTGTTCCTGCTGCGCCGTGCGTGGGATGAAAAGACCAAAAAGCTGAAATCAGTGATCACCGTGGACGAGGCCCGCAAATTGCGCGGCTTTTTCGCTCTGTCTGCGGCAGACGGCGGGCGGCGCGTGGTGATTGTAGACACCGCTGACGAAATGAACCCGAACGCCGCCAACGCGTTGCTGAAACTTTTGGAAGAGCCCCCCGAACGCACCACGATGTTTTTGATCAGCCACCAGCCATCGCGCCTGTTGCCCACCATCCGGTCGCGCTGTCGCGAGTTGCGCTGCCACCCGTTGTCACCAGACGACATGGGGCTGGCGTTGAATAATGCGGGGGCAACACCGACCAACAATCCCACCGCACTCGCGGCCCTCGCAGGTGGCTCCGTTGGCGAGGCCTTGCGGTTGACCAATCTGGGCGGCTTGGACACCTATCAGGCAATCATCCAGCTGTTTGGCACTTTGCCCCACCTGGATCGCCCCCGCGCCTTGCATTTGGCCGAGAGCGTGATCGGTAAAGCCAAAGAAACGCGCTACGATTTGCTGCTGGGTCTGATGGATCTGTTTTTGGCCCGCTTGGCTCGAACCGGTGCCAGCGGTGCGCCCGTTATTGAGGCCGCAAACGGTGAGGCCGCCCTGATGGCGCGGCTTGCCCCAAGCCAATATGCAGGGCGCCAATGGGCTGAATTGCAACAAAGCCTTGGGGCGCGCGCGCGCCATGGCAAAGCGGTCAACCTTGACCCAGCCGCGCTCATCCTTGATATGGTTCTGAAGATTGACGCAACCGCAGCCAAGGCTACGGTCTAATAAAGGCAGGGCCATGACCGACACACCACAGATTACAGACAGCCATTGCCATCTGGATTTCCCCGATTTCGCCGATGAATTGCCGCAGGTGGTTGAACGTGCGGTTGCTGCTGGCGTGAAACGCATGGTCACCATCTGCACCAAGCTGCGCCAAATCGATCAGGTCCGTGCCATTGCCGAGGCCCATGCACCGGTGTTTTTCGCGGCCGCAACCCATCCGATGAGCGCGGCGGACGAGCCAATGGTGAGCGTTGAGGAACTGGTCGCGCTGGCAGAACATCCCAAATTCGTCGCCATTGGCGAAACGGGTCTGGATTACCATTACACCGTCGAGAGCAAAGAGGTGCAGCAGACATCTTTGCGCATTCACATCGAGGCCGCGCGCCAGACCGGTCTGCCGCTGATCATCCATGCCCGCGCGGCGGATGATGACATGGCACAGATTCTGTCCGAGGAATATGCAGCGGGCGCATTTACCTGCGTCATGCATTGCTTTTCCTCCAGCGCTGAACTGGCCAAAGCCGCGCTTGATCTGGGGTTTTACCTGTCGATGTCCGGCATTTCGGCCTTTCCCAAATCGACCGAGCTGCGCGCGATCTTTGCAAGCGCGCCGGTTGAGCGCATTCTGGTCGAAACCGACGCCCCCTATCTGGCCCCGCCACCGCATCGCGGCAAGCGGAATGAGCCTGCCTTTACCGCCCATACCGCTCGCGTCGGGGCAGAGATTTTTGGCATGGGTTACGCTGATTTTGCCCGCCAGACCGAAGAGAATTTCGAGCGCCTGTTCACCAAAGCCGCCGCCTATAGCGGGGTTGTGTGATGACGGAGTTGCGCGCCACCATCCTTGGCTGCGGATCCAGCGGTGGGGTGCCCCGCATTGGCGACGTCTGGGGGGATTGCGATCCTACGAACCCGAAAAACCGCCGCTCGCGCTGCTCAATGTTGCTCGAGCAATCCGGCGAGAATGGCATCACCCGCGTGTTGATTGACACATCCCCCGACATGCGCACCCAACTGTTGGCAACCGGTGTCGATAAGGTTGATGCCGTCGTTTACACCCATGCCCACGCCGATCATGTGCATGGGCTGGATGATTTGCGGATGATTGTGTTCAACACTCGTCAACGCATTCCGGTCTGGGCCGATATGCCGACCCAAAACGACCTCTATGCGCGGTTTCGCTATGCGTTCATCACGCCTGAGGGGTCCAACTATCCACCGATCTGCGACATGCACACGATCGAGGGCGATGTGACCATTTCCGGGGACGGTGGCGACATCACCCTGACTCCGCTGCCCGTGCAGCATGGCCAGATCAAGGCGCTGGGATTTCGCATTGGCAGGTTGGCCTATATGCCCGATGTTTCTAACATTCCCGACGCCACGTGGGACCTGCTAAACGGGTTGGATATCTGGGTGCTGGACGCCTTGCGCCGCAAGCCGCATCCCAGCCACGTGCATCTGGAACGCGCGCTGGAGTGGATCGACCGTGCCGCACCAAAACGCGCCGTGTTGACCAACATGCATATCGATCTGGATCACGCCACGGTCGCAACTGAGACCGCTGACCATATCATCCCGGCTTATGATGGCTTGGCGTTGACCATACAGAAATAATCAGGCGTAATGAGGCTATTCATTTAGGAGCAATCCATGCGTAGTACCGCATTTTCATTGGTCATTGCCGCTATGCTGACCGCCAGCCCTGCCCGCGCAACCCCGCCACAGGTGGTTTCTGTCAAAGAAACCTTGCTCTCTATCGGCGGCGGGTTCTTGTTTGTCGAGCGTGAATTGAACGACAATATGGGCAGTCACTTCTTGCAACAAACCGATGTTGTGTTGATCGCGCGGAGCATTGAGACCAATCGGGACACCTATATTTGGCCGCTCAAACGGACGTTGGACAAGGGGCCGGACCATGTTGAAACCGCTGCCAACCCACGTATTGTTGACATGCCGCTGGATCAGATAAATACGGCAGGGCAGATCATTAATCATCACCACGGCCGCCACCCTAATCAACAAAAGGCGACCAACGAAAACGCGGTTAGGATACTGGCCAACAAGGACGGTGTATTGATCAGCGCCAGCACCCCGACCTTTGCCTACGCCCCCCCCGAGGGCACGCCTGCGCGCACGTCTTATTGGGTCAGTTACCCAAGATTGACCAAAGTGATTGAGGATAGCCTGAGAAATACACGCTACTCCTTCCCGCCTCATTTCGTTGAAGGGACGGATATACTGGTCAACCCGAATTTCAACCCCGAGCAGGATTGCACGTTCAGCTATTTTGCCGAATTATCCGAACAAACCGACGGTCCACAGCAAGGATTCTGGGCCGCCTACGTCAGCTGCGAAAACGACGACACAATGGCCCCCGTTTCCATGTTCATCACCCTACAAGCGTTGCCCTAATATGCAGGCGTTGCTTGATGTCATCCTGCCGGTTTTCTTGGTCATTGGCCTTGGCTATGTCGCTGTCTGGAAGGGTTGGATAAATGATTCCGGCATCGACGGGCTAATGAAGTTCGCGCAAAATTTCGCGATCCCGTTGTTGCTTTTTCATGCCATTTCGACGCTTGATCTGGGGCAGAATTTTGATGTCAAAATGTTGTTTAGCTTTTACTCCGGTGCAACCGTTGGGTTTCTTGCTGGTCTGTTTGGCGCGCGTTTTATCTTTGGGCGTCCGTGGGAGGACAGTGTAGCGGTCGGGTTTATCGGCTTGTTTTCCAATTCACTGCTGCTGGGGCTTGCAATCACCGAGCGGGCTTACGGTGCGGACGCATTGGCCGCCAATTACATGATCATCGCCCTACATGCACCGTTTTGTTATGGGCTGGGCATCACCGTTATGGAGGTGGTTCGCAACAAAGGCCGTGGATCGTTGCAAACGGTAAAATCCGTGCTGCGGGCGATGTTCCGAAACGTGTTGGTGATCGCCATAGCGGTTGGCTTTGCCGTCAACCTGTCGCATGCTCCGGTCCCCGGGTTTGTCGCCGACGCATTGGCCTTGATCACCCGCGCCGCCCTGCCCGCCGCGCTGTTTGGAATGGGCGGGGTGCTGTATCGGTATCGTCCCGAAGGCGACATGCGGCTTATCATTTATATCAGTGCGGTGTCGTTGATCCTGCATCCTGCCATCGTCTGGACCCTTGGGAGCGCGTTTGAACTGCCCCAAGGCGCATTTCGCTCGGCGGTCCTAACCTCGGCCATGGCACCGGGTATCAACGCCTATATTTTCGCAAACATGTATGGAGTGGCCCGCCGGGTTGCTGCCTCCTCGGTGTTGTTGTCCACGGCTGCGACAATATTCACCGCCTGGGTATGGCTGGGTTTGCTTGGGTAACGCGGCTACCTGCGCTAGACTGCTTCTATACTCGAATAAAGGAAACCTGATATGAGCTGGATTAAAACCATCCCCTACGCAGAGGCCACAGGCAAACTGAAAGCGCTCTATGACCGCGTCAAAGGGCCAAATGATAATGTGGACAATATCATGATGTCCCACTCGCTGCGCCCGCATACGATGGAAGGGCACATGGCGATTTACAAATATGTGCTTCATCACACAGGTAACACCACGCCCAAATGGTTTCTGGAGCTGATAGGTGTTTGGGTCTCGGCGCTAAATGAATGCGACTACTGTGTTAAACACCATTTTTCCGGCATGAAACGCCTGCTGAATGACGACGCCCGCGCCGATGAATTATTTGAAGCCATCAATGAGGGTGACATTGATGTCGCACCGCTGTCAGATGCCCAGAAAATGGCGCTCGGGTATGCTGCAATGCTGACCCTGACGCCGTCGGGTGTCACTGAGGACATCATCAACGCCATGCGCGGCAGCGGTTTTGACGACGGCGAAATACTCGAGATCAATCAGGTCACAGCCTATTTCAACTATGCCAACCGCACCGTGCTTGGGCTGGGGTGTAGTACCAAGGGTGATGTTATCGGGCTGTCCCCGAACAACTCGGATGACCCCAATGACTGGGGTCACCGATAGACCGAAGTGCCCGAAATTCCTTTAAGGAATTTGACAAGAATTTTCGAAAATTCTTGGGCTAGTGCGGTGTGATCCCGCGCAGTTTTTCACTACGCCGACGCAGCAGCTCCACCGTGGCCAGCAACAACGTTGAGATAATCACAAGGATCGTCGCCACAGATAGGATTGCTGGACTGATTTGCTCGCGGATGCCGTTCCACATTTGACGCGGAATCGTTTGCTCGTCCAGACCACCGATAAACAGTACCACAACCACCTCATCGAATGAGGTAACGAAGGCAAACAATGCCCCTGAAATGACGCCCGGCAGGATTAACGGCATGATGATTTTGAAAAATGTTGTGCGTGGGTTGGCACCAAGGTTGGCGGCCGCGCGGGTGAGCGAATGGTCAAATCCGACCAAAGTGGCCGTAACGGTGATGATTACAAACGGGATGCCCAATGTGGCGTGGGCCAGAATGACGCCCAGATACGGGATTTCCCAGCCAAAGATCGACCATTTGCTGATACCAATGTCTGAGTAAAAGAAAAACAGCCCAGTCGCGGTGATGATGATTGGCACGATCATGGGGGAAATCAGGATCGCCATGATTGGGCGGCGGTAAGGCATGTCAGGCTTGGACAGGCCCAGCGCCGCCACTGTGCCCAGAACTGTGGCTAGAAAAGTGGCGAAAACCCCGATGATAATCGAATTTTTCGTTGCTTTGATCCACGCAGCATTTTCCCACGCGTCTGCCCACCATGAACTGTCGCGCGGCACGTCAGGCGCGTTCATCCCGAAGGTCAGCAGCAGGTCATACCAGCGGGTTGAATATCCTGTTGGGTCTAGTGCCAGCATTTCTTTGGTGAACGTAAAATAGGGCTGGGAGTTAAACGACAGCGGGATCACGATTAGGATCGGCGCGATCAGGAACAGAAAAATCAGCCCACAGATCGTCAGATACGTATAGTGCCAGATCTTTTCCAGCGGCGAGGCGTAACTTGGTAAAGCCATATCGTTATCCCAACTTCAGATTGTCGATGCCCACCAACCGGTCATAGAGCCAGTAGAGGATCAAGATGCCCGCCAACAGCAGCGACGCAAGAGCCGCAGCCATCGACCAGTTCAGTGATTTGGTCATGTGAAAGGCGATCAGGTTTGAAATCAGCGTGCCGTCAGCCCCGCCGACCAATGCAGGCGTGATGTAGTAGCCAACCGCAAGGATGAACACCAACAGCGCCCCTGCCCCGATCCCCGGTACGGTTTGCGGGAAATAAATGCGGCGAAACGCCGTCCAGCTGGTTGCGCCCAGCGATCTGGCGGCGCGCACATAAGAGGGGTTGATCGGGCGCATCACCGAATAAAGCGGCAGCACCATGAACGGCAGCAGGATATGCGTCATCGCAATAATTGTGCCGGTCTTGTTATACATCATCTGAATGCGGTTGGCCTCGTTCAGCAGGCCAGAGCCAACCATCGCATCGTTCAGCACCCCTTGGCTTTGCAGCAGGATCATCCAACTGGTGGTCCGCACCAACAGCGAAGTCCAGAACGGCAACAGCACAAAGATCATCAGCAAGTTGGAGTAGCGCAGCGGCAGTGTGGCCAGCAGATGAGCAATTGGATAGGCCAGCAAAAAGGTCAGGAAGGTGATCAACAGTGATACCCCCAGCGTGCGGCCAAACAGCTTCACGTAAACGCGGCGGTTGTCCTCGACCTGTTCGACATTGCCGCTGGCGTCTTGGGTGCGGTCCACGGCTGCCAGATAAAAGGCACCGGTATAAGACGATGACGCACTGCGCATCACTTGCCACAATTTTGGATTTTCCCATTTCGGGCTCACACCGATCAGGGCCTCTTTAAACGGGGCTTGCAGTTTTCCGGCTTTACGTGCGCCTTGGGTGAACAGCGAGCGCGATCCGCTCAAGCCGTAATTGATCCGCGTGCCAGCCGAGCCCGGTGCCCTGAGGCGTTTGAGTTCAATCAAATCGGTGACAAGGGCCGCATAGGCAGCCTCGTCCGGCTCCACACCCAGAGGATTTTCGTCAAACCACGCGGCCAGGTTGACCATGATCGGCGTGTCCACACGGGTGCCCAGATCATGGTGTGTAGTAAAACCGTCGTTATAAACCGAGCGGTGCAACATCTGCCCAATCGGTAGTATAAAGGTCACAAGGATGAACAAAAGCAGCGGCAGCACCAGCAAGAATGCGCGGCGACGGGCACGGGTCTGTGCGTAGGCAAGCGCCTCTTTTAGCGGTTTGCCGTCAACCGTTGTCAGGCCGATTTCAGGGTTTGTTGTGCTGTCAGCCATTTGATCATCAACCTGTTAGAAAATGAAAGCGGCGCGGGAACATACCCACGCCGCGATTTTTTTAGCTTAGTTTGCCAGCCAAGCGTTGAAACGCTCGTTCAGCTCGGCGTCGTGGTCAACCCAGAATTCAAAGTTGTTGACCAGCGCGTTGCCAAGGTTGGCAGCGGCTGTTGGCATATGCTCGGCCATTGGAGTTTTGCCATCGGAATACAGGCCAACCATCGCACCGGATGATTTACGTGCAGGACCGTAAGAGATCCAGCTGGCTTGATCCGCCAGACGCTGTGTGTCTGTCGAAAACGCAATGAATTTCATCGCTTCTTCCTTATTCGGCGCACCTTTTGGAACGACGAACAGATCGAAATCCAGGATTTGACCGTCCCAAACCACAACCAGCGGCTGGTTTTCAGCAATGGCAGCGTTAAAGATACGACCGTTATAGGCTGTCGACATTACAACTTCGCCATCAGCCAGCAGTTGTGGTGGCTGTGCGCCAGCTTCCCACCAGACGATTTCCGCTTTGATTTCGTCCAGTTTCGCAAATGCACGATCAACGCCTTCCGCTGACTCCAACTGGCCGTAAACTTCGGCAGCAGGAACACCATCGGCCATCAGCGCCATTTCAAGCGTTGCTTTGGCTGATTTGCGTAGACCACGTTTACCCGGGAATTTTTCCAGGTCAAAGAAATCGGCAATTGTTGTTGGGGTGCCGTCATTGTTTGCTGAGTTGTAAGCGAACACTGTGGACCATACGATGTTGGCAACAGCACAATCTTGCAGAGCGCCTTCAATGAAGTCATCCGCAGCCGATGTGCCATCTGGAGCAGCGGGCAGCATGGATTGGTCGATTGTTTCCAGCAGACCTTCGTCGCACAGACGGATCGCGTCGGAAAATTCAACGTCGGCGACGTCGACTGTGACGTTGCCAGCCTCGACTTGTGCTTTGATTGGCGTTGCCGGGTTGTCGCTGTCGACAGAGTTCACTGTGATACCTGTCTCGGCTGTGAAGGGTTTGTGATAAGCTTCAACCTGCGACTTCGTATACGAGCCACCCCAAGACATAACAGTCACTTCGGCAGCAGATGCAGCAAAAGCAAAGCCCGTCAGGGCCGTTGTTAGGATTAGTGTTTTTTTCATGTGTTTTCTCCCTTATTACATGAACTATTCAGTACGTATTGTCGGGCATCAGTTGCCCCGGCCGTTCAGAAATCTATTGTGGGTCAAGGGCGCGGGCGTCGTCTGCTGCCCAAGTGATCTGCGTGGTTTCACCAACCACCAAATGCTTGTGACCCGCTGCATTGGGCACTTTGACCACAAATTCATCATTGCCATGCACATTCAGACGGCAGCGGATATGGTCGCCGAGGTAAATCAGCTCTAGCACCTGCGCCTCTGTGGTGTTTGGACCTTTTTTGCCCGAAATCGACACCCGTTCAGGACGGATCGACACCAGCGTTTTCGCACCGACATCTCCGCAATTCACCGCCAAAGCTTCACAAGTGGCGCCGTTGTCCAGCTTGACTGTAGATATCTCGCCTTTTTGCGATAGAACCGTGCCCGACAGCTTGTTATTCTCGCCAATAAACTGCGCAACAAAACTGTTTTCGGGGCGTTCGTACAGGTCTTCCGGCGGGGCCAATTGCTGAATGCGGCCATCATCGAACACCGCAACACGATCTGACATGGTCAGGGCCTCGGACTGGTCGTGGGTCACGTAAACCACGGTGATGCCAAGGCTTTCGTGCAAATGCTTGATTTCAAACTGCATGTGCTCACGCAGTTGCTTGTCCAGCGCGCCCAATGGCTCATCCATCAGAACCACTTGGGGTTCAAACACCAATGCGCGGGCCAGCGCGATACGTTGCTGTTGCCCACCGGACAGTTGGGCCGGTCGACGCTGGGCAAAATCACCCATCTGCACCATATCAAGCGCACGCTTTACTTTGGTCTCACGCTCGTCTTTGCCCATGCCGCGGACTTCCAGCGGAAACGACAGGTTTTCACCAACCGTCATATGCGGGAACAGCGCGTAGGACTGGAACACCATGCCTATGCCACGTTTATGCGGCGGGATGTCGTTGATTGAAACGCCACCCAGATTGATCTCGCCGTGGGTTGCGGTTTCAAACCCAGCCAACATCATCAGGCATGTCGTCTTGCCGGACCCCGAGGGCCCGAGCATGGTAACAAACTCGCCTTTGGCAATTTTAAGGTTTAAATCTTTTACGACAAGCACTTCGCCGTCATAGCTTTTTTGCACGCGATCGAATTCAACGAACGCGGCATCCGAGTCGGTCATTGCCACTTAGCGGCTCCCTATCAATATCCGGCAGGTTGTCCTGCGCTTTTGTCCGCTAACTAAAGCGAATGCGGCCCCAAATTGCAACAGCCAGCCAACAATTAGCACCGATATGCCTGCATGGTAGGCACATTAAGTAAGCGTTGACCAAAATATATGCACCGAAAAATTTTCAATCCCCCTAGTGGATGTAGCTTTTAAGGTGAACGCAATTTCGGGTTTGCGAATCAATTTCACCAAAGCGGCCTACTGAATAGAAGCCCTTAACAACTTTCGGATTTTAATATATGAATGCAAGAATGTATTATTGAGTGGACCAAATCTGATTCCACCAACCCACACGACCCTGACGTTCTGACCCACGTCAAACAAAGCGAAGGCACAACGAATGTATAGACGTGTAAACAGCGGACGTTTCATCGGCCTGACCACATTATTGATTGTGATCGTGATGGCTGTGTTCACTTGGGTCATGTATGGAATGGCGCAACAGGTTTTCACCATGACCGACATCATGCAAGACCTGAACAAGAGCATCAAAACCATGGTCGGCACCCAAGTTAGCATGGCTAAGGACATGCACGAGATGAACATCAGCATGGGAACGATGAACGATAATGTGACCGAAATGAACCAAAGCATCGGCAGCATGGGACAGAATGTTGGTGCAATGTCGGAAACAATGACCAACCTGTCAGGTGCCATGAACAACATGGCCGGAAACATGAATCGCATGACCTATGATATTGGCCAGACCACCTATGCGCTGTCCAACCCAATGTCCTACATGTGGGGCAACGCCTTTCCGTTTTGATGGCCGAATCACTATTGCTGTTCTGCAAGGCGGTTTGAGTGGTTTTCCACTCAGCAACACAAAGACCATATTCGCAAATCCCTGAAAATTGCCCTGTTGAGGGTACCGATTACAAACATGGCTTTACCGCACGGCCAGCCGCTCCCCTTTCCCAACATTCTCCGCATACCCCAATTAAATAAGTATATTTGCACGTTGCCCAGAATGCAGTTTCCGGAAAACAACAGAACCGGATGAGCGCATACTGCGCCCCCAACTTCTTTCATATATGAATATTTTGATATATAGACCAAAGCATGCTATATCTTGGTAAATATCACGATCCAAGATGGGAACTACGGCCAAAATTTTGCCAACTGCCAAAAAAAATAATTTGTACGAAATGGGGAGCGACATGCGCAATTCAAATCAGACGAAGGCTTCATTCTTCGTTTTGGCGGCATTTGTATGTGCTGCGCCCCTGATTGCCACAATCGGCCATGCCCAATCCGCCGGCGGCTACCAAACCACTCCTGTGACCACCACGACAACGGGTGGCGAGGCCACGGTTGGTGGCACAGTTATCCCCTTCAAACAAGTGACGCTCACCGCCCAAAGCCCGGGTCGGGTGACGTTTTTGGCTGGGATCGAGGGGCATCGCGCCAAATCGGGCGAGGTGTTGTTGCAAATAGGCGATGACAGTATTCAGGCCCAGCGCCGTGCCGCCCTTGCGCAGATCGCACAGGCCGATGCCGCATTGCGCAATTCCCAAATGCAGTATTCACGCGAACTTTATGCGCCGCGCACAAACTCGATGTCCGGCATTCCGGGCATGGGCATCCCATCAACGTTTGATCAGTTCTTTACCCGCGGGTTCTCGGATTCCATGGGGTTCACCAACTCCGGGGTCGAGCGTCAGGCAGACCTCTATTCGCGCGGTGTCGGCATCAGTCAGGCGCAAGGCGCGCTGATGCAGGCACAGGCAAATCTCGAGGCTTTGGACACACGGGTGCGCGACGCCCAATCAATTGCCCCGTTTGACGGCATCGTGATCCAGAAAATGGTTGAGGTTGGCGACACCGTTCAACCCGGCATGCAGCTGATCACCTATGCGTTCACTGAATATTTGCGCATTGATGCCCAAATTCCTGTCCGCCTTGCGGCTGGCCTGTCTGAGGGCATGATCGTGCCTGCCCGCCTGGATGTGGGCGGCGGGCAAGTGGACGCCAAAGTGGCGCAAATATTTCCGGTCGCTGACCCGAAATTGCACACTGTGAGGGTCAAGTTTGATCTGCCATTCGACACACCGGGCGGCCCTGGCATGTATGCCGAAGTGACCGTGCCCGATGCCTCGATTCCGTCCCGCACCGGACAAGCAATCCCAAGCGGTGCCCTGATTTGGCGCGGCAGCCTGCCATCCGTTTTTGTGCTTGAGGATGGCAAACCATCCTTGCGGCTGGTGCGTGTTGGTTACCCATTGCCCGATGGCCGCATTTCTGTGGTTTCGGGCCTGACGGGAGGGGAACAGATTATACTGAACCCACCTGCAAACCTGATTTCAGGAGAATAACGCAGACGACCACAGGCAACCCCGAAAATTAGGATGGAAACCGGCAACAGATCGGCACCAGCCCCAAAATACGCCCGATAAGGAGGGTGATGTTATAGCGACGGACCAACATAACCAACCGGACTCCGGTGTTGATGATACAGCTCGCCCCAAATTGGGACTGGCGGGTGGCCTTGCCAGAATGTTCATCAATTCGCCGCTGTCGCCGCTGTTGCTGGTTGCCTGCCTTGGCTTGGGCATTATGGGGTTGATCCTGACACCGCGTCAGGAAGACCCGCAAATCTCTGTGCCTATGGTGGATATCTTCTTCTCCTATCACGGCGCGTCGGCCAATCAGGTGGCGTCCTTGGCCACCGACCCGCTAGAGCGGATGATGTCGGAAATCCAAGGGGTTGATCACGTCTATTCGGTCAGCAACGCGGATGGGGCAATGGTCACCGTGCAATTTGATGTCGGCGAAGAACTTGGCCCGTCGCTGGTGAAGCTGAACGACAAAATTCAATCCAATCTGGACCGTATCCCGCCCGGTGTTTCGCATCCGTTGATCCGGCCCAAAGGCGTCGATGATGTGCCGATTGTCACCCTGACGATGTGGTCTCACGAGATGGACGAAGCTGGCCTAAGATCATTGGGGCTGGACGTCTTGCAACGCCTGAAAGAGGTCGAGGGCACCTCGCAAAGCTTCATCACAGGCGGGCGTTCCAGCGCGATACGGGTCGAAATTTTTCCCGAGCGTCTGGCGGGGTTTGGCATTGGTCTGGATCAATTGGCCCAAACCATCCGCACCGCCAATTCGGAACGCTCGGTTGGTACGGTTGAGTCGGGGCAAACCACGTTCTCGTTGCAGAGCGGATCGTTTCTGCGCACAGCCCGCGATATTGAAAACCTGATGATCGGCACCCAAGCTGGCCAAGTGATCTATATCCGCGATGTGGCACTGGTGACCGAAAGCACCGATGATGCCAGCGATTTGGTGTCCTATTACACCGGCCCCGCCTATGGCAACCATGAAGGCCAGGACCAGGTTGCGGAACGCGCACCTGTCGGGGCCTCGGCCGTCACCATATCTGTGGCCAAAAAGAGCGGCACAAACGGGGTGTCGATTGCCAATAGTGTGCTGGACTATGTTGAGCGCCTGAAAGGCAGCCTGATCCCCGATAATATCCACGTTGAGGTCACCCGCAACTATGGCGAAACCGCCAATGAAAAGGTCAACGAACTGATATTCAAACTGTTCATTGTGACCTTTGCTGTGACCCTGCTGATCTGGCTGGCACTGGGCTTGCGCGCCGCCGTTGTGGTGTTGATCGTGATCCCCGTCGTGATCCTGCTGACGGTATTTTCCGCGTGGTTACTGGGCTACACCATTGACCGCGTCAGCCTGTTCGCGCTGATCTTTTCCATCGGCATTCTGGTGGATGACGCGATTGTGGTGGTCGAAAACATCTATCGGCGCTGGCTGGAAGATGGCGCATGTTCGGATGACTGTAACGTGGACGCGGTGCGCGAGGTCGGAAATCCGACGATACTGGCAACTTTCACAGTGATTGCCGCGCTGCTGCCAATGGGCTTTGTCACCGGCATGATGGGGCCTTACATGGGGCCAATTCCGGCGCTGGGATCGGTGGCGATGTTGCTGTCACTGTTTGCCGCCTTCATCTTTACCCCGTGGCTGGCCCAGCGCATCAAGCCGTCGATGGAGAAGCTGGCCAAAATGCAGGACAGCGAGCACCGCCAATCCGAACAGCTGAAAAATATTTACGAAAAACTGCTGCGCCCGCTGCTGCAAAGCCGTGCCCGCGCGCGCATATTCCGGCTGGGCATGTGGCTGGTGTTTTTCCTGAGTCTGGCCTTGTTTTACACCCAGTCCGTCACCGTCAAAATGCTGCCCAAAGACAACAAGACCGAATTCAATGTGACTGTGAACATGCCGGATGGCACAGCGTTGCCCGTCACCGCAAATGTGGTTTCACGCCTGTCGCAAGAACTGCTGAAAATGCCCGAAGTTGTGGCGCTGCAATCCTACACCGGCACCGCATCCCCGTTCAATTTCAACGGGCTGGTGCGGCACACATATCTGCGCGATCAGGCTTGGGCGGGCGATATTCAGGTGCAACTGACCGAAAAAGGCGAGCGCGACCGCTCATCACAAGACATGGCCGTTGCCGCGCGCGATATTTTAACACCTATTGCCACACAATTAGGCGCGCGGATCGAAGTCGTTGAAATGCCGCCCGGCCCACCCGTGCTGCAATCAATGGTCGCAGAAATCTACGGCCCCGATGATGCGACGCGCCGTCAGGTGGCCGCTGATGTTGAACGGATGTTTGATCAGGCCGAGTCCATTGTCGATGTCGACAGCTACCTGCAAATGCCCTATGACAGTTGGCGCTTTGTGGTCGACCGCGAAAAAGCATCGCGGCTAGGGGTGTCGGTCGAGGATATCAACCGTCAGTTGGAAATGGCGCTTGGCGGCTTTCGGCTCGGGGATGTGAAGGACGAGCACGCGCTTGAGCCACGCTTCATCTATCTGCAAATGCCGATTGCGTTGCGTGGCGAATTTGGTCGCCTTGGCCAATTGCCTGTGCCCACCGCTGCGGGCACGTTGATTGCGCTGACCACGCTTGGCCATTTCGAACAATACCGCATTGATGATCCGGTCTATCACAAGGATTTGCGCGCTGTCGAATATGTCACCGGCGAAGTTGCGGGCCGTCTGGCAGCCCCGATCTATGGCATTCTGGAAATTGAGGACCTGCTGGACAACTACACTGCACCGGATGGTGTCCGTGTTGATACCAACTACATTGGCCCGCCCGCCGACAGCCTGCAATCAGCCTTGGAATGGACTGGCGAGTGGACCGTCACCTATGTGACCTTCCGCGATATGGGCATTGCTTTCGCGGTGGCGCTGATCCTGATCTACATCCTTGTGGTTGGCGAGTTTGGCAACTTCCGTCTGCCCGCCATCATCATGGCCCCGATCCCGCTGACATTAATCGGCATTGTGCCGGGCCACTGGCTGTTTGGCGCGTCTTTCACCGCGACCTCGATGATCGGCTTTATCGCGCTGGCGGGGATCATTGTGCGCAACTCGATCCTGCTGGTGGATTTCTCGCGTAAATCTGTGGCGCAGGGCATGGAGGTGCAGGACGCGGTGATCTACGCCTGCCAGACACGTACCCGCCCGATTATCATCACGGCGCTTGCCCTGATGGCAGGCTCATCGGTGATCCTGTCGGACCCGATATTCGAAGGCATGGCGATTTCCCTGATGATGGGTGGCATGGTGTCGACATTGCTGACGTTGATTGTGATCCCGCTGGGCTGTGTTTCGTTTAGCGACGCGCTGAAAATTGATACCGAGAATGGTGGTGGTGATGGTGCAGCTGGCGATCCAATGCCCGCGCCCAAACCGGCCCCTGATCCTGCAAAACTGTACAGCGCCAACAGCCAACCGGCACCCGCCCCACAAGCCGCGACAGTTGAGCCGGTGGTTGTGAAAAAATTGCCTGCAACGGAACCCAAGGCGGTAAAACCCGCACCAACGCCAAAACCAGCCGCCAAACCGAAAGCCGCCAAGCCTGCGCCGAAACCAAAGGCGGCAAAGGCAGCCCCCAAGCCCAAGGCCGCAAAAAAACCAAAGACCGCATCTGTGCCAAAGGCCAAAGCGGTTTCAAAACCAGTAACAAAACCTGCACCTGCGAAACCTGCGGCCAAACCAGCTGCGCGGCGCAAAGCCAAAAGCAGCGGGCGGCGCGGTATCCGGTTGAAAACCCCGAACCGTGGCACAAAGGAATAGGAGGCCTGATAATGCGTCATCTTGCAATCATAGCTCTGGGCCTAACAATGGCCGCCTCACCACTGTCGGCACAGACGGGCTTTAACCAAGCCCCCGTGCCGGGCCCTTTTATGATCATCAACCGCCCCCAGCCTGCCATGCCCGCGTTCACACCACAGCGCTTTGCCATGCCGATGCCGTACTGGATGCAGAACACTCCGCGGCCACAACAGCAGGCCCTCGCACCTGTGCCACCGCTATCGCCGCCTGCGGTTGGCCGCGCCAACCAACAACCTGCCGATGCGGGTTGGACGACGCAACCTGCCTCGCCGAATGCGCAAAACAATGGCAACACCACGACGCCGGGTTTTTTCCCAAGCTACAACTCTGGCCCCCAACAGGCCGCGCCGCGCCCGTCCCGACCCGCTGGTAACTATGGCGCGCCTTACCCGACCAACAATTTCGCTCCGATGCCATGGAACCAATATGGCGGCCAGCAATACAGTCAACAATTCGGCCCGCAATATGGCGGCCAACAAGGTTTCATGCCGATGCCTTGGCAAAACGGGCAAAACGGGTGGGGCAATAACTGGAACAACAACGGCACCAACAACGGCAATGGTTCCCGGCAAGGATACGCCGCGCCAAATTGGCCGCAGCAATAGGATTTGAGATGACACGGAACTGGACATATTCAGGCATTATGACCCCCACGGCGGTAGCCGTGGTCATAGCGCTGTGCCCAGTGGCGGTGGTTGCCCAGCCCACCAACCCGTGGAACCCCTACCCCGTTCAGCTGACCCAACCGGTGCCGCAGCCTATCGCCCCTGCACCCAAACCAAAGTATTACCAAGAGCCAGCCGTCGGAAATCCGACCGCACAAGCCACCGCGCCAACCGCAAGCCGTTTTGCGCCAGCCGATCTATCTCAACACCTGTCTGCACCGCCCCGCCGTGCACCAAATGCAGCGCCCTACGGCTATCAAGACCCCGCTTTCAATCCATACAGCAATTCACCGGCATATTCCGGGCAACCCCAAGGCTATGCCAATGGATACCCTCAAGGATACCAAATGAATGCACCTCCCAACCTTGGGGGATACGGCGGGGGATATGGTGGCTATGGCCCGCCGATCATCGGCAACAACAGTTGGGGCGGTGCCCCCGGTAACAATTTCTTCCCGTTCGGATTTTGACTGACCTAACCAAACGACCAAAGACAAAACAATCACAACAACGGATGCCGGCACGCGTTCCAATGCCACATTCAGAAATTTCACGGAACGAAACCTAGGAGAGACTAAAATGCGTAATAAAATCATGACAATCGCTCTTGCTGCTGGTCTTAGCAGCGCTATGGCAATCGCCGCGAACGCCCAAAACTGGAACAATGGCGGCTATAACGGCCCGCCTCAGGGCTATTATGGCAACAACAATAATAACTGGGCACCATGGGGCGGCAACAACAATGGTTGGGGCGGCAATAACTGGACACCTTGGGGTGGCAACAACAACGGTTGGGGCAACAACAACAATTGGACACCTTGGGGCGGCAACAACGGTTATAACAACGGTTGGGGCAACAACTGGGGTCCTTTCAGCTCGAACAATGACGGCCGTGGCAACGGGTCCGGCAACTTCAACTTTGGCTTCTCCGGCAATGCCGAAGCCAAAGGCGAGGGCGAAGGTCAGGGCCAAGGCCAGGGTCAGGGCTATGGCAATGGTTATGGCTACAACAACAACCAAGGCCGGATGCAAATGTGGAACCCTGCCTGGGGCCCATACCCTGGTCCAGAAGGCCCCTATGCAGGTCAAGCACCAGCTGCTCCTGCTGAAGGCTCTGCAGAGATCCAGACACCAACACCTGAAGCCAGCAACTAATCACTGGTTAAGCTGAAGATTTCCATCCGCCCCGACCAAATTCGGGGCGGGTGGACCTACCGGAAATGTCAATTTTAAAGGGGGAAACACATGCAAATGCACATCAGATTGCAAACGGTCATCACCGCGTTGTTTTTGACTTTGGCCACATCCCCCCTTGTGGCCCAAACTGTGCAGGCTCCGACCTCCAGCCCCTCCAAAAGCTATTCCGCCACGGCTGTTCACGGCTTACCCGGGCAGCCTGAAACCTCTGGAAAGATCGTAAAATCAGGCCAAAATATCCGGCTTGAGTTTGATCAAAACGGCCAAACCGTTATCCAGATTCTGCGCCCGACCGATGGGGTGATGTATATTCTGAACCCCCAAGACAAAACCTATTTTGAAGTCCGCGACCAACCGGTTCCGGTCACCACCACCGAGGGCTATACCACGCCTTGCGGTGACGCCCAAATGGCGACCTGCGAGCGCATCGGTACCGATACCGTCAGCGGCATCAACGTTGAACGTTGGGCCTTGGCCAGCAAACCGCAAACCCGCCCCATAGTCATTTTGTGGGATTCAACCCGGCGCCGCGCCCTGCGACAGGAATTTCCAGATGGCAGCGTGATGGCGATGCGTTTTCAAGCCATGCAGGAGCTGAATGGCCGGATGACCGAACACTGGAGCATCAAAATCACCTCGGCCAATCTGCCCGCCAACACTGGCAGTTGGTGGTTTGATCCCGAATTGCGCGTCGTGGTGCGCGAAGAATTGCCCGGCGGCGAAGTGCGCCGTCTGGATGAAATTGTCGTCGGCGCGGTTGAGGAGAGCGCGTTTCAAGTGCCCGACGGTTGGCTGCAACAGCAACAGCAACAGCCTAGCGCCTCTACCGCCCCAACCTTGCAAGCCCCCCAACCAGTGCCAGCGCCCGCAAATTGAACATCTGATGAAGGACCTATTGTCATGCTAACACTCTATGCCAACTTCAAAGGCGGAACCGGCAAAAGCACTATCGTCTTTAACATGGCGATCTGGCGGCTGGAGCAAGGGCACGGCGTGACGGTTTGTGATCTGGACCCGCAGCGCACCGTCACTGACGTTGCGATGATCCGCACCGAGGACGAAATCGAACCCGCGTTGAAGGTGGTTCACAAGCTGCCAACCCGCGCCAAGGCAAAAGGCGACTGGCTGATTGACGTGGGCACCTCTGATATGGCCGCCATGCGTGCCGCCATCCGCATTTGTGACCGCATCGTTATTCCGGTGACGCCCTCGCAGGCCGATATCTGGTCAACCCAGCAATTTCTGGACATCGTGGCCGAGGAACGGCCCAAAAAGAAAATGCCGCCGATCATGGGGTTCATCAACCGTGCTGATCCGCACCCGCGCTCGCGCGAAAATGCCGAGGCCATGGAGGCCCTGAAAATGCTTGAGGGGATCAAACCGCTGAAGGCCAAAATGGTTCAACGTCTGGCATTTCGGCGCTCGTTTTCCGAAGGGCTGGCGGTGTTTGAACTGGAACCAAACGGCAAAGCCGCCGCTGAGCTGGACGCGCTGGCGGATGCCATCCACAGCTGAGTCAAACCACGAGGAATTCGCCGTACTGGCGAGGACACTAACCAAGGATAAGATCGATGATTATGCCATTCCTGAGACTCGTCATTATTTACATCGTGGTCATTTTGGCCACCCTGCTTGTTTTCAAACGCGATCAGGTGATGGCGTTGGTCGGCATGTCAGGCGGCGGGGCTGAAACGGAAATGACTGCGACGGCGGACGCGCCTACAAAAGTCGCAGAGCCAATTGCGGACATGCCCGTAACAAGCACACCTGAGGCCACGGCCAGCACGGATGAACAACCCGAAGCGACCACAGAGGTCGAGCAGCCGCCAAAATACCCGACCGAAGAGACCGCGCAAATCGGAACGCCCGCAGACCCCGCTCCTGCCCCAGTCCCGGCCCCAACCGTGGCAACACCCGCAGAAGGCATCCAATCGCGTCTGGCCGAGGCCCGCCAAACCTATTGGAACCGCGATTTGGCAAGGGCTGAAACGCTTTATAAATCATTGGTTGCGGACGCCCCGACCAACGCCGACATCAAGGGCGAATTGGGCAATCTTTACTTTGCCCAACGCCGCATGAATGAGGCCGCTGACATGTATCACCAGACCGGTCTTCAACTGATTAGCGACGGCAACACCCAGCAAATCATGCAATTGGTCGGCGTGCTGCAATCCATCGCCCCCGACAAAGCCGCTGACCTGCGCAGCCGCCTGTCCCAGTAATTCTGCCCCAGTAAATCCGCAAATCGGAAACACACACCATGAGCACCTTTCTCAAATCCCGCCTCGCCCGCCTGGAAAGCCACTTGAAGGCAGAAAATCCTGCCTTGCTTGAGGTCCTTCCGACCTATTACAAGTTTGACAAGCTGCTCTATAAAACCGGTCTGTTAGATACCGAAACCTCACTGGCGTCGCGCATTTCATGGTGGCCGCTGATTTCAGTTCTGGGTACGTTTTCATCGGGTAAGTCGACCTTTATCAACAGCTACGTGGGCGACACTTTGCAAAGCACCGGCAATCAGGCCGTGGATGATAAATTCACCGTGATTTGCCACCGTTCGGCTGGCGGGGCCAATCAGACCCTGCCCGGCACGGCCCTGGATGCCGACCCGCGGTTTCCGTTTTATCGCATCAGCCACGAGATCGAAAAAGTCGCCCAAGGCGAGGGCAAACACATCGAGAGCTACCTGCAACTGCGCACCACAGATCAAGAACCGATCCGTGGCAAGATCATCATCGATTCACCGGGGTTTGACGCCGATGATCAGCGGACCTCGACCCTGCGCATCACCGATCACATTCTGGATCTGTCGGATCTGGTGTTGGTGTTCTTTGACGCCCGCCATCCTGAACCCGGCGCAATGCAGGACACGCTGGAACATCTGGTGGCCCGTACCGTCACTCGCACTGATGCCTCGAAATTCCTATATGTTTTGAACCAGATTGACACCGCCGCCCGTGACGACAACCCCGAAGAAGTGGTCGGCGCATGGCAACGCGCAATTGCGCAAGCTGGGCTAACAGCGGGCCAGTTTTATACGATCTACAATGAGAAAGCCTCGATCCCGATTGAGGACAAAGCCCTGCGCGACCGGTTCCGCAGTAAACGCGATGCGGATTTGGCCAAGATCATCGCGCGGATGGACGAGGTCGAGTTGCAGCGCAATTACCGCATCGTTTCGGTGTTGGAAACCGTGGCAAATGAACTTGAGCACGACGTGCTGCCCAAGTTGCGCACCGCCAAGGCGAAATGGCGCCGTGGTGTGTTGATCGGGGATGGCATTGCGCTGGGGGCCGTTGCGGCGGCGGCGATTGGTGCATCAATCTATTTCAAATGGATGCCACCGATGCAGGTTTTCACAACCGAATGGATCACGGCGAACTGGATTGATGCCACAGTGACCATCGTGGCCACCGCGATTTTGGCGTTGGTCTTTCATTACTGGATGCGCGGGTTTGTCGCCAAACGCATCGCCGCCCCGTTAAGCGAAGCCTACGGTCAGGTCGAATTGAACCTGAAAAACGCGTTTTTAAAATCGGCCGGTGTGTTCCAGTCGATTTTCCGCAAAGAACCCGCCGGATGGTCGACCCGCGCCAGCAAGCATCTGCGTACTGTGCGTGAAACCGTTGCCACCCACATCCAAAGCTTGAACGATCGCTATGCCGATCCATCCGGTAAAACGGCCATCACTTCGGATCTCCCTGTTGCGGCGATTGAAGCACAGCCCGAAGACACCAAATCCTAAACCCGAAAGACTCTGCCTGATGTATTCTGAAACCACCACCCAAGCCCCCGAAGGCCAATGCGCCGATCTTGCCTTTCGCCTTGCCGTCTATGAGGCAGGTCATGCCCTAACCGCGCGGGCTTTGGGGTTAAAAATCATCTCGGTGCGGATGCTGCCGCGCCCACCAGTGTTGATCAGCGACAAGGCGTTTTCAAACAACGACTGGGACTCTTTCGTTGAAATGCTAGAGATCAGGGTGATTGAATTATTCGGTGGCCAGATTGCCGAGGAAACCGCTTGCTCTTGCAACACTTGCGGCATTGGCGATATTGCGCGTGTGGACGAGCTGTCGCGTCTGATTGCAGGGCTGGATGGCGAACCTGACTCTGAAACGGTGATGTTCCGATTGGAAGATGTCGCATTGGGGATTTTTGCCAAACCCGAATTTAAGGACGCTATCATCCCGATCGCCACCTTCCTTGCCGATCAGGTCAAGGCTGGCTGTGAGCTGATTGAAGGTCCCGACATCGAGGCCGAGCTGGACAAATACGTGCCACGTGCCGCAAAAGAGACGTGGAGCAAAAAGCTCTTTTCCTTTGGCCGCAAATAACGCCTACTGCCGGGTATGAAAAACCCGAGCATTGAATTTTCCCGCGCCATCATTCGCAAACCCGCCGCCAGCATCATTGACGGATTGCGGGCTATTGATACCGGCCCGCCTGATCTGGCCCGGATGAATGACGCCCATGGCGCCTACGCCGCGACCCTGCGCGAAACGGGTGCCGAGGTGTTTGAGTTGCCCGCCCTGCCCGCCTACCCCGATTCAGTCTTTGTCGAGGACACCGCCCTGTGCCTGCCCCAAGGCGCGATCCTGATGCGGGCGGGTGCGCCGACACGCGCAGGCGAAGTGTCCGAAATGGCCCCCGTTTTGTACAGTTTGTACAAAGATGTGCGTGAAATCAAAGGCCCCGGCACCATTGAAGGCGGTGACATTCTGGTGACTTCCCGCGAGATACTGGTCGGCCTGTCTGATCGCACCGATCAGGCCGGTGTGGGTGAACTGGCGGAGTTGGTTCAGGATTGGGGGTACAAGGTGCGCTGCATCACAATTCCTGACGACGTGCTGCATTTCAAAACCGATTGCTCGCTGCTGGACGCTGATACGATCCTGTCGACCCAGCGATTGGCCGCCTCGGGATGTTTTGCCGATTATAACGTCATCTATACCGCCCCAAATGAAGAGGCCGCGGCCAATGCCATTCGCTTTAATCAATTTGTGATTATGGCAGCCGGATTCCCAAACACCGCCAAACGGCTGCGCGACAGCGGTTATGACGTCCGCGAAATCGACAACACCGACTGCGCCAAACTTGATGGCGGCATGTCCTGCCTGTCATTGCGGTTTTAACCCTGCCAAACTCACCAGAGGGGCGAGCGGATGTCAGGCGACCAGCCGGTCGGACAGACCACCAGTGGCCCAACATGGCTTCTGATTTAGGGGACGGGCTTTCGACCTTGGACAAGTGGGTTCAAAAACATCAGCATGATACCAGTTATCGCGACCACACCCATCGGTCTCTGCGATATGCTCATCTCCCTCGCGATCGGTATATTTAAACGCATGATAATAGACAGTTACACCCTTCTGTCTGTGCCCGCCAATGGTGTCGGTTCTAGACCTGATGGACACAACTGTACCCTCAACAGGAACGGGTTTTGAGTTTTGGCAAATCGAACACCCAATCGTGAGCAAAAACCCCGCAAAAAGGGCACGCATGGAACTGACCGATGAGGTCCTGTCTCAACTGCCGAAACACGCGGCCCCTGACGGGATCATTGTTGCGATTGAATGCAATGAGGCTGCTGAGGGCGATATCAGAATTTCCGATCTGCCAAGTGAGCCGAACGCCAGTTCAGAACAGATTTCAAGACGCTGGACGGACCACCCCAAGGGCATTTTGCAACACATTGCGTAAAAGAGCCGTTGTTGCAAAGATATGTTTCTTGGTTTTCTCCCTTAAGTTTTCATTAGGCGACCCGATCGCCTTTCTTGACCTGAACGGTTCGGTTATCGACCGCAGGCAGCATCCGTGCAGGATCGCGCGTGACCATCACGTCAATAACGCTTGGCCGGTCCGTTTCGGCAAAAGCAGCTTTCAAAGCAGCTTCCAATTGGTCGGGGTGGTCCACGCGAATACCGTGGCAGCCCATCGCGTCGGCAAGTTTGGCGTAATTGGTTTCGGCCAGATCAGAGGATTGATAATTCCCCTCGCCGTACATCAGGTGTTGCAGGGCTTTGACATAGCCAGAGGCCGCGTTGTTCACGACGATGATGTTGACACCCAGCTTCATGCGCCGCGCAGTCTCAAGTTCGCCCAACACCATGTTGAAACCGCCATCCCCGGTCAGGCCGACAACCACCGCATCCGGGTCCGCCAACTGCACGCCCATCGCACCGGGCAGGCCATAGCCGATAGAGGCAAAGCCGCGATCCGGCACAAAGCTGCGCCGCGCTGTTTTGGCATTAAACACCAACGCGCCCCAATGCGCGGCAAATCCGCCGTCCGCAATCAGATAGCCGCTTTCCGGCAGATGCTTGTTCAATTCGGTCAGCAGGCGGGCCATGTTGACGGGGGCCTCATCCGAGTAAAGCCGCTCTGCCGCAACCTCGTCATGCCAGACCTGCATCTTGACCGGGATTTCCGCCAAATAATCAATGCGGGCCTCGCGTTGTGCCGCCGCATGATCGGCCAATGCTGCCGTTAAATCCTCTAGGCCCAATTTAACGTCGCCCCACAATTTCAACGTGGGATCATAGGTGCGCCCCATCTCTTCGGCGACGACCTCCAGATGGATCACCGTCTGTCCGGCTTGCGGGATGGTAAAGCGTTTGGTTGCGATCTCGCCCAGTTTACAGCCTGCTACGATGATACAATCAGACGCCGCAATCAGATCATTCGCGATCCGGTCATAGCGCCCGAACAACCCCGCCGACAGTGGCGAAACACAGGCAATCGCGCCCTTTCCCGACATCGTGTGCGCCACGGGCACGGCGTTTTTCTCTGCAAATTGTGTCACCGCCTCGCATGCGCCCGAGATATGGATGCCTCCGCCACACAGCAGGATCGGACGGCGCGCCTTGGCGATCATTTTAACCGCAGATGCCACGCTTGTCGCATCGGGACGGCAGCGGATTGCGGGTACGGATTGATGCGCCGGATCAGCGGTGAAATCACTGTCTTCAAATCCGTGCAACCCGTGCGCCACATCTTCGGGCACATCCACCACAACCGGACCCGGCCGACCCGAGGTTGCAAGCGCAAAGGCATAGCGCATGATTTCCGGAATCCGGTGCACCGCCTCGACCCGAAGCAAGGCCTTGCAGGCGGGTTTCAGGATCGACACCTGATCGGTTTCCTGTGTCATGTTCTTGCCCGCATGGTCACGTTGCGCATCGCCAACGATGGCGACCAGTGGCGAACCCGCGTTCAGCGCCTCGACCAGCCCGGTTACCAGATTGGTCGCGCCAGGCCCAAGCGTGGCGTCAACCAGCCCCACCCGACCGGACGCCTTTGCATAGGCATCGGCGGCGAAAACAGCGCAACGTTCGTCGTTGATCAGATTGTGGTTCAACCCCAGCCGACGGGCGGCATCGTAGAAGGGCAACAGTTGGAACCCCCCCATGCCAAACATTGGTCCAGCCCCATGCGCCAACAGCATCCGGACGAGCGCCTCGCCCCCTGTCATTTCATTTGTCATACGGATTCGGTCTCCATCAAGTTGCGTGTGGCGTCAGTGATCATCTCAGCGGTGACGCGCATTTGGTCTTCTAGGTTGGGCGCATAGGCAATCAGCCCACGTGGCGCGCCCAACCGCACAGGGCGAGATTTTAGCAGCACGTTTTGGGCGACGGTGGCAACGACCTCGGCTCCAAAGCCGCCGACCGCCACGCTCTCATGTGCGACCACCAACCGTCCGGTTTTGCGAACGCTGGCCAGCACGGCGGGTTTGTCCCACGGCCAAAGGCTGACCAAGTCGATCACCTCGGCACTGATCCCTTGCGCGGCCAAGGTCTCTGCCGCCTCGACACATAGGTTGGCAGTGTTCGACCAACTGACAAGGGTTACGTCATTCCCCTGCCGCCGGACCTGCGCCTGACCGAATTTGCCTACCAGCGTGGTGTCGACTTCACCCTCCAACGCCCAGAGGTTCTTATGCTCCAGATAGACCACCGGATCATCGCAGGCGATGGCGGCCCGCATCATGGAATAGTTGTCTTGCGGTGTGGCGGGGCAGACAACAACAAGGCCCGGGATATGAACATACCAGCTTTCAAGGCATTGACTGTGCTGTGCGGCAGACGAGCGCCACATGCCCATTGGCTTGCGGATCACCATCGGCGCGCGGGCCTGCCCGCCAAACATGAAGCGGGCTTTGGCAATTTGATTGACCAACTCGTCCGTGGCGCAAAGTGCGAAATCTGCAAAGCGCATCTCGACAATCGGTCGGGTGCCGACCATCGCCGCACCAAAGGCCGACCCCATGATCGCAGCCTCCGAAATGGGCGCGTCGCTGATCCGTTTGGGTCCGAATTCCTCGACCAGGCCAGTGTATTGCTTGAACACCCCGCCGCGGCCCAGATCCTCGCCCACACACCAGACGGTTTCATCAGTGCGCATCGCTTCCGCGATGGCCAGCTTGGCCGCATCGGCATAAGTCATTTCAGCCATTAATACGCCTCCTGCGCGGGGGAACCAACGTCTTGGACGTCGTCAAAAACGGATTGATCTAAAGGCCAAGGTGCCGCCCGCGCGGCATCCAGCGCAGCGGTCATTTCAACCGCGGCCTCGGTTCGGATACTGTCCATTACGGCGGCCTCGGCCCCTGCACTGCCCAGCGCATCACGTAGCCTGACAATTGGGCAATTCTGTTCGGCTTCCCGCAAAGCCTCGCCTTCGGGACGATAGGGTGCAGGGTCAAAATAGGTGTGCCCGTCCACGCGGTAGGTTATCGCGTGCAAGAATTCCGGCTGCCCCGTTTCCCGTATCCGGTTCAGGATTTCCTCGGCGGTTTCCGCCAGTGCTGTTACGTCATTGCCATCCGCAACATGGGTCGGCAGGCCCTGTGCTTTGGCGCGTGCGGCGGGGCCGTCACCGCCTGTCATTTCAGACGTCAATGTGCTGGCAGAATAGCGATTATCCTCGCAGACAAACAGGATCGGCAGATCAAACACGGCAGCCCAATTTAGCCCCTCCAAAAACGGCCCCCGATTGGTGGCCCCGTCGCCGAAAAAGCAGACCGTAACTTGGTCCCCCCCCAACAGCTTGACCCCGTGGGCCGCGCCAGCAGCGATGGTTATATTGGCCGAGACAACCCCGTTGGCCCCCAACATGCCGACGCCAAAATCAGCGATGTGCATCGAGCCGCCCTTACCGCCACAGCAGCCGCCCGCCCGGCCCAACAGCTCTTTCATCATCGCGGCAGGGTCAGCCCCCTTGGCCAAGGTGTGACCGTGGCCCCGATGGGTGGAGGTGATATAGTCGCCAGTTCGCAAGGGCTCGATCACGCCTGTGGCCACAGCTTCCTGCCCGAGGCACAGATGGATCGCACCCAGCACCAGTTCTTCGTCAATGGCCGCCGCTTTGGCGGTGATTTCAAAAGCGCGAATCCGCTCCATCATGCGCAGGCGTTCCAGCCCTTTTTTAATGTCAAAATTGGCCACCATCACAACAATCCTTCTGCGTCTAACGTGCTAAATTTTTGGGCAAGACCTGCGCATTCCGCACGCAGCAATGGGACAAGCTCGCCTTCGATCCGTTCCATAGTCATACGCTCGTTAATCGCCCCAATCCCGATGGCCGCAACAAGACGGTCCCTGTCGGTTCTGATAGGGATCGCAACGGCGCTCATGCCCGACACAGGAATGCTGGGGTTGAATGCATAGCCACGTGTCTCAAAATCCTGCACCAATTTCTCGGCAAGGTTTGCGTCGTAATTGTAATCTTGCATCCAAGTCCCATTTGCCGCCACCGCCGCTTGGCGTTTCGATCGGGGGGTTGCAGCGAATAATGCCTGGCCCGTCGCGCCGACGCCCAGTGGGACATAGTTACCGACGGTCAACGTCAAGGTGCGAATGGGAAACGCGCCAAGCTCGACGCGGGCGCATATCGATGCTGCGCCCTCTGGGATCGACAGGAAAATCGTGTCCTGCGTTGCGTCCGCCAACCTGCGCATGGCACGCCCCGAAAGGGCCGCGACATGGCTTTGCGCCGCCTGTCGTGATAGGGCGGACAGGGCTGACCCCAGAAAATACCGGCGCGTATCGGGGTCCTGATACACATACTGAACGCTTTGCAATGATTGCAGGGTGCGGTGTGCCGTGGTCTTTGTGAAATCGGTTCCTGCAATGACTTGAGACAACTTCGCACCCGTCGGTGCCTCGGACAAAACATCCAAAACAGCCTTGGCGCGCTGGATCGATCCTGACGGGGTTGCAATGTTCAATTCATTTCTCCCAAGGTTCCTATTGTCGGAACTACTTTTCCGATAATAGGAACGGAAGACAGACAGGAGTCAATCGCTATGATAAAGATATGAGCACGCAGTTACCATAATTTTTGATTTGAGCGCCGATTGCGACGCCCAATATACCTGAGGCAACTGAGACAACGTGGCATGCGACTACAGGGTGCAATTGGAGGCCTTTCAAATGAAAGGCCAGTGGTGCGGTCGGAGAGACTCGAACTCTCACGGGTGTTACCCCACAGCGACCTCAACGCTGCGCGTCTACCATTCCGCCACGACCGCACGTGATCTGGTAAGCAAGTTGGCGTATAGCGAGCGCAACTTAAGATGTGAAGAGCAAAAGCGCCCTTTGACAAGCCCCGTCCACAATGTGACAAACTGGACGAAAGACAAAGCTACATCAGCAAGCAGGCAGCTCAATGGTAGAATGGATTACATCCACTAGTTTGACGGATTATGACGTGGCCGTCTCCGAAATGGAAACACGCGCGGCTGGCATTGCGGCGGGCAGGATGAATGAGGCGATCTGGCTGGTGGAGCACCCGCCCCTCTACACCGCCGGCACCAGTGCCAAACTGGCCGATCTGACCGATCCTGACCGCTTTCCGGTCTACACCAGCAAACGCGGTGGCCAGTATACCTATCACGGCCCCGGCCAGCGGGTGGCCTATGCGATGCTGGATGTTGGAAAGCGTGGCCGCGATGTGCGCAAGTTTGTGCGACAGTTGGAAAACTGGGTGATTGGTACGCTGGATCAATTCAACGTCAAAGGCGAACGCCGCGCGGACCGTGTTGGGGTCTGGGTGGTGCGCGGGGACAAACCGCTTAATCCTGACGGCACCCCGCACGAGGATAAAATCGCCGCCATCGGGGTGCGCCTACGTAAATGGGTCAGCTTTCACGGCATTTCGATCAATGTCGAACCTGATCTGGAACATTACAGCGGCATCGTGCCTTGCGGGATCACCCAACATGGTGTCACCAGTCTGGTTGATCTCGGTCTACCCGTGACAATGAATGATGTGGATGTTGCCCTAAAACACAGTTTTGACGAGGTTTTTGGGCCTTAAAACGCCAATCCCCGTGATGCATGTGCATCGGCTTTTAATTCCCTGAGGAATCCCTATATTCTAGGCAGGACGCGAATCCAAAATTAACGAGGTTACTATGACTACCATACGCACACTTGCCATTCTTGCAGCCCTTAGCGCTGCCGCCCCTGCATTGGCTGAAGGCGACATCGCCAAAGGCGAAAAGCTGTTCAAAAAATGCAAAGCCTGTCACATGATCGTCAATGGCGACGAGGTGATTTTCAAAGGCGGCAAAACCGGCCCGGACCTTTACGGCATCATCGGCCGTGCGGCTGCTTCTGTTGAAGGCTTCAAATACGGCAAATCGCTTACTGCTGCTGGCGAAGCTGGTCTGGTTTGGGACGAGGAACAGATTGCGAAATATGTGACCGATCCCAAAGCCTATCTGAAAGAAATTCTGGATGATGGTGGCGCGAAGAGTAAAATGAGCTTTCGTCTGAAAAAAGGTGGCGAAGATATCGCGGCCTATTTGGCCAGTGTTTCACCTGCGATGGACGCGGCTGAAGGCGAAGCCACTGAAGAAACCACGACCGAAGCGTCCGATTAAATTTTCGGAACGCGCTGGACTGGGGCTGATTGATTGATGCAAATCAAATAAACCACAGCAACAAAAGAATCGAAATGCCGCGGTAGGGAACACCTGCTCGCGGCATTTTCACGCCCGTCGTCCAATTATCTGCAAGTTTCCGCATATAATCAGCCTGAAACATGCCCCAAGCCCGCAACCTGATATTGATCTAGGTCAAATAGCGTCCTACAAGAGAAGCGGGACACACCGCATAAGGCCCAGCCTTTTGTGGACGATTAAAAAAATATAACAGGGAGTATGTTCATGGCGGACGCAGCTATCCACGGCCATGATGGGCACGAGCGCAAAGGGTTCTTTACCCGTTGGTTCATGTCCACAAACCACAAAGACATCGGTATTCTATATCTTTTCGTATCAGGTGCAGTCGGGTTTATCTCGGTTCTGTTCACCGTTTACATGCGGCTCGAGCTTATGGAACCTGGTGTTCAATACATGTGCCTCGAGGGCGCGCGCTTTGTAGCGGATGCGGCCAGCGAATGTACCCCTAACGGGCATCTCTGGAACGTGATGATTACTTATCACGGCGTTCTGATGATGTTCTTCGTTGTTATTCCAGCGCTGTTTGGCGGCTTTGGCAACTATTTCATGCCGCTGCACATCGGCGCGCCTGATATGGCGTTCCCACGGATGAACAACCTGTCGTTCTGGATGTATGTCGCTGGTGTTTCACTGGGGGTTGCATCATTGCTGGCTCCGGGTGGCAATGGTCAGGCCGGTTCCGGCGTCGGCTGGGTGCTTTACCCGCCGCTGTCGACCACCGAGGCTGGCATATCAATGGATCTGGCGATCTTTGCGGTTCACCTGTCCGGTGCCTCGTCGATCCTTGGTGCGATCAATATGATCACCACCTTCCTGAACATGCGCACACCAGGTATGACCCTACACAAAGTACCGCTGTTTGCCTGGTCGATCTTTATCACGGCTTGGTTGATCCTTTTGTCGCTGCCGGTTCTGGCGGGTGGTATCACCATGTTGCTGACGGATCGTAACTTTGGCACAACCTTCTTTGATCCGGCCGGTGGCGGGGATCCGATCCTGTATCAGCATATCCTGTGGTTCTTTGGTCACCCCGAAGTTTACATGATCATCCTGCCCGGCTTTGGTATCATCTCCCACGTCATCGCGACCTTCTCTCGCAAACCTGTGTTTGGCTATCTGCCAATGGTTTACGCGCTGGTGGCAATTGGGGTACTGGGCTTTGTTGTCTGGGCGCACCATATGTATACCGTCGGGATGAGCCTGTCGCAGCAAAGCTATTTCATGCTGGCAACCATGGTGATCGCGGTGCCCACGGGCATCAAGATCTTCTCATGGATTGCCACCATGTGGGGCGGCTCGGTTAGTTTCGAGACCCCAATGCTGTTTGCTATCGGCTTTTTGTTCCTGTTCACCGTTGGCGGTGTAACCGGTGTTGTTCTTAGCCAACCTGGTTTGGACCGTGCCTATCACGATACCTATTACGTGGTGGCGCACTTCCATTACGTGATGTCGCTGGGGGCTGCATTCGCCATCTTTGCCGGTGTCTATTTCTGGATCGGCAAAATGTCGGGCCGTCAGTATCCGGAATGGGCAGGTAGATTGCACTTTGTGATGTTCTTCATCGGCACGAACTTGACGTTCTTCCCGCAGCACTTCTTGGGTCGCCAAGGCATGCCACGCCGCTATATCGACTATCCCGAGGCATTCGCCTACTGGAACTACCTGTCGTCATGGGGTGCCTTCCTGTCTTTCGCATCCTTCGTGTTCTTCATCGGCGTCGTGTTCTACACATTGCTGGCAGGTCGTCGGGTTACCGAGGACAACTACTGGAACGAATATGCTGACACGCTGGAATGGTCCCTGCCAACACCACCACCAGAGCACACGTTCGAAATTCTTGCCAAGCAAGAAGAGTGGGACAAAGGTCATAACCACTAAGGGGCTGACCTATGCCATTTGAACGGCAGATATATCATGAAAGAGAGGCCTCGGAGCATTCCGGGGCCTTTTGCTTTGCCCATGCAACAGATGCGCCTTTCTACCAGCTCTCGCTATGGCCGTATCGCTCGCTATCGCGCCGCGGGTTCGTGTGGTTCATTGGCCTCACGGCGGGTCTGATCAGCATCCCGTTACTGGCCCTGCTTGGCAGTAAATACCTGTGGTTCATGTTGCCGTTTTTGGCCACTGCGGTTGCAATGATTTGGTATTTTATCGAGCGCAGCTACAAAGACGGAATGATCCTTGAAACCCTGACCATCTGGTCCGACCACATGGAATTGACCCGCCAAAACCCGCGGGGCGAGCCCCAGCATTGGCAGGCCAACCCCTATTGGGTTGATGTCAAAATGCACCCAAAATCCGGCCCAGTTGAAAACTATATTACCCTGCGGGGCAATGGCCGCGAGGTCGAAATCGGTGCTTTCCTCAGTGTGGATGAGCGCAAGATCTTGCTTAGTGAGTTGCAAGACGTGTTGGCGAGATTGCCGGAATAAGCTATAAAGTCCTCATTCACTTAACGATCAGAGGGTTATTATGCGTTACAAATTATCAACAATTGCTATTGCCGCCACACTCATATTCAGCGCGCCAATGGCGTCGGCATTCGAAATCGGCTTTGACTGGAAAGGGCTTAAGCTGTGTAACAACGGCAACCCGAACCGCGTTTCAAACCCGCGCTTTACCCTAAAAGACGTGCCAGCCGGCACCAAATACATCCGCTTCAAGTTGGTGGATCGTGATGCGCGCAGCTACAATCATGGGGGCGGTGTAGTGGCTTACAATGGTCAATCCGCAATTGCCCCGGGTGCGTTCAAATATAAATCGCCCTGCCCGCCCAATGGCCGCCATACATATGAGTGGACCGCCACGGCCCAAAGCAGCAAAAACGGCGGCAAGATTGCGACGGCCAAAGCGGCGCGTAAATATCCATAAAGCAGCGTGGGTTAACCCAGTTGGTCCTTAACCATAGGGCCAACTTTGCCAAAATCCATCCGGCCCATGTATTTGGCTTTTAGCTCGCCCATCACTTTGCCCATGTCACGGATTGATTCTGCACCCACTTTGGCAATCGCGCCTTGCACGGCGGCAGCGGACTCGTCCTCAGACAATTGCTTGGGCAAGAAGTCCTCAATCACCACAATCTCGGCGCGCTCTTTTTCGGCCAACTCCAGCCGCGCACCTTCTTCGTAGGCGCGCGCACTCTCATGGCGTTGTTTGACCATTTTCCCAAGGATACCAAGCACATCGTCGTCAGATACACCGTCATCGGCAGCGTCTGTTCCACGCAGGGCAATGTCACGATCCTTGATCGCCGCATTGATCAAGCGCAAGGTAGAGAGGCGGTCGACCTCCTTATTGCGCATTGCGTCTTTCATCGCTTCCGTCAGTCGAATTCTTAAAGTCATCCGGTGTCCTCATCCCTTAGGTGCCGAAAATATACAAGTGAGCAGACTACCCCGACATCGCGGCCATGACAACCGCGTGCAAATATGCTAAGGTGTTGTTTTCATTACACAACCTAAAATTCCTTTCTCCTTGACCCGAAATGCGCACCGCCTTAGGTTCCGGTAGATTTCAGCCAAGGAGTCGCGTCATGTCCGCTGCCGCCCACCAAACCGATCCTGTGAAACCAACCGCCTGCCTTGCTTTGGCGGATGGCACGTTGTTTTACGGAATGGGGTTCGGGGCCACGGGCAACTGCGAGGCCGAGCTTTGCTTTAACACCGCCATGACTGGCTATCAGGAAATCATGACAGACCCCTCTTATGCGGGCCAGATCGTGACCTTTACCTTCCCGCATATCGGTAACACCGGCGTCACCCCCGAGGATGACGAAACTGGTGATCCCGTGGCCGAGGGCATCATCGTGAAATGGGACCCGACCGAGCCCTCGAATTGGCGTGCAACGGGTGATTTGCGCGACTGGATGGCCGCACGCGGGCGCATTGGCATTGGCGGTTTGGACACCCGCCGTCTGACCCGCGCGATCCGCCAACAAGGCGCGCCGCATGTGGCAATATCCCATGATCCGGATGGTAATTTCGACATCGAGGCGCTGGTGGCAAAAGCCCGTGCATTTCAAGGGCTTGAAGGTCTTGACCTGGCCAGAACCGTGACCTGCACGCAATCCTACACGTGGGATGAAATGCGTTGGGCCTGGCCCGAGGGCTTTACCAAACGCACCACAAAAGGCCACAAGGTTGTGGCGATTGATTTTGGCGCGAAACGCAACATTTTGCGCAGCCTTGCCTCGGTCGGTTGCGATGTGACCGTGTTACCTGCAAGCGCGACCGCCGAAGAGGTTCTGGCCCACAAACCCGACGGCGTTTTTCTGTCAAACGGCCCCGGTGATCCGGTGGCCACGGGCGCCTATGCCGTGCCGATGATCAAAGGCGTTTTGGCCGCCGACATTCCGGTTTTCGGCATTTGTCTGGGCCACCAGATGTTGGCACTGGCGGTTGGGGCCAAAACCATCAAAATGAACCACGGCCACCACGGGGCCAACCATCCGGTCAAGGATAAGGAAACTGGCAAAGTCGAGATCACCTCGATGAACCATGGTTTCACCGTTGACGCCCAAACCCTGCCTGAAGGCGTGATCGAGACCCATATCTCGCTGTTTGATGGCTCAAACTGTGGCATCCGGCTGACGGATCGGCCGGTTTTTTCGGTGCAATACCACCCCGAAGCCAGCCCCGGCCCGCATGACAGCGCCTATCTGTTTGAACGTTTCGTCACATTGATCGAGAAAAACGCCTAAAAAACTGCACTGTTAACCAACCGTTAAGGTTGTTTGCCAAGGATGGGACTACCCTTTTCCTTGTGCGATTGAACCTATGCAGCCGTCAAAACAACCTGTTGTTGTAACCTTCCCAACGCCACAGCCCGCCTTGCGTTCGGCACCGGCACCGCGCCCCGCCGCAATTAAGCGTGCGCCCCCTCCCCGCATGCCAATTGGCGAGATATTGGTGCAATCAGGAGCCTTGTCACAAACCGATTTGCTCAAGGCAATTGCCTTGCGCAACCGCGAAGAAACCCAAATCGGTAACATCCTGCTAAACCACGGGATGGTCACCGAGGCTGAACTGTTCGGGGCTTTGTCCCAGCAATTTGGTGCCACGCTCGTCAATCTACGCGAGGCCCCGCCAAACCCAAATCTGGTCAGTATGATTGACCTTGAGACCTGTCTCGCTGAAAATATCGTGCCTTGGCAGCATATTGGTGGCGCTTTGGTGATCGCCACATCACGGCCAGACCGTTTCGAAATGTTACGCAGCCAATACCCAAAGGAGCTCGGCTCTGCCTTGATGGCCATCGCCTCGGAATATGACATTCAACGCGCGTTGATTGAAATCAACCGTGACACTTTGATAGAACGCGCAGAAACCCGTACGCCCGAACATGAAAGCTGTCGCAAATGGGACCCAAGGCGAATGCTGCGCCTGACAACAGCGGGTTTGTTGACACTTATGGCATGTATCTTATTGTCACCAATTGCCAGTTTTACAGCATTGTCTGCTGTGGCCGTCCTAATACTGGTGATGAATACAGCCTTAAAATTAGCCACATCCTTCAGCCAAATCCGACCCTTTTTGCTGCGCGAAGCAACACCCGAACCAACCCTACACCCGACCGAAATGTTCCGTTTGCCAGTGGTGTCGGTCATGGTGCCACTCTTCAAGGAACGCGAGGTGGCCGGACACCTGATCCGCCGCCTAGAACGCCTAAACTATCCCAAAGAATTGCTGGATATCTGTCTGGTGGTGGAGGAGGACGACGCCACCACACGCGACACATTGAGCCACACCAGATTGCCCAGATGGGTGCGCATTATCAAAGTCCCCAAAGGCAATGTGCGCACCAAACCGCGGGCCATGAATTTTGCGCTGGATTTTTGTCGAGGTACGATCATCGGGGTTTATGATGCCGAAGACGCGCCACATCCCGACCAGATCCACCGCATTGTTCGCCGGTTCCACGAACGTGGTCAACAAGTCGCCTGTTTGCAAGGGTTGCTGGATTATTACAACCCGCGCACCAACTGGCTATCGCGCTGCTTTACGATTGAATATAACACATGGTTTCGGGTGTTTTTGCCCGGCTTGGAACGGCTGGGGTTTGCTGTGCCATTGGGCGGGACCACATTGTTCTTTCGCCGCACGGCACTGGAAAAACTTGGCGGCTGGGATGCCCATAACGTCACCGAGGACGCCGATCTGGGCATTCGGCTGGCGCGGCACGGTTACCGCACCGAGATCGTACATACCGCCACCGAAGAAGAAGCCAATTGCCGGTTTTTACCATGGGTAAAGCAACGCTCGCGCTGGCTAAAGGGCTTTGCAATCACCTGGGCCGTTCACATGCGCTCCCCGCTTAAATTGTTGAAAGAGCTGGGGTTCAAAAAATTTCTGGGCGTGCAAATTCTGTTCGTCGGAACACTGTCGCAATTTTTGCTCGCGCCGCTGCTGTGGACCTTTTGGGCCATCCCGCTCGGAGTGGGGCACCCGCTGCAAGCTGTGGTTAGTACCACTACATTGCTGACCCTTGGCGCCGTTTTTCTTTTGTCCGAACTCATTGCGATTACGGTGGGGATGTTTGCGGTTTCCGACAGAAGGCATCGTTTTTTGATGGCTTGGGTGCCGACCATGCATTTCTACTTTCCTATGGGAACACTGGCCGCCTACAAAGCGGTTTACGAATTGCTGACGCAACCGTTTTACTGGGACAAAACCACCCACGGCGTGTTTGAACGCACCGAACAACCTATTGATGATGATCCGGTCCTATAGGCCGCCGGAAAACTCGGGCTGTTCTGCATCAAGTTCAAGTCGCGTTTCAAACGCCTTTGAAATGTGTTTTTTCAAAGCTGTATAAGCTGCGTCACCGTCCCCGTTCTCAATGGCTGTGACAATCGCGTCATGTTCGTCCAGCGCGCCCTGAGAGCGCCCCTCAACAGCCAGCGATGTGGTTGCCAGCAAGGCCATCGTTCGGTGTACCAAATCCAGTTGTTGCACCAAATAGCGATTGTGCGAAGCCAGATGGATTTGCTTGTGAAACCGTCGGTTGGCCAGTGCCAAAGCTTCTGGATTGCCGATCAGCTTGCGATCCTCGCCGATCATCTTGCGCAGCACCCGCACTTCTTCGGGTACACCGTATTGCGCCGCCAATCGCGCCGCCAAGCCTTCCAACTCGGCCCGCACCGCATAGAGTTCGGACAGTTGGTTATGGTCCAGTGCGCCCACGATCAGACTACGACCGTCGCGGATCAGCAATGTCTGGGTTTCCAACCGTTGCAATGCCTCGCGGATCGGAGTGCGCGATACGCCAAACCGTTCGGCCAGCTCGGATTCAACCAGACGGTCACCCGGCTGATAAACCCCCACATCGATCGCCTCGAGGATCAGCCCATAGGCGTCTTTGTTCTGGGTGCGAATCTCGCTCATCACATGTCTCCGGTTGCATTACCCACAATCTACGCCTGCCTGCCCCCCCCAATCAACCTGCAATCAAGTTGATCCTGCCCGCCCTTCGCTCTAACTATAGCCTATGATTGCAAAACAGTTCACACATGTCCGCCACTGGGTCTTTGATCTGGACAACACGCTCTATCATCCCAGCGCCCGCCTTTTTGATCAAATCGAGGTGCGGATGACGCAATATGTGATGGATTCTCTGGGCGTTGATCGGGCAAAAGCCGACCATTTACGCAAACACTACTGGCATACCTATGGCACCACTTTGGCAGGGTTGATGCGTGAGCATAACGTCGATCCGGCCCCTTACCTGACCCATGTGCATGAAATTTCGCTAGAGCATCTGGAACAGGACGCCCCGCTGGCCGAAGCGATTAACAATCTGCCCGGACGTAAGATCGTATACACCAATGGCTCCCGCCCTTACGGTGAACGGGTGCTTGCTGCACGTGGGCTGTCTGGGGTTTTTGATGCGGTTTACGGGGTGGAGCACGCCGATTTCCACCCAAAACCTGAGCGCCGTGCATTCGAGAAGGTGTTTGAGGCCGACGGCATCGACACCAAAACAGGCGCGATGTTCGAGGATGACACCCGCAATCTGGCCGCCCCGCACGAGATGGGGATGCAATGCGTGCATGTCGCGCCGCTGGCCGCAAAGCCAGCGCCGCACATCCATCATCACACCGATGATCTGTCAGGTTTCTTGCAGAAAATTCTGACGTAGCGGGCTAGAATACCTGATCAAGCGCCGCTGTCAGCCGCGCCACACTGGCGTCGACATCATAGAGCTTATCCAACCCAAACAGGCCAAGCCGGAAGGATTTGTAATCCGGCCCCTCGTCGCACATCAGCGGCACACCAGCGGCGATTTGCATGCCCAAAGCTGCGAATTTCTTGCCGGTTTGCACATCCGCATCCGTGGTATAGCTGACCACCACACCCGGCGCGCCAAACCCGTCCGCCGCCACCGATTTGATGCCGCGCTCTTTCAACATGGCCCGCACACGGTCGCCCTGCTCCCATTGCGCGTCGCGCAGTTTGTCAAAGCCATAGTCGCGGGTTTCAAACATGGTGTCGCGGAACGCCTTGAGCGCATCCGTTGGCATGGTGGCATGATAGGCATGACCGCCGTTTGTGTAGGCCTCCATGATGGTCAGCCATTTGCCCAGGTCAATTGCAAAGCTGGTGGAAACGGTGTCTTTGACGCGCGCATGTGCTGCGTCATTCATCATCACCAGACCAGCCGATGGCTGCGCTGACCAGCCTTTCTGCGGTGCGGAAATCAGCACGTCAACGCCGACCTCCTGCATGTCGACCCACGCGCAGCCCGAGGCGATGCAGTCCAGCACGAACAAACCGCCGTAGTCATGCACCGCCGCGCTGAGCGCTTTCAGGTAGTCGTCTGGCAGGATGATACCGGACGCCGTTTCCACATGCGGGGCGAACACCACGTCTGGTTGCTCTTCCTTGATCTTGGCCACTACGTCGCCAATTGGCGCGGGTGCGAAGGGCGCATCAACCGCGTTTCCTACACGTCTGGCCATCATCACGGTTTCCGAGGCCGGAATGCTGCCCATCTCGAAAATCTGTGACCAGCGGAATGAGAAAAACCCGTTACGCACCACAAGGGTTTTCTTACCCGTTGCAAACTGTCGCGCCACCGATTCCATCGCATAAGTGCCACCGCCCGGTACGATCACCGCATGATCGGCGTTGTAAACCTCCTTGAGCGTGGTCGAAATATCGCGCATCACGCCCTGAAAGGCGGCTGACATATGGTTGAGCGAGCGGTCCGTGAACACCACGGAAAATTCAAGCATTCCATCGGGATCGACATCGGGCAAAAGTGCGGACATAGTGGGTTCCTTTTTTCGTTTGGAGCATTGGTAACGCGGAGCCCCCAACATGGCAAAGCATATCTGGTATTGCTCATCTACGTTTCGCACCAGCCTGCGTAAATCCGAATTGTATCGGCAACTTCTAATGCCTTGTCAGACAGTTCCTTGGACGTGCCATCATCCATACCATAGGCAACCATGCGGTCATATAGAGGCCGGGCAGTGTAAAGCGCGAGAACCTCGCTTTTGTGTTCTTTTTCCCAAAATGCTGTTGAGGGAACATAACCAACGCCGAATGAGCACCAGTCTCTCCATAGCTTACTAGCAAGCACCTCATTTTCAAATTCCAACAGTTGTTCAAACAGGTTTTCGAGCGGCCAGCCCGCGAGGCCAAACATACACAAAACTTCGTCCAGTTCATTGGGTGAATCAGTCAGATGGATTTCGTGTGCAAGATACTGGCGTTGAAACCGGTCAAGCACATCCCACTCTTGTTCAGTCCAAATGCTGCTGTCTCCAGTGGAAAATCGGCTAAGGCCTATTTCTAATGCTACCGTGCTTAGGTCTTCGCCAGAGGCGAGTATCTCAAGAAGCCGTGGAAGCAAATACCCCCAAATTGATTTAGAAAGTGGATCATCAGACACGCCCTGATACCAATTTTGCACGTAGTGCAGTGGTAGGTCTCGAACCTCAGGATGGAAGAAATTCTTTTCAATCCTGAGGTCCATACAGCAATGTTCGCACACCCCAATCCGCGTAGGTTTTGGATAGTCGAACACACGGTAAGCATCTTCGATCACATCGTAAAATGGGCTATCCGGCATGACCTTACCAGTGTTCTCTGATGGGCCGATCTTGTCCTCGCTCATATTTAACTCTACCTTTTGTTCTCCAATATACACTACTGCAACCATTGCCCCGTGCTATGATACCCTCTCACCCAAGTGGCCCCGGCCTGCGCTCCTCACTCAAAAGCACGTTGGCCTCAACATCCCCTACACCTGGTAGAGTCATCACCCTACGTCGCAACACACGTTCAAAATCGGAGATGTCCCGCGCCACCACCCGCAGGCGATAATCGTACAGGCCCAACACATGCTGCACGGTTTGCACTTCAGGGATGGCGGTGACGGCGCGCTCAAAATCATCCAGCGACACGCGGCCCTTGGTGGCGAGTTTCACGCCCAAGAACACCGTGACGCCGAAGCCGACGGCCTCGGCATTCAGAACCACGCGACGGCCTTTGATCAGACCCGCGTCGTGCAACCGTTTGATCCGCCGCCATGCGGCGGGTTGGCTGAGGCCAAAGCGCCGCCCCAAAGCCCCCGCGCTAACGCTCGCGTCCTTTGCCAGCGCCCGCAGCAGGTTGCGGTCAATTTCATCCATATTCATAACGGCAATGCCTCGCCCGATTTGATAGTGGCAATCAGCATCAAAGCCTCGATGTCGGCGATATGCGGCAGGGTCAAAATGCGGGTGCGGTAAAGGTCCTGATAATGCGCCATGTCGCGGGCCAGCACATTCAGGCGCACATCAACACGGCCCAAAAAGGTCTGGATTTCGATCACTTCGGGCACTTCGCGCGCCGCCGTTAGAAATTCGTCAAAGGCGTTGCGTTGGGTTTTATCCAGCGTGAAGCGCAGCGATACCTCGACCTCATAGCCAAGCGCGCGCCAGTCGATCACCGCCTCTTGGCCGATCAACACGCCGCCTTCGCGCATTTTTTCCAGCCGTCGCCAGCAGACGGCCGAAGTTACACCCGCACGCCCCGCCAGATCTGCCGTGCTGAGGTCCGGTTCGGCTTGCAGATTGCGCAGAATTCGGCGATCAACGTCATCAAGCATGATTTTGACCTTTTTATTATCATTAGCGAATAGTTATTCCTATATATCAGCGAAATTACGTAAATTCAATTACTCCATACAGCAAAATCTGTGTATTACAGTCGCAATTCAATCATACCCAACAAAAGGACTGCCAACATGCGCGTATATTATGACCGCGATTGCGATGTTAACCTGATCAAAGAAATGAAAGTGGCCATTCTGGGCTACGGCTCCCAAGGCCACGCCCACGCGCTGAACCTGCGCGATTCCGGTGCCAAAAACGTTGTTGTTGCCCTGCGTGAAGGTTCGGCCTCTGCCAAAAAAGCAGAAGGCGAAGGCCTGAAGGTTATGGGCATTGCCGAAGCTGCGGCTTGGTGTGACCTGATCATGTTCACCATGCCCGATGAGTTGCAGGCCGAAACCTACAACAAATACGTGCGTGATAACCTGCGTGATGGCGCGGCGATTGCCTTTGCCCACGGTCTGAACGTGCACTTTGGCTTGATTGAACCAAAAGCCGAATTCGACGTGATCATGATGGCCCCTAAGGGACCGGGTCACACCGTGCGCGGCGAATACACCAAAGGCGGCGGCGTTCCATGTCTGGTTGCTGTAGATCAAAATGCATCCGGCAAAGCGCTGGAAATCGGCCTGTCCTATTGCTCCGCCATCGGCGGCGGACGTTCCGGCATCATTGAAACCAACTTCCGCGAAGAATGCGAAACCGACCTGTTTGGTGAGCAAGCGGTTCTGTGTGGCGGTCTGGTTGAATTGATCCGCATGGGTTTCGAGACACTGGTTGAAGCTGGTTACGCGCCTGAAATGGCCTATTTTGAGTGCCTGCACGAAGTGAAACTGATCGTTGATCTGATCTATGAAGGCGGCATCGCCAACATGAACTACTCGATCTCCAACACCGCCGAATATGGCGAATATGTTTCCGGTCCGCGCATTCTGCCCTATGAAGAAACCAAGGCGAAAATGAAAGCGGTCTTGACCGACATTCAGAACGGAAAATTCGTGCGTGATTTCATGCTGGAAAACGCAGTTGGTCAGCCATCCTTCAAAGCCACACGTCGTTTGAATGACGAGCACCAGATCGAAAAAATCGGTGAAAAACTGCGCGACATGATGCCTTGGATTTCAGCAGGCAAAATGGTTGACAAAGAAAAGAACTAAGCGTCTTTTCATACCGTTACCAAAGGCGCCCCGCACCTCGGGGCGCCTTTTTTATTTCAAGGAAAATGGACATGGAAGCAGGGCTGATAAACTGGCTGCGCATTGGTGTGTTGGGGATGATCTGGGGGTCATCCTTTATGGCTGTGAGCATTGCCATCACCGGATTTGGCCCGATTACGGTTGCCGCCGGACGAATTGCCATAGGGGCCATGATCCTGCTGACCTTGCTACGTGTCATGGGCTTGTCGCTGCCCAGCACGCAGGGCGTGGATGGACGTAAAGTATGGTTGGCGGCCTTCGGGTTTGGCGTTTTATCGATGGCGCTACCGTTTTTCCTGCTTAGTTGGGGACAGCTTTATGTGGCATCGGGGTTTGCCGGCGTGACAATGGCCGCAGTGCCGCTGCTGGTGCTGCCGCTGGCGCATTTCCTGATCCCGGGTGAACAGCTGACACCGCGTAAAACGCTCGGCTTTGTCATCGGTTTTGCGGGTGTGATCGTGCTGATCGGTCTGGATGCGTTCAAAAGCAGTGGACTGGGGTTGGAACCCGTGGCGCGCTTGGCCTGTTTCGGGGCCGCCGCCTGTTACGCCTTCGGTGGGATCATCACCAAACGGGCCCCCAAAGTCGACCCGTTCGCCTTTGCCGCCGCCGCCACCATGTTGGCTGCAATAATTATCGTGCCAGCCGCTGTTGCGCTGGAGGGGTTTCCAAAAGAATTCACAACTAAGCCATTGATTTCCATTATTTTTCTGGGTGTGGTGCCAACCGCGATCGCCAACTTGCTGCTGGTGTCGGTAATCCGCAGCGCAGGCCCCTCATTCCTGTCACTGGTAAACTATCAAGTGCCCATATGGTCGGTCATTTTCGGCTCGCTTTTCTTGGCCGAAGTTCTGCCCGCCCGCACCTTCGTCGCACTGGGATTGATCATGTTGGGGTTGGCGGTGAATCAGCGCTGGAAACGAGCCTGAACTACCAGCGATTTGGAGAACACACCGTATTATGTTACATTGCCACCCATACTAGGGAGGGATAGATATGCATAGACGTGATTTTTCAACTGGTCTTATTACTGCGGGACTTGCCTCACCAGCGATTTTGATCGGGGATAAAGCCCTTGCCACCTCCGGCGGCGAAGGCGGGCTTGGCAGCGAAGCCGTTCGGCAGTTCAACCGGGTTTTTCTGATTGTGGGCCTGCAAAGGGTGATCATTACATACCTGTTAATCGCCAATCCACTTGGCTTGCTTGGGATTGATCTGCGCGCGCCGGTGCGGCAAAATGACGAGAACCGTCTTTCGACCGACAGAACCCCGTTACTGGGCGGATTATTTCGCCAATCCCTCAGGGACCGCTTCAATCCAACTACCCTTGTCGCGCAGGTATTTTTGTTCCAGAGCCTGTTAATGGTCTTGCCGCTTCGCGGGCCGGTTTCAAATGTCTCGAAGGTGGTGATTGCCCACCGGAAACTGTCGTGGGAACCAAAGCCCAAACCGCGCAAAATGCGGATGTCAAAGATTCCTAATCTGGGTCAAATCCAAAAGAACGGCACGTTGATGGGCGGCGTCTACCAGACCAAGCGCGAGCTGCTGGTGCTTGTCAGACCCTCGATAGTGGACCCTGAATCCTAGGACGTCGACAAGGTGGATTCGATCGTGGAAGTGATCGAATTGATCACGTCCTTCAACAGGGACTCGTCTTCGCATTCGCCCATCACACGGATCAGGGGTTCGGTACCGGATTTGCGGATCAACAAACGCCCGTTTGTCTGCAAACGTGCCTCACCCTCGGCAATCGCGGCTTTGACCGCCGTGTCCGTCAACGGGGTTTTGCCCGCCTCATAGCGCACATTGCTCAGCATTTGCGGCACAGTTTCAAAACTGTTGGCCAGCGCGCTGGCAGGTTTGCCAGTTTCAGCCATCGTTGCCAAAAATTGCAAGCCCGCAATCAGCCCATCTCCCGTTGTGGCATAATCCGTCATCACGATATGGCCGGACTGCTCGCCACCCAGATTAAACCCGCCCTTACGCATGGCCTCAACCACATAGCGGTCTCCAACATCGGTGCGCAACAAAGCGAGCCCCTGTTGAGCCATATACCGTTCAAGCCCCAAGTTTGACATCACAGTTGCCACCAAAGCGCCGCCCTTAAGCAACCCCTTTTTGGCCCACTGGGTCGCTATCAAGGCCATCAACTGGTCGCCATCCGCAATTTGGCCGTTCTCATCAATGATCATAACGCGGTCCGCGTCGCCATCCAGACAAATACCAACATCTGCACCATGTTGGACAACAGCCTCAGCCGCGGTTTGCGGATAGGTCGACCCACATTCCTGATTGATATTAAAACCGTTCGGATCGACCCCCACAGGGATCACTTCGCAGCCAAGCTCCCACAAAACTTCGGGGGCTGACCGGTAGGCCGCCCCATTGGCACAATCCACGACCACCTTTAGGCCGGTTAACCCGCCGTTGCCTGAAAATGTGGTTTTGGCATATTCGACATAACGCCCGCTGGCGTCATCAATCCGTTTGGCGCGGCCAATGTTTTGCGGCTGTGTTGGTTCCACGTCGCCTAGCAACAAGCGTTCGATTTCGTCTTGAGCTTCGTCCGACAGCTTGAAACCATCGGGGCCAAAAAATTTGATGCCATTGTCGTAGTGCGGGTTGTGGCTGGCAGAAATCATGATCCCCAGATCCGCCCGCATGGAGCGTGTCAAAAAACCAACCGCAGGGGTTGGAACCGGGCCTAACAGCAACACGTTCATCCCGGTGCTGGTCAATCCGGCAGTCAGCGCGTTTTCCAACATATACCCGGACAGACGAGTGTCTTTGCCAATCACCACGCGGTGGCGGTTCAACCCGTCGGTGCGAAAATACCGCCCTGCCGCCGCCCCCAGTTTCAGGGCCATTTCGGCAGTCATTGGGTAAGTGTTGGCGCGCCCACGCACCCCGTCGGTGCCAAATAGTTTACCACTCATTTATTAGTCTCGCTTTGCCGTCGTTATTGCCATTTGCATGGTGATTGCCTGACTTGTCGCTTTTATATCATGGACACGCACCACCTGAACACCCTGCGCCACAGCCAACTGGGCAATGGCGACCGACCCAAATGTGCGGTCTTTTGCCGATTGGGTGCCGGATATTTCACCAATGAATGTTTTGCGTGATGCCCCCAGCAAAATGACACAGCCCAAGGCGTGAAACAGACCAATGTCGCGCAACAACCCCAAACAGTGATCAGTGGTTTTGCCAAACCCGATGCCAGGGTCAATCATGATGCGCTCGCGAGGGATCCCCGCCGCCTCAGCCATTTGAATGCGGCTTTCCAAATAGTCGTAAACGTCCAGCAAAACATCGTCGTAGCTGGGGGCGGCCTGCATGGTTTTGGGCACCCCTTGAGCATGCATCAGGCAGATCGGGGCCGCCGCGTTTACCGCGACATTCACCATATCCGCATCATGGCTCAGGGCTGAAACATCATTGATCAGATTGGCCCCTGCCCCAATCGCGGCCTCAGCGGCGGCGGCGTTGCGGGTGTCAATCGACACGGGGGTTTGCATCTCGAAACGGATGGTAGCGATGACAGGTTTTGTGCGGGAAATTTCCACATCAATTGGCACAATATCCGCGCCTGGGCGGGTGGATTCCCCGCCGATGTCCAGAATATCGGCCCCATCGACCACCATCTCGCGGGCATGTTTCAGCGCAGCCTCAGGGGTCGTGAAATCGCCGCCATCTGAAAAACTGTCGGGTGTAACGTTCAGGATACCCATAATACGCGGCACGTCAAAGGACAGGCCCGCAATCGAAGGGCGTGAAGCTGAAATACGCTCGAGAACATCGGCGGGAACGTCCTCAATGTTGATCAGCTCGCGCCCAGTGCGCGTGATCCGTTCAACCCGATCAAACCAGCACCAACCGCCTGCAAGGGCGCGCGCATTCGCGGGCCGTGCCAAATTTTGCATCGGAATTGGGCGGAAATAGTCGGTCATGCGAAGGTTTCGGGCAAGTCATGGGCAAACGCCCCTTCGCCGCTGCCCCCGACTTTGATCAACCGCTCGGCCTGCAACAATTCGCCCAACCACTCAGCCAAGGCCAAACCACTGGCATCCCACGCGGGCCCATCCACGGCATCCAGCACAAGGCGCGACGGGGCCCAAACGCTCAATTTGCCTTGTTTCATCGCCCAGTCCAGTTCGGTTCGGCTGTCCACCACAACGCAACGCGCATCTTTACTTGCCAGCATCCAAGCGTTTTGTTCGATCTGGAGCAAATCGATGCGGCGCTGGGTCGGGGCGTGTCCGGTTTGTGGCGGCGTTATATCAGGCAAACCAACACAAAGGATCACTGGCGCGTCTTGTTGCTCAAATCTGTCGATCCACTGGGTTAATTCGGTCGCCGTGATCGCAGCATTCGCCAAATAGACAATCAGCGGATGCACAGGGGCATCCTCGTGGGCGTTATCCTCATCACCTTTGCGGCTGCGCACGATCTCGACGCCCAGCGCACCGGGGCCACGATCCAGCTTTTGAATCCGCACAAAGACCCGCATCGCTTGGGGTTCATGCAAAATACGCTCCGCCACGCGTTCGGCCAAGGTTTCCAACAGGTTCAAACGCTCGGCAGTCAGCTCAAACGCAATTGCCTCGGCCAGAGTGTCATAGGACAGGATGCGGTCGACATCATCTTCCAGCGGTGCGCTGGCGGCGCGCACCTCGACCACAATGTCAAAGCACAAGCGCTGGGTTGTGCCGCGTTCAATCTGAAAAGCCCCGATTTCGACCTCTGCGATATGATCGCGCAGGGAAATGCGGTCATAGAAATCACTGCCCATAGTTTGGGCCGCACGCGCGTCGGGGTGATCAAAGGCAAGCTTGATGTCGTTGGTCATGGGGAATCCACTAAAGGGAGACAGTTATGTCGCCTGTCTAGCGGTAAAAGTAGTGCCCGTCGATGCTTGCTGTGCGGGTGAAAACCCTGCTCCAGCGTGGCCGAACCGTGTGATTGTGATAATAAGTGGCCCCAACCGTCAGGTTGCGCGGCGCGCCATCCAGCAATGCACGGGCAATTTTGCCAACATTGCGATAAGCGGCAGGCTCATGAATGTTTTCAGGGTTGCCATCACAAGTATAGGAAAACTGGCAGCGGTTGCGTTTGCCAGTGCCTTGATTGACGACAGCACAAACCGAGCTCGGGAATTTACTCGACTTAACGCGGTTCAAAATCACTTCTGCAACGGCGAACTGGCCTTTTACGCTCTCGCCGCGCGCTTCAAAATACAGAGCCTCGGACAAGCAACGCCAATCGGCACCCCCTGTTGCGATTGGCTGGTTGGCCACCCATTTACGGGTGTAGCTGACCGCCGGGATAGATGCGTGGTTTTCACCACGCGCTGCAGGCCGCAAACTGACCGATGGGGCAGACGAAATCACCCGCATACGATCAACACTAAGGCGGCTAAGGGCGGAACGCTCGTGGCTCAACAAACGTGTCAATCCACTGCTGAGCGCCAAGGTGTCTGGCTGCACAGTTGGATCGGACGAGGTGCTGATTGTGACTTGTGCCGTAGCAACACCGAACATGCCAGCCACAGCAAGCGTGAATACCCAGACCAAAGTCTGCAGTTTGACAAGAGTAGATCGCATAACTTTCCCACATCTCTTCTGTTTACACAGAGATCCAGCCCCCAGGCTGCAACCACAGTAGGTAATAGCTCACCAAACTCGCTGAGTCCAGCCCATGTGACAATTGGGCAACAGCCCAGTCCATCTGGCCGATTTGTTTCTAATTCGGAAACGATCAATAAGAACAGTTATGCACTGTAACCCAATGTTTTAATGGTTAATTTTATGTTTCTTTGCTTTCTATGGCCAGCTGAGCGGCGGCCAAACGTGCCACTGGCACCCGAAATGGCGAACAGGAAACATAGTCGAATCCAGCGCTGCGACAAAATGCGATTGATTCGGGGTTACCGCCGTGCTCACCGCAAATCGATAAAACCACGTCTTTACGGGCGCTTCGGCCCCGTTCCGCACCTATGGTCAATAATTCGCCGACTCCTTCAGTGTCCAACATATGGAATGGATCCTCTGGATAAACCCCCTGCTGCACGTAGTCTGACATGAACCGGCCAGCATCATCGCGCGACAACCCATAGGTCATCTGGGTCAGATCGTTGGTGCCGAAACTTAAGAAGGCAGCGGATTGGGCGATGTCGCCAGCCCGAAGGGCCGCGCGGGGCGTTTCCACCATAACCCCGAGGCGATAATCAAAGTCTTGCCCCTGCTCGATGCGTACCGCAGCAGCCACCGCATCAACCTGCGATTTCACCAGTTCAACCTCGAGGTTGGCGCTGACCAGCGGGATCATAATTTCTGGCACCACAGGGGTCTGGGCTGTGCTGGCCTTGATCGTGGCCTCGAATATGGCGCGGGCCTGCATGGCGTATATTTCAGGCACCGTGATACCCAACCGCACGCCGCGCATCCCCAGCATCGGGTTATATTCCCGCAAGGCATCGACCCGCCGTGTCACATCCGACATCGGCAGATCCAGCGCTTCGGCCAAGGCGCGTTGCCCTTCGCGGTTTGCGGGCAGGAATTCATGTAAAGGTGGGTCCAACAGGCGGATACACACAGGTTTGCCCTGCATAATCTCGAACAGTTCGACAAAATCCTCGCGCTGCATGGGCAGCAATTGCCCCAAGGCTTCGGCGCGATCCTCGGAAGTGTCGGCAAAGATCATTTCGCGCATCACCGTCAGGCGGTCTTGCTCAAAAAACATGTGTTCGGTGCGGCAAAGCCCAATGCCGTGGGCCTCAAATTTGCGTGCTATTCGTGCGTCTGCGGGCGTGTCGGCGTTGGCGCGAATACCGATGTCGCAAGCCTTGCCAGCCCAGCCCATCAATGTGCCAAAAGCACCGTCTAGGGCGGGTTCCAACATCGTGGGTGCGCCTGCCAGTGCTTGACCGGAGGTGCCATCGATAGTGATGATGTCTCCCTCGGAAAAGCTGCGGCCATCCTCGCCGATCAGGGTTTTTTCACGGGTATCAAGCGTCATTCCCATTGCCCCGACCACACAGGGCAGGCCAATGCCACGTGCGATCACCGCTGCATGGCTGGTCATACCGCCCTTGACGGTCAAGACGGCGGCGGCGGCGTGCATGCCGCGCACGTCTTCGGGCGTGGTTTCGCGGCGCACCAATATACAGGCCTCGCCCCGCGCCGCACTGGCCTGTGCTTCGTTGGCGTCAAACACGATACGCCCGCTGGCGGCACCGGGGCTGGCGGCGATACCTTGCTGGAACATGTCGCGTTTGCCATCGGAGTCAATCTGGGGATGCAGCAATTCGCTCAAGGCCCGTGGTTCGATCCGCATCAAGGCTTCTTGCTGGCTGATGATCCCGTCCTTGGCCAGTGCAACCACAATGCGAACAGCCGCACGGGTGCGGCGCGGGATGCGCACAGCGTCCAGAATGCTAAGACAATTGTTGGTGATGGTAAACTCGATCTGCATTTCTTCGCGCAGCCGTTGCCGGATCACGTCGCCGAACCCGATCAGGGCTGTAATGCAATCAGGACACATATCCTCAAGCGAAGGCCCGCGTTCATCATGGGTGAGATAAACCGCACCATGCTGGTCTGTCAGGGCATCACGCCCCTGACTTTGGCTCAGATAGCGCCCTTTGGTCTGTGCAAGCCCCGTTAACCCGTCAACGAACTGGATCACGCCCGAACCGCATTCCCCGACCCCGACACCCAAGGCCATTTCCTGAACGATCAGCCCCAGACCCGCGTCCGCAGGCGCACCCTTGGCTTGGCGCAGCAGCCGCGCTGTGGTGCCAAGCCAAGCCCGCGCCATAGAACTCAACACCGCGTCCAACTGATCCGCTGGATTTTGCGGGAATTCTGCGTCGGTTTCGTCACGATAGGCATGCAGCATCTCTTGCAACGCCTGATTGGACGGTGCATCGGGCAGGTTAAACATGTCTGGATCAAGTCGCGCGACATGCACGGCAAAGGAGCGGATAAACCGCAAGTAAAGCGCGTTCGCAGCGGCCTCGCCCAGTTCCGCTGACAACGCCTTGTGGCGCTTTGCGTTCATACCAATGTTCAGGATCGCGCCGGGACCGCCCCAGTCCGGGTCTTCTGAACTGGGCCGCACAGAAACCAGCGGCTCATCGCCAAAGGCTTGCATCATCAATTCGGTGCTGGCCGCATCCCCGGCCGCAACCCCGCGCACAGCCTCAAACGACAGCGCTAGGGTTTTGGGCACCGGCATATCCAGCCGGATCAGCCGTTGCAGGCATTTTGCCCGCCCGCCGTGGGTCTCGACCCTGATGGGCGCGGATTGAGTGATTTCAGTAAAACCCATGACATTGGCCTGTTTTATGCGCGGAGGAGTCTTTCCTCGCGTCAAAGGCACCATAACGAGTGCGGACAGGGTAGCAAAAAGATTCTATGCCGACGGCGCGGATATTTAGAGAACAATGAGGGAGTTAGCCCTCGAGTTTTGACAGATCAGCCACGGAAGTACAGGTTTTGCGGATTTGTGACAGCAGGTTCAGCCTATTGCGGCGCACAGTGGTATTGTCGGTGTTGACTTGAACCTTGTCAAAAAAGGCGTCAATCGGGGCGCGCAGGGTGGCCATAGCCGACATTGCGGTGGCAAAATCCTCGGTTTCGAGCGCGGGGGCGATGGTGGCCTCTGCTGCCTCAAGGGCCTTGAACAAGCTGCGTTCCTCATCGGTTTCGGCGAATTTGACGTCCGCCCCGTAGGAATACTCAACGCCGTCTTTCTTTTCTTCTGCGCTCAGGATGTTTGAGGCGCGTTTCACCCCTTGGAGCAGGTTTTCACCGTCGTCCGTCGCCATGAAAGCCTGCAACGCATCGGCGCGTTTGACCAGCAGGGTCAAATCGTCGTTACCGGGCATCGCAAGGCAGGCGTCGATCACATCATGGGTGATGCCACGGTCCTTTAGATAAACCTTAAGCCGGTCATGGAAGAACGTCAGCAGATTGGAGGACATATCTGGCAGTTCGTTTTCCAGATTCTGTACCGCCTCGGGGGCTTCGCCATCAAACCGGTCCAAAACCGTGCGTATCGCCGCCCCGAACACCCCGTGATCGGCGATTTCATCCAGCATATCCAACAGCATCGCATGCCCACCTGCCTGAATTTTATGGCGCAACAGCTGTGAATCCACATAGCGGTCAAGGCGCAGGCGCACGTTATTGTCCAACACCAGCCGTATCACCCCAAGAGCGGCGCGGCGCAGCGCAAACGGGTCTTTTGACCCTGTCGGTTTTTCGTCAATCGACCAGAACCCCGTCAGGGTGTCGATTTTGTCGGCCAGCGCCACGGCAATCGAAACCGGCTCGTGTGGCACGTCGTCCGAGGGGCCGAGCGGCGAATAGTGTTGCTCACAGGCGTTGGCGACCTCTTGTGGCAGGCCAGCGGCCTCGGCGTAATAGCGCCCCATCAAGCCTTGCAGCTCAGGAAATTCATATACCATTTCGCTGGACAGGTCCGCCTTGGCAATTTCGGCGGCCTGCACGGCCAATTTGGGCTTGGCCCCGACAGGTCGCGCAACTTCGCGGGCCAGATCGGCGATGCGCTTGATGCGGGCGGCTTGTGAGCCCAGCTTGTTGTGAAAGGTGACGTTGTCCAGTTTAGCGGCCATATCGCTCAGAGGCACCCGCAGGTCATTTTGCCAAAAGAATTTCGCATCGGAAAGGCGTGCGAACAGAACCTTCTGGTTGCCCGCAAGGATGGTTTTGCCGCCATCGGTGGTTTCACGGTTGGCCACTGTGATGAATTTCTCGATCCGGCCCGATTTTGGGTTTTTCACGCTGAAAAATTTTTGGTGTTCACGCATCGAGGTTTGCAGCACTTCCGCCGGAAGCTCCATGAAATCCTCGGCAATATCGCCCATCAACACGACGGGCCACTCAACAAGTCCGGCAACCTCGGCCAGCAATGCACCGTCCTCAACCACCTCAAACCCTTGGGCAAAGGCCTGATTGGTGGCGTCGGCCCAGATGTGGTCAGCGCGGTCTTGGCTGCTCAAAATAACATGGGCGGTTTTCAACTTGCTGATATAGTCCTCAAACGATGTCACAGCAAAACCCGACTGCCCCATAAACCGATGTCCCTCGGTGCTGTCACCGGATTTGATGCCCTCGATGTCTAGCGGCACGATGGTGGCACCAGCCTCGTCCGTCAGGATACACAGGATCGAATGCAGCGGGCGCACCCAGCGCAAGGTGCCAGCCCCCCAGCGCATGGATTTGGGCCACGGAAAATTGCGGATGGTTTTTTCCAGAACTTGCGCAATGATGTCGGCAGCGGGGCGGCCTGGTTTCTCGATACTCGCAAAGTAAACCTGCCCCTTTTTCTCGTCGCGCACTTCCAGATCATCGCGGGTTACACCTGCCCCGCGCAAAAATCCCTCGATGGCTTTTTCAGGTGCGTCCACACGCGGGCCTTTACGCTCCTCGCGGATGGTGGGGGATTCTGACAGAACCCCATCAACCGACAACGTCAGGCGGCGTGGTGTTGAGAACGCACCCGCCGACGCATAGGTCAGCCCCGCTTCGACCAGCCCGTCCGTCACCAGACGCTTCAGGTCAGTCGCCGCACGGGTTTGCATACGGGCAGGAATTTCTTCGCTAAACAGTTCGATCAGAAGATCAGGCATGGGTCTATTCCGCAAATTTGTCGTTAAGTTGGTGCCAGATAAAGGCGCGCCCGTCGGGGTAGATCGCCACTACGCGGTCCACACCGTTTGAAACATCGGCTTGGGACAGGAACGGCAGGGCCACGCCTGCTTCTAGGTCAGCGCCGATGCTCTTGGCGTCAAAGCAGGAAAACCAGCCCGGCCCGATCAGCGGCACGGCCTTGTCGTAGGACACATATGTTTCCGTTAGCAGGGATTGCGACATCGGCGTGGTGAAACAGCCGCGAAACCGGATCGGTGAGGAGTCACTGTCAATGCCTTCAAACCCGTCTGCGATGATCTCTTCGGGTTCGCCCGACACGATCGAGGTCAGCTGGATCACCTCTGTGTCCAGCTCGATCTCGTCATAAAACGCATAAACCTGAAGATAGTAGAGCGCCGCCCCCGCAACCAATGCAACAACCAAAAGACCAACTCCTATCAGTTTTCCACCCATTTTTTTGTCGCTCATTGCGCCCACCCGCCTGCATCCGTTTCAACGAACGCATCAGCGCATTTTTTGGTCAGGGCACGAACGCGGCCAATATAGGCTTGGCGTTCTGTCACCGAAATAACCCCGCGCGCATCCAGCAGATTGAACAAATGGCTGGCCTTGATTGCTTGGTCATAGGCCGGATGCACCATCACAATGCGTTTGCCGGATTTGGGGTCGTCGTAGGGGTGGTCCAGAATGTCGGCACAGGCGGCCTCCGCCTCCTCGAACTGTTTTAGCAACACATCTGTATTGGCGATGTCGAAATTCCAGCGCGAATATTCCTGCTCGGTCTGTTTGAACACATCGCCATATTTCATCGGAATGGTCGCATCGGGGTCGTTATAAGGCATGTCCATGACGTGATCGACGCCCAGAACATACATCGCCAAACGCTCTAGCCCGTAGGTCAATTCGCCCGACACCGGATGGCAATCATGGCCGCCGACCTGTTGGAAATAGGTGAACTGGCTGACTTCCATACCGTCGCACCAAACCTCCCAGCCTAATCCCCACGCGCCCAGCGTCGGCGATTCCCAGTCGTCCTCGACGAAACGAATGTCATGCAGGTCCATATCGATGCCGATGGCCTGAAGGCTGCCCAAATACAGCGCCTGAAGGTCCTTTGGCGAGGGTTTGATCAACACCTGATACTGATAGTAATGCTGCAACCGGTTCGGGTTTTCGCCATAGCGCCCGTCGGTGGGACGCCGCGAGGGCTGCACATAGGCGGCTGCCCATGGTTTGCTGCCCAGACTGCGCAGGGTGGTGGCGGGGTGGAAGGTGCCAGCACCGACCTCCATGTCATAGGGTTGCAACACGGCACAGCCTTTGGCCGCCCAATAGGACTGGAGACGCAGGATGATTTCCTGAAAGCTGCGGGGTTTGTCGGTCATAATGGCCTCGGGTGTGTTGGCGGTTGGTTTCAAATAGGCAATGTAGCGGGGGGGGTCAATTGGCGAGTTGGCGAAGTTGTTTTGTAAAAAATGTCAGCGCCCGACCTGGGGGGCGCATTGGGCCAAGCGTTTTGCGGTTCCAGACTCAGCTTTCAGCCAAAACCTAGCGGCCGAACGCAATGTCGCAAAAGCGCCCGCCTTGGGGAGGTCGGGCGCTGACATTTTGCAAAATGACGGGCGTAACTGTGGGCCTTAAACCCATTTCAACCCCGTTCCAATCCGCACGACTTCCTCAACCAGCAACGCCATATCCGCGTCTTGGGTGCGGTGGTTGGTGATATTTACCCGTATCGCCACTTGTCCGTCCAGCGTGGTGACAGAGGGTGCGGCGATGCCGCTTGTCTGCAATTGCATGACAATCTCGGCGTTTACCGCATCATTGTTGCCAAAACGGAAACAAACGACGCTGCTGGCCACGGGGGCCAGCAGGTTCAGATCAGGATGCGCCGTGACCAACCCCGCCAGCAATTGCGCCTGCCGACAGTTCTTGGAAATCATCTCCCCCAGCGCCTCGGTGCCGTGGCATTTGATCTGCGCCCAGATTTTCAGTGCCCGAAACCCGCGTGACAGCTCTGGGCCGTATTCCACCGGCCACGGGTTGCCCGCCGCCAAACCGCGTTCCGCCGCTTGCAGATAATCGGGACGACTGGAAAACGCCGCCAAATGCGCCGCGCCGTCTCGGATCAAAACAAAGCCCGCGTCATAATTCACATGCATCCATTTGTGGAAATCAAAGGCTAATGAATCCGCGCGTTCAATCCCTTTCAAACGGGGCCGCAACACGTCCGACAATATCCCCGCCGCCCCGAAGGCACCATCAATATGAAACCACAAACCTTGCGCCGCCGCCAAATCAGCCAATGCCGATATGTCGTCAAACGCCCCCACATTGACACTGCCAGCGGTGCCAACCATCAGAAATGGCACATTGCCCGCAGCGTGGTCGTCGGCGATCATCGCCTCTAGCGCCGCCACATCCATTTCATAAGCCGCATTCACGGGCACAGAACGCAAGGCATCCGTCCCCAGCCCCAGCAAATCAAAGGCGCGCGCCACGCAGTTGTGGGCCTGACTGGAGGCATAGCCAACCAACTTTGACGCGCTGCCGACACCGGACTTGCGCGTCGCCGCTCCAAGCGCGGTATCCCGCGCCACCTTCAGCGCAATGATTGTTGCCATCGATGTGCCCGACACCACCAAGCCGCTTGAACCATCCGGAAAGCCGAACATTTGGCGCACCCAAGACACCACCTGTTGTTCCACATACATCGCCCCATGATCACGCCCGCCCAGATTGGCGTTCATTGCGGCGGCCGTTATGTCGGCGATTAACCCCGTGGGCGTCCCTGCCCCATGCACCCAGCCAAAGAACCGCGGGTGCGTGTTGCCAACGCCGTAAGGCAAAAGCGCCTGCAATTGCTGCTGCACGGCATCCACCTGCGCGCCTTGACTCGGCAGCGGTGCTTGCAGCGCTTGTTTCACTTCATCTGGTAAAGGTTGCCAGACCGGCCCCGCAGCGGCGTTCTGCATTTTGTCCAGGGCGGCCTCCAGCATCTTGTGAGCTGTCTGGCGAAAATCGGGCCAGTTTTCGGGATCAAGCGAGTTTGTCATTGAAGCCTCCTATGCATTCCTTTCAGCTAACATGAAACGTTCGCCACGGGTAGCAGGCGCGCAAACCCTTTGGTTTGAGGCAAATATGGGGTGCAAAATACAAATCTTGTCGCTAATTAAGTAGAAATGATTCCGCACCAGTTTTGTCGTGCGTATTGAGGGGTAATATGAAACAATTTTTCGTTTGGGTATTTTTTGCATTTTTTGCGGTCCTGTCAGGACCCGCGAGCGCACAACAATCATCGTGGATCCAGATCGAAGCGCAGCCAAGCTTGCGTGAAGGTCAGGCCCGCGCTCGCGCCTATGCTGGCGTTTTCCAGAATGTGAACGGTTTTTCTATCGGCTCTGGCTGGTATGCCATTGCTCTGGGGCCGTTCACCACAAACGGGGCCGAAGCCCATCGCCTACAGTTGCGCCAAGAAAACCTGATCCCGAGCGACAGTTTCGTGGTGGATGGTGCGGCGTTCCGTCAACAATTTTGGCCGGTTGGTGCTGACACGCGCAACCAAGCCCCCGCTGCCGATCCCGTAGAAACCGCACAGGTGCCAGACGCGACCCCAGAGGCGATTCTGGTTGAAACACCCGTCGCGCCACCGCCTCCCGTTGACGAAACCAAGCGCGAAGCCCGCAAATCAGAATCCCTTTTGGACCGCGACGCGCGTAAAATGTTGCAGACCGCATTGCAATGGGAAGGGTTTTACACCTCGGCCATTGATGGCGCTTTTGGGCGTGGCACACGCGGGGCTATGGCGACCTATCAGGCTGCTATGGGCTATGACGAAACCGGCATTTTGACCACCAAACAGCGCGTCGAGCTGATCAAATCCTACAATGCCATTCTGGCGGGCATTGGTCTGTCTTTGACCCGCGAAGAGGCTGCAGGCATCGAAATCAGCCTCCCGACCGCATTGGTCGAGTTTGATAAATACGAGCCCCCATTCGTGCATTTTCGCTCCAAAGAAGACAACGGCGTGCGGGTTCTGCTGATCTCGCAAGTGGGCGACAAATCCTCGCTTTTCGGGCTTTATGATATCATGCAGACGCTGGCGATTGTGCCAACCGAAGGCGAACGCAATCGCCGCGACAACAGCTTTACCTTGACGGGGCAGGATGCAAACATCCAATCTTACACCTATGCCGCGCTCAAGGGCGGAATGGTCAAGGGCTTTACCCTGATCTGGCCAACCGGCGACGAAAAACGTCGTGGTCGCGTGATTGACGAGATGAAGGCCAGCTTCAAACCATTTGGTGAGACAGCGCTGAGTGACACAATGGGCGAAGCCTCGCCAGAGCAGCGAATCGACCTGTTGGCGGGTCTGGAAATTCGCAAACCCACGATCTCGCGCTCGGGCTTTTATGTCGATGCGGGCGGTCGGGTTCTGACCACGATTGAGGCAGTGGAAAACTGCACCCGCATTTCGTTGGACGACAGCTATGACGCCGAGGTTTCCTTTACGGACGCGGCATTGGGCATTGCGTTGCTAACGCCTCTTGAGCCGCTTTCCCCATTGAGCCACGCAAATTTCCACACCGGCATTCCGCGCATCAATTCCGAAGTCGCGGTTTCCGGGTATTCCTATGAAGGGGCGCTGGGGGCATCAACCATGACCTTTGGCAAACTTGCCGACATTCGTGGCCTAAAGGGCGAAACCGAACTGCGCCGCCTTGTTGTGACGGCGCAAGACGGTGATGCGGGTGGGCCGGTCTTTGATATGACGGGCAGCGTTTTGGGTATGCTGTTGCCAAAAACGCAGGCGGGCGGTCAGCGCCTACCAGAGCATGTGAGCTTTGCGATCAGTGCCGCGGCGATGGGTGCTGTTTTGTCTGAGAACGGCGTGACAATTTCGGCCTCGCAACCCGGTGGCGCATTAGCGCCTGAAGATCTAACCACCATTGGCGCAGATATGACCGTTCTGGTCAGCTGCTGGAACTAGGAGCGCACCGATATTTGACTATTCATTGCTGCACTGGACCTCATTCTTGACAGCGGCAGTCGTTCTAAACTTGGCCCCTGGCCCTGATATTGCATTTATCCTTGGCCAAACCGTGCGCGGTGGGCGCAAATCCGGATTTGCGGCGATGGCGGGCATTTGGACGGGGGCCTTTGGCCATGTACTGATGGCGGCAGCGGGGCTTTCGGCGATTTTGGCCACCTCGGCTGTGGCGTTTTCAGTGGTGAAATGGGCGGGCGCTGCTTATTTGATTTGGCTGGGTATTGCAGCCCTTCGATCAGATGGCAGCGGGTTTATCTCGGATCGGGTAAAAGCGTCACCAGCGTTATTTCCGATCTACAAACAGGGCGTGGTTGTGGCGCTGTTGAATCCCAAGGTTGCAATATTCTTTCTGGCGTTCCTGCCGCAATTTGTCGTGGCGGGCGCTGGCCCTGTCTGGGCGCAGTTGTTCTTGCATGGCGGCCTGATCATTGTGGTCGCCGCCTTTGTTGAACCACCGCTGATACTGGCGGGCGAGAAGTTGACAACACGGTTGCGCAACTCCCCCCGCTTTGGCCTGTGGCTGGACCGCAGTTTGGGTGCGATCTTTATCGCGCTTGGCCTACGGCTGGCGATGGAGCAGCGCTAGGCAACGGCTAGAATTAGCCGCACCCGACAGCGGCACTCAGACCTGCATTTCAGGCGTCACGTAGATCAACGTCGGCCCATCGGCCTTCAAGGCATCCTTCAAGGCCTGCTGAAATTCCGCTGCCGTATCAGGGGTCGTTGCCTTGGCTCCAAAGGCCCGCGCCAAAGCGCAGAAATCAGGGTTTTGGGCAATCACGGCGTTGGGCGCGATCTGGCTTTGTACCATGCTGTCCTCGATCTCCTTCAGCTTGCCATTGTCCCACAGAATGATCGGCAGGCTTAGGCCCAGCTCCACCGCCACACCTAATTCCTGCATGGTATAGTGAAATCCGTAATCCCCCGCGATGGCCACGACCGGCGTGTTGGGGCGGCCAATTTTGCCGCCAATGGCGGCGGGCAGCCCATAGCCAAGCGTGCCAAATCCGTAGGGATGATGCCACTGGTTTGGCCGGTCCAGCGGATAGAGTTCCTTGGAAACATAGGCAAATTGCGTCATGTCAGAATAGATCAGCGTGCCTTTTGGCAGGGCGTCGGACATCGCAGCACAGATCGGCGCGATGCCTTGGCGTGCGGCATCCGTTTCGGCCGCATAGGCGGACGTGGCGGCGGTGACTTCGTTGGCGGTCCAATCCGTTGTCACATTGTGTCCCTCGACCAGATCACACAAATCAGACAAAAATGCCGCCGCATCGCCGACGATTGGCAGGTCGGCGACATGATCATCCGCCAGCGAGTGCGTATCCAGATCAACGCGGATCATCGGGGCATCATAACCCAGATGGTCGCGCCACAAATCAGTCTCGGACAGCTCGGTTCCGATGCACAAAACCAGATCAGCCTTGGCCAATTCAAGCGCGCTATCGGCTTTGGACAAACAGGGGCCGTAATTCAGCGGATAATCCGGCGCAATGATGCCCCGACCTGCAAATGTGCACATGCTTGCGGCACGGGTCAGGCGCACCAATTTGCGAGCAGCCTCAAATCCACCCGTCGCTCCGCCGCCGAACACAAACATCGGGCGTCTTGCACCCAGTAACCATTCAGCCGCCGCCGCAATGTCTTCGGGGCGCGCAACGGGTTTGGCGGGTGGCATGGGTTGGTCACGGGCCGCATCCGCAAGGGTGCCCAAAACATCAATGGGCACCTGAATGTGCTTTGGACGCGGACGGTTGGCCGAAAACTCGGCAAATGCCTTGTCGATCAACCGGTAGGCGGCAGCTGCATCGGGGGCCGTCTTGGACCAATCGCAGACGGTGGCTGCTGCGGCTTCTTGATCAAGCATCTCGTGCAAGCGTCCGCGGCCCATGCCGGTGTCTTTGGTTTCCAGACAGGAGGAAATCACCAGCATCGACACGCTGTCGGAATAGGCCTGCCCCATCGGGGTCATGATATTGCACAGGCCCGGCCCAGTGATCACATAAGCCACCCCCGGCTTGCCCGTTGCGCGTGCAAATCCGTCAGCCATGAAACCAGCGCCCTGTTCGTGGCGGGCCAGAACATGGGTGATGCCAGCCTCTTCAATGCCGCGATAAAGTTCGACATTATGCACCCCCGGAATACCGAAAATCACGTCGACGCCGCGCGCCTTTAGCATATGGGAAATATTAGCCCCTAATGGTCGTTTACGCATCGCTTAGCCTCTCCAAAATCTCACGGTCAAGATGGTGTAAACCACCAACAATTCCAACCTACCAATTAGCATGCCTACAGCAAGCATCCACTTTGCCGGATCATTCAATGTTGCAAAATTCCCCGACGGGCCGATTGTGCCGCCCAAACCTGGCCCGATGTTTGCAATCGCTGTGGCCGCACCGGACACAGAGGTGACAAAATCCAGCCCCGTAGCGCTCAGCAAAACAGACAGCACACCAATCGTCACAATGAACATCACAAAGAAGGCCATCACCGAAGAAATAACCTCTTCGCTCACGGGGCGATTGTCATAACGCGGGCGGAACATGCCGTGCGGCGAATGGATTTTCGAGATCTGGGCACGGATGGCTGCAAACAACAGCTGATAGCGGAATATCTTGATCGAACAAGCGGTTGAGCCCGCACAGCCACCGATCAATCCGATAAAGAAAAACAGCACAATGGGGAAAGGCCCCCACAGTTGATAGTCTACACTGGCATAGCCAGTTCCCGAAATAATCGAGGTCACGTTAAACAACGCTTCGCGCATTGCATGCACATAATGGTCGTTATTTACCAAAACACGATACACCGTCACCAGCGCCACCAATGTGGCAATGGTCGCCAGGTAAACCCGTATCTGACTGTCCAGCAGGAGTGGGCGCGTTGAGCCAGAAATCAGCTGCACATAGCGCACAAACGGCAGGCTGGCCAATATCATAAAAACCGATGCAACATATTCCGGTGCACCCTGATATTCCCCGAACGAGGCATCATGGGTTGAGAAACCGCCCGTCGACATGGTGGTCAATGCGTGGTTCAAAGCCATAAATCCGGGCAAGCCGACAGACACATAGGTTAAGAAACAAACCAGTGTTAGACCAAGATAGATCGTCGAAATACGTGCCGATATTTGTGCGGCACGGGGTAGGATTTTCCCCATTGTATCAAAGGCTTCTGATTTGAATATCTGCATCCCCCCGATCCGCAGCTCAGGCAGGAATACCATCGCCACAACAATGATCCCGATGCCACCGAACCACTGCAACATGGACCGCCACAGCAAAATGCCCTCCGGCATATCATCCAATCCGCTAAAGACGGTCGATCCGGTTGTTGTTAAGCCCGACATGGCCTCAAAGAACGCATCGACTGCGCGGGCTTCGGGTTCGCCAAACATAAAGGGCAAAGCACCGAATATCGGCAGCGCCAGCCAAACGCCGGTCGTCAGCAAAAAGGTTTGCTGAATGCTGAGTCCCTGATGCAGCCGATTGGCCGAGGCCAAGGCAATCATGCCGCCCAATAATACAGTGATGATCGCGCTTTCAAGAAACACCTGCCAGTGACCGTTTTGATACAGAATATCAACGGCCATCGGGATCAACATCGTGACCCCAAGTGCTGCGGCCAATTGGCCAATAATAAATCCTACAGGTCGCAGATCAAACATAGCGCCAAGGCTTGGCGAGGTCAGGTGAATCTGTCAAGCGGTATTGGCATTTGCGGGCCGCATATCCACATCAATCCGGCGCACCTGTGGCTACCCCACATGAAACAGTGTGTTAAACAGTTTCGGGTCCAGACTGTCGGACACGAATGTCTCGCCTTCGGTCAAAATGCTGACCGCGTCATGACTGTGCAGGCTTTCTTGATGGCTGGCGATGATGCGAAAATCGCCGATCCGCTCATCCTTTTGCAGCCCTTCAAAAAACAACCGTGCCGCGTCTTCCACGAAAATCGGGTTGGCGGCGTTGAGTTCGGCAAAGGCCTGTTCGTCTTCGCGTTTCACCATGACTTGGGTTTCGGTCGGCACCGCCGCGCGACAAATCTCGATCAAATCCTCGAACCACAAGCAATTCTCGCCCGGAATCATTTGCGCTGAAATCCGTGCCACCGAACGTTGCGAATGCGGGGTTGCCAGTTGGCCACGGGTTTGGCGGGCATGTTCGGACAGCTCTAATGAACAAGGGCAGGTTGAAGAATAAACATAATCCAGATGGATGATCTTTTGCACTTTGCCTTTTATTTCTACCAGTTCCAGCGCAATATCGTAATATTGATAGCCCTCAAGTTTTGAGCGTAGTGACGGCATTTTGACCGGAAACGAAAATCGCATCTGAATGCGGGCGTCAAAGCTATTCAGGTCGGTTTTATAGTCATTTAGCGCAGCCTCAATCACCTCAAAACTAAAGGTTTTCTCGGCGTGGCCATAAAACGTACGCATGATCCGCGACATGTTGATGCCCTTTTTGCCGGCCTCAAGGCTGACAGTGCCGGTGACGGATGTTTCCAGCCGCAAATCAGCGCCATCGCGGGAATGGAACCGGATCGGCAGTCGGAAATTCGAAATCCCAACGTGCTGAATGTGGCGTTTTGCGCCTTTGATCAGGCTTTCGGGGCCATTTTGCAGGTCCGGCAGCGAGGCTTTATAGGCCTCGTCCACAGCAAATTCCTCAGGGTAGGCACGCGCCAAAGCGGGGTAATTTGAAACCTCGTTCTCGGGCAAAAGCCGTGCAATCGCCGGGTCCAGTTGGGCCACTTCAATGGCCGTGACGGACTTGGCCCATTCACGCAAGGTCGCAAGCGCAACTTCAGCCTTTTGCCTGTCAGCATCAGTGCTGTCTTTTGGGGCCTGAATGTTCATTGCTGCTCCTGCATATTCCCTGATCACCTCCTTAATGTAAGGGATCGGGCGAAATATACCAACTGTTACCGACGCGACGTGCGCCTATGCCGCCATCAAGGCATTCAGAATGTCGCGGGTCAGATCATCCGCATCTTCCAGCCCGATGCTGATCCGTACCAAACCCGGTGTGATCCCCAGATCGGCTTTTTGCGCCTCCGGTAGGCGCTGGTGTGTTGTGGTGGCCGGATGGGTGACGATGCTTTTTGCATCTCCCAGATTATTGGAAATAGTGCAGATTTCCAGCGCGTTTAAAAACCGAAACGCCGCCGCCTGCCCGCCCTTCAGATCAATCGCCAACATCGTGCTGCCGGATGTCATCTGCCGTTGGGCCAATTCTGCCTGCGGGTGACTGTTCAGATAGGGATGGATCACGCGGGCCAGTTTTCCATGGCCCTCGATGGCCTTGCCAATTTGCAGCGCGGAATCCGCCATCGCACGGCAGCGTAAATCCAGCGTCTCCATGCCCTTCAACATCACCCAGGCGTTAAACGGGCTCATCGAGCCGCCGGTGTGTTTCAAATATGGCTCCAGCGTGCCGCGGATAAAATCCGTGCTGCCCAAAATCACCCCACCCAAACAGCGGCCCTGCCCGTCAATGTGTTTGGTGGTCGAATAAATCACCACATCGGCCCCCAGATCAAAGGCGTTGGAAAAGACCGGGGTGGCGAACACATTGTCGACCACCACCAAAGCGCCAACTTTATGGGCCAGATCACAAACCGCTTTGACGTCGATCAGCTCCAGCGTCGGGTTGGAAATACTCTCGAAAAATACCAGTTTGGTGTCACTGCGCAGCGCCACTTCCCATGCCTTCAAATCAGTGCCATCCACCAGCGTCACCTCAACCCCAAAGCGGGCCAGAATATCCTCAAGAATATACAGGCACGAGCCAAACAGCGCCTTGGCCGCGACCACGTGATCGCCAGCTTTCAAACCGCAGGTCAGCGCGGCATTGATCGCCGCCATGCCAGAGGCTGTGGCAAAAGCATCCTCACATCCCTCAAGGGCGGCGATCCGTTCTTCAAACATCCGCACGGTCGGGTTGCCATAGCGGGCATAGATGAATTCGTCTTCGCCGGTTTCGATAAACCGTGCTTCGGCGTCCTCGGCGGTGTCGTACACAAAGCCCTGCGTCAGAAAAATCGCTTCGGATACTTCGCCATACTGGCTGCGCCGTGTTCCCGAATGCACCAGCTTGGTGCGTGCGTTCCAATCGTTGCTCATCTCATCATCCTAACCGCGCCGCTTCAGGCACAAAAAAACCCCGAACCGGTAAAGGTGCGAGGTGCATGACCCTTCCCTCTTTAGCGGCATGTTTAACGTGGCCCGCAATCCGGTAACAAATCGCCACAAAGGGGGAATACTGCGCACGTAGCTCGCGGTCAAGACTTCTTGATAACTACAACCTTGCCCTTTTGCTAAAATCCCGATCAAACTGAAGAACCTCAAGGAGCGAACAAATGACCAAACCGATTGACCTCTACTATTGGCCCACCCCGAATGGCTGGAAAATCAGCATCGCACTGGCGGAAATGGACCTGCCCTATACCCTGCATATGGTGAACATCGGGGCTGGCGACCAGTTCAAATCCGATTTTCTGAAAATCGCCCCCAACAACCGGATGCCCGCGATTGTGGATCATGACGGGCCAGATGGTGCGCCTATTTCGATCTTTGAATCGGGCGCGATCTTACAATATCTGGCGCGAAAAACTGGGCTGTTTTGCGGGACGACCGAGCGCGAACGTATTGCGGTCGACCAATGGCTGATGTGGCAAATGGGCGGGCTTGGCCCAATGGCGGGGCAAGCGCATCACTTCCTGAAATACGCCCCGATGATGGACCCGCCACAAGATTTGCCCTACGCAAAAGAGCGCTACCGCAATGAAACGGCGCGCCTTTATGGTGTGCTGGACCGGCAGTTGGCGGATAACGAGTTTGTGGCGGGTGATTTCTTTTCCATTGCCGACATGGCAATCTGGCCGTGGGCAAGCTTGTGGGAAGGCCAGCAATCGACGCTGGACGACAAACCCCACATGGCCCGCTGGCTGGAAACGGTCGGCGCGCGCAAAGGCGTGATTGAAGGGCGGGCTGTGGCGGCTGAAATGCGCTCCAACTTGCAAAGCGACAAAAAAGCGCAAGATTTACTGTTCAAGCGCAAATCCTGATTATTACATTTGTGTTCCTTAAATATCCGCGCCGCAGGCAAGAAAACTCTTATGCCTGCGGCGCAGGTATTTAAGGCAAGAAGAAGGGGTTAGGCCTCGTCTTGATCGACGGCGTATTGTTGCATCAATTTGCCTTGGGTCATGAAGAAGGCGAATATCGCCGCCGTTAGACCAAACACTTTGAAATTCACCCAGGCGTCCGTTGACATGGTGCGCCAGACCAATTCGTTTGTCACAGCGAGAGCCGCGAAAAACAGGCACAGGCGTTTGGTCAGGATCATCCAGCCCTCGTGCTTTAGCGGCATGGCATCTTCCATCACCAACTGTAGGTAGCTTTGACCGCGTATCAGGCCAAACCCCAGCAACCCAGCGAACAAAAGGTAGATCATCGTCGGTTTCATTTTGAAAAACCGCTCGTCATTGAACCAGATCGCCAATGCGCCAAACACCACCACAATCACCAGCGTCAGGATTTGCATGACCGAGATTTTGCCTGTCATCCGGTACAGAATGAACGTGGTGAGCGCCAGCAGCGGTACAAAGATCGCCGTGACCACAAGGAAGCCGCTGTAATCGGTGCCGGCATAGGTGAAAGTGTGATCCTTCAACTTGGTGTAGGCAATGAAAAACACCACGATCGGCCCCAGATCAAGCAGCAGTTTTACCATTGGGTTTATCTTTTTAACGTCGCTCATAGAATTCTCCGTTTATCCACCCATCTGAACTATCACAGCGCCCAGCGCAATCAATGCCATAAGTGTCAAGCGGCGCGGGCCGACCCGCTCTTTCAGCATCACCCAGCCGATCAGGGCTGCAAATACCGTCGAGGTTTCGCGCAAAACGGCGACTTGGCCAACGCTGCTCAAACGGGTGGCCAAAATGATGCCACCAAAACTGATGATCGCAATGGCACCGCCAATCAATCCGCGTGTCATCAGCGGGCCTAGCGTAGGCGGGTTGGCCATCGTGCGATAGCGGATGGCGGCAATCGTTGGCATGAAAAACAGCCCGTCAATCATGAAAAACCACGCCAAAAAGGTGAACGGGTCTGTGCTGGCACGGATGCCGTAGGCGTCATAAGTGGTGTACGTCGATACCAACAGCCCCGTCAAAACCGCAAAAATTAGCGCCATTTTCAACGTGTCACGCCCCACAGTCAGGTGGCGCAGATTATAGACTGCCAGCCCGTAAATGCCGCTGAGCAACACCAAAACCCCCAGCCATTGCAGTCCTGAAAACCGCTCGCCAAACAGAAAATAGGCCCCGATAATGGCAAACAACGGCCCGGTGCCGCGCACCACCGGATAGACCACCGTATAGGCACCGCGTGTATAGGCCATCGCTTGCAAGTATTTGTAAGTACAATGAATAACAAAGGCTCCGGCAAAAATCAGCCACATATGCGGTTCGGGCCAAGGCACCACAAACAGCGCGAATGGCACCGCGATCAGCCCGTAAGAGATGTCAATCGCACCGCGGGTTAGCCACGGGTCATGGCTGCCCTTTTGCAGCGCTCCAAATATCGCGTGCAAGATGGCCGACAACAGCGCCAACCCCATTGCAACCTGATACCCCGCATCCGTGCCTTGCAACGAGGTGACCCAGTCGCTCATTCAGCGGTGGTCCATGTGGCGTGGAAAATCGTGCTGTCCAGAATTCGTTCGCCCAATTCTTTTGTCGAGCTGCCAAACAAAAACGTTTGCACAAAGAGAGCCGCCGACAGCCCGTTCCCCGTATCAATCTCAACTCGCAAGGTGCCATTTGGCGCAGGCAAAGTCGCAATCAGCTGCTTCACCGCGCGTTTGGTTGCGGCAGGAAAGCTGTGATCCGGCCAATCCGAGACCTTATCAGTCATCGCGGTGCGTTTGCGCGATCTTTCAGGAAATGTGTTGCCAATATAGGGGCGTAGATATGGCTCCAGTTTGCGATTACCAAAGCCAACCAAGGTCACATCGCGCAATTTGGCGCTGCCAAGGCTAATTTGCATTTTGGCGACGCTTGAGAAGTCTACATCATGGAACACCCCCTGCAACGTGACCATGTTGCCCTTTGGTCCCGATATCTGCAGGTTCTCGATCATCAGTTGCTGGTCTTGGACATTTTGGCGCAAGGACAGCACAATCTGCATTGGCATAACGGGCGCATCTGCCTTTACTTCCAGCCCCAACGAGCGGACCATATCGGCATCCGTTACACGAATGGCCAGCGCAGTTGGGGGCAGTGTACCATGCAACACCCGCTCCAATCCTTCTGCCCGCCATTCCAGCAGATCAAAAGAAAACCCCGTGGGGTTCGAGGCCAAACACCATCCATCTTTGGATACGCCCTGGCTTGCCTGTTGCCCCTTCATAACCACCTGCCACACGGCGTCGCAGTCTGTGGCTTGCATCGCGGAAAATGCGCGGGACGGCTGGGGCATTATCAGAAGGTGCGCGGCCAGCAATGCAATCAGGACCAGCCGACGCATCATTCTTCCAACCCCGTCAGCGCATGGGCGAACTCCTCGGGATCAAACGCGTCCAGATCATCGATCTGCTCACCCACCCCGATGGCGTGAATCGGCAGGCCAAATTTATCAGCCAGTGCCACCAACACACCGCCCTTGGCGGTGCCGTCCAGTTTGGTCATCACCAGACCCGACACATTGGACAATTCCTGAAAAACCTTAACCTGATTAAGCGCATTTTGCCCTGTGGTTGCGTCAAGCACCAACAGCGTGTTGTGCGGCGCGGTTGGGTCTTTTTTCTGGATCACCCGCACAATTTTGGACAACTCTTCCATCAAATCGGCGCGGTTATGAAGTCGGCCAGCGGTATCGATCATCAACAGATCAGCCCCGTCCGCCTCGGCCTGTGTCATTGCATCAAAGGCCAGGCTGGCAGGGTCGGAGCCTTCTGGCGCGGTCAACACCGGTACGCCAGCGCGTTGTCCCCAGACTTGCAGCTGTTCAACGGCGGCGGCGCGAAATGTGTCCCCCGCCGCGATCACCACATCCTTGCCCGCCGCCTTGAACTGGCTGGCGAGTTTGCCGATGGTGGTGGTTTTGCCGGAGCCGTTCACACCGACCACCAGTACCACTTGCGGTTTTTTTGCATAAATTGGCAGCGGCTTGGCCACAGGTTCCATAATGCGGGTGATTTCGGCGGCCAAAAGCTGTTTGATCTCGTCGGTCGACAGTTTCTTGCCAAAGCGCCCTTCGGCCATGTTGGCGGTGACGCGCAGGGCTGTGTCCACGCCCATGTCGGCTGTGATCAACAATTCCTCGATGCGTTCCAACATGTCGTCATCAAGGGCGCGTTTGACAACAGTTTTTTTAACGGCGGTTTTCTTGTCGCGTTTCTTTGCGGGTGTGATTTCGGATGGCTCTGCGTCCTTGCGACCCAGAAGCCGCCCGATCAGACCCGGTTTTTTGACCTCAGGAACTGGTTCCGGCGGGACCACAGCACCTGCCGGCACTTCGGGGTCGGCTGGGGTGCCCGCTGGCACTTCGGGTTCGGGTGAAACAACTTCTTCAACCACGACTTCGTCAATTGGGGCTGTAACAAGTTCTTCAACAACGTCCACCACAACCTCGGGCACGATTTCAGGCGCAGTTTCAGCGATGGTTTCAACCACCTCTTCTGGCACAATCTCGACAACGGGTTCGGTCACTTCTTCTACCGGAGTGGGATCAGGTATTGGTTCAGGCTCTGTCGGAGTGCCCGTTGGCACCTCTGGCGCAGGCGTCGGCTCTGGCTCTGGCGCAGGCGTCGGCTCTGGCTCTGGCTCTGGCTCTGGCTCTGGCTCTGGCTCTGGCTCTGGCTCTGGCTCTGGCTCTGGCTCTGGCTCTGGCTCTGGCTCTGGCTCTGGCTCTGGCTCT
>Ga0209345_10000252_pt1 | contig 71834 bp, 63 predicted proteins | sample Cruoilmetagenom7_FD_187294 | JGI IMG/M metagenome (GOLD analysis project Ga0209345, IMG submission 187294) | Oil polluted marine microbial communities from Coal Oil Point, Santa Barbara, California, USA - Sample 7 (SPAdes) (version 2) | ecosystem: Environmental > Aquatic > Marine > Oil seeps ... | reverse complement strand
ATTCCTCGCGAAGTGCCGCTAGGTCTTTTAAAATCGAGAATATATTTTTGGAATGAAGCTTTCATTTAGATTGTTAGATAAATAGATTCTTAGTATTTTAGAGTAGATTTAAATTTTGAAGTCATTTTAATAATTATTTCAAGATCATTTAATATAACATCTAATTTATCTTTCCCTATATACTTCAAATCATTAGCTATCAATAATTGTGTTTCTAATTCGTAACAAGAACCAATCGTTATTTCTAAAAATCGTGCAAAATCTTTATTAGATTCTCTAGAAGCACCTTCAGCTATATTTGAAGGAATAGAAACACTTGCTCTTCTTAATTGATTGACTAAACCATATTTTTCGTCGTTTGTAAAAGCATTTGTAATTTCATAAATATCTTTACAAAAAACTCTACTCCTTTTCCATATATCTAATTCTTTAAATCTATGCATAACTTTTATTGAAACTTATCTAATCATCCAATTATCTAATTATCTCACAATCTTATTTACAACTCTAAAGATTCACCTATCTCTAATAACATTAAATCTTTTTCAGCGTCGAAAAATTTACGTTTCGCATTTTCATGATCGATTTCAATATATCCAAATGTATCGTAATGCACTCCTAAAATCTTATCACATTCTACAAAGTTACTTGCGAGGATTGCATCATCAATCCCCATAGTAAAATTATCTCCAATTGGCAGAATTGCTAAATCTAACTTCGTTGTCATCGGAATCAATTTCATATCCATAGTTAAAGCAGTATCGCCAGCGATATAAATGTTTTTATGTTCCCCTTCAATTACAAAACCTCCAGGTTGCCCACCATTACTTCCGTCAGCAAATGAACTTGTATGGATTGCATTCACATACTTTACTTTTCCAAAATCGAATTGCCAGCTTCCACCGTGATTCATAGGATGCACCTCAATTCCTTTAGCTTGGTAATGCATTGCAATTTCATAATTACTAACAATTTTAGCTCCTGTATTTTTTGCAATTGTTTCAGCATCTAACACATGATCTTCGTGTGCGTGCGTGAGTAAGATATAATCAGCTTTAATAGCTAAAACATCTACTTTATCTTTTGATAATGGGTTTCCTGAGATAAATGGATCAACAATAATATTCTTTCCTGAAACTTCTATTGCTAATGAGTTTTGTCCGTAAAAAGTGATTTTCATGTGTTTATATTTTAATGCATGTAACTAAATAATAAGGCGAAAGCGAATGTGCTTAATGCTACTTTTTTTAATTCTGAATCTAATAAAACTGGCTCTTCGTTTTTATATACTGTTTTGATATTCAATAGCATTGGTATAAATGATAACAGATATATAAATTGCAATGGAGCATGATAATGTGATATTGTATAAATAATTGCACAAAGCATTCCTACTATCAATAAAATATAATGGTATTTCTTTGCGAATCTCATTCCGTATTGAACAACAAGTGTGTTTTTAGAATGAATTTTATCATTTACAATATCTCTCATATTATTAAGATTTAAAACAGCCATACTAAAAAACCCAATAGTTGTAGCGGGTAATAATAAATCTAAAAATACATCTTGAGTAAATAAATAATAACTACCCAATACACTTAATAAACCAAAAAAGAGAAATACAAATACATCTCCAAATCCAGAGTAACCATAGGCTTTTTTACCAACTGTATATTTAATAGCTGCAATCACTGAAAGCGTACCTAAGCCAAAAAATACGATAGACATTAATATATTACGATCTCCAAAGGCTGTATAAATTAAGAGTAAAGCAATTAACAAAGTGATTATAGTTGTTATTATCATACCTCTTTTCATGCTTTTTTCTGAAATAATACCAGAAGCTACGGCTCTTTGTTCGCCTTGACGATTATCGTCGGTTCCTTTAATGCCATCACCATAATCATTAGCAAAATTAGAAAGCACTTGAAACCCAATTGTGGTAAAAATTGCAAGCCAAAAAACAATTGACTTCCAAATTGGTTCAAAATAACAAGCTGAAGGATAATTAGATATCTCAAAACACTCTAAAATCCAATAACGGTAATATCCTAAAGAAGATCCTACGATAACACCTGAAACCGAAAGAGGTAAAGTCCTTAAACGAGCTGCAGATAACCAAGCTTTAATTGTATTCATTTTGGAGGTTTGTAATACAAAAATACGTTTAAAAATTGTTTTGTATTTTTATTCACTTCAAAAAAAACTAAAATTAAACATAAAACTATGAATACAAATATTGGATTGCTTTTACTACGAGTAGGATTTTCTGGAATGATGTTAATACATGGTATTCCTAAACTCTTACAATTATTTCAAGGAGACTTTAGTTTTCCAGATCCATTAGGTATAGGAAGTACATTCTCTTTAATCCTAACTGTTATTGGAGAAGCAATCTGTCCTATTCTTTTAATTATTGGGTTTAAAACAAAATGGATGGCGATTCCTCCAGCAATTACTATGCTTGTTGCAGCGTTTATTATCCATGGAAGTGACCCAATAGGGAAAAAAGAATTAGCCCTTCTTTACGCTTTTGCCTTTATTGCAATGGCATTATTAGGAGGCGGTAAATTTGTCTTAAAAAAATAATTTTCAAACATAAAAAAACCGCTTATCATTGATAAGCGGTTTTTCTTTTTCATAGTAATGTTGGTTCAACATTACTATTGCAACACTTAATTACTATTAAAATAAATATTTTAATCCAAACTGGATGCTAGTCATATCGAAACCTAAAGAAGTAGTTCCTGTAGATTCGTCAGTTATATCATTTTTTACTGAGTTATACCCAAATTGACCAAAAGTAGCTTCAATTGTAAATTTTCCACCAATAAAGTAATCAATACCTGGACGTACATTGAATCCATATCCATTTGTATCATCAGAGAATGTTAATGGTACATCTGCTTGACCAAAAAGGTAAAGCTTATCAGAAACACTCCAATACTTTCTTACTAAAGGCATCACTACAAAAGTACCAACAGAATCAAATCCATCAACTTCAGTAGACTTATAACCTGCACCTAAACCAACAGTTACTGTTGGAGCGATAAAGTTACCTACGATAGGTAAAATTGTATAAGAAGATGTAGTTTCATCATCTGAATATTGGAAAGTACCCATTCCCCACCAAGCTCCTTGAAGTCCACTAGACTCAGCTGCTTCTTGAGAAAATAAATTTGAGAAAGTAAAAATTGTAATAACGGCTAATAAAATTGTTTTTTTCATGATTTAGTTTTTGAATTATGGGTCAAAAATACTATCGTTATATTTTCTGAAATATGATAGTTATCATGTTTTAAAAACTATTATTTTCTAAAAAAAGACAAATTAGTTCATTATTTTAACAATCAGCTCTTTAAGTAAATCTGCTTGTGAAAGATTAGCAACTCCAACTCCTTTACTTTTAAGGTCTATCTCACGAATAGATGCAATAATAGCACTTACTTTTTTCATAGGATAATTTCTTGAAGCAAGCTCATATTCTTTAATAAAGTATGGACTCACACCTAAAGCTCTAGGGGCTTCAGATTTGTTAGTAAGTGCATGGTATTTTAATATTTTTGAAAAGAAACTATACATTAAAGCAATCGTCATTACTAATGGATGATTCTTCGGGTTTTGAGCAAAGTATTGTATTATTCCAAACGCCTTTTTAAAATCTCTCTCACTAATAGCACTTTGCAATTCGAAATTATTATAATCTTTACTAATCCCAATATTTTCTTCAATTAATTGAGGTGTAATCTGAGCTCCCTTTTCAATAATAAGTTGGAGCTTTTCTAATTCATTATTAATTTTCCCTAAATCATTTCCAAGGAACTCTAATAACATTTGTGAAGCTTTTGGAGTAATGGTATAACCTCTACCAGATAATACTCTTCGTATCCAATCGGGCACTTCATTATCGTACAATTTTTTACTTTCGAAAACAACACCGTTTTTAATAATTGCCTTGACAAGCTTCTTACGCTTGTCTAACTTTTTATATTTATAACAAATTACTAAAACTGTTGATGGTTGTGGGTTTTCAACATAAGCAACTAACTGTTCGATTGTTCTAGTTAAATCTTGTGCCTCTTTAACAATCACTACTTGACGTTCTGCCATCATTGGAAAACGTTTTGCCGTACTTACAATATCATCAATGGAAACATCTCGACCATATAAAACCATCTGATTAAAACCCTTTTCCTCTTCTGAAAGAATCGATTTCTCAATAAAATCTGAAATAGCATCAATATAATACGCTTCATCACCCATTAAAAAATAAACAGGTTTAATAGCTCCTTTCTTAATACTTTCTACAATGTGTTTTGCTTTTTCTAAAGGCACAAATTTCTATTGAATAATTAATGGAATATAGTTACTTTGCCGTATGCAAGAGTTACATTTTTCTTCCTATAGTTTCAGATTCAAAAGTAACGAAAATAAAACGTTGATTTTTGATATTGTACGAAAAAAATTCGTGGTATTAACTCCAGAAGAATGGGTACGGCAACATGTAGTACATTTATTGATTTCTGAAAAGAAATACCCATTATTACATATTAATGTAGAGAAACAATTAAAACTCAATGATACCATTAAACGTTATGATATTGTTGTGTTTAATGCTGACGGAAGCATACATATTATTGTTGAATGTAAAGCGCCAAGTATTAATATTACTCAAAAAACGTTTGACCAAATAGCACGCTATAATTTTGTGTTACAGGCTAAATTTCTAATGATTACTAATGGTTTAGATCATTATTATTGTAAAATGGATTTTAAAAATGAAAAATATGATTTTTTGAAAGACATCCCTAATTATGAACCTCAATTAAAATAAACTTGTTTCTTTGCAGTAATGAAACGAACATTAATAAATATTAAAAGTATAATTAAAATTTTTAATGTGAGAACGAGTGAAACGAGTGGTTGCACACGTACTCAATTTTATAATTAGCTCAATACAAAATAATTATTAAAATTTAAACGTGTGAAAGTAGCTATCATCATATTAAACTGGAATGGAAGAGAATTATTAAAGCAATTTTTGCCTTCAGTTATTAACTATTCTTCAAATGAAGCTTCTGTTTATATTGCAGATAATGCTTCTACAGATGATTCAGTTGCATACGTGAAAAATCATTTTCCTTCTGTTCAAATCATTCAGAATAAAGTAAATGGTGGGTATGCAAAAGGATATAATGATGCTTTAAAAAACCTTACTGAAGATTTATTTGTATTACTAAATAGTGATGTTGAAGTAACTGAAAATTGGCTAACATCAATTATACAAGAGTTTAATAACAATTCTAAATTAGTAGCTGCTCAGCCAAAAATATTAGACTATAAAGACAAATCAAAGTTTGAATATGCAGGTGCTGGTGGTGGATTTATAGATAAATTAGGATATCCATATTGTCGAGGAAGAATTTTTAATTCTATTGAAAAAGATTCAGGACAATTTAATGACAAAATCCCAATCTTTTGGGCCTCAGGAGCTTGTTTAATTGTAAGGTCATCTTCTTTTTGGGAATCAGGTGCTTTAGATGAAACCTATTTTACACATCAAGAAGAGATTGATCTTTGCTGGAGAATGAAAGCTTTAGGTGGAGAAATTTTAAATATAGGTTCATCTACAGTGTATCATGTTGGAGGAGCTACGTTAGCAGCTTCTAATTCGCAAAAAACATATTATAATTTTAGAAATTCATTACTAACCTTATTAAAAAACAGAAAAGGATCTGGTGTTTGGTTCTTATTATTTCTACGTTTGATTCTTGATGGAATTGCTGGAATTCAATTTATATTTCAAGGAAAATTTAAACATTGTTTAGCAATAATTCATGCTCATTTTAGTTTCTATCGATTATTTCCTTCTTTTTTAAAGAAAAGGAAAAAACATGCCAGCAATATGAAATATTATTCTATAAAATCTATTGTTTGGAATTATTTTATTCTGAAAAAACGTACCTTTAACAATAATTACTAATTATTCGCTAAATTATTCTTAATAGCATTTTTTAACTGCATCAAGTTTTAATAATTTTGTAGAATATTAAAACCTATTCATTATGAAAAAAATAATTATCATCGCTGCTTGCTTTGGTTTCATTTTTACTTCGTGTGTTTCTAAAAAAGAATTTGCCGAATTAGAAGCCAGATATAAAACGAAATCAGATTTATTAAATACCTGTACGGTAAAATTAAACTCTTGTGAAACTGATAAATCACTTGCTGAAGCTCGTGCAAATTCTTTAGAAAAGCGCCTTGCAGAATTAAAAAAGGAGAAAAATGATTTAATTCAAAGTTCTAAAGACTTAACAGTATTAACAAAACTAGGAGCTTCTAATCTTGAAAAATCTTTAGAAAGTTTAAAAGAAAAAGACCTTAAAATTAGTCGTTTACAAGACGCTTTAACTAAAAAGGATAGTGTAACACTTGCATTAGTTACTAGCTTGAAAAAAGAAGTGGGTCTTGATGACGAAGACATTGAAATTAATGTTGAAAAAGGTGTAGTATTTATCTCATTAAGTGATAAAGTATTATTCAAAAGCGGAAGCTATAATTTATCTTCAAGAGCCAATGAAATACTTGGTAAAGTCGCTATTGTTATTAATGGCAAACCAGACTTTGAGGCCTTAGTAGAAGGACATACTGATAATGTACCTTATAAAAAGGGTGTTTTAATTGACAATTGGGATTTAAGTGCAAAACGTTCTACTGCTGTAGTTCGCAAATTAGTGGAACTTGGTGCTAATCCTGCTCAGTTAATTGCAGCTGGAAGAAGTGAATTTGTACCTTTAGTGCCTAATGAAAATGCTGAAAGTAAATCTACAAATAGAAGAACTAAGATTTACATTTTACCTAAGATTGATCAATTCTACGAAATGATTGAAACTGAAATGAAAACTCTTTCAGAAGAGGAAGGTAACTAATAATAGTTATTTTATTATAAACAAAAAACCTAGCTAATTGCTGGGTTTTTTGTTACATATATTTTTTTTTTAAATCTCTAAGCTACCTTTACCTTCTCTTATCAATTCGGGTTCATCTCCACAAAGATTAATCACCGTAGAAGGTACATTATCTCCATATCCACCATCAATAACAATATCGACTAACTTATCCCATTTTTCATAAATAAGTTCTGGATCTGTAGTATATTCAATAATTTCATCTTCATCATAAATAGAAGTTGAAACAATAGGGTTTCCTAGTTCTTCAACTATGGTTCTAGCGATCAAATTATCCGGAACTCTAATTCCTACTTCTTTTTTCTTTTTAAAAACTTTAGGTAAGTTATTATTTCCTGGTAATATAAAAGTATAAGGGCCTGGCAATGCTCTTTTTAATATTTTAAAAGATGAAGTATTAATTTGTTTTACATATTCAGACAGGTTACTTAAATCTTTACATATAAATGAAAACTTAGCTTTATCTAGTTTTACTCCTTTTATTCTAGCTATTTTTTCTAATGCTTTTTGATTAGAGATATCACAACCTAAAGCATACACAGTATCACTAGGGTATATAATTAATCCTCCCCTTCTTAAGACATCAACAACGCGTTTAATTTCTTTTGGGTTTGGATTCTCTTCGTAAATTTTAATAAATTCTGCCATTTGTAATTTATACTTTGGAATAAAATTTGTTGTAAAATTAATCGTTTTTTATCAGAAACACACAAATAAACAGTTCTATAACATAAACACAATAATATTGCGTTCTAAAATAAAACTTTGGGTATGAAAAAGCATATAACATTTTTATTGGTTCTATTTTTATCGGTTCAAGTATTTATTTCTTGTTCTTCAGACGATTCAAATTCAGACGATTCAAACACAATACCTTTAGAAGAAACCATGTTATTAAATGTTTCATATGGAAGCAATTCACAACAAGTTTATGATATTTATTTACCTGCTAATAGAACTTCTGAAAAAACAAAAGTACTTGTATTAGTTCATGGAGGTGGATGGACTGGAGGTGATAAAGCCGATATGAATAAATTTATTGACCTTATTAAATTGAATCATCCTGATCATGCAATTGTAAATATCAATTATGTATTAGCTGTTATTCCGTCAATTCCTGCGTTTCCAAATCAATTTATAGATTTAGAAACTGTTATTTTTCAACTTACAAGTTTAAAAGATGAATATCATATTTTACCAGAATTTGGTTTAATTGGAACTAGTGCAGGTGCTCATATCTCGCTTATGTATGATTATTTATACGATACAAATGATCAAGTAAAAATGGTGTGTGATATTGTAGGTCCATCCAATTTTACTGATCCTTTTTATGCTGATGATCCTCTTTTTGAATTAGCTTTAGCTGCTTTTATAGATGAAAACGCATATCCTCAACAATCAAATTTAGCAGAACTTACTAGTCCTCTATTTCATATTTCAAAAAATAGCAGTCCAACCATATTATTTTACGGAAGTGATGATCCATTAGTGCCTTTAAGTAATGGTAATAGTTTAGACGCAGCATTAACAAACAGTGCTGTAACTCATAATTATACAGTTTATGAAGGAGGTCATGGAGATTGGAGTGATGAGAACTTAAATGATTTAAAAGAGCAATTAATTGAGTTTATTAATACGCATCTCTCTATCAATTAAGAGTTGAAAAATTAACTTATCTCATTAAGAAATTACATTCAATTTAGCGAAACGTAGTAATAGTTTTTTTAACCCTCCATTGTCAAATTTAATTTCTGCCTTGGTGTCTGCACCTTTGCCTTCCATTTTTACAATGGCACCTTTTCCAAAGCGCACATGTTCTACTATTGTCCCTTCTACAAGGTTTAAAGCTTCTGCATCAAAATTTTTATCACTTGAACTTGAAGCTGGACGCATTTTTCTCAATTTTCTCAATTGAGATTCTGTTGGACCAATAGGAGGAGTTCCAGATTTTGGTTTGTTCGATCTCAATTTACTTTTGTCTATATCATCAAAAATATCACTATCTAACAAAGATTTATACCTGCCTTCTGTTTTAGGTGTTAAGTATTCTAAATATACTTCATCTATTTCTTCAATAAAACGACTTGGTTCAGCATCGATTAATTTTCCCCAGCGATAACGTGACTGTGTATAGTTTAAAAATGCTTGTTTTTCAGCTCTAGTTACAGCAACATAAAACAAACGACGTTCTTCTTCTAACTCACTTCGAGTATTCATACTCATTCCACTTGGAAATAAATCTTCTTCCATTCCCACGATATAGACATAAGGAAATTCTAATCCTTTTGCTAAATGAACTGTCATTAATGCTACTTTATCTTCATCACCTTTATCATTGTCTAAATCGGTTGCCAAAGCAACATCTTCTAAAAACTCTGAAAGAGAACCCGTTGCATCTGCAAGTTCTTTTTGTTCTTCAACGAAATCACGCATTCCGTTTAATAATTCCTCAATATTTTCAATTCTAGCAATACCTTCTGGAGTTCCGTCTTTTTTTAATTCGGTTAATAATCCAGTTTTCTTTGCAACATGCTCAGCAATTTGAAAAGCATTATATCCTTCATTTAAAATCTGAAAACTTTGAATCATGATTGCAAAATCTTGAAGTTTTGTTCGAGCTCCTTTTGTTATTTTGATTTCAACTTTATCTAGATTCTGAATTACTTCAAAAATCGAACGGTTGTAATGATTTGCAACCACAATTAAACGATCCATGGTTGTTTGTCCGATTCCACGCGCAGGATAATTAATAACACGCTTTAAAGCTTCTTCATCTTTCGGATTTAAAATTAAACGCAAATAAGCAATTACATCTTTAATTTCTTTGCGTTGATAAAAACTTAATCCACCATAAATTCTATAAGGAATATCACGTTTTCTCAATGCATCCTCAATAGCTCTTGATTGTGCATTGGTGCGATATAATACAGCAAAATCACCATTAGAAATCTGATTGTTCATTTTTATTTCAAAAATAGAACCAGCAACAAATCTACCCTCATCACCATCGGTCATACTTCGATTTACTTTAATCTTAGCACCTTCTGCATTATCAGTCCAAACAACTTTATCTAACCGCGTTTTATTCTTTTCAATAATACTATTGGCTGCATTTACTATGTTTTTTGTAGAGCGATAATTTTGCTCTAATCGATAGGTTTTTACATCGTCATAATCTTTCTGAAAATTTAGAATATTATTGATATTAGCTCCACGAAACGCATAAATACTTTGAGCATCGTCCCCTACCACACAGATATTTTGAAATTTATCGCTTAAGGCTTTTACAATTAAATACTGACTATGATTTGTATCCTGATACTCATCAACCAAAATATATCTAAAACGATTTTGGTATTTTGCTAACACATCAGGAAAACGATTTAATAGTTCGTTTGTTTTTAATAAAAGATCATCAAAATCCATTGCTCCTGCCTTAAAACATCGATCAACATATCCTTTATATATATCTCCCATTCTAGGCAATTTAGCCATTGCATCAGCTTCAACTAATTCAGGATTATTAAAATAAGCCTTGACAGTTATTAAGCTATTTTTATAAGAAGATATTCTAGAATACACTTGCTTATACTTATAGATATCTTTGTCAAGATGCATTTCCTTTATAATTGCTCTTATAACACTTTGAGAATCTTGAGTATCATATATCGTAAAATTTGAAGGATATCCTAATCGATCAGCTTCAAACCTTAAAATTTTTGCAAAAACACTATGAAAAGTACCCATCCAAAGGTTTTTAGCTTCACTTCCACCAACAATTTCAGCAATACGTTTTTTCATTTCTCTTGCTGCCTTATTCGTAAAGGTTAAAGACAAAATACTAAATGGATCGACACCTTTAGACATTAAGTACGCAATACGATACGTTAGTACTCTTGTTTTTCCGGATCCAGCTCCTGCAATAACTATTAAAGCTCCGTCTTTATGTAACACTGGAGCTAGTTGAGCATCATTAAGTTGTTGTAAATATTCTTGCAAAGTATTATTTATAGAAATGAAATGTGAAATTAATTAAAATACCATAAATAGTTGTACGCTTTTTATACAATTTATAAACAGAATCCCTTTTCACATATTAGAATTTTAATATCTTTAGCTGAATTAATTTTTAACTATATGAAACTTCAACCATTCTTTTTATTATTTCTGTTTTGTTCAGTCTCTTTATTTGCTCAAATGAATAAAAAAACTTTAAAAGACATTAACAACATTGAAAATCAAGTTATTGAATGGCGTCATTATTTTCATGAAAACCCTGAACTTTCAAATAGAGAATTCAATACAGCAAAAAAAATTGCAAAGCATTTAAAAGATTTAGGTCTCGAAGTGAAAGAAAATGTTGCTATAACAGGAGTTATTGGACTTTTAAAAGGAGATCTTCCTGGAAAAGTTGTTGCTTTAAGAGCAGATATTGATGCTTTACCTGTAACTGAAAGAAATGACTTACCCTTTAAAAGCAATGTAACCTCAACTTTTTTAGGTCAAGAAACTGGTGTAATGCACGCTTGTGGCCATGATACTCATATTGCAATTCTAATGGGAGTAGCTGAAGTTCTTTCAAAAAACAAACATTTATTAAAAGGTAGTGTGAAGTTTATTTTTCAACCCGCTGAAGAAGGACCTCCTCCAGGGGAAGAAGGTGGTGCTAAATTAATGATAAAGGAAGGTGCTTTAGAAAACCCTAAAGTAGATGCTATTTTTGGGCTTCACATTGGATCTGATTCTCCCGTAGGAACCATTAGTTATAAACCAGGTGGAACTATGGCTGCTGTAGAACGTTTTGTAGTAAATGTAAAAGGCAAGCAAACACATGGTTCAAGACCTTGGGGAGGAGTGGATCCTATTTATATTTCAGCAAAAATTATAGATGGTTTTCAAAGTATAATTAGTCGTGAATCTCCATTAACAACTGAAGCTGCAGTAATTACTGTTGGAAAAATTACCAGTGGAGTTCGATTTAATATTATTCCTGAAAGTGCAGAAATGATTGGAACTGTAAGAACTTTAGATCCTAAAATGCGCGAACTTATCATGCGCCGAATGAATGAAATGGCTAGAGATATTGCTAAAGCTTATGGTGGTTCAGCTACTATTGATTGGCAAAGCAATACATTAGTAACTTATAATGACCTTGAATTAACAAAACAAATGCTGCCTAGTCTTGAAGCTGCTGCTGGAAAACAAAATGTAAAACTTGTGAAAGCGACTACAGGGGGTGAAGATTTTTCTTATTTTCAAGAAGAAATTCCTGGCTTGTATTTTTTCTTAGGAGGTATGACGCCAGGTAATAAAGAAGCGTTCCCTCATCATACACCCGATTTTAAAATTGATGACAACGGAATGTTATTAGGAGTAAAATCATTTGTTCAACTTACAATCGATTATTTAAATAACTAAATGGAAGTATTTTTAAATTTTATAGGAAACATACCATGGTGGGGATGGATTTTAATAGTTATCGCTCTAATTGCAATACGCGACATTTTCTTTCAGAAAAAACACACTATTAGCCATAATTTCCCTGTCTTAGGACATATACGTTACATATTTGAAAGTATTGGCCCAGAAATGCGTCAATATTTTGTTTCAAATAACAGAGAGGAATTACCTTTTAATCGTATAGAGAGAGGCTGGATTTATGCTTCAGCTAAAAAGGAAAACAATTACGAAGGTTTTGGAACCGACAGAGATATTTACGCCCATCAGCATATTTTCATCAATAATGCAATGATGCCTTTACAAGTTCCAAAAGGGCATCCAAACACTATTGACAAGAGTTTTTTACCCTGCGCGAAAGTGATGGGAGAATTCAATAAAAGAAAAAAACCATACCGACCCGCTTCAGTAATTAATGTGTCTGCGATGAGTTTTGGTTCACTTTCAGCCAAAGCTGTAGAATCATTAAACAAAGGCGTTCAGTTGTCCGATGCCTATCATAATACGGGGGAAGGTGGATTATCTCCTTACCACAGTCATGGAGGTGATGTTGTTTTTCACTTCGGAACAGGATATTTCGGAGTTCGTGGTGAAGACGGTAACTTTTCCATGGAAAAATTGATTGCTCTTGTTGAAAAAAATCCATTCATAAGAGCTATAGAGGTTAAATTGTCTCAAGGTGCTAAGCCAGGAAAAGGTGGCGTATTACCAGGAGCGAAAATCACAAAAGAGATCTCTGAAATTAGAGGGGTAGAAATTGGGAAAGACGTATTATCACCACCAAATCATTCCGCTTTTTCTAATGTGCCAGAATTAGTTGATTTTGTCGAGTTAATTGCTGAAAAAACTGGTTTACCTGTTGGAATTAAAGCAGCAATTGGAAAATTAGAACAATGGAAGGAATTAGCAGACATCATGAAAAATACTGGAAAAGGCCCAGATTTCATTACTGTTGACGGTGGTGAAGGTGGTACTGGAGCAGCGCCTCCAAGTTTTGCTGATCATGTTTCATTGCCTTGGGTATATGGGTTTAGTGATCTTTATAAAGTTTTTAAAGATAGAAAAATTACTGAACGCATTGTTTTTATAGGAAGTGGGAAATTAGGTTTCCCAGCTAAAGCAGCAATGGCATTTGCCATGGGAGCTGATTGTATAAATGTTGCAAGAGAAGCCATGATGAGTATTGGTTGTATACAAGCACAAATATGCCATACAAATCGTTGCCCTAGTGGTATTGCAACTCAAAGTAAATGGCTTCAAAAAGGAATTAATATTCCGTTAAAATCTGAACGGTTAGCACAATACTTTAAAACTTTCAGAAAAGAATTAGTTGAAATTACACATGCTGCAGGATACGAACACCCTTGTCAGTTTGAAATGAATGACATTGATGTAAATGTTGATGATCACAATTTATCTAAAGAATTAGATAGAACTTATAATTATCAAAAAACTCCTGTACTATTTTCAGGAATGCAAACGTTAAAGGATTGCTCTCATTTAGGAGGAAAAAAAATAAAGTAAAAAAAATATGGAAGAAGCAACTCAAATTTTAAGTTATGTAGCCTACTTATTACCAGCTGTCGTAGTTGGTGTTATCTCTTATTTCTTTTTTAAAGGGCACACTGCCAATGAAGAAGGAAGAAGGCGTTATTTAATTCAGAAAGAAGCGCAAAAAAGTGTGATTCCTATGCGTCTTCAAGCGTATGAAAGACTTACACTGTTTTTAGAAAGAATAGACCCTAATAAACTGTTAATACGCGTAAAACCTTACTCTGATGAACTTCAGGAATACGAAGATTTACTAATAAAAAATATTGATCAAGAGTATGAACATAATCTTTCTCAACAAATTTATGTTTCTTCAGAATGTTGGAATTTAATTACTGCTGCAAAAAATGCAACGATGCAAATTATTAGGCAATCTGCAATGAATGAAAAAAATGATTCACCAGATAAACTAAGAGAATATATTTTAAACCACTTTATGGGAGAAATTACTCCTTCAAAAAAAGCATTAGAATACGTAAGTAGAGAGGTCAAGGAATTGTTTTAAAGCAATTTATTCTTTTATAAATTTTACAATACCAAATTGATTTTCGTTATCTATTATCTTCAGGAAATAGATGCCGTTTGCTAATGATTCGATATTTATTCTTTTATTAAATTCTTCGGAAACAACATTATTCAGTTCAATTTTTTTTCCTAAAATTGAATAAATTTCAATCTGAAAATCACCTCCAATTTGCTTTGAAGTAGTAATATTTATAATACCTGATGTTGGATTTGGAAATACTTTAATATTTGCTTCCGAAGAAAAATTCTCTAAACCAAGTGTAGCTGAAATTGTTTGAGTGCTTATTGATGAATTTGAACATAAATAATTCACATTTAAAGATACTTCATAATCTCCTTCTGCATCATAAGTATGTATTGGGTTTTCATCAGTCGAAAACTCATCATCTCCAAACAACCATAAAAAATCATTCGAATTTTCTGAAGTGTTTGTGAAAGCATATTCTAAGTTTCCATTATTGGTAATATTAAAGCTAGAGTTAGGATCACGCAATCCAATATACCAAGCAGAAAGATTATCATAGACAACAGTACGTACGGCTTCCTTTATAATATTTGTTACTGAGGGTGATAGAGTCGAATTAAAGCTCACTAAGGTTGGATTTTTCTTAAAAATTGTCGTGTAAAATGTAATCGCCCCTGCATAACTTCCAGCTAAAGAAGGGTGAGATCCATCTTGACTATATAAATCTATCTCTGGATAATATTCGCGTAAAAACCTCCAAACAGCACCCACTGGCGATGTAATTGCTTCATTATCATTTGCCATAAAAAGATATCGTTCTCTTAATAAATCATCCATACCTTCATAGGTGCAAACAGGAGGCCATGCTCCACAATTACTGGCATCTCCGTTTTCTCTTCCCCAAGTCATATATAAAGTTGTTCCTGCGCAATTATTATATTTTACTATGGTGTCGTTTAATCTTTGAGCATAAGGATAAACAAACTCTTCTACATATTCATCTTGAAGTGAAGGTCTTTGACTTTGATCTTGAAGAACGACAAAATCCCATGTTCCTTGTCTTATTTTATTGAGACTTACAACATCTGTTGAATGCCCTTCTAATGAATAACCTCCTGGTGTGTTTTGATTTTTTATGACTACATCTCCTACCGAATTCGCTACCTCAACTAACAATTGAGGCAAATCATTAACATAAGTATAGCTATTTCCTAAAAAAAGAACACGTTTAGTTTCTTGAGCATTTACATAAAATGAAATAAAAAAAACAAAAAGAATAGAAAATAATTTCATGGTTGACAATTAGTTAGTCTAATGTAATTATTAATTCATAAACCTAAGTAAAACCTTATATAAATTTACCAGTTCAATAAAATAACTAATACTCAATTAACCGATTATCATCTTATTAATTAAATATTTTTCTTTTTCATTGAACTCTTCAAATAAACTTAAAACTTGTTTTTTAAAGGGTTCATTTTTTAAATTATCTGAAAATATCTTTTTTGCATTTTTACTAAAACGCCAATTATGGTGTAAACAAGCATTCACTAAATTTTTAACAGAAGTATCATTCCAAATTGAAAGATCCTGTATATAATTTATTGCCAAATCTCTAATCTCAAAACTATAAGTTGCCGATGTATAATTTTGTAATTCTTCAATATAATTTTTCTTCTCTTCTTTATTATAATCTTCCGTCACAATAGCTAATACCAACCATAATTGTCTAATATTTTTATTCTGAAAACCTTGCGTATTTTTCATGGTTTCTAAATACACTTCACGATCGTCAGGAAAATTAAACCATAAGTAATAAAAGGCTGTTTCTTGAGTAACATAAGATTCATCCTTTAATAAAGTTTCATAATACGTTTTAAGCTCTTTTGGTATGGTTGTTAGTGATCCTGAAATTGCCTGCCTTACCATCACATTATTACTTTCAAAACCTTTTATATAAAGAGCTAAAGTTTCAGCTATAGGCTCTCCAGTTAATTGATTAATAGCTTCCTGACCAATATAATCATTAGGAAAAGTTAAGACATTCTTTAATTGTTCTTTCTTTTCAGAAAAAGCAATTCCCTTTAAGGCTGAAACTTCTAAATAATCTAAAATAAAAGGTGATTTAATCAATGATTTGTATGCCATTTCAGCTTTAAAAGCTGACTGCTGTAACCAATCTTCTTCAAATGATTTTAAATCTTGTCCTGAAACCAAACGAATTTCATGTAAGAAATCTTCCGTAGTAACATTTTTAAACTGATATTTAGTCAAATAATTTTTAATTCCTTTATTAAATACCTCTACTCCTACTTGTTCTCTCAAGATATGCAAGGCCCATGCTCCTTTTTCATAAAAAGTCAATGAGCTTGCTTTAGGATTTAACAGTGATTCTCCTTTTCCGTTATCACTTAAACTCTGTAATTGTTCGGCTGTTTGCAATAATTTCCAATAATAATATTCCTCTCCAAATAATTCTTTTTCAGCTAAAAGTGCATAGAACGTAGCGAAGCCTTCCTGAAGCCAATGATGATTTCCAGACTCCTCTGTTATTAGGTTTCCAAACCATTGATGTGCTAATTCATGTGCATTGACATTTACATAATTTCTATCGGTAAACCCTATATCATCTACTACAAATGCTTCCGAAAAAATGGTCGCCGTAGTATTTTCCATACCCGCATATAAAAAATCTCGAACAGGTACTTGCTTATAATTTTGCCATGGATATGCAACCCCAATCTCATTTTCTAGGAAGTCGAATATTTCTTTGGTAAAACGATAGGTTGGTTCGGCTTTTAAAGCATCGGAAGGACGAAAATATAATTCGATTGGAATTCCGGAGTTTGACTGAATACCCTTTTTATCAAATTCTCCAATCACAAAAGCAGCGAGATAACTTGACATTTCCTTTTTCATATTAAACTTCCAACTTGTTAAGGTATCTAGTTCTTTTTTTGAAATAAGAGTTCCATTTGCAATAACAGTTTTATTTTTTTCTGAATTAATGGTAAGATCAAATTCAATCTTGTCATTCATATCGTCAATACTAGGCAACCAATGTGAAGTATATTTTCCTTGTCCTTGCGTCCATATTTGATCTTCAGTAAAATAAAGTGTTTGCTTCGGAACTGTTTCATATGAAAAGCTAACCGTATAAAGTAAATCAGCTTCAAAAGAACCAGTAAGCCATATTTTTTTTTCTTTGGAAGTCACCGAAATATATTTAGAATCAACCTCTTTAATACGCATTTTAATAGCATCTAAAAATATAGAATCTGTGTTCTTCTTTGCCTGAAACGTATAGGCTACATTAGCCTTAACACTTTTAATTGAAGGTATTGGTGTGATTTCTGCTTCAATCTTTAAAAAATCAACAACATCTATTTGTTGTGCATTTGTAATGAAACCAATGAATAAAAAGAATGTGAAAAGAAATCTCATAAATAAAGTTATTTCTGAAACTCAAAAATAACTTTTTCATATTTAAAATATTCATAATACTATTCTAAAATAATTTATTTAGTATTTTGCATTATAAGAAATAGTAAGTTTAAAAACTACTGTAATATGAATCCTAATTTTTTTCAAACTCCAATCGATTACCTTAAAGGTGTAGGTCCTAATAGGGCGGATTTGTTGAGAAAAGAATTAGGCATACATACCTATCAGGATTTGATGAATTTATTTCCGAATAGATATTTAGACCGAACAAAATATTATACGATTTCACAATTACAGAGAACCAATGCTGAAGTGCAGATTATTGGGAAAATCACTCATATTAAAACGGTACAACAAAAAAGAGGGAATCGCCTTGTAGCAACCTTTATAGATGATTCTGGCAAAATGGAATTGGTCTGGTTCCGTGGTCAAAAATGGATTAAGGAAAATCTCAAAATTAATAAGAAGTATGTAATCTTCGGAAAAACAAACTGGTTCAATGGACTATTTTCTATGCCACATCCCGAAATGGAACTTCAGGAAGATCACGAAAAAAATATTCGATCTGCAATGCAACCAGTTTATCCTTCAACAGAAATGTTGAATTCAAAAGGAATTAGTAACAGAGTTATAAATACCTTAATGCAAACTTTATTTCTAGAATCAAAAAATAAAGTATTAGAAACACTTTCAAATTCTATCCTTGAACAACTAAAATTAATCCCAAAAACTGAAGCTCTTTTTAACATACATTTTCCACAAAGTCAAACCCTCTTAGCAAAGGCTCAATACCGATTAAAATTTGAAGAATTATTTTACATTCAATTGCAATTATTAAGAAAAAATTTATTGCATAAATCAAAAATTAAAGGCTATTCATTTACAAAAGTTGGTGACTATTTCAATACATTTTTCAACGAGCATTTACCATTCAATTTAACCCAAGCCCAAAAGAAAGTAATTAAAGAAATTAGACATGATTTAGGCAGCAATGCACAAATGAATCGCCTACTTCAAGGAGATGTAGGTTCTGGAAAAACAATTGTAGCTCTAATGTCAATATTAATAGCACTTGACAATGGATATCAAGCCTGCTTAATGGCTCCAACTGAAATTTTGTCAGTCCAACACTACAACGGATTAAATGAAATGTGTAATAAATTGAATATCAGCATTTCAATATTAACTGGCTCAACTAAAACTTCAAGTAGAAAAAAAATACACGAAAATCTTGAAAACGGTACTTTACAAGTGTTAATTGGCACACATGCCCTACTTGAAGATAAGGTGAAATTTCAAAATTTAGGGCTTGCAATTATTGATGAACAGCATCGATTTGGAGTTGCTCAGCGAAGTAAATTATGGCACAAAAACGAATACCCTCCAAACATTTTAGTGATGACCGCCACCCCTATTCCACGAACCTTAGCGATGAGTGTTTATGGTGATCTTGATATAAGTGTTATTGACGAATTACCACCAGGTAGAAAAGCTATAAAAACAGTTCATAGATTTGACTCAAATAGATTGAATGTTTTCAAGTTTATTAGAGATGAAATTTCAAAAGAAAGACAAGTCTATATTGTTTACCCTTTAATTCAAGAAAGCGAAGCATTAGACTACAAAGATCTAATGGATGGATATGAAAGTATTGCTAGAGACTTTCCTTTACCAAATTATCAAATTTCGATTGTACATGGAAAAATGAAACCAGCTGACAAAGAATTCGAAATGAATCGTTTTATAAAAGGTGAAACAAACATCATGGTTGCTACCACAGTTATAGAAGTTGGTGTTGATGTTCCTAATGCTAGCGTTATGATTATTGAAAGCGCAGAACGATTCGGATTATCGCAGTTACACCAGCTAAGAGGGCGTGTAGGTAGAGGCGCTGAACAAAGTTATTGCATACTAATGACTAGCCATAAATTGTCTGCTGATGCAAAAACAAGATTAGAAACAATGGTTAAAACCTCTGATGGTTTTGAAATTGCTGAAGTAGATTTAAGGTTACGTGGGCCAGGAGACCTAATGGGAACTCAACAAAGTGGTGTTCTTAACCTTCGAATAGCCGATATCATTAAAGATCATGAAATATTGAAAATTGCAAGAAGCTATGCAAGACAAGTACTCACAAGTGACCCTTCTCTTTCTTTAGCAGAAAATCAAGTTATTAAATATACTTATATTCAATTAGCAAAATACAAGAACATCTGGAATTACATTAGCTAAACAACTATTCTTCAAGCAACTGATTCACGAAAGATTTAAATTCATTTTTAAATTCTACATATTTTTCACCAGTCGCGGGTCCGTTAAAACCTGTATGAATTTTTCGAACTTTCCCTTTTTTATCAATAAAAATCGAAGTAGGGTAAGAAAGCACATGATTCAGCATTGGCAACTTTTCATTTGCCATCTTCTTATCACTTGTACCATATTGCGCCAATAACACCGGATACGGTACTCTCACCTTATCTACAAGTCGTTTTATCGCTTTTTTTGCTTTTTCTTCTGTAGGTGCATATTCAAAAGCTAAAGAAACAATTTCAATATTTTTATCCTTGTTTTCATTATAAAACTGAGTATAATACTTTGTTTCATCCAAACAATTAGGACACCAAGTTCCCATAACTTGCACGACAACTACTTTATTCTCAAACCTTTTATCAATTAATGAAACCAAATTTCCATCAAAATCTGGAAAGGAGAATTCTATTTTCTCATACCCTTCCTTTAAAAAAGTAAGTGATTCTTCAGAAGGTAATTCATAATTTTCATTCTTATCTGCTGTAAACGGCTCTTTCCAATGGTTTCCACTATAAAAGAATCCATACATGATATTATCTCTGACATCTGCCTCAAACAAAAAGGCATGAGCTCCATCAAAAGTAGAGAGCTTCATTTTATTACCCTCCATTACTCCTTCCAAATAACGATAATCTCCTGTCGTTGTTCGAATTGTACCAGTAACCTTCTCTCCTACTTGTTTAAAGATTCCCTTTGCTACATATCGTTCTTCCTTTGAGTGTGCACTAAAAACCATTTCCCAATTACCTGTTACATCGCTCTTTGGTTTATTGATAACATCAAAACGTTTAAAATCTCCGTATTTAAGAACAAAAGGAACTCTTCTATCTAAACTTGATTTAACAAATTCGCCTCTAATTAATTCATCTGAAACTATCTTCCCTTTCAAAACACCTTCATAAACTGGCATTTGAATAATTATAGAATCTCCCTTTATTTCAACTTCATCAACATTTATCTCTTCTTCAGCATTAAATACCGTAATGCTTTCGTCATCATTTAAATGAAATGTAAAAGGCAGAACTTTATTATCTTTTACAGACAACTCAGCTTTCCAAAGCCCTGATTTAAGTAATTTTTTCTGATCTGTTTTCACTTCATTTTTACAAGAAACTAATAGTAAAATAATAGAGAACAATAAGCATCCATTCTTCATAAAATATATTTTTATAATCTTATTGCCGAAAGTATTAAAAAATACTTACAAAAATTACTGTAAATAGTATCTTTGCACATTGAAAATAAATTTTAAGAATGAAGATTTCATACAACTGGCTAAAACAATTTATTAATATAGATTGGAAAGCTGAGGAAACAGGCGAATTATTAACTGACCTTGGTTTAGAGATTGAGGGTATTGAATCCTTTGAATCCGTAAAAGGCGGACTTGAAGGAATTATTATTGGACACGTAATAAGCTGTGAACAGCATCCAAATGCTGACCGATTAAAAGTTACTAAAGTAGATGTTGGTTCGGGTGAAAACATACAAATTGTATGTGGCGCCAGCAATGTAGCGGAAGGTCAAAAAGTTCCTGTAGCTACTATAGGCGCTACACTATTTGATCCTGAAGGAAAACCTTGGAAAATAAAAAAAGGAAAAATTAGAGGTGAAGTTAGTGAAGGAATGATCTGTGCTGAAGATGAATTAGGTCTTGGTAAAGGTCATGACGGAATTATGGTTCTTGACGCTGAGCTTTCTCCTGGAACTAAAGCTTCAGATGTTTTTAATATTGAAAATGATTTAGTTTTTGAAATAGGATTAACTCCAAACCGTGCAGACGCAATGAGTCATTGGGGAGTTGCTAGAGACCTTAAAGCTGGCTTACTGCGTAAAGAAGTTTCTTTAGAGTTAATTACTCCTTCCAACAGTAAGTTTAGAGTAAATGACCGAACAAATAAAATTGATGTTGTAGTAGAAGATAATAAATTAGCACCTAGATATTGTGGTGTAACTATTAGCGGGCTTAAAGTGAAAGAGTCTCCTCAATGGATACAAAATAGGTTAAAAGCTATTGGATTAAGCCCTATCAACAACATTGTAGATGCTACAAACTATGTGTTACATGATTTAGGACAACCACTACATGCATTTGATGCTGCTAAAATTAGTGGTGAGAAAATCATAGTTAAAACACTTCCTAAAGGCACTAAATTTATAACACTTGATGAAGTTGAACGCGAATTACATGAAGAAGATTTAATGATTTGTGATAACGAAAAACCTATGTGTATTGCAGGTGTTTTTGGTGGAATTAACAGTGGAGTTACTGAATCTACTACAAGTATCTTTCTTGAAAGCGCTTACTTTAATCCTATTAGCACTAGAAAGACCGCAAAACGTCACGGTTTAAATACAGATGCTTCTTTTAGATTTGAACGCGGAATAGACCCAAATATTACAGAATATGCATTGATGAGAGCTGCTTTGTTAATCATTGAATTAGCTGGCGGTGAAATTACGAGTGATGTTGTTGACATCTATCCAAAAAAGATTGAAGATCATCAAGTATTCTTAAATTTTGAAAACGCTACTAAACTTATTGGTGAAGAAATTCCAAAGGAAATCATAAAAGAGATTTTAACTTCTTTAGAAATTAAAATTAATAATATTACTGAAGCAGGTTTAGGAATGACAATACCTGCCTACAGAAACGATGTAACAAGAGAAGCTGACGTTATAGAAGAAATTTTAAGAGTTTACGGTTATAACAACATTAAATTTACTGAAAAGCTTAACGCTTCTATTTCTTCAACCCAAGTTATTGAAGATTATCAAATTCAAAATAAAATTGGTTCACTGTTAACTTCATTAGGTTTTCATGAAATGCTTGGCAATTCACTTACTTCACCTAAGTATATTGAGCTAAGTGAGATGCTAAATGCTAAATATAATGTTGAAATGCTGAATCCTTTAAGCAATGACTTATCTGTTCTAAGGCAGTCTATGTTGTTTAATGCTTTAGAATCTTTAGCTTACAATATCAACAGAAAAGCTGCTAATGTAAAATTATTTGAGTTTGGTAAAACATACCATAATTATACAAATGGTAGAGCTGAAAACAAACATTTAACATTGGTTGTTTCTGGTTCGAAATATGATGATAATTGGACGCATACTCCTCAAAACAGTGATTTCTTTTATTTTAAAGGCATAGTAACTTCTATTCTTGAAAGACTAGGAATCTCAGATTATTCTGAAAAAGGAGTTAGCAACGATATCTTTACTGAAGGAATTTCATTCACAAAGAACAATAAGGTTATTGTAGAATTTGGAATTATCAACAAAAATATCGCAAATCACTTTAGTATTGGATCTGAAATTTTATATACAGATTTTCATTGGGATGCAGTTTTAGAAGAACTTTCAACTGAAAATTTCAAACTAAAACCAATACCTAAATTTCCACAAGTTAAAAGAGATTTTGCATTGCTTTTAGATGAAGCAATTACATTTGATGAATTAAGAGATATTGCTCAAAAAACAGAACGTAATTTATTAAAGAATGTAAGACTTTTTGATGTTTATACTGGTAAAAATTTACCAAAAGGAAAAAAATCATACGCTTTAAGTTTCACTTTACAAGATGATCGTAAAACTTTAACTGACAAGCAAATAGATAAAATAATGAAAAAGCTACAAGATCGATTTGAAAAAGATTTAGGAGCTAGTTTGAGATAGAAAAATCTGTATAGTTTAAAAATAAAAAAGAGGCTGTTAAAAAATTTTATCAGCCTCTTTTTTATATGATTTATCTTTTAGTTTTTTATAGCAAAACCTAATTAAACGCGTCCTGCTACTCTATCTTTTGCTAATTGTAGAATGGTTTGAAATTGATCTTCTAAATTCATTTCTGAATTGTCAATTTCTATAGCATCTTTTGCCTTTATTAAAGGGGAATCTTTTCGTGTAGTGTCAATACGGTCACGCTCAATGACATTATACAATATCTCCTCATAACTTACAGAATCACCTCTTTCGATAAGTTCATTGTAACGTCTTTTTGCTCTTTGCTCTGCATTGGCATTCATAAATAGTTTTAATTCTGCTTCAGGAAAAACCACAGTTCCTATGTCTCTCCCATCCATCACAATCCCTTTACCATTTCCCATGATTTGTTGCTGCTGAACTAATTTTGCTCTTACTTCAGAAAGTGTAGCAATTGGGCTTACAAATTCAGAAACACGTAAAGTTCTAATTTCCTTTTCAACATTAATACCATTTAAATATATTTCAGCTTTATCAGTAGATGAATTCTTATTAAACTTTAAGTTGATATTATCAAGTGAATCTAAAAGAGAACTCTTATCAAATTTATTTTCTGAAATAAAATCATTTTGCAATGCATACAATGTTATTGCTCTATACATAGCACCAGAATCTACATACACATAGCCTAAATAGTCTGCTATTTGTTTAGCGACAGTGCTTTTACCTGTTGAAGAATATCCATCAATTGCAATTGTAATCTTTTTCAATAGAAGTTGAATTTTGTTCTTTTTGATAATAATTCAAATGTAATGAATTAACGACCTAAATCGATATTCAGTCCGAAAAAGCTAGTATTAGCAGCAGTACTATATTTAGAATAGGTATAACTAAAACGTAGTTTATTCAGTTTTAAAGAAAACCCCGCACTCAAACCTGCGAAAGCTCGTTGCTCAACAATCCTAAGTTCTTCAGCCCTACGTAAATTATATCCAAGTCTAATATTAAATCCTTTTTCTGGAAATAACTCGATTCCAATAATCGTATGTCTAAATGTATTATCTATAAAATTTATCTTTTCCTCGGTGGTATTACCTTCTAAATCAGTATCACCTCTGGCAGGATTTGCAAAAGCTATATTCCAAACCTGCATGTTTTCAAAGGTTAAATGCCAACGAATAGGAATGTTTTCTAAGGTTTGTGAAATACCAAAAATCAATTCAAATGGAAGAGGTTCATATACCTCATCATAGGGAGTAAACTGCGTTCCTATATTACGAGCAACAGCCGTTATATGAAGATCCCAGTCATCATACACATACATAACACCAATATCTAAAGCGCCTCCAAAAGAAGAATATTGCTCTAGCTTTGATGAAATTAATTTTACATTCACCCCAACATGAAAGTTGGTAAATAAAATATTTCTTGCATGTCCTACTGAAAGTGCCACTTCTCCACCACTAAAGCTACTCGTTGCATTTCCTAATTCATCATAACCATCGAAACTTCCATAATTTATATAAGTAACACCTGCATGTAGCACTTGAGTTCTTCGATCCCATAAATAGGCGTAACTAGCTGTACCATAGTTTACATCACCAATGTAATTATTATAATTTACCGATAATTGATTATCCATTGCTGGATTAATCGTTGCAGGATTGTATAATGCTTGTGTAGGATCATAATCGTAATTAGTTACAACTTTTCCTCCTAATGCAGCTTCTCGAGGAGAATTAACTAAACTTAAAAACTGATATGTGTTTTTACCACCAACCTGCGCCAATGCTATAGTTGAAGTAAATAATATCAATAAAAACAAACCTTTTTGGTTCATAAATGTTTCACCTTGTCTTGAATGTTAACGAATACAAGTATAATTTATTTTCATTGCATTAAAAAGGATTCTAACATCTATCTTATTTTTTCCTTTAAATACAGATTATAAATTTAAAACTATAGTTTTTTTGCGTTCTTCACCTTTTGATTTGTTATAGCAAATTTAACCACATCTTTCATCTCTTTTACATAGTGAAAAGTTAAACCTTTCAAGTATTCAGGTTTAATTTCTTCAATATCTCTTCGGTTATCCTCACAAAGTAAAATCTCTTTAATATGTGCTCTTTTCGCAGCAAGAATTTTTTCTTTAATTCCTCCAACTGGCAATACTTTACCTCTTAATGTTATTTCTCCAGTCATCGCCAAGCTTCTTTTAACTTTACGTTGCGTATATAAAGACACTAATGAGGTTAACATAGTAACTCCTGCACTTGGTCCATCCTTAGGAGTTGCCCCTTCAGGTACGTGAATATGCACATTATATTTTGCGAAAATTTCAGGATCTAATCCTAATTCTTTTGCATTCGACTTAATATATTCCATCGCAATGGTCGCAGATTCTTTCATCACCTTACCTAAATTACCAGTTAAGGTTAGCATTCCTTTCCCTTTCGATAAAATTGACTCTATAAATAAAATATCTCCACCAACTCTTGTCCAAGCTAAACCTGTTACAACTCCTGCTACATCATTGCTTTCATATTTATCACGTTCTAGTTTAGGAGCACCTAATACTTCAATAATAACAGCATTGGTGATTTTAATATCATATGATTCTTCCATAGCAATTTTCATAGCTGCATAACGAACCATTTTTGCCAATTGCTTTTCAAGACCTCTTACACCACTCTCTCTTGTATAACCTTCAACTATTTTTTCTAGTTGTGGTTTACCTATTTTGATATGCTCTTTTGTAAGTCCGTGTTCTACTAATAACTTCGGAAGTAAATGACGTTTTCCAATTTCAACTTTTTCTTCAATAGTATAACCAGAAACATTAATAATTTCCATACGATCTCTTAACGCTGGCTGAATAGATCCTAAACTATTTGAAGTTGCGATGAACATAACCTTAGATAAATCGTATCCAACTTCTAAAAAATTATCGTAAAAAGTATCGTTTTGCTCTGGATCTAATACCTCTAATAAAGCAGAAGATGGATCTCCTTGACTTCCAACTGAAAGTTTATCGATTTCATCTAACACAAAAACTGGGTTTCCAGTTTCTGCTTTTTTAATATTTTTAAGCACACGACCCGGCATCGCTCCAATATAGGTTTTACGATGTCCTCTTATTTCAGATTCATCACGCATTCCTCCTAAAGACATACGCACATATTTTCTTCCTAATGCTTCAGCAATTGATTTACCTAAAGAAGTTTTACCAACTCCAGGAGGTCCATACAAACATAGAATAGGCGATTTCATGTCGTTTCTTAGCTTCAATACTGCTAAGTGCTCAATGATTCTTTTCTTTACGTCTTCAAGTCCGAAATGATCTCTATCTAATATTCTTTTAGCTCTTTTTAGATCGAATTTATCTTTACTGTAATGATCCCAAGGTAAATCTAGATATAAATCTAAATAGTTTCTTTGAATTCCGTATTCAGCCATTTGCGGATTCATACGTTGCATTTTAGCCAATTCTTTCTCAAAATGCTCAGAAACATCTTTATTCCAAACCTTACTTTTAGCACGTTTACGTAATTCTTCAATTTCTTCTTCTGAAGAATTTCCACCCAATTCTTCTTGAATAGTCTTCATTTGTTGGTGAAGAAAATACTCACGTTGTTGCTGATTAATATCACTTTCTACTTTCGACTGAATATCATTTCTTAGAGATAACTTTTGCAACTCTACGTTCATATAACGAAGGGTTTCTAAAGCTCTTTCTTTTAAATCGTTTATCTCTAAAAGAGTCTGTTTTTCTTCAACTGAAATATTCAAATTTGAAGAAACAAAATTGATTAAAAATGAACTACTCTCAATATTCTTAATCGCAAATGCAGCTTCAGAAGGAATATTTGGACTGTCTTTTATAATCTCTAGGGATTTTTCTTTAATAGAATCTATTATTGCAACAAACTCTGCATTCTCTGTTGCTGGTCTCGCTTCAGGAACTTCACCAATCGTTGCGGTCATATAAGGTTCGTTAGTAATAACTTCTTTTACTTCGAACCTTTTTTTACCTTGAAGAATCACTGTTGTATTTCCGTCAGGCATTTTAAGAACACGTAATATTCTAGCTACGGTTCCTACTTTATTAATATCCTTCAATAAAGGATCTTCAATATTTTCGTCGATTTGAGAAACCACACCAATCACTTTATTCCCTTTATTGGTATCATTAATCAATTTTATTGATTTATCTCTTCCAGCAGTAATTGGTATTACTACTCCAGGAAATAATACTGTATTTCGTAAAGGTAATATTGGAAGAATTTCTGGTAATTCTTCCTTATTCATTGCTTCTTCATCTTCTGGAGTCATTAACGGAATTAACTCTGCATCTTCTTTTATTTCCTGAAATGACAAACTGTCGATTGAGGTAAGTTTTGATCTTCCCATATATAAGTCTAAGACATAATGTCACACATTTAGGTATAACTTATGCTTCGTTTTTTTTAATATTAATTTTACTTTTCTGAAAACCAGCCTTAAATACTACAAACACTGTTATTTTCAATGATAGTAAGTCAATTGTTATGCCATTCCAAACGTATTGAAAAAGGAAAAATTATTTTTTTTAAATTTAACTGTAACAATTTTTAAGTAGATGTATCTTTAGGGTAACAATTGTTTATTTATTGGCACTAACCAGCAAAAATATTGAGACGTTAATCGTTCTTTGTCGTAAGGGAAATCAACTTGCACAATTAGAAGTGTACAATCGCTATCAACATGCGATGTATAACACAGCTTTTAGGATTGTGAAAAATTCTGCTGAAGCTGAAGATATTATGCAAGAATCGTTTATCACTGCTTTTACTAAGCTTGATTCATTTAAAGAAAAAGCTTCATTTGGATCTTGGTTGAAAAGAATTGTTATTAATAAAAGTATTGGTGAATATCATAAATCGAAACGATTTGTTAGTGTATCAGATAAGGAAATTGAAGATAAAGCTATAGAAGATTTTTCAATTTCTTCAGAAGATATTACAAATACAAAAGTGAATCATGTATTAGAATGCATGAACGATTTACATGATAACTATCGTAATATTTTAAACCTACATTTTATTGAAGGGTTTGATTATGAAGAAATCTGTGAGATTTTAAATATCAGTTATGCAAATTGTAGAACACTAATTTCCCGAGCTAAAGAAAGTTTAAGAACCAAATTAATTTAAGAGCATGAAAAAAAATGACTTTGATACTTTATTTAATAAACCTGAAGGAGCTTTTGATATAGAAAAGACACCTACTGGACATAAATCTAGGTTTTTAGATAAATTAAATACTGCTAATGAAACCCTCGACAATTCGGTTGTTACAAATGACACATCGAATGTTTTTCAACTAACCTGGAAAAAAGCATTATCTGTTGCAGCTATCATTCTTGTAATATTTACAGCAAGTCCGCTTCTTTTTAATCAAGAAGAAACTACTGCTGACTTAGCAAGTGTTTCTCCAGAAATGGAAGAAACTCAATCATTTTTTACTACTACTATTCATAAAGAATTAGAAAAATTAAAAAGTTTCAGTAATCCTGATGCTAAATTTTTAGTTGAAGATGCCCTAAAACAAATTGAAATTCTTGAAAGTCAATATGAAGATTTAAAAACAGATTTGGTAGAAAGTGGAAACGATAAACGTGTGATTTATGCCATGATTACCAATTTTCAAAATAGAATAGAATTACTTGAAGAAGTAATCTTAAAAATCGAAGACATTAAAAATCTAAATACCCAAAATAATGAAAACATTATATAAATCCTTATTTATCATAATGCTAATACCAGCAATGTTGGTAGCTAATAATGATATTAAAAAAGGAAAACACAAGAAAGAAAAAACAATAAAGAAAGAATTTACAGTAAATGCTAATGCTGAATTAGAAGTAGACAATAGCTATGGAAATATTGATATTGCTACTTGGAACGAAAACAGAACTGTTATTGAAGTAAACATTTCTGCCAGTGGAAATGATGAGGAAAAAGTTCAAAAAAGATTAGATGATATTACCGTAGAGTTTAATGCTTCAAGTTCTTTGGTCAGCGCTAAAACACTTTTCAGTAAAAAGAAAAAGTCTTGGAGCTGGTGGGGAAATAATAACAACAATATTAATATTGAAATTAACTATACAATAAAAATTCCAATCACAAATAGTGTAGATTTAGACAATAATTATGGCTCCATACTTATTTCAAAACTAGAAGGTGTTGCAAATATTAGCTGTGATTACGGACAACTAATAATTGGTGAATTGATGGCAGATAACAACTCTCTAAATTTTGACTACACAAATAAATCTACTATCTCTTATATGAAAAGTGGAAAAATTAACGCAGATTACTCAAGTTTTACTATAGATAAAATAGAAATTTTAGATTTGAATGCAGATTATTCTAAATCGGAAATAGGTGAAGTTACTTCTATAAATTATAATTGTGATTATGGTAAAGTGGAGATTAACAAAGTAAATAATGTTCATGGTAGAGGGGATTACGTAACCAATCAATTAGGTGCTGTTACAGGAAGCTTAAACCTTAATACCGATTACGGATCAATAACAACAGATCGTATTACAGGATCTGCTAAAAACACGACAATAACTGCAGATTATACAAGAATAAAACTTGGTTTTGATTCAGATTATCATTTTGATTACATGATTAATTTAACCTATGCCAGTTTAAAAGGAAAAGATTATTTAACTACAAAACATTCTTCAGTAGAAAGTGGAAGAAAAAAATATTCTGGATATCACGGAAGTGAAAACTCTGGAAATACAATGATTATTAATTCAGAATATGGAGGAGTTACTCTTTCAAAATTTTAAAACAACCAAATGAAAACAATCACAAAAACAATATTCGCTACAGCATTAACCCTATTTAGTTTTACTGTTGGACAAGCACAATGGGGAAGTAAAAGAGTTGTAGGTAACGGAAATGTAACTACTAAAACTGTTTCAACACAAGTTTATGATGGTTTAAAACTTGTAGGTTCTATGGACGTTCATTTTGTAAAAGGAAATGAAGGAACTATTACTGTTAAAGCTGAAAACAACTTACATGAGTATATTATAATTGAAGTCAAAGACGATAATCTAATCGTAAAGACAAAGAAAAATTATAATATAAAAACAAAGAAAGGAATTCATATTACGGTTCCATTTCAAGATATTTCAAGAGTAGCTCTTGTTGGATCGGGTGATATAGATTCAAAAGACACAATTTCTAGTGACAATTTAGATGTTTCTATTACTGGTTCTGGTGATATAATACTTGACGTAAGAGCAAGCTCTTTAGATGTTGATATAGTTGGTTCTGGCGATATTAACCTAAAAGGAAGCACTTCAGATCTTGATTTAACAATTAGCGGTAGCGGTGATTTTGAAGGAGGTTCTCTTTCTTCCGAAAATACCAAAGTAACTATTTCTGGTTCTGGTGATGCAAGTGTAAATGCTAAAAATAATTTAAAGGCTAGAGTTAGTGGTTCTGGAGATATTGAATATTCTGGAAACCCAAATACAAGTGATAAAAAAGTATCTGGCTCTGGCACTATTTCTTCTAACTAATTAATTTATAGAACAAAAAAAAGCCGCTAATAGCGGCTTTTTTTTATGTCAATATAAAATTTCTTTATTGTAAGAACAATGAAAATTCTCCACTAGAAACAATATACTCTACAGGAGGATCTAAGGTAATATCAATTGTTGTAAATTCGAAAACACCTTCAATTAATCCAGTATCTTCATTGTGTTGACTTACTGTGAAAGTTCCTGAGTTTGCTATTAAATTAGGTGGAACTTCATTATCAAAAGCATAATATGCTAATATCTCTTCTCCTGTAATTAAAGTATCACTAATATCATAAGTACCTAAGGTAATTGTAGAAGGTACAATTAAACGAATCGCTTCATTTGTATCTTCATCTATTGATAGGTAATTATATCTTGTTATGTTATTAAATGATGTTGTATAAACTTCAGCTGAATTAGACTCAAAAAGTTCGCCATTAATTGTTGCTGAAACAACATTTCTTATATCAATATTTGGGAAATAATCTATTGAAAAACTTCCTTCTGTTATTTCTACAACTGCTGGATCAATATCTAGAGGGTCTTTTCCAGTAAAAGAAAAAGTAGCATCTATTTCACCTGTATTAGCATTAATGTTTGTAATAGTAATCGTTCCAGGATTAGAAGTTAGATTCTCACTTGCTGTTAAAGCTGGATTATACATTCCTATTAATTGAGTACCATCAGATAAACTAACCATATCATAAGTTCCTTCTGTTAAGTTTTCAGGAATATCAATTCTAATTAAATCATTAACATCATTATATGCTCTAATATTTATAACTACATTATCGTCATTAATCACGTTTCTTTGTGTCGTTATTGAAATTGGATTAAAATCTACTTCATCCACTTTTGCAAAGAACTCATTCGATGTAAAACCACTTGTATCTTCACTTAAGTCAATTATTGTAACAGGTATTCTATCAAAGTTACCACAGCTTACCTCTATAGTTTCAATAATTTCGTTACCACTTGCATCTAAAGCAGGTAGCAATGTTATTGGATCTTTTTTAATTCTCTTTGCTGAAAAACTGAATGTACCAGAAGCATATTGCTCTTCCATATTAAACTCAGTAATTTCAGCTATACCAGATCCTTCAATAGCGTCATACGTTACATAAGGATTGTAATAATCTTCTTCATCTGTAGGATCATCTTGAAATGAATAATATCCAAAATTATCCAACAGTTCATGATCGTTATCATTATTTGGTGGAAGTCCTGTTTCATCATCTGTAGATAAAACATAACTAGCACCTGCTACTGGACTATTTATGTTTAGTCTAAAATAACCCAACTCATCTGTATTAAACCCAGAAAGTGTTAAGTGTTGAAAGCCATTAAGGTGAACAATTAAAACAGCAGAATTATTATTTACAAATTCAGTTTCTGGATCAATCTCTGTACGGAAATCACTTCCTTCAATATCTGCTCTAATTTCATGTTCGTCAGCTATTCTAAAAGCACAAATATCTTCTACAAATTCACCTTCGAGTTTTTCGTTGTCACATGATATTGCAGAAATTAATAACACCGCAATAAAAACTGCTTTCATAAAAAGATTCTTTTTCATATTTTCTTTTTTTATTAAAATATCTACATCAAATGATATATCTTTTCAAATACACATTTTATGCTAACTTTTATCTGTTTTATTCTACAGTTATAAAAAGATTAACATTTTTTTGTAATAACTACAAACATAATTAAAAATTGTGAAAATCAGTTATTTATTTCAGTTTACACTTTAAGTAAATTCTTATTTATTCAACAATGATTATTACTTAACGTATTTACTGCCTTTAATTCTTGTTAATACAATTAATGCAATTAAAAAGAAAACAGCTAATAACATAACTGACCATTGCATTGAACCTGTAAAAGCTATTAGTAAACCAAAAACAATCATCCCTAATACTATGGCTATTTTTTCAGTTACATCGTAAAAACTAAAAAATGTTGCATGATCTTCGGTTTCTGGTAAAAGTTTTGAATAAGTAGAACGTGATAATGATTGAGTAGCTCCAAGTACTAATCCTAAAACCCCTCCTAAAACATAAAAATACAAATCGATATTAGCTAATGATTTGTCAAGTACAAAAGCAATCACACATACTACACACCAGAAGATTAGTGTTAATTTTAGCGCAAAAAGATTTCCGTATTTATTAGACAATCTTGAAAATAAAAAAGCTCCTAAAATGGCAACTATTTGCACCAACATTATAGTTAATATAAGATTGAATGTAGGTAACCCAAGTTCTTTACTACCAAATATCCCTGCCATTAATACTATTGTTTGTACTCCTACACTAAAAAAGAAAAATGCTACTAAAAATAGCTTTAAATTTCTGTGTTGTTTTACTTCCATCCAAACTTTTTTAAGCTCTTTAAACCCTTTCCATATATAATCTTTTTGTGGTTTACGATTATATACATTATTAGGTAATCTTTTATAAGTAATTTGAGCAAAACCTAGCCACCAAAGTCCAACCAAAACAAATGTAATACGTGAACCAATAGCTTCATCGTATAATCCAAAAACTTGTGTTTGAACCAACACTAAGCTTATAATCATTAATATTATAGATCCTGTATAACCATAAATAAAGCCCTTAGCACTTACATTATCTTGTTGTTCGGGGTAAGCAATTTCTGGCAAATAGGCATTATAAAAAACAATGCTTCCCCAAAACCCAATACTTGCAGTTATTGTAAAGGTTATTGCTATCCATAATGTAGATTCTCCTTTAAAGAAAAATAAACTCATTACCGAAAGTGATCCTATAAGGCAAAATACTTTCAAAAATTTAAGTTTATTACCTGTATAATCTGCAATTGCTGATAGGATTGGAGAAATAATCGCTACTATTAAAAATGAAAATGCCAAGGTATAATCATACAAAGCAGTTGGATCCCATTGGGTTCCTAAAAAATTTATCTTTCCTTCAACATCAGAAAAAGAAGAGGCCATACTACTATAATATATAGGAAATACTGCTGTACTTATTACTAATGAATACACTGAATTAGCCCAATCGTAAAACGCCCAAGCATTTAATAACTTTTTACTTCCTTTTTGTAATTGCTCCATAAAATTGTATAAAAAAAGCTGCCTCAAAAGGCAGCTCCTAAAGTACTAAAATATTAATTAAACTTATCTTTTAAAACTTGTTACTCCAAATTTTCTTGCTTCAGCTTTAGCATCAGCCGCCCAACTTTTAATATTATTAATTCTAGTATCACTTGAAGGGTGAGTACTTAAAATTTCCGCAGGAGCATTCCCTCCAGCATTTTCTTTCATACGTACCCATAAATCAGCAGCTTCAAGAGGCTCGTAACCAGCTATTGCCATTAATGTTAATCCTATTCTATCTGCTTCACTTTCATGACCTCTACTAAAAGGCAACATAACTCCTACTGTAGATCCAATACCATAAGCATCATTAAATATTTGTTGATTTTTAGGGTCTTTACTAAATGCTACATTTCCTGCAACTGCACCTAATGCTTGTAATTGACCCGCACTCATTCTTTGTTGACCATGATTAGCTAATGCGTGAGCAACTTCATGCCCCATTACAGCAGCGATTCCTGCTTCTCCTTGAGTAATTGGTAAAATTCCTGTATAAAAAACTATTTTTCCTCCTGGCATACACCAAGCATTAACAGCTGGATCTTCTACTAAATTATAATCCCAAGCATAATCTTTTAAATATCCTGCATATCCGTTTGCAGTTAAATATCTTTCAGCTGCAATAGAAATTTTTTGACCAATATTAGTAATCATTCTTGCATCGGCAGTGTTCTTTATCACTTTATGTTCCGACAAAAACTGATCATATTGCTGAAATGCCATTGGTAATATCTGTGAGTTTGGCACAAGAGCTAATGTCTTTTTTCCAGTAAATGGATTTGTACTACACGCTACCGCAAATAATACTATAGTAAAAATGGAAAGTGCTTTTTTAAGTTTCATTGTAATGGTTTTTATTTAATAATTTAAATATAATACTATAAATAATAATATATCTTAATATTGTTAAACAATTTCTATGCCATTGAAAAAAAATGTTATTTTCATCGTTTAAATGAAGCTTTCAACTTTGGAACGACTTTTGTAAATAAATAAAAAACAAAAATATATTATGAAAAAATTACTCTTATTTCTAGCAATCTCATCAACCTTTTTATTTTCTTCTTGTGAAGGTGAAGACGGTCAAGACGGCATTAACATTTTAGGTCAAGTATACGAAGTGACTACAGATCTTAACTATAACCCTATAGATAACTTATGGGAACAGGCAGTGAACATTCCTAACGATATCGTAGTTTATGAAAGTGATGCAATTTTAGTATATAGATTAGAGGTTATTAATGTAAATGGTGAACTTATTGATACATGGAGCGCATTACCACAAAACTTTTTCTTAAGTAATGGAGATATTATTCAATATGTTTATAATCATACATTTTTTGATGTTGAAATATTAATTGACGGAAATTTTGATTTAATCTCGTTAGGAAATCAATTTACAGACGACCAAACCTTCAGAATTGCAATCGTTCCAGCTGAATATGCAACAGCTAATTTAAGCATGGATGAGTTATTGCAAAACCTTGAAATAAATAACGCTCAAATTGAAACTATTTCGAATTAGAAATAAATAAATAAAAATATTTGAGAGCGTGTGTATTTTACTCACGCTCTTTTTTTTTAATATTAATTGTACATTTAAACTTCAGAAAAAACCATGAAAAAAGTAATTCTACTATTGTTAACAATCATATTAGTTAGCTGTAATTCTACTGCTCAAGATAAAAAAGAAGCAAAAGTGTTTCCTATTACAAAAACTAAAAAAGAATGGAAAGCCCAATTAACTTCTGAACAATATAATGTATTAAGAAAAGCAGGAACTGAAGCAAGATGGTCAAGTGAATTTAACACCAATCATAAAGAAGGTGTGTATGTTTGTGCAGCTTGTGATACTCCTTTGTTTAAAAGCAAAGATAAATTTGAAAGCGGTTCTGGTTGGCCTTCTTTTGATAGAGAAATAAAAGGAAATGTTGAGTTTGATGTAGATTACAACCTGGGTTATGCACGATCCGAAGAACATTGTGCAACTTGCGGCGGTCATTTAGGTCATGTATTTCAAGATGGACCAAGAGAAACTACAGGAAAAAGACATTGTATTAATGGCGTTGCTTTAAAATTTATTCCGAAGAAAGATGAATAATAAAAAATATCCTTTCCAAAAATCTGAAGCAGATTGGAAAAAACAATTAGGAGACGAGCAATATAGAGTGCTACGAGAAAAAGGTACAGAACGCCCTTTTACAGGTAAATATAATTTACATGCAGAAAAAGGTACATTTACTTGTGGTGCTTGTAACATTCCTTTATTTGTAAGTAATTCGAAATTTGATAGCGGATGCGGCTGGCCTTCTTTTGATGAATCTATTGAAGGTTCTGTAGAATATATAAAAGATAAAAGCCTAGGTATGATTCGCACTGAAATTCTTTGTACAAATTGTGGAAGTCACCTCGGTCATGTATTTCCTGATGGACCTACAAATACTGGACAACGTTATTGTGTGAATTCAGCTTCTTTAGATTTTAATAAAGAGAAATAAACTTTCCTAAATATTATAAAAAAACAAGGTAACGTTCTATGTTACGCTTACATTTCGTAATTTCGTTTCCTCAAATAATGATTTTAAAATAAGAAAATGAGTAAATACGATATTATTGTTTTAGGAAGTGGTCCTGGTGGATATGTTACAGCGATTAGAGCATCTCAATTAGGCTTTAAAACTGCTGTTATTGAAAAGGAAAACTTAGGTGGTGTTTGTCTTAACTGGGGATGTATCCCAACTAAAGCGCTTTTAAAAAGTGCTCAAGTTTTTGACTATTTAAAACATGCTGAAGATTATGGGCTTACTGTAAAAGAATTTGACAAGGATTTTGACAAAGTTGTAGAACGTAGTCGTGGTGTTGCTGATGGAATGAGTAAAGGGGTTCAATTTTTAATGAAAAAAAATAAAATTGACGTTATCAATGGCTTCGGAACATTAAAACCTGGAAAAAAGGTAGAAGTTGATGGAAAGGAATTTTCAGCAGATCATATAATCATTGCTACTGGAGCAAGATCAAGAGAATTGCCTAGCTTAAAACAAGATGGTAAAAAAGTGATTGGATATCGTGAAGCCATGACGCTAAAAAAACAACCTAAAAGTATGATTGTGGTTGGTAGTGGAGCGATTGGTGTTGAGTTTGCACATTTTTACAATGCAATGGGAACTGATGTTACTATTGTAGAGTATTTACCAAACTTAGTTCCTCTTGAAGATGAAGATATCTCAAAACAATTTGGACGTTCTTTCAAAAAAGCTGGAATTAAAGTAATGACTAATTCTTCAGTAGAAAAAGTTGATACTTCAGGAAAAACTATAAAAGCTACTGTAAAAACAAAAAAAGGAGAAGAAATTCTTGAAGCGGAGATTGTATTATCTGCTGTCGGAATTAAATCTAACCTTGAAAACATTGGATTAGAAGATGTAGGCATTGTAGTAGACAGAGATAAGATTTTAGTAAATGATTGGTACCAAACTAACATTCCTGGCTATTATGCTATTGGTGATGTTGTTCCAGGTCCTGCTCTAGCACACGTTGCTTCTGCGGAAGGAATTACTTGTGTTGAAAAAATAAAAGGAATGCATGTGGAAGCGATTGACTACGGAAACATTCCTGGTTGTACCTATGCTACTCCTGAAATTGCATCAGTAGGATACACAGAAAAACAAGCAAAAGAAGCAGGTTACGATCTAAAAATTGGAAAATTTCCTTTTTCAGCAAGTGGAAAAGCGAGTGCTGCTGGAACTAAAGAAGGTTTTGTAAAAGTAATTTTTGATGCAAAGTATGGCGAATGGTTAGGTTGTCATATGATAGGTGCTGGTGTAACCGATATGATTGCTGAAGCAGTATTAGGAAGAAAATTAGAAACTACAGGTCACGAAGTATTAAAAGCAATTCATCCTCATCCAACGATGAGTGAAGCTGTTATGGAAGCAGTTGCAGATGCTTATGATGAAGTGATTCACTTATAATGTCTGTTCGAGCGCTGTCGAGAACTTTGTAAATACCTCTCGACTGCGCTCGAGATGACATCTTTTACCTTCTATTCTTTTAAACTTTGAATTGCTAACTCATAACTTTTCAGTCCAAAGCCAAGAATTACACCTTTTGCATTAGGTGAAATATAAGAAGTATGTCGAAATTCTTCTCTTGAAAATGTGTTTGAAATATGGACCTCAACTACAGGTGTTGTTATTGCTTTTACGGCATCACCAATCCCTATTGAAGTATGTGTATATGCAGCTGCATTTAAAACAATACCGTCATAACTATATCCAACTTCTTGTATTTTATCAATGATTTCACCTTCAATATTAGATTGAAACTGTGTTAATTCAATCGAAGGATATTCTTTCTTTATACTTTTAAAGTACTCATCAAAAGATTGATTTCCATAGATAGTAGTTTCTCTTCTGCCAAGAAGGTTAATATTCGGACCGTTGATGATGATGATTTTCATAATTCAAATATAAAAATAAAAAAAGCGGAAGAATAAATCTTCCGCTTAATATAATATAAATTATAGTTCTTAGTTAAAAAACCAACCAACAGATAATGAAACTACTGAGTTTTTAGCCTTAACATCTTTTATAATCTCACTAAAACCAATAACATAACGTGCTTGGAAAAACAATCCATTTTCCATTTTAAATTGAGCTCCAGCAGCAACTCCCATATCTAATGTTTCAACATCATCAATATCTTCAGTACCAGATTCAGAGATAGTTTCTCCAAAGATTTCATATGAATAATCATACTCTTCCTCAGCTACAACATTAATCCCAAATTGAGGTCCAGCTTGTAAGCTAAATCCTTCAGCTAAAGTGAAATCTAATAAAACAGGAATGTTTATATAGCTTAGTTTTAAAGTTCCCTCTTCTTTATCAGTCCCATCATTATCTTCATATTTTGCTCCTTGTTGCGAAAATACAAGTTCTGGTTGCAGTGAAATTAATTCAGACAATTCAAAGTTAGCAACACCTCCAATATGGAAGTTTGTTCTTCCATCAAGGTCGTCTACGTCGTCTCCATTAAGAGAAGCAAAATTAACACCGGCTTTTGCTCCAAAAGAAGCTTGTGCATAAGTAGCTGTCATTGCAAAAAATGCAAAAACAGCAAAAAATAATACTTTTTTCATAATTTAAATAGTTTGATTAATATATAACCAAATTTAGCACTTTTTTTTCGAGTTTTTCATAAGGCATCTGCCTTATATTAACAAAAAATTGTTAATAACCTGAATATCAGTTAGTAAAAAAACCTCATTAACACTGGGCTAATGAGGTTTTAAAATATACTTTTTAACAATTTATAGGAAAGAATACCCTACAGATAGGTTAAAAACAGAGTTTTTACTATCATTATCTTTAACTACTTCTGTTAAACCAAAATTGTAACGAGCAGCTAATCTAATTCCCATTGGTAAATCATAACCAACACCAGCAACACCTGTTAAATCGAATGCTTCAGCGTCAATATCACTATCCTCTACTATAAATCCAAATTGAGGACCAGCTTGAATGTTTAAACCTTTAAATACAAAATAACGTAACACTATAGGTACATTAACATAATCAAGATCTAAATCACCAATCTTAGGATCAGCTCCTTGTTGAGAATAAAGCAAATCAGCTTGTACAGCGATATTATCATTAAATTTAATTCCTCCAAACACACCAATTACAAACCCAGTCTTATTGTCTAGACCCGTAGCATCTGTTAAAGTTGCGAAATTTGCACCTGCTTTTATACCAAAATCTACTCCTTGAGCAAAAGTTGCAGTAGAAAGAAGTGCTGTAAATACGATTAAAACTAATTTTTTCATTTTTAAAATTTTATTGTTTTTTGATGCTGCAAATATAAACTAATTACAAGAATAGCCTCTTTTATTTTATTTAAAGCTTTTATTTCAATCTTAAAAAAAGTAATATAGCTGTATGAAATGGAAACAGGCAGTCATCTTTTATCAAAACTACCTTCGAATAGAAAGAGGTTTATCTGAAAATTCAATTTCAAATTATACCTTCGATATTAAAAAGCTTCATAAATGGCTTGAAAGTAATGACATCAATGAATCTGCTGTAGCTATTTCAGAAACAACGTTAAAGGAATTCATCTATTTTATAGCTAAAGAAGTGAATCCAAGATCACAAAGTAGGATTATATCAGGGTTGAAAGGTTTTTTTAATTATCTCGTTTTTGAAGAATATAGATCCACCAACCCTATGGAACTCATTGAGAGCCCAAAATTAGGTAGAAAACTTCCCGATGTTTTATCGATAGAAGAAATAGATACATTAAGTGCTTCTATAGATTTGAGTTCTCCACAGGGTGAACGAAATAGAGCAATAATTGAAACTCTTTATGGTTGCGGTTTACGAGTTTCAGAATTAATTAATTTAAAAATATCTGATTTATTTTTTGATGAAGGATTCATTAAGGTTACTGGTAAAGGCAACAAACAACGATTTATACCAATTGGTGCTTTAACTATTAAATATATTTTGATTTATAAAAATGAAATCAGAAACCATCAAAAGGTTCAACCGCTAGCAGAAGATACATTATTTTTAAATAGAAGAGGTAAAGGTTTAACTCGGGCTATGATCTTTCATATTGTAAAAGAATTGACAGAAAAAAATGGTATTAAAAAGAAAATAAGTCCGCATACATTCAGACATTCTTTTGCCACACATTTATTAGAAAATGGTGCAGATTTAAGGGCTATTCAGCAAATGTTAGGACACGAAAGTATCACTACAACTGAAATCTACACACATATCGACACCACTCATCTAACTGAGATTATCAATAAATTTCATCCAAGAAAATAAGCCTTATTTGGCAATATTCACTGCTCTTGTCTCTCTAATCACAGTAACTTTTACCTGACCTGGATAGGTCATTTCCGTTTGGATTTTTTGTGAAATACTAAAAGATAACTCTGAAGCTTTTTCATCGCTTACTTTTTCACTTTCAACCATTACACGTAATTCTCTACCTGCTTGAATTGCATAAGCTTTAGTAACTCCAGTAAACCCAAATGCTACATCCTCAAGGTCTTTTAAACGTTGAATGTAAGAATCTAATACTTGTCTTCTTGCTCCAGGTCTTGCTCCGCTAATTGCATCACACACTTGAACGATTGGAGACAGTAAACTTGTCATTTCAATTTCATCATGGTGTGCACCAATAGCATTACAAACTTCTGCTTTTTCACCATATTTTTCAGCCCATTGCATTCCTAATAATGCGTGAGGAAGTTCTGTTTCAGTATCTGGTACTTTTCCAATATCATGAAGCAATCCAGCTCGCTTAGCTAATTTGGTGTTTAAACCTAATTCAGCTGCCATTACTCCACAAAGCTTAGCAACTTCTCTTGAGTGTTGTAATAAGTTCTGTCCATACGATGAACGGAATTTCATACGACCAACTGCTTTAATTAATTCAGGATGTAAGCCATGAATACCTAAGTCGATTACTGTACGCTTTCCTACTTCAATGATCTCTTCTTCTATTTGTTTCGTTGTTTTTTTAACAACTTCCTCAATTCTTGCTGGGTGAATTCGACCATCAGTAACTAATTTATGTAATGAAAGACGTGCAATTTCTCTTCGAACAGAATCAAAACAAGACATAATAATCGCTTCAGGAGTATCGTCTACTATAATCTCAACTCCAGTAGCTGCTTCAATTGCTCTAATGTTTCTTCCTTCTCTACCTATGATACGCCCTTTTACATCGTCACTTTCAAGGTTAAATACAGACACACAATTATCGATTGCTTCTTCAGTACCAATTCTCTGAATCGTATTTATTACAATCTTTTTAGCTTCTTGTTGTGCAGTTAACTTAGCTTCTTCCATTGTATTTTGGATGAATGCCATTGCATTGGTTTTGGTTTCATCTTTAATACTTTCTAAGAGTTGAGTTTTTGCATCTTCTGCAGAAAGACTAGAGATTACCTCTAATTGTTCTACTTGTCTTCTATGCATTTTGTCTACCTCTTTTTGTTTCTTCTGAACATACGTTAGGCGTTCATCATAGTCTTTTTTCTTTTTGTCTACCTCATCATTTAGCTTTTTACTTTTAGCTAATTCATTTGAAACCTGAGATTCTTTATCACGAGTACGTTTTTCAGCATCCGATATTTTTTTATCTCTATTTAAAATTACTTTTTCATGCTCAGATTTAAGTTCAATAAACTTTTCTTTTGCTTGAAGAATTTTATCTTTTTTAATTGAATCAGCATCCTTAGCTGCATCTTTAGCAATATTACTAGCCCTCTTTTTAGCAGCTTTAATAAGCTGAGACGCATTATTTCTTTCAAGCATTTTTGCTATTAAAAAACCTACTACAAGTGCTATAATCCCTACTATTATTATTGTTACAATATTGTCCATTATCTTGTTTTTATATATAAAAAGCCTACATTAATAACAGGATTTGAATAAACTCCTTAGAACAAGTTTAGGGCTAACAAGTTGATCAAGTATCCGCTCAAAGACGGCTCGCTTTTACAACTTCAACTCACCCTTTCTAAAGAATTCGTGTTGAGTTTACCAAAATAAGTATTAATGTAGGCAGTAACCTAATATTTTAATTTAAAGAACGTTACGATACATGCTCTTGTAACATACGGTTTAAAGCTTCTAGCTTATCTTCGATATGATGATTTACTTCTATTGTATCTATTTGTTTTTGTTCTACCTGAGCTGCAAATTGCAAAGCACTCATTGCTAATACATCCTGCTTATCTCGTACGGCATAACTTTTTTCGAATTTCTTAATCATTTGTTCAATCTTTTTTGCAGCCTTTCGAAGTCCTTCTTCTTGACTCGGATTTATCGTTAATGGATATACCCTATCTGCAACAGATATCTTAATTTTTAATTGATTCGACATATTTTAATTTATTCGGTTAGATGCGTTATACATTTATCTATTTCCCGAACAAGAGCATTTATTTTGAGTTTTGTTTCTCTTTTGTGTTGGTCGCTGCCAAGCATTGAATTTGCCAATTTAAGTGAATTACATTTATCTCGCCATTCATCAATTTCTTGATTGATTTTTTGTTGCTGAGATTTCAAAACTGTTACTTCTTCTTCTAATTTCAGTTTAGTTAGCTTCAGATTGTCATAATTCTGAATTAACTTATTTATTCTATCTTCAAGAGAATCAACAACTTTTGATAAGTCACTCATTAAATTTAATTTCAATACTTCGTAAACAAAGTTAACAATCGAGAGCATAAAACCCAATAGTTTTCCTTTATTTTTTGTATTATTGAAAAACGTCAGTTTTAATTTCCTTATAACTCCTCTTATTATTGAACGAATTATTAAATTTGTATAATGAGAAAAATATTTTATTTATTCCTTTTTCTTACAGGAACAGTCTATTGTCAGAACAATGTACCAACAGATTATTTTAATAATCCTATAGAAATACCGCTCATACTTTCTGGTAGTTTTGGTGAATTAAGAAGCAATCACTTTCATAGTGGGCTTGATATAAAAACACAACAGCGGGAAGGAGTTCCTATATATGCTCCTGCAAATGGTTATGTAAGCCGCATAAAAGTAGCTCATTACGGCTATGGAAAAGCATTATATGTAAAACATCCTAATGGATATTCAACCGTATATGCTCACCTTAAAAATTATGCTGGAAATATTCAGGATTATGTAAAAAAAGAACAATATAAAAAAGAGAAATACACTTTAGAGCTTTTCCCTGAAGATACTTTGTTAGTAGTTAAAAAGGGCGAGTTAATTGGATACACAGGTAATAGTGGTAGCAGTGGTGGTCCTCACCTACACTTTGAAATTAGAGATGCAAATTCACGACCTATGAATCCTTTGCTTTTTGGAATAGAAATACCAGACACAAAAAAACCCCTTGTGAGCAGTGTTTTTGCGTACCCATTAAGTGATAGTGCTCAAGTAAATAAATCTAGAAACCCAATAAAATTAAGGTTGATTTCTCAAAAAGACGGTTCTTATAAAGTAGAAAAATGTACTGCTATTGGTAAAATTGGTTTTGGAATTTCAACTATAGATCAGCAAAATGGTGCTTCAAATAAAAATGGAGTTTATCAAATTAGATCAACTTTCAATGGTGAGGAAAAATTTAATGCGTTATTTGAAAAATTTTCATTTGCAGAAACCAGGTATTTAAATCGTTATATAGATTACAAATATTTCAAGAAGAATAAAAGTAGAGTGCAAAAATTATTTAGAGAAACTAATAATCCGTTAAGTCTTATTAAAAATGATGCTGACAACGGAACTATAATAATTGAAGATGGATTTAAATCTGTTTACACTATTGAGGTAAGGGATTATAAAAACAATAAAACCACTATTTCTATACCTATTGAAGGGAAGCCTGAAGAGAATTCAATTCCGAAGAAAGACAATACCACCAATGATTTTGTGTATGCAAATCAAGCTACTTCAATAACGAAAGGAAAATTTAGTATTTACATTCCTGCCAATAGCTTTTATGAAGACACATATTTAGACATTGAAGCAAAAGGAGATACTTTAAAGTTTCATAAAGATGAAATTCCATTGCACAAAAATTTCACCATTACTGTAGACGCTTCAAATTATGATAAGAAAGATGTAAGCAGATTATATATTGGTAGATTAAATTATAGAGGGGAACCTTATTTTAACAGGACTTCAAGAAAAGAAAAGAAATTATCAGCAAAATCAAGAACCTTGGGTTCTTACATTTTAGTTTCAGACACTACAGCACCTACTATTAAACCAGTTAATTTTGAAAACAAGAAGTGGATTAGCAAGAACAAAACATTGAAACTTAAAATTGAAGATGAATTTAGTGGCATTAGTTCATATCGAGCTACCATTAATGGAAAATTCATTTTAATGGAATATAATTACAAAAAAGACGTTTTAACTTATAATTTTGACGATAAAATAATTTCAGAATCAGAAAACAATTTGAAAGTAATTGTTATAGATAATGTAGGAAATAATGCTACATTTGAAGCAACATTTTTCAGAAAATAAACATAACCAACGATTTGAAGACATCCTATTTTACTTACCTATTTATACTGTTCATTTCAACAACAACACTTTTCGCACAAGATGCAACTATTAAAGGGCTTGTTTTAGACGAAAATAATGCACCTGTTTCTGGTGTAAACGTTACCTATGGAGATGAAAACGGAACCATGACAGATTTAAACGGATTTTATTTATTAAAAATTCCAGCAAATCAAGAAGTCATTATTACTTTTTCCCATATCAGTAACAAAAACGTTCAATTAACAGTAAAACCCGTTAATCCTAATACCGAGTTTGAGCTAAATCCTGTAATGAATACAGAAATCGAACAGATTGGTGTCGTTGAGTTAATGTCTCGAAAAAAGAGAAAACAGGTTGAAGGTATAACTACTATTAGTCCGGAAGCGATTCGAAAAATACCAGGTGCAAATGCAGGTGTAGAAACCTTGATTAAATCTTTACCTGGTGCAAGTGGAAATAACGAATTAAGTACGCAATACGCTGTTCGTGGTGGAAATTACGATGAAAACCTTGTGTATGTAAATGAAATTGAAGTATATCGACCTTTCCTTGTTAGAAGTGGACAACAAGAAGGATTAAGTTTTGTAAACAATGATTTAACTAGGAGTGTAGATTTTTCTGCCGGTGGTTTTCAAGCAAAATTTGGAGATAAACTTTCTTCTGTTTTAGATATAAAATATAGAAGACCGACAAGTTTTGAAGCTTCTGCTGATTTAAGTTTATTAGGTGCAAATGTTTCCGTGGGAAGTAAATCTAAAGATGGAAAATTAACTGGAATTGTAGGATTACGTTATAGAGACAACAGTCTTTTTGTGAATGCAAAAGAAACTGAAACAAACTTTAAACCAACGTTTGCAGATGCACAAGCTTATTTAACATATAAGTTTACCGACAAATTTGAATTAGGATTTCTAGGTAATGCAGCAATCAATAAATATAGTTACGAACCTATTTCTCGTCAAACAAATTTTGGTACACTTGCCGACCCTATTGCACTTTTAGTATTTTATGATGGACAAGAAGAAGACCGTTACGACACTTATTTTGGAGCCTTAAAAGGTACTTATGTAGTTTCTGAAAGCTATACTGCCAAAATGATTGGATCTATTTACCATACGAAAGAACAAGAATATTTTGACATTTTTGCTGAATATAGAATAGGTGAAGTTAATTCTAATATTGGAGATGAAAATCTAGGAGAAGTTGAATTTAGTGAAGGTATTGGCTCTCAACTTACCCATGCACGTAACGATTTAGATGCACTTATTGTAAATTTAGAACACAAAGGAATTATATCTTTAGACGAAAATCGATACGAATACGGTATTAAATATACCCATGAAGACATTCGTGACCGTGTAAACGAATATGAAATTATTGATTCAGCTGGGTTTTCAGTGAGACCTCCTCTTGAAGATTTTATAAATGATCAGCCTTATAATCCTTATGATTCTCCAATTGTACCATTTTCAGACATTAGAGCTACCAATGATGTACAAATAGATCGTCTTTCTGGTTTCGCTCAATGGTCTCGTAGAACTTCAGTTGGAAATAGCGAGTTATGGTTAAATGCTGGTGTTAGAATGCATAGTTGGACAGTGAATGGAACGGGTTTAAAAAGTAATTCTGAAATTGTTTTTAGCCCAAGAGCTCAAGTGAGTTTAAAGCCAGAATGGGAAATGGATATGTTATTCCGTATATCTGGAGGATTATACCACCAACCACCGTTCTATAGAGAATTAAGAAATTCAGAAGGAACTGTTATTCCAGATGTAAAAGCACAACAATCGATTCATATTGTATTAGGAAATGATTATAGTTTCGATCTTTGGGGAAGACCATTTACTTTAAATTCTGAAGCATATTATAAAAGTCTAACTGATGTAAATCCATATACCTTAGAGAATGTTCGTATTCGTTATAATGCTAGCAACAATGCTGAAGCTTATGCATATGGAGTAGATCTGCGTTTAGCTGGAGAGTTTGTTCCTGGAACTGAAAGTTGGGTGACTGTTGGATATTTAAAAACGGAAGAAAACATAGATGATAGAGGTTATATTTTTAGACCTACAGATCAGCGATTAAAATTTAATGTATTATTTCAAGATTACGTAAAAGTTTTACCTAGCTTAAAGTTATATCTTAACTTAACATACAATACAGGTCTTCCTGGAGGTTCACCAAGTTATGCAGATCCATACGATTTCCAAACAAGGTTACCAGACTACAAAAGGGTTGATATTGGAGTAAACTACGTAATTGTTGACGAAAAGAAATTGAGGTCAAGTGGTTGGATGAGTATTTTTAAAGAGCTTACCTTAGGAGCCGAAATCTATAATATTTTCGATGTACAAAACTCAATCACGAATACATTTGTGAGAGATGTAAGTTCGAAAGTACAATACGCAATTCCTAATTATTTATCGCCAAGAGTATTTAATGTAAGAGCAACGATGAAATTTTAATTGAATTAATTTTCAATAAATTCTTTTAACACATTGATTACATAATCTATTTCTTCTTTTGTATTAAAACTAGAGAATGAAAATCGGATCGATGGTTTTTGAAGGTCTTCTTCGGAAAGGATTTCTGACAACACATGAGATCCTCCAACACTACCACTTTGACAAGCACTTCCTTTTGAACAGGCAATTCCTTTTAAATCTAATTGAAATATAAGCATTGTAGCTTTATCTGAAGCAATTGGAAGGCATACACTTAATAAGGTATAGGTGCTATTAATTGAATCTTCACAATTTCCATTAAAAGATACCTGGGGTAATTCATTTAATAATCTATCTTTAAAATAGGTCTTTAAGTCTACAATATAATTTCTTTCTCTATCAATATTAGCATATGCAATTTTCAATGCTTCATTTAATCCTGCAATTGCATAAACAGGCTCAGTACCTGCGCGTAAACCTCTCTCCTGCTCTCCTCCAATAATTAAAGGTTTAATCCCACTGTTTTTTCTAATAAATGCAAACCCTACACCTTTAGGTCCATGAAATTTATGAGCTGCAGCGACTGCAAAATCAATTGGAATTTCTGAAAAATCTAATGTAAAATGTCCAACAGATTGTACTGTATCACTATGAAGTAATGCCTTATATTCTTTACACAATAAAGCTGTTTTTTTTAAATCTAGTAGATTCCCAACTTCATTATTTACATGCATTAATGTCACTAATGTTTTAGATGATGAATCTTTTAGGAATTCCTCTAAATGATTATAATCAATCATACCTTTTTCAGTTAGATTGACATGTTCAACTTGAATATTATATTTAGATTGTAATTCTGAAACAGTGTGTAAAACAGCATGATGTTCTATTTTACTGGTAATAATTCGTGTAACTCCTAAATCACGCACACAACTATTTAATATTAAATTATCAGCTTCAGTCCCTCCAGATGTAAAAATTATTTCAGCAGCAGAAACATTAAAATGACTTGCTATCTCTTTTCTACAACTTTCAAGTAATGACTTTGAAGTTCTCCCAAATGAATGTGTTGAAGAAGGGTTACCATACACACTTAATGTTTCAGTCATTATTTTAATGACTTCCCCTCTTAAGGGTGTTGTAGCTGCATTATCAAAATATACTTGTTTCACACGTTTAAATTTTAGTAATTACTTAAATAATAAATTAATTATAAAATTAAGAACGTGTGTAATCACTCCTTACATTCGTTCTCATATAAAAAATTTTAAACATTACCCTTTGTAAAATATTTTTAAAATTTATTTATACTCGTTTCATAAGGCTCAAAAATACGTTAAAATATCTTCAATTTGTTTAAAATAAACTAAATGAATGTTACATTAAAAAAGAAATTTGTTTCTTTGTATGCATCAGATTAACTTGGATTTGAATTAAATATTATTATGAAAAAAATCTTTCTACTTCTTATATTTTTAATAATTCTAGGTGCTTGTAATGACGGTGATGTTATTGTAACATCTTTTGATTTTACTGATGAAGAATTAAACAATTGCGGAGAACCAGGTGGCTATGTATTATTCAAAATAAATAATTCAACTTTTGAAAGCATTTCATTAAGTTTAAATACAACTAATGAAATATTTGAAATTGAAGAAGTACAGAATTTCAATTTAAATGGTGAAGGTAATATTGTAAATTACAGAAAGTATAGTGGTGCGATTGAAGCGGATTATTTTTGTGCAAATGTACCTCCTACATCACCTTCAGTTAATTCAGAATATATTGGAGCTTCAGGGGAAGTTGTAATTACAAATACTATTACCTTAGATGATGAAGATGGAATTGTAGAAGAGATTAGTGATTTAGATACGGATGGAGATCTTTTACTAGACTATTATGATTTTGATGATGACGGAGACAATGTACCTACATTAATTGAGTTAGGTGCAGATTTTATCAATGGACTTACAGATATGCCTTTAAATTCAGATCCCCTCGTCGACGATATTCCAGATTATTTAGATCCTGATGATGACGGTGATGGTGTTTTAACAAGAGACGAAGACCTAAATAGTAATCAAGATCCCACAGATGATCTTACGGATGGAGTTCCAAACTATTTAAATGCAAATGTTCAAGATGAAACTGTAGCAACTGCATATAGAGTACATACTTATAATTACAAGAGTGATTTGTCTGTAGTATTAAAAAACATTGTTTTAATAAATGGTATAGATGAAATTACTGAAGAAACAATGGATTTAGGTATTAAAACTGGGAATATTATTGAAGATAGAACAGTTACACCAGATTTTGAATAGTTAAGCATTTTTACTCAGATAAATGTAAACCTCAGTAGCACCTCGGCCATATTTTTGGTAATCTGCGTCATAATACTTTAAGTTTTCATACCGTCTGAATAAATACTCTAATTCTTCCTTAAGTACTCCTTCACCTACTCCATGAATGAACACAATTTTTTGAATTCTTTTTTGAATTGCAAAATCTAGTTGTCTTTTAGCTGTATCAGTTTGTATTGTTAACATATCGTAATTACTCATCCCTTTTTGGTTTTTTACAAGTTGATGAATGTGTAAATCGACCACCATTGGAGGTAAAATTCTTTTTTTTGGCTGAACTCTTGGTAAATTTTTATTTTTTTGGGATTTTTTTTCAGATAAAACTGAAGAAATGTCTTTTGGTGTTAAATCATGCATCGAAATTGAATTATTGTCAACAACTAATTCATTTTTATCAAAATCAATTTCAAAATCATCTTCAGTTAATACAGTAATAACAGTACCTGATACGTTTTTAATAACACCATGAATTGCATCATCTAACACTAAAACCTTATCTCCTATTTTCATTTAAATTACTTGATTAACAGAATGCAAAACTAATGATTTATTAAGTAATTTTTAAATGCTTAATAAATTTATAAATGCTACTAAATGAGCATTTTAACAAATAATTTGTATATAATTAAAAAAAAATGCTATTTTTATAATGGAAATAGAGACTTTTCATCCCAAAGGAGAGCTCTTAAAACCAATAATTATGAAAAACCTGCTATTTTTATTCGCTATGTTATTTATGGCTTATTCGGCTCACTCTCAGCTATTTGTGAGACCGAATCCGACTTCTTCAACAGATTCTTATGTGTATGTTACTGATGAAGTTTTATATGTTGAACAAGGTATTAATCTTGAAATAAACACAAACGACCCAACAAATACAGAACCAAGTATCTTTTTGAGAGATTTAGCTCAATTAGTACAAGGAGGAACTTCAGGAACAGCAAATAGTGGCACAGGCTTACTTTCTGTACAGCAAAATACTCCAGATGACGATGCATGGGATTATACCTATTGGGCATCTCCAATTGGAAATGAAACCCTAGGAACAACAGGTAATCAAGTATTTGGTATAAGACATCTGTTTGAACCTACAGGTTTAACCACTGCTACAAGAGCAGTTGGAACAGGTGATTATGAAGGTTATATAAATCCTTTGACCATTTCAAGAAGATGGATCTACACGCATGAGGCTCCAGGAACAGAAGCAGAAAATAACTATGTACACAGAGGTGCTAGGTATGAAATTCCAGCTGGTTATGGATTTACTATGAAAGGTGTTAATGATCTCATTAATCCAGGAAATCATGATTTCAATTATGAATTTAGAGGAAGAGCAAATAATGGAACTTTTAATTATACGGTTGCAGCTCCTGTAAGTGGTATAGCACAAATGACATTAGCTGGTAATCCTTATCCATCAGCATTAGATCTTGAAGCTGTTGTTTTAGGTAACCCTAGAGTTAGTACAATCTGGTTTTATGATGAAGAGAGGGATATTGATTCTCACTATTATACAGATAAAAGATTTGGTTATGGAACATGGATTCCTTCTGGAAGTATAAATGGAACTTATACTCTTCCTACATTTGTTGAATGGGATGCTTCTGGTGGCGGCGGTGGCGGCGGAACAGGAGGCCCAAGTTCTGATTACAACAGAAGGTATGCACCAATAGGGCAAGGGTTTATGTTGATTGGAAATGCGAATGGAGCAGCAACTATTAATAATAGTATGAGAGTCTATCAAAGAGAGGGAGCTAATTCTGAATTTAGAAATAATGATGAATCAAGTTCTGGAGATTCAAACCCTGATGATTTATGGCCACAATTTAAAGTGATTTCTGAATTTGGTGAATCTCATTCAAGAATATTAACCATGTTATTTGATGAAAGTTCTACCTATGGCTATGATCATGGTATGGATGGTCATCACCCAATGGATGGTGGTGGTGCTGAAGCTTTTTTCCCTATTTTTAATAATGACGGAAGTGTTCTAGGAGAATATGATCCTTATGCAATACAAACTGTACCTTTTACAAAAAACACAAAAATACCTTTTGCCTTTCAACTAAGTGAACAAACAGTCATTAATGTTTTGGCAAGAGACTATGTTAATTTTAATAAACCTGCCTATTTATGGGATGCTGTAGAAAATACAATTACTCAGATTTCAGGCAGTGAAAATGAAGCATTATTAAATTTACCAGCTGGAACATATGTAAATAGATTCTATATTGTTTTTAACAGTTATAAAGAAAGTATAGAGAATTCAGATGGAACTTTAGCTCAAGAAGAAGTTAGAGCAAATATGGATTTCTATCAAAACAATAGAGTTAAACAATTAGAAATTTCTAACCCTGAAGGATATACTATTAAACACGCTAGTGTATTTGATATGTCAGGTAAATTAGTTATAAACAAATCGAATGTCGGTTCAGATTTTAATATTGCAATTTCAACAGCAATATTAAGTGATGGAGTATATCTAATTAGATTAACTACTGATGATTTTATTGATATTGATTATAAAATGATTATCGAAAATAAATAACCTTTTATGCTTATAGAAGGACTCGAAGATTACATGTTATCATGTGTCAACAAAGAAATTTTCGGGGTAGAATGTTTAGGCTGTGGTATTCAACGTGCTACAGCCTTAATTTTTAAGGGAGAGTTTGTAGCAGCATTTAAAATGTATCCTGCTATTTACTCTCTTTATGTTTTAGTAGCTTTTGTTATATTTAATTTATTTGTAAAATTTAAAAGTGCATTTAAAATTAAGGTTGGGCTTTTAATACTAAATGCATTCATTATTATTATAAGCTATATAATAAAGATGAGTCAATTCCATTAATGAATATTTCCTAATTCTTGATATTCTAGTTTTTCAGTTTTTTAACTTATCTTAGAGAAGTAAAAAAACTAACTTTTTAATCCAATAATTATGGAAAAACAAAAATTACCCAATTCCACCCTTATTTTGGTGTTCGGAATCATTTCAATAGTTACATGCTGTTGCTATGGAGTATTAGGTCTTATCTTTGGTATAATCGCAATGGTAATGGCTAAAAAGGCAACTGCGATATATATGGAAAACCCTGAACAGTATGATGGTTTTAAAAATGTAAAAACAGGAAAAATATTAGCAATAATAGGTATTGTACTTAACGTACTATATTTAGGCTATACTATCTTTCTTTTCGCAACACTTGGCATGGACGGAATTCAAGAAATGCAAAAAGGTATCATGGAACAATATGGAATGTAATCGTTCTTTAAATTGTATAAAAAAGCCCGAAGAAAAAATCTTCGGGCTTTTTTTATAAACTTAACTTCTTCTCATTTATTTAATGTAGAAGGTGTTGCAAGTTCTATAGTTGTAAAAGGTGTTTCAATTACTTTTGATGAATCATCTTCTGTCAATGGACTTGGAGGACAAGCTGGGCAATAAGTCCCTCCACAATCAACACCAGTTTCTTCACCATCCATAATACCATTTGAACAATTTGCTGGATACCCTAAAGCATCAAAATCTGGTAATGCAAATGTAATTCTACCAGACGACCTTACGGTTACACCATCAGCTTCCATCCAAGCATAATATCCATAATCATTAATATTATAACATCCAGCTGGTAAACCACCAAAAAGAATATCTGCTAATGCTTCTGGCATGTATAACCCTTGAGTATATGGTAATCCGTTACCATCACAAAGTGCTTTACCAAACCCAAAATCATAAAAAACTGATGTTCCATCACCATAAGTCCATGATTGATTAGTTGCCATTATTTCATATCTATTATCCGCTACATCAGTCCACATAAAAGGAATGTATGGTCCTCCCGTATAACATCCTGGAGTAGTACCTTCTAAATCAGCTTGCAATTCTACTTGCATTCCTCCTCCAGCACCTGTCACCATTACGGCATCAATATTTTCAATACCACCAGCTCCAGCAGTCATAATATCCCATGTTCCAGTAGTATTACCAGCAATAGAATTGTCATAAGTACCTAAATTAACAGATCTTTTGTTTCCATTTATTTCTTTAGCAACAAAAGCATCTCCAATAGTTTCATCAATAGAAATATTAGAAATCACTACATTATTGTAGTCACTTAGGTTTACTTCAAATGAACCTCTTTCATTCACAAATACGTAATTAGAATTTATAGAATTTGAATTATCAGCTATATTAAAATTTACTAATTCACCCTCTTCAGTTTCAACTAATGCGTTCGTATTACCGTCATTTCCGATATTGACCCAAAGCTTACCATGAAATTGAGCACTATTTGCTACAATTACACCTGCATAGGTTCCTCTTTTATCAGAATCGAATGCTTTATTTGGTTTTTGTTTTCTTAAATCAGTATTCAGTTTTTGAACTAGATTTTCTTGATTGTCAACCAATGTACTTTCATCTTTAGAACAAGATAAAACTACAAGAGCCATCATTAAAAGTAAGGTTATTCTTTTCATATAAAAAAATTTAATTAGTGTTTAAGCCATTATTAATGAGCAATATATATTTATTATTTTATTGCTAAAAAAAAATAACCACCTGACTTATTAATTTTCTATAAGAGGTATTATAGTATCGATAAAAAACATAAATTCTTTTAAAACCAAAAAGAAATTACTTACAAAACATTAATATGCTTACAAATACGAAGTAATACGTATTTTTAATTATTAGAAAATAAATAAAAAAAGAGCTAATGGTGTTGGTGGTAAAAATTGACAAGAAGATCCTCCTGTAAACATTTCCATAGAAGTATCTGAAAATAATCTTCCTGTTGGTGTTCCATCATCATAACAAACCGTTACTTCTGTAATAAAATCAGCTGGGAAAGTTACATCTGGAAACGGAGGAAATGGAATAGAAATAACTGTTGAATCAGTACTTTTAAAATCCCAAGTACCTCCAGAATTAAAGTCTGAAGAATCTATAAAAGTTCCTAACCTAACTAAAGTTATATTTGTTGAAATATCTTTAACTACTTTACTATTTACATGCAATCCAGCTATTGATGCGTTTTCAATTGTTACAACGTCTTCGTTAGAAATAACAAAATCAAACTGTGCTTTTTTATTATAATAGGTATATCTATTACTAGCAACTTCTTTTCTAATGAACCCTAATTTTGTTCCATCTGAAAAATCAACAATTGCGTTAAAACTACTATCATTCATAAAGTTAATTGATAAAACACCATGATGTTCAATGTTAGCACTTACAAAAACTCCATTATATAGTCCTTTTACAGAACCGTCAAAATTTACATTTGGAAGTGTGGCTTCTGAATCAATGGTTTTTGAAAAATCAATTTCAATATCATTGATAATTTCCGTAAATTCTTGTTTAGAGCAAGAAAACATCATACCTGACAAAACAACATAAAATTTTTTCTTATTTTAAAATTTTTATTGATTAGTTATAATAAAGAAAAATAGAATTATATAAAATAACACGCTAAATATTACTCATTTTTTCTATAAAAGGACTTACTTTACCGTTGAATTAATTGCAGGTTATGTGGTACCAAGTAAAATCATATTTTCTCTTTCTCATTAAATCAAGTAATCAACATGGCGTCCACTCCCCATTTGTTTATGACTTAATTACAAAGTGCGTTTATGACACATCAAAATATACGTCTTATCATACTTTAAAGGATATTAGAAAGAGACTTCTTCAAAATAATAAAAGTATTTCAATTACTGATTTTGGAGCGGGATCTAGAGTATTTAAATCGGATGAAAGAGAAATTTCTTCAATTGCTAAGAATGCAGGTATATCATACAAAAGACAAAAATTACTTTTTAGAATTTCTCGTTATTTTCAGTCAAAAAAAATACTTGAATTTGGCACCTCTGTTGGTCTTGCAACATCAGCATTGGCTCTTTCTGAAAAATCTAATGTTGATACCGTTGAAGGTTGTAAAAATACTTCAGAAATAGCTCAATCAATATTTTCAGAATATAATTTAAACAATATCAATCTACACACTTCTACTTTTGAAAATTTTATATCAAAATCTAATTCAGAAGTATATGATCTTATTTATGTAGATGGCAATCACAATAAAGAAAAAACACTTGAGTATTTTAGCTATTTGTTACATAAAGTAACAAACAATTCAGTAATAATATTCGATGATATTTATTGGAGCCCACAAATGAATGAAGCATGGCTTGAAATTTGTCAAAATAATAAAGTAACAGTAAGTATTGACATGTTTTATTGGGGGCTAATTTTTTTCAGAAAAGAACAACAAAAAGAACATTTTGTAATTAGAATGTAACAAGCAAGAACTCTATACGTCTTATGAGGAAAGCTTTATCTTGCAAAAGATTTAAACGGTGAAAAATCTATGGATTTAATTATAAAAATTAGAGGTATTATTAGAAACTTTCCTTTAGGACAAGAAGTTGTGAAAGTTTTAAAAGGAATTGATTTAGACATTGAACGTGGTGAATATGTTGCTCTAATGGGCCCTTCAGGTTCAGGTAAATCTACTCTTATGAATTTATTAGGATGTCTTGATACTCCAACAGGAGGAACCTATGAGCTTAATGGGAAAGATGTGAGTAATATGACAGAAGATGAATTAGCTGAGGTTAGAAATAAAGAGATTGGCTTTGTTTTTCAAACTTTTAACCTTTTACCAAGAACAACTGCGCTTGAAAATGTTGCCTTACCTATGATTTATGCAGGGTTTACAAAATCCCAACGTAAAGAACGTGCTGAAAAGGTACTAACAGATGTTGGCTTAGAAGACCGAATGGATCATAAACCTAATCAACTTTCAGGAGGTCAAAGACAGAGGGTTGCTGTAGGTAGAGCCTTAGTAAATAAACCTTCAATTATTTTAGCCGATGAACCAACAGGTAATTTAGATTCAAAAACTTCATTAGAAATAATGAATTTATTTGATGAAATTCACGCACAAGGTAATACTGTTATTGTAATTACTCATGAAGAAGATATTGCAGAACATGCTCATCGTATCATTAGACTTATGGATGGTAGAGTAGAAAGTGACGTTCGAATTAAATAAAATTATTTGTAAATTGGTTTTAAATTAAAACGCCAATTAGATGAGCTTATCTTTATTCTCAAATCCTATTTTTCTTTTTATTGCAGGCATCTTACTATTTGCCTTATTATTTTTTTGGAATAAGCACAATACTAAAAAACAACGTAATAGAAATAGAAGAAGTTTCAGAAAAGAATATTACGACAGAAAAAAAGTAAAGGAAAAAGAGCAATAAATGAAAAGAGCAATCATTGTTGGTGCCTCTTCAGGTATAGGAAAAGAACTTGCTCTTATCTTAGCAGATAAAAATTATACCGTAGGTATTACAGGAAGAAAAGAACAAAAACTTTTTGAAGTAAAAAATACAAACCCATCTCGTTTTATCGTAAAATCATTTGATTGTACTACTGAAAATAATTCAGAAAAATTAACAGATTTAGTTAATGAAATAGGCGGTCTCGATTTATTAATCATGAGCTCTGGTACTGGCGATGACGTAGCTTTAAATTATTCACAGGGCCAAAAAACCATTCAATTAAATGTTTTAGCATTTACTGAAATAATGAACTGGGCATTTAACTTCTTTAACAATCAAGGACATGGACATATAACAGCCATTAGTTCGGTTGCTGGATTAAGAGGAGGTAAATATGCACCCTCCTATTTTGCATCAAAAGCATTTCAAATAAATTACTTAGAAAGCCTTAGAAAAATAGCAAAAAATAACATTTATATTACAGATGTTAGGCCTGGCTATGTGGATACTGCAATGGCTTTAGGCGATAATTTATTTTGGGTTGCTTCAAAAGAAAAAGCGGCAAAACAAATATATAGAAGTATTGAAAAGAAAAGAGATGTTGTATATATCACAAAACGTTGGCGTTTGATTGCTTTGGCATTAAAGTTAGTTCCGTATTGGATATATAAATGGCTTTAATATTATTCTTTAATTATTAAAGTTCTTTTATCTTTAAACCATAAAAAATCACAATGAAAATTTATACAAAGACAGGCGATAAAGGTACCACTGCCTTATTTGGAGGCACAAGAGTTCCAAAACATCACATTCGCATAGAATCATACGGTACTGTAGATGAATTAAACTCACATATTGGACTCATTAGAGATCAAAACATTGATGCTCATTATAAAGATATTCTAATTCAAATTCAAGATCGATTATTTACTTTAGGAGCTATTTTAGCAACCGATCCAAATAAAGCTACGCTGAAAAGTGGAAAGGAACGTTTAAATATTCCTAAAATTGATGAAGAAGATTGTAAACTTTTAGAATCTGAAATAGATAAAATGAATGACAGCCTTCCACCAATGACACATTTTGTGCTTCCTGGTGGACATACAACGGTGTCATATTGTCACATAGCCCGTTGTGTTTGCCGTCGTAGTGAACGATTAGCAACCTTATTACACGAAGAAGAACCCTTAAATGAGCAAGTTTTAATGTATTTAAATCGCTTATCTGATTATTTATTTGTGCTGGCACGGAAGTTGACTAATGATTTACAAGCTGAAGAAATAAAATGGATACCAAAAAAGCTATAATTTTTTCAAAACAATAAATTGTAAGTAACTGAAACAAAGATATTTACATACGTTCTTAAAAATAGTGCATAAATAATTGCGATTTTTCTTGACTTTCTAATCAAAAAAATTATTTTTGCAGAAATTAATAAACATTAAGTACTATGTACTGGACATTAGAATTAGCATCTTATTTAAGTGATGCGCCTTGGCCGGCAACAAAAGATGAATTAATTGATTACGCAATTAGAACTGGAGCACCTTTAGAGGTTGTTGAAAACCTTCAGGCGATTGAAGATGAAGGAGATTCGTATGATTCAATTAGTGAAATCTGGCCAGATTACCCCACAGACGATGATTATCTGTGGAATGAAGATGAATATTAAACGATTAAAAAAATAAAAAAAGTCTCATAAATGAGACTTTTTTTTTGCATAAAATTTAACTCATAAAAACAACGTTACTACTTGGCAATCTTGTTTTTTTGCAGTTTTTTTGTAGAACATTGTAAAAGCATTTAGCTTTTTACTAAATAATATAATTACAAAGAAGAAACATGGGATTTTTAGACAGTGTATTAAAAGTTTTTGTAGGAGATAAATCCAAAAAAGATATAGGTGATATTCAACCGTTTGTGGATGAAATAAAAAAGCATGCAGATGCAATTGCAAAGCTTTCATTAGATGAACTTAGGGCTAAATCTGATACTTTTAGGAATATCATCAAAGAAGATCAAAAAGAGATACAAACACAAATTGATCAATTAACAGAACAATCTGAAACTGAAGAAGACCTTTCTACAAAGGAAGATCTTTATAATGAGATTGACGCTTTAAAAGATGCTCGTTATGAGGCTGAAAAAGTAACCTTAGAAAAAATACTACCTGAAGCCTTTGCTGTATTAAAAGAAACAGCTCAACGTTTTAAAGACAATGAAACTTTAACGGTTAATGCAAATCAATTTGATAGAGAAACCTCTGCACAAAAAGAGTATGTAACCCTTGAAGATGATAAGGCGATTTGGAAAAATTCTTGGAATGCTGCTGGTAAAGAAGTTACATGGGACATGGTTCATTACGATGTTCAATTAGTAGGGGGTGTTGCATTACACCAAGGAAAAGCAGCGGAAATGCAAACAGGGGAAGGAAAAACACTTGTAGCTACACTTCCAATGTATTTAAATGGATTAACAGGAAATGGTGTACATCTAGTAACCGTTAATGATTATCTAGCAAAACGTGATAGTGCATGGATGGCACCTTTATTTGAATTTCACGGTTTAAGTGTAGATTGTATTGATTATCACAAACCAAATTCAGAAGAGAGAAGAAAAGCATACAATGCAGATATCACTTATGGAACCAACAATGAGTTTGGTTTCGATTACTTAAGAGATAATATGGCGCATGCACCTCAAGATTTAGTGCAACGTCCACATCATTATTCAATTGTAGATGAGGTCGATTCTGTATTAATTGATGATGCAAGAACTCCATTAATTATTTCTGGACCAGTTCCTCAAGGAGATATTCATGAGTTTAATGAATTGAAACCAAAAATTGAAGACATTGTTGCTATTCAAAAAAAGTACTTAACAGGAGTTTTAGCAGATGCTAAAAAACTGATTAAAGAAGGTGACTCAAAAGAAGGAGGTTTCCAATTACTTCGAGTGTATAGAGGTTTACCTAAAAATAAAGCTTTAATTAAATATCTATCTGAAGAAGGTGTTCGTCAAATACTTCAGAAAACAGAAAATTTCTACATGCAAGATAACAATCGTGAGATGCCAAAGGTAGACACTGAATTGTATTTTGTAATTGATGAGAAAAACAATCAGATAGAATTAACCGATAAAGGTATTGATCATCTTTCTGGAAAGGACAATCCTGAGTTTTTCGTGATGCCAGAAATTGGTATTGAAATAGCGAAAATTGAGGAACAAGGACTTTCTTCTGAAGAAGAAGCAAATCTTAAAGAAGTTTTATTTAGAGACTTTGGAATTAAAAGTGAACGTATTCATACCATGAGTCAGCTTTTAAAAGCGTATGCACTTTTTGAAAAAGACACCGAATATGTTGTCATGGACAATAAAGTTATGATTGTCGATGAACAAACAGGTCGTATTATGGACGGTCGTCGTTATAGTGACGGTTTACATCAAGCAATTGAAGCTAAAGAAAGTGTAAAAATTGAAGCAGCTACTCAAACATTTGCTACTGTTACATTACAGAATTACTTCCGTATGTACCGTAAGCTTTCAGGGATGACGGGTACAGCAGTTACTGAAGCTGGTGAACTTTGGGAAATCTATAAATTAGATGTTGTAGAAATTCCAACAAACAGACCTATTCAACGTGATGATCGTGAAGATAAAATTTACAAAACAAAACGTGAAAAATACAATGCTGTAATTGAAGAGGTTGCCAACTTATCTGCTGAAGGAAGACCAGTTTTGATTGGTACAACTTCTGTAGAAATTTCAGAATTACTAAGTAGAATGTTGAGCATTCGAAATGTACATCATAATGTACTGAATGCAAAACTTCATAAAAAAGAAGCTGATATTGTTGAAGAAGCGGGTCATGCAGGGATTGTTACTATTGCAACAAATATGGCAGGTCGTGGTACCGACATTAAGTTATCTGATGAGGTAAAAAAAGCGGGAGGACTTGCAATTGTAGGTACCGAACGTCATGATTCTCGTCGTGTGGATAGACAGTTACGTGGTCGTAGTGGTCGACAAGGAGATCCAGGAAGTTCTCAATTCTATGTTTCTTTAGAAGATAATTTAATGCGTTTGTTTGGTAGTGAAAGAATTGCCAAAATGATGGATAAAATGGGATTACAAGAAGGTGAAGTAATTCAGCATTCAATGATCTCTAAATCTATTGAAAGAGCTCAGAAAAAAGTAGAGGAAAATAACTTCGGTGTTCGTAAAAGATTATTAGAGTATGATGATGTTATGAACGCTCAAAGAGAAGTAGTTTACAAACGTCGTTATCATGCATTATTTGGAGAACGTTTACGCGTTGATATTGCAAATATGATCTATGATACTGCAGAAGTAATATCTGACTCTAACAAGCAAGCTCAGGATTTTAAAAATTTTGAATTTGAATTGATTCGTTATTTCTCTATCAGTTCTCCTGTGACTAAAAGCGAATTTGAATCTTTAAGTTTTCAAGAAATATCAATAAAAGTATACGATGCTGCACTAAGTCATTACCAAGAAAAAATGACTCGTAATGCTGAAGTTGCTTTTCCTGTTATTAAAAATGTATATGAAAACCAAAAAGATCAATACAAAAGGATATTAGTTCCATTTACCGATGGTGTTAAAACTTTAAATGTAGCTACAGATCTTGAAAAGGCTTATGAAACTAAAGGAAAACAATTAGTAACAGATTTCGAGAAAAATATTTCACTAGCAATTATCGATGATGCTTGGAAAACACATTTACGTAAAATGGATGAGTTAAAGCAATCGGTTCAATTAGCAGTTCATGAACAAAAAGATCCGCTTCTTATTTATAAATTTGAAGCATTTGAATTGTTTAAAGCGATGATTGAGAAAGTAAATAAAGATGTTGTTTCTTTCTTATTTAAAGGAGAATTACCTCAAGAAAATCAGCAACAAATTCAAGAAGCTCGTACCGTAAAAGCTAAGCAGAATTTAACTGAACAAAAAGATGAAATTCAGAATTTAGATGAGCGTGCAGCAGAATCTCGTGCGGCAGGAAGAACTCAACCTCAACAGCAGGTAACTGAAACTATCGTTAGAGAACAACCAAAAATTGGTCGTAATGATAGAGTTACCATCAAGCATGTGATGAGCGGTGAAAACAAAACTGTAAAATACAAGCAAGCCATTCCTTTAATTGATAAAGGAGAATGGGTTTTAGTGGATTAAAGAATTCTAATAAGTATTTATTAAAAGAGGCTTTCGAGCCTCTTTTTTATTACTTCTTTTTGGGAGGATATCCCTTCAGAATTTTATTAATCAATTTAATATAATGTTTGTCTTTTTGGTTTGGAGAGGCTTTTTCTTTTATCTCTCCATTACTCACAGCATGCCATATTAGCTCATCCTTGGATGCATCTACAAAATCGAATGTTAACTGTTGTTCTATAACATTACCGCCTATAGGAATACCTCCACTCACTCCTACTCCAACGTTTCCTCCTCCACTACCTAAACCAATACCAATCGTGTTTTTAGGTCTTATAGCGCCTTCTTTTGCAAAATAATTAATCAAAAATTGCGGTGTTTCAGATTTAACAAAACCACGTTGCGTCATTAAGCTATCGGTTACATTTATAATTCTTTTATTATCTAATTCAGATAAACCAGAATCAATATCAGGGAAATAATTATAGGATTGATAATTGGTGAAATTTGTTTGTTTATCGTAATCGTAATTTACTGTTGTTCCACAAGAAATTATAACAAAAGCTAAAACTAATAATGATACTATTTTCATGTTACTTTTTTATAAATATACACAAAAAGTAAGCCAACTATTTCTTAATTATCTTTTTTGAAATAGATCCTTGTACTGTTTCAATTTCAACAAAATACATTCCTTCTGAAAGGTTTGAAAAATCAATATTCTCTTCTGAAGTTTCTATTAATTTTTCACCTAATACTGAATATACAATTGCGTGATTGAATGTGATATAATCAGTCATCGAAATTCTTAATACGTCTGAAACAGGGTTTGGATATAAAGCAACATGCTTACTTACATTAAAATCATTCATTCCTAATTCATCCACAATTTCAGTAATGACAAGGTTTGTGAATATTGGTGCATTAAAATCGAAATAAATATTTGCTTCATTTTCAATTATTTCTCCTAATACTAAATCTGATTTTGTTCGAACCTGAAAAGAAACATATCCATTACTCCCTTCTGGGTCATCTTGTTCTGCTGGAAGGTTGATATTGTCAAAATAAAAGGAAATAGAGTTTTCATTCACTATTTCTACACGATAATCGTGACTTGAAGAAATAATTCTAAAAGTATTCCAATCTAGGTTTTCACTTAATTGGTCTGTTACTAATACGTTGATAGCATCTGCAGTTCCAATGTTTTGAAAACGAATTTTATAATCTAAGTAATCACCTACTTGTTCTTCTAAGATTTGACGTCCTTGCAATACTAATTTATCATTAGGATCTTGTGAGTTTACTATAATTTGATCTAAATTATAAACATTATCATCTGGTGTAGCATCATCTAGAATTGGGTTTATTGTAGCTGTAAATATTAAAATATCTCCAGAATCATTTATTGGAGGTGGTTCGTTGTTGAATTTCACAACTATTGTTCTAGATTCAAAAGGAATTAAATCTGTAAATTCCCAAGAAATCGTATTATCTATAATAGATGTTTCAATTGGTAATGAGGATAAATAGTTTTGTCTATCAATATCGAATTCTAAAGTTACATCGCCACTTAATAAAGTAGTTCCAACATTTTCATATACAATCTCATATTCAGAATCAAATCCAGGGCGCGCATCATTTAATGGTAGTAAGGTTATTTTTAAATCATTTGTTGGATTAATAGCTGTGATACAAAAATCTACGACTTCATTATTTCCGAAATCTGTAAATACTACTTCTGCACTTATTGGTGTAGCATCATATCCTTCAGGTAGTGAAGTTTCAACTATAGCTACGCTATAAGTACCTTCTCCAATAAATAAAGAGTAATTTCCTTGATCATCAGTTAATGTAGTGTATGATATATTATCATCTGCAATTTTAACTAAAATGCCTTGTACAGGATAATCGGAAACATCGCAATTGTCATTGTTATAATCATAGGTTAAATTTCCAATGATTTCATTTAAAGTATTGCCACAATTTTCTAGTACTGCATTTTCGCTTTCACAATTTGGACCATTATCATGAATAACACTTGTTCCAGTTCCTTCATCTAGATAGGAACATATACTTTGAATACTACATTCTGAAAGACTTGGGTTTTTAAAAATTGACAAATAATCCATATTTGAATAATCAAGATTCTCTAATGCAGAAATATCTGTTAAATTATCATTCCTAACAATTCCTACAAAATATTCCCATATATATTCTTCATTTGTTAATCCCTCTATTCCATTTAAACTTGTTAATGAATCATTATTATCAATATATAATTCAAAGAATACTGAAAAACTATCTAAACCATTCAAATTTAATAATGAAGGGTTATTCCTAATATCCAAAAACTCAACACGACTAATATTGTTTAATCCTTCTAAACTAATTAAAGATTCGTTATCATAAATTTCAACTTCTTCAATATTATTAAGTCCTTCAAGTCCACTAAGGTCTGTTAAAGAGTCATTATTATGAATATACATTGCAAAAGCCCTATGAATACCCTGTAAACCATTTAATGATACTAGAGAGGGATTATTATTAATACTCGTATCTGAATGACTTTCATCTACAAGATTAGATAAAGCTGAAATGTTTTCTAAGGAATTATTATTACCAATATGAATTTGAGAGTTACTAACAACATCTTCTAATCCGTTTAAGTTGATTAATGATTCGTTGTTATAAATTGTAATAGTACTAACCCTTTCTAAACCAGACAAACCGATTATTGAAGTTAATACATCATTATATTCAAATTGTATCTGTCTTGTAAATGAAAATTCAGAAGTTAAGCTTGTAATGGTTTCAAGGTTAGGATTATTTTTCACTATTATATATGATTCATGCGTTCTAAATCTTATATCTAAACCATCAATATTAACTAAGTTAGTACAATTTTGAATGGTTAATTTTCGAGACATGCTTTTTATTTGACTCAAACCTGACAAATCAGTAATGTTTGAACCTTCTATTCTTAATTCTACATTAAGAGATTCACAGTTAGGGTAATTAGTAGCAAAATTATCAATTTGAGATTGAGTTGTAAACACAAGATTTCCTGTTGGGCAAGTATTACAAGTTGCTATAATTTCTTGTGCAGTATTACAGCCAGGTGCATTATCTTGTATATAATAATTTCCATTTGAAGAAATATATAAACAGACACTATGATAACTACACACAGAAAGATTAGGGTTATTATAAATAGACATCGCTGTTATTCCCTGACTATCAATTTGTTCAATAGCAGAAATATCGTCAAGCATTTCATTTCCTTGAATTAAAATAGATACTTCTACCCAATTGAAATTACCATTTATATTATTTAACCCTTCCAACGATGTAATCAAATCATTATTTATTATGTATAAATTATCTATAACAATTGAGACACCTTTTAAACCATCTAAGTTTAATAATGAAGGATTATTTTCAATTTTCAAATTATATAAGCCTTGATATGAATTTTCAATACCATTTAAATTTTGTAGGTTTTCGTTATTCTTTATAATCAAATTACTACCAATTTCATTGATTGATGATAAGTCATCAACATTTAAAAGGTTGTCTACATTGTCAAGAGTTAAATTTCCAATTTCAATTATACCATTTAACCCATTTATACTAGTTAAATTTGGAATGTTCTTAATAGTTAACTGACCAAGATAATTATAATTAAAATCTGAAAGATCTTCAATTGAATTAAGTATTGCATTATTTTCAATATGTAATCCTCCAGGCAAGGATTGGATGTTATTTAATCCTGAAAGATTTAATAAATTTGGGTTATTTCTTATTCTTAAAACACCATTACTTACTGAAATTAAGGAGCTTAGCCCATTTAAATTAGTTATATCATTACCACTTATTATTAATTCATGCTCGAAATCAGAACAACCTGGATACTCAATCGCAAAATCATCAATTTCTGCTTGAGTTGTTAGGATTAAGGTTGCTGTTGGACATTGTGCAAAACTGAAGATGGTTGCAAATAATGCTAGGGCAAAAATGTAGTATTTCATAAAGATGTATTCTTCAAGTTAATCTAAAAAACTTGAAGTTTTAATTTAGTTAGAATAAAGTATAAAATTACAACAATAATAAATTTTATATACGATAAAACTATCTTTTATTTCTTTAAAATCTTCTTTGAAATAGTTCCCTGTTCTGTATCAATTTCTACAAAATACATTCCTTCTGAAAGGTTTGAAAAATCAATGTTTTTTTCTGAAGTTACCATTAGCTTTTCACCTAATACAGAATATATAGTTGCGTGATTAAATGTAATATAATCAGTCATTGAAATTCTTAGCACTTCTGAAACAGGGTTTGGATATATTTTTAAACTAATCTTATTATTTTCTTCAATACTTAAAAAATTATTTTCAAATACTTTTACTTCTCCAGAACTTAAATCATTTTCATTATTCTTACTATCTCCAATTGCTAGAATAGTTCCTTCATTATTAATACTTAATGCTCTTCCGAAAAAAGATTCAGTTTGTTCACCTTCTATTACACTATCTATCAAAAACCAATTATCATTATTATACTGATAAACACCTACAAATCCTAAATTTTCAGAAGTTCCATCTCCACCAACAGATCCTATTGCTAGGATATTTCCTTCCGAATTAACCTCTACTGAAATACCTAATCCTTCAAAATTAGTTGTTCCTTCAATATTCTCTCCTTTTTGTACCCATACATCATTTATATTTTCGAAAACTACTACTTTTCCATTATATATAATTCCATTGCTTGACGATCCTATAGCGATAATTGAACCACTCTGATTCATGCTTATTGCTTCACCGAAATTATCATCAGAATTTTCTCCATTAATGTTCTGACCTATTTGTTGCCAACTATCGTTCTCATACTTAAATACTCTAACATTTCCTGTCCCATTAGCTCCATGTGCTCCTATTGCTAATATTGATCCCTCACCATTTAAATTTACAGATTTCCCAAAATAATCATTACTACTTTCACCTAATATCTTTTGACCTAATTGTGTCCATACTCCATTTTCATTATTAAAAACACGAACATTCCCTGAATCACTTCCATTATCATCATTAAATGCAGCTCCTACTGCTACAATTGTTCCGCTATCACTAATACTTACAGAGGTGCCAAAAGTATCATGCTCATTTTCTCCATCAATATCCTGACCAATTTGAACCCAACTATCATTATTATTTTGAAATACTCTCACATGACCAGATGCATTTCCATTATCATCATCTAATGTTCCACTAATAGCAATAATATTACCTTCCTCATTTAAACACAAAGAATAACCGAAAAAATCAGCTTCTGAATCACCAATAATAGATTGACCAATTTGAATCCAATTATCATTACTATTTTGATACACATTAACGCCACCTCTATTAATAAAACCTGTTGTACCTACTGCTAATATGCTACCATCACCACTTAAATCCACAGACCAACCTGTTCTATCTAAAGAATCTTCGCCATTAATATCTTCACCAATCTGAACCCATTGTGCTTGAAGCGTAAAACATGAAACCATTAAAAGAATTAATAAAATCTTTTTCATATAAATCATTAAATAAAAAAATTAAGCTTCTATGTGGGGAGATTGAAGCTTTTAAAATATATTGAGGGCTCTAAAATAAGTTAAATATCTCTATTCAACATTAACCAAAGTTGATCTTTTAATTCTACCAATCCTTGTTGAGCAACAGCAGAGAAAAACAGATAAGGAATTCCGTCAAAATCTTTATCTAATTCCTCCTTCATTTCTGCTTGTAATTCTTCATCAAGCATATCACTTTTGGAGATTGCCACCAAACGGTCTTTGTCTAACATTTCTGGATTGTAACGTCTTAATTCATCCAACAAAATATCGTATTGTTTTTTAATATCATCAGCATCTGCAGGAATTAAAAACAACAAAGTAGAATTACGTTCAATATGTCGTAAAAATCGATGTCCAATACCTTTTCCTTCAGCAGCTCCTTCAATAATTCCAGGAATATCTGCCATTACAAAAGTTTGAAACTCACGATATTTTACAATTCCTAAGTTTGGCTTTAACGTTGTAAATTCGTAATCTGCAATTTTAGGTTTTGCAGCAGTTATTACAGATAATAAAGTTGATTTTCCTGCATTTGGAAAACCTACTAATCCTACATCTGCTAATACTTTTAATTCAATCGTAATATTTGTTTCTTCACCTTCTAAACCTGGTTGTGCATACCTGGGTGTTTGTCGCGTAGAGCTTTTAAAATGATTATTTCCTAAACCACCTTTTCCTCCTTTAGCAACTATCTTTTCTTCCCCTTCTTGGGTTATTTCAAAAAGAATTTGCTCAGTTTCAGAATCACGAATTACAGAGCCTAAAGGTACATCGATATACACATCGTTTCCATCAGCACCTGTACTCGTTTGTTTAGATCCATTTTCACCGTGAGTTGATTTAAAATGCCTTTTATGTTTTAAGTGGAAAAGCGTCCACATATTTTTATTTGCACGAATAATAATATGACCTCCACGTCCTCCATCTCCACCATCAGGACCTCCTTTTGGAATGTACTTTTCTCTACGTAAATGCGCAGATCCTCTCCCTCCTTTTCCGGAAGTTACGTGCAATTTTACGTAATCAACAAAATTCCCTTCAGTCATATTAATTGTTTTTTGTTTAGTTGTTTAAATGTTTAAACTACAAATAAACTGTTAAACGCTTTTTAAAAATTATAGAGTATCGATTACTTCACATAAACGATCTGTAATCTCTTCGATAGAACCTACTCCATCAACACCGTAATATTTATCTTGATCTGCGTAATAATCTTTTAAAATGGCAGTTTTCGTTTCGTATTCATTAAAACGATTACGTATTTTACTTTCATCTTGATCATCTGATCTTCCACTTGTTTCGCCTCTTTTCAACAAACGTTCTACAAGTAAATTTTCAGGTACTTCTATTGCAACCATTCCGTTGATTCCTTCACCTTTTTCAGCTAGAAAATCATCTAAAGCTTTTGCTTGAGATTCAGTTCTTGGAAAACCATCAAAAATAAATCCTTTTGCTTCAGCATTTTTTTCAACCTCAGCCTTCAACATATCAATCGTTACTTGATCAGGCACTAAATCACCATGATCCATATACGATTTTGCTAAAGTCCCTAATTCAGTTTCATTTTTAATATTATATCGGAATACATCTCCTGTAGAGATATGCATTAAACTATATTTTTCTTTTAATACATCTGCTTGTGTACCTTTTCCTGCACCTGGAGGTCCGAACAACACTAAATTTTTCATTTTTTTTGGTTTTAATTTATATACTTCTCTTAAGTTTCTTCCTAATCCATTATAATCTAAACCATAGCCAACAATAAAATCGTTTTCTATTTCTAAACCGATATAATCGATTGGATAATTCTTTTTATACGCTTTTGGCTTATAAAACAAAGAGGCAATTTTATAATCTGCAACTCCTTCTTGTTCTAATATTTCGACAATGGCTTCAATGGTATTACCAGAATCTACAATGTCTTCAACAATAATAACTGAACGTCCTTTTAAAATTGGATCAGCGCCCATTACAGTGGTGATTTCTCCACTAGAAGAAAGCCCATCATAGGAAGCAACTTTAATAAAACTCATTTCACAATCACCATCAAACCTTTTTATGATGTCGGCTGCAAAGAAAAAAGCTCCATTCAACACAATTAAAAAAACAGGATTTTTGCCTTTATAATCTTCGTTCACTTGAACAGAAACTCCATTGATAGCTTGATTAATTTCAGCTTCTGAAATATAGTTTTCAAAAAATAAGTCGTGTAATTTAATCATTCTGATGTTCCGTATTTTAAAGGTGCAAAGATAAGGATTAACTTATTATTTAACGATGTCTTCGCTATTCGATTATAATGATTTATTTTTGTGCTTCATATATTCAATTTATGACGCATTATTTCTCTTCAGATTTTACATTAGGCATCCTTGGCGGTGGACAATTAGGTAAGATGCTTTTGTATGAAACTAGAAAATTCGATATCAAAACTCATGTGTTAGATCCAAGTGCAGAAGCTCCTTGTAAGATAGCCTGTAATAATTTTACTCAAGGTGATTTAATGGATTTTGATACGGTGTATTCCTTCGGAAAAAAAGTAGATGTACTCACCTTTGAAATTGAGAATGTTAATATTGAAGCATTAGAGCAATTAGAAAAGGAAGGAATTACAGTATATCCTTCTCCAAAAACTTTAAAACGTATTAATAATAAGTCCATTCAAAAAGTATTTTATAGAACACATCAAATCCCGACTTCACCATTTAGAGTTTTTGATACGATTCAAGAAATAAAAAACGCTATCAATGCAAATGAAATGACATTACCGTTTGTTTGGAAAAGTAGTATGGGAGGTTATGACGGAATGGGAGTTAGCATTATTAGAAATTTAGACGACTTAAATAATCTTAAAGATCAATCTTGTATTTGTGAAGATTTAATTCCTTTTAAAAATGAATTGGCCGTCATAGTTGCTAGAAATCCGAAAGGTGAAATTGCAACGTATCCTGTGGTTGAGATGGAATTTCATCCTGAAGCAAATCAAGTAGAATATGTAATCTGTCCAGCAAGAATTGATGATAGTGTAGCTGAAAAAGCTAGAAATGTAGCTGAAAAAGTTTCTGAAGCATACGAACATGTCGGTTTATTAGCCGTTGAAATGTTTCAAACGAAGGATGATGAAATCATCGTAAATGAAGTTGCACCAAGGCCCCATAACAGTGGGCATTACAGTATTGAAGCTAGTTTAACCAATCAGTTTGAACAACACTTAA
>Ga0209345_10000251_pt1 | contig 71925 bp, 61 predicted proteins | sample Cruoilmetagenom7_FD_187294 | JGI IMG/M metagenome (GOLD analysis project Ga0209345, IMG submission 187294) | Oil polluted marine microbial communities from Coal Oil Point, Santa Barbara, California, USA - Sample 7 (SPAdes) (version 2) | ecosystem: Environmental > Aquatic > Marine > Oil seeps ... | reverse complement strand
ACCCCGCTGCCCGAGATAGAGCGCCATGGCGCGGCCCAGACGTTGCCCGGCTCCGGTCACCAATGCCCGCCGCATCTGCCGCCCTCCTCAGATCAGGATGATAAACATATAGAGCCCGTAAAGCGCGGTTAGCGCCACGCCCCAAAGGCGGGTAATATCCCGGCCCAGATAGACAAAGGGGATCAGCAACAGCGACGCGCCCAGCATCACCCAAAGGTCCATCCGCAAGAAGGCTTCGTCAACAGTAATCGGACCAACAAGGCTCGCGATGCCGATGATTGCCAGCAGGTTAAACATGTTGGAGCCGATGACGTTACCAAGCGCCACATCCGCCTGACGGCGCAGCGCGGCCATCACAGTGGTCGCGAGTTCAGGCAAAGATGTGCCCACGGCCACCAATGTCAGGCCAATCACCGTGTCACTGACACCATAAGCCTGCGCGATGATCGTGGCGTTATCGACCAGAAGGCTCGCGCCCAAGGGCAGGCCAATTAGTCCAAGGATCAGGAACAGTGCGATCTGCCAACCCGCCATATTGGGGTCAGCACCCTCGGGCTCTTCCTCTTCCTCTGCCGCACCGCTCCGGCAGGCATGACGGTGATCCTTGGCGTCGCTAAAGGCGTCATAAAGCATATAGGCCAGACCGCCGAGCAGGATGAGCCCCGCGATCCAGTCAAACACGCCGCGGAAGGCCAGCGCGATGAACAGAACCGAGGCGGCGATCATCTGGTTATAGGTCTTGCGCGTGCTGCATTCCGAAGTGTGCATCGTCGCCAGCAGCGCGGGAATGCCCAATACCATCAGAATGTTCGCTGTGTTCGACCCGACAACATTCCCAAGCGCCAGCCCTGGCGAATTGTCCAAGATCGCCTTGATAGAAATCAGCAATTCAGGCGCAGAGGTGCCAAAGGCCACGATCGTCAGACTGACGATCAGCGCAGGCACCCCAAGGCGCAGCGACAGGTTCACCGCCCCTTTCACCAAAGCGTCCCCCGCGAACAGCAGGATCACGAGGCCAAGCCCCGACAGTAGCCACGGCATCAGCATCAACGCCCTCCCTTACAGGCGCATTCGCCCTTGCCAATACGGTAACGTCCGCAGTCACGGCATTTGGTCCGGGTCAGGCGTTTGCCCCCCAGCCAATGCATTTTTCCAAACCAAGCCAAAAGGCCCATGGCCACCAGAAAGAGCAGAACGATCTTAAAAACCATGGGCTAGAGACCAAACCGCGCATAGGCCGCGCGTTCCTCTATGCCCTGCACCGCGTCTTGCACCATCTGCACGCCAAAGCGTGACAACAGCCCGCGTTTCAAACCATAGCGGCGCAGCTTGACCTTCTCGCCAAAGCGCTCTTTTAGCAGCGGTTTCAGATGACCAATGCCGTCGATCAACCCCAGTTCGGCGGCGCGTTTCGCCAGCCAAATTTCCCCGGTAAAGAGGTCTTGCCCCTCAGGCAGCTTGCCTGCGCGGCGGGTCTTCACATGGTCGATGAAGTTTTCGTGGATGTCTTCCAACAGCACCTTCAGCCGGGCGACATCCTCGGGATTTTCAGGGCGGAACGGGTCGAGCATGGATTTGCTCTGCCCTGCCGTATAGACGCGCCGCTCAACCCCATGCTCGCGGATGAATTCATGCACCCCAAAGGAGGCCGAGATCACCCCGATGGAGCCCACGACCGAGCTTGGGTCCGCGTAAATCTCATCCGCCGCAGCCGCCAGCCAGTAGCCGCCTGAAGCGGCGACATCTTCGACAAAAGCAATGACGGGGATATTCTTTTCCTCAGACAGCCGCCGAATACGCGCGCCGATCAACGAGGATTGCACCGGGCTGCCACCGGGAGAGTTAATCTCGAGCGCGACAGCGGCAGGCTTGCCCTTGGCAAAGGCCTTTTCGATGACCGGGCCCATAGTGGCATCATTTAACACCGCGCGGCCCTGCGATCCGATCATGCCGGAAAGCCGGATTACCGAAACGCTGGGCGGGGATTTAAGGAAGGGGAGCCGAATTCTCATTCCTCCCATGTAGAACGCCCACCCGGTGCAAACAAGGCGGGCGCCCAAGTTTCGCGGCCCTTAGGCCCGCAGACGCCAGCCGGTGCGGAAAATCCACCAAATCACGCCAAGGCAGAGCGCCGTGAACAGCGCGATTGCCGCAAGGCTGGTCAGGATCGGTACATCAGCGGAGCCGAAAAACGCCCAACGGAAGCCTGAGATCAGATAGACCACCGGATTGAAATGCGAGATCACCTGCCAGACCGGCGGCAGCATCGAGATTGAGTAGAAAGACCCGCCAAGGAAGACCAACGGCGTGACGATCAAGAGCGGCACAAGTTGCAACTGCTCAAAATTCCCTGCCCAGATGCCGATGATAAAGCCCATGAGCGCGAAGCTGATACAGGTCAGGATCAGGAAAGCGACCATCGCGATGGGATGCTGGATCGTGATGTCGACAAAGAAAAACGCCGTGATCAGGATGATCGTGCCGACAAATAGCGCCTTCGTCGCCGCCGCCCCGACATAGCCGATGACGATCTCAAAGAAGTTGATCGGGGCCGAGAGGAGCTCATAGACCGTGCCGATGAATTTCGGAAAATAGATGCCAAAAGATGCGTTGGAGATCGACTGTGTGATAACGCTTAGCATGATCAGCCCCGGCACGATAAAGGCGCCATAGCTCACGCCCTCGACCTCTTCGATGCGGCTGCCAATGGCCGCGCCGAAGACAACGAAATAAAGCGAAGTTGATAGCACCGGCGAAATGATGCTTTGCGTTATGGTGCGAAAGAAACGCGCCATTTCAAAGGCGTAGATGGCCTTGATCGCGGTCCAGTTCATGCCGCATCCTCCTTGAGCAGGTCGACAAAAATATCTTCAAGACTGCTTTGCCGCGTCGCCACATCGCGCAGCACCAGACCGCTCTCGGCAACTTTCGACAGCAGTTTGGTGATGCCCGTGCGCTCAGCGTTGGTGTTATAAGTGTAGATCAAGGACTGCCCGTCTGCTGACAATTCCACATCGGGCGATTGCAGCGCCAACGGCACTTCGGTGATCGGCTCAGAGAGCTGAACCTCAAGTTGCTTTTTGCCCATCCGCGCCATCAGCGCGTTTTTCTCTTCGATCAGCAGCAATTCACCCTTGGCGATCACACCGATGCGGTCCGCAATGGCCTCTGCCTCTTCGATGTAGTGAGTGGTGAGAATGATCGTCACGCCTGAGGCCTTTAGCCCGGCGACGATCTCCCACATATCCTTGCGCAGTTCCACGTCGACACCGGCGGTAGGCTCGTCGAGGAAAAGAACCTGCGGGTCGTGGGCCAACGCTTTCGCGATGAGCACGCGGCGCTTCATCCCGCCCGAGAGTGCGCGGATTTGGCTGTCTTTCTTGTCCCAAAGGGAAAGTTGGCGCAAAATTTTCTCTAGTGCAGCCTCGTCCGCTGGGCGGCCAAACAGCCCGCGTGAGAAACGTACGGTGTTGATGACCTTCTCAAAGGGTTCGAGATTGATCTCTTGCGGGACCAGCCCGATCATCGAGCGCGCGGCGCGGAAATCATCGTTGATGTCATGGCCACCCACGGTCACCTTGCCGCTGGTCGCGGTGGTGATGCCACAGATGGTCGAAATCAGCGTCGTCTTCCCCGCCCCGTTGGAGCCCAAAAGCGCGAGAATTTCGCCCTTCTCGATCTGTAGGTTGACCCCTTTAAGCGCCTCGAAACCGCCCGCGTAGGATTTGCGCAGGTTTTGAATATCCACGATTGTCGGCATGGTCGTCTCCGCTTTAATAAGACGGGCAACCTAACTGGCTTTGGCCTGAGTGAACAGATGCGTTCAGGTCTTGGCGCGGCCGAACCAGCCCTTTTTGGCGGGGGCGTCCTCACCGGGGGTGTCGGTCTCGACGCCCTCTTCCGGCGTGCCTTCGAGCGAAGATTGCAGATTGTCGAAGAACTGATCCGCCATTTTCTTGGCAAAGCCGTCGATGATCCGACTGCCGAGCTGTGCCAGCTTGCCACCGACCTTGGCCTCGACGTCATAGCTCAGCTCAGTGCCACCGTCCTTTTCGGCCAGCCGCACTTCCGCGCCGCCCTTGGCGAAACCGGCAGCGCCGCCCTTGCCCTCGCCGGTGATCGTCAGTGCTTCGTTCGGCACCAAATCAGAGAGTTTCACATGCCCCTTAAAGGTCGCCTTTACCGGGCCGACCTTTTGCACCACTGTCGCATCATAGCCCTCTTCGACCGAGCCGGTAACATCCTGCGCGCCGGGCACGCAGGTTTGCAGCATCTCAGGGTCCAGCAATGCGGCATAGACCTCGGCTGGGGTGGCGGCGATCTGGCGGGTGTCGGACATCTGCATTGCTGGCTCTCCCAATGGCGTTTCATGCCAGCCTAGCGGGTAATTCTGTGCAAACCAATGTCAAAGCGCTGGACCTTTCCCGCCGGGCTGGTAGGTCTTTGCCATGATAACTACCTCCCATAACCGCGCTGGTCTTGCGATCGGGCTGGTCCTTCTCGGCGTCGCTGCGATCTCGGTCAATGATATGCTGATCAAACGCCTTTCGGACGGCTATCCGCTGCATCAGATCGTTTTCACCCGTTCGGCCATCGGGATCGTTCTTGGGCTGGTGTTGGTCAAACTCGAAGGCGGGCTTCATCTGCTCAAGACCCGCCAGCCGGGGCTACATCTGCTGCGCGGATTGCTCATTGTGATCTCAAATATGTCGTTCTTTTTGGCTTTGGCGGTCCTGCCATTGGCCGAGGCGACAGCGCTGTTCTTTGCAGCACCCTTGTTTATTACCCTCCTATCGATCCCAATCCTGGGCGAAAAAGTCGGCCCGCTGCGTATGGGCGCGGTGATTGTCGGCTTTGTTGGCGTGGTCATCATGCAGCGGCCTTGGGCCGGCGGGGACGCCTTGCAGGCGTCACGACTGGTGCTGTTTCTACCGGTTTTGGCGGCGCTGACCTATGCGTTGAACCAGTTGATGACGCGCAAACTGGGGGTAAGCACCAAGGCTTCGGTTCTGTCGGTCTATATTCAGGCAGTGTTTATCGTGGTTTCGCTTGGCTTTTTCGTGGTTGCTGGCGATGGAAGCTTTGTGGCGGGCGACAGCAGTGCATCGCTGGAGTTTTTGCTGCGGGCATGGGTTTGGCCTGCACAGGATGATTACCTCACCTTCCTCGGCATCGGCCTGAATGTGGCGCTGATCGGCTATTGTCTGAGCCAAGCCTACCGGCTGGGCGATGCCGCCACCGTCGCCCCGTTTGAATATATCGGTCTGCCGCTGGCCGTCTTCTGGGGCTTCGTGATTTTCGGCGACCTGCCGGTTTGGGAGGTCTGGGTCGGGATCGCGCTGATCCTTGCCTCAGGCCTTTTCGTCTACCTCCGCGAGCGCCAAAAGGCGCTGCGCGTGACCCGTTTGCAGGGCGGACGACGGGCCTAGCCCGCGACCTGCACCACCACCTTGCCCGTTGCCTTGCGGTCGCGCAGCAGGGCCAGCGCTTCGTTGGCCTGCTCCAGCGGCAAGACGTTGCTGACATGGGGCTTCAGCTTTCCAGCCACATACCACTCGATCAGCTTGGCGAAACTATCGGTGAGCACCGAGGGTTTAATTTTGGCATAGCCGCCCCAGTAAAAGCCCAACACGCTCAGGTTTTTGACCAGCAGGATATTCGCCGGAATCTGCGGCACTTCGCCACTGGCAAAGCCCAAGGGGATCAGCCGCGCTTCGGGGTTGCAGGCGCGCATCGCGGCTTTGAACTGGTCGCCGCCCACCGGGTCATAGACTACGTCGGCACCGCCCAATTCTTTGACGATGGCGCGGATGTCGTCGGTTTCGGAATTGATCAGATGGTCGGCCCCGGCCTCTTTGCAGACCGCTAGCTTGTCGGCTCCGCGCGCCACGGCGATGACCTCAGCGCCCATCATCTTGCCCAGCTCCACCGCCGTCAGCCCAATGCCGCCCGACGCGCCCAGCACCAGCAGCCGTTCGCCCGGTTGCAGCCGCGCCTTATAGTCCAGCGCGACATGGCTGGTGCCATAGGCAATCAGAAAGGCTGCCGCATCCACGGCAGTCATCTCTTCGGGGATCGGCACGCAGACTGCTGCTGGGATGGCGGCATATTCGGCGAGCCCGTCAAATCCGGTATAGGCCGCAACGCGCTGGCCGACTTTCAGATGATCGACCCCTTCGCCCAAGGCGGTAATCGTGCCCGCCATCTCCATCCCAAGCGTGAACGGCAGCGGCGGCTTTTCCTGATAGGTGCCCTTGATGATCAGCAAATCGCCAAAGTTCAACCCGCAGGTATCGACTTGGATCAGCACCTCGCCCTGCCCCGGCATTGGCATCTCAAGTTCCCGCAGGGTGAGCGGTTCGTCATAGGCGGTGACTTGCATGGCGCGCATCGGGCTGTCCTTTCGTGCTGCTTTGGCCAGAAGAGGCCAGAAGCCGCAGCACTTGGCAAGGCCCGCCGCTCAGGTCGCTACGTCACCCCGGCATGATCACCAATCGTATCGCATAGGCCACCACCGTCAGCAGCGCCACGCTGGCCAGCCAAAGCGCCACGAACCAGCCGCTGCGTTTTAGCCATTTCCCCATCAGTGATAGCCCTCTTCTGGGTCAATTTTGCCGCGGAAGACCCAATAGGCATAGGCCGTGTAGCTGAGGATCAAGGGCAGCAGCACCAACGTTCCGACCAGCGCAAACATCAAGCTTTCGTCAGGGGCTGCGGCCTCGGCGATGGTCAGGCTCGGGGGCACGATATGCGGATAAAAGCTGATCCCGATGCCGATGAACCCCAAGACGAAAAGCGCCTGTGCGCAGAGGAAAGGTTGGATGTCGGCCTTGCGTTGCAAGCCGCGCAGCATACCAAAGGCCGCCAGCGCCACCAGCAGGGGCACAACGCCGCTAAACAGCGCGGTGGGCCAAGCGAACCAGCGCTCGAAATAAACCCCATCCTTGAACGGTGTCCAAAGGCTGACCAACGCCATGAAGACCAAGGTCGCCACCGCGAGCGGCCATGCCAGGCTGCGCATGTGACCCTGAATGCGCCCCTCAAGCTTCATGTTCAACCAAGTGGCCCCTAGCAAGGCATAGCCAGCCGTCACCGCCACCCCGGTCAGGATCGAGAACGGCGTCAGCCAATCCCACCAGCCGCCCGCATAGGCGCGGCCTTCGATCTCAATACCCTGCACCAGCGCGCCAAGGGCGATGCCCTGACAGAAAGACGCCACCAGCGAGCCGCCGAAAAACGCCATGTCCCACAGGGGTTTCCAACGTTTCGTCCGCCAGCGGTATTCGAACGCAACACCCCGAAAGATCAGCCCCAGCAGCATCAGGATGATCGGCATATAAAGCGCGGGCATCACCACCGCATAAGCCAGCGGAAAGACGGCAAACAACCCGCCGCCGCCCAGCACAAGCCATGTCTCGTTGCCGTCCCATATGGGCGCGACCGAGTTCATCATCACATTGCGCTCGCCCTCGTCCTTGGTCATCGGGAAAAGCAGCCCAACGCCCAGATCGAAGCCGTCGAGGATGACATAGATCAGCACGGCCCCGGCGATAATTCCGGCCCAGATGAATGAAAGCTCAAATCCCAACATCTCAATTCTTCCCCGGTTTGTCTTTGACGGCCACCTCTTCGCCCACCGCAAGGGTTGGCCCGTCGCCCTGCACCTCGTCGCGTTCGTCTTCCAACACATGATCCAAGACCGGCTTGCGCATCATCGCAACAATGTACCAAGTGCCCGCCCCGAAGACGAAGAAATAGACCACGATAAAGGCAATCAGCGAAGCCGCCACCGCGGGGGCCGCCACGGGCGCGAGACTGTCTGAGGTCCGCAGCAACCCGTAGACGGTGAAGGGTTGCCGCCCCACCTCGGTCGTAATCCAGCCCGCCAGCACCGCGACAAAACCGGTTGGCCCCATCAGCAGCGCCAGACGGTGCAACAGCGGCGCGTCATAAAGCCGCCCGCGCAGCCGCGCGAGTGCTGCCCAAAGGCCCAACCCCAGCATAGCAAAGCCAAGCGCGATCATGATGCGGAAAGACCAGAAGACGATGGCCACCGGCGGTTCATCTTCGTCCGGAATTGTGTCCAATCCGTCCAAGGGCGCGTTCAGGTCATGCTTAAGGATCAGCGACGACAGTTTAGGGATTTCAATGGCATAGTCGATGCGCTTCTCTTCGGCGTTCGGAATGCCGAACAGGATCAGCGGCGCGCCGTCGGGGTGACTGTCGTAATGCCCCTCCATCGCCATCACTTTGGCAGGCTGATGCTCAAGCGTATTCAAGCCATGCATGTCGCCCGCAAAGATTTGCAGCGGCGTCACCAGCACCAACATCCACATCGCCATGGAGAACATCTTGCGCGCAGCGGCGTTTGCCTGATCGCGCAGCAGGTGCATTCCGCCGACCGCGCCGACGACCAACGCCGTGGTCAGATAGGCGGCCAGCACCATATGCACCAAGCGGTAAGGGAAAGAGGGGTTAAAGACGATCGCCCACCAATCTTCGGGTACAAACTGGCCAAGATCATTTATCCCAAAGCCCGCAGGCGTCTGCATCCACGAATTTACCGACAAGATCCATGTGGCCGAGGCCAGTGTGCCCAGCGCCACCAGCGCCGTGGCGAACATATGCAGCCCGTCGCCCACCCGTTTACGACCAAAGAGCATGATGCCCAGAAACCCCGCCTCAAGGAAGAAGGCCGAGAGCACCTCATAGGCCATGAGCGGCCCTACAACTGGCCCGGCTTTGTCGGAAAAGACCGACCAGTTGGTGCCGATCTGGTAGGACATGACAATGCCCGAGACGACCCCCATGCCAAAGGCCACGGCGAAGATCTTCTTCCAGTAGTTGAAGAGGTTCAGATAGGTCTCTTCCCGCTTCCACAGCCAAAGCGCGTTCAGCACTGCCAGAAAACTGGCCAACCCAATGGAAAAGGCCGGGAAGATAATGTGAAACGAAATCGTGAATGCGAATTGCACCCGCGCTAGGATTTCGGCGGTGTAACCGTCGAGCATGAGAAGCCCTCGCGTGTTGTTTCCTGACCTATATAGGACCGGGGGGCGAGAGAGGCACAGGCTAAATTGCCGCAGTCCTTTGCATTTGTCCTAACTGTCGAATATCACCACCACACGCAGCCCCGGCGCGTTGTCGAGGAGTTCCAGCCTTGCCCCATGCAGTTTCACGACCCCATCGACCAGCGCTAGGCCCAGCCCGTGACCCGGCGTGCCCCGGCTGCGATCAAGCCGGTAGAGCCGCTGCAACACTTTGTCGCGGTCCTGAGCCGGAATGCCGGGGCCGCCATCTGCGACGCTGAGTGTGACCTTACCCGCCGCCTGTTTCAGCGAGACGTCCACCGCTTCGGCACTGCCAGAATGGCGCAGCGCGTTCTCAATCAGATTGGCGATCATCTGCCCCAGCAGTGCACGGTCGCCTGTGACATGGGCAAGCGTCTCCGGCAGGGTGCAGATCAGGCGTTTGCCCTGTTCCCCCGCCGCGGGCTCATAAAGTTCGACCATGGTTCGGCACAACGCAGTCAGATCGACGGGGGTGAAATGAGCGCGGGCGTCGCCCTGCTCCACCTGCGCGAGTTGCAGCAAGGAATGAAAGATCGCGGCGATGCCGTCCAGCTCGGCCCGGGCGCGGGCCAGCGGCTCGGCGCGATCTTCGCCCGTGGCCTCGGCCCGGTCGAGATCGTCCAGATGCACCGAAACGCGCTGGATCGGGGTTTTCAAATCATGCGCGATATCAAGCGAGACCTGCCGCAGTGCTGCGACGGAAGTTTCCTGCGCCCGGGCCATTTGGTTCACCGCCTCACCGATGCGCAGCAGGTCATCCGACCAACGCGGCCCCGGCGATACCCTTGCTGCCAGATCGCCAGTGGTCAGCCGATCGAGTGTGCCGCGGATTACCTCAACATGGCGTTTTGAACGTCGGGCAAGGATTAACCCGCCCGAAAGCGCGATCAACACCGTGGGCAGCAGGCTGACGAGCAGGATATTCACGAAAACTTCGCGTAGGGCCGTGATCTCGGCCCGGCTGCGCGCGATGGTCAAAAGCCCGCCATAGAGCGTATCGGTGAGCGTGAGGTAAACCCCGTCATACTGCGCCCGCGCCGCGCCGAGCGAGACGATATGATAGCCCTCATCGTCCCGCGCGATGGCGCCGTTGCCATAGATGCGCCCATTGGGGCCGATGTAGCTGATGATTAACCGGTTGGGATCGGTCTCGCGCGATTCCGCCTCAACCAGCCGTGCGAGGGCAGCGGCACCGGGCGCGGCGCGAAATCCGGCCATGTCTTGCGCCAGATCCGCCCGGATCGCCTGTTCGAACGACCGTTGCGTGACCGCATAGCTGGCCGCAAGGCTGAGCAGGCTGACGATGGTGAAAAGCAGCACCAACAAAAGCGCCAGCCGCAGAGGCATTGAGCGCCACAGCCCGGCCAGCCGCGCCTTCACGCCTCAATCCTATAGCCCGCGCCGCGCACGGTTTGGATCAACTCGACGTCAAAGGGCCGGTCAACCTTGGCGCGCAGGCGGCTGATATGGGTCTCGACCACATTGGTCATCGGATCAAAAGAGATGTCCCATACCGCCTCAAGCAGCATGGTCCGCGTTTGCACCCGGCCTTTCCGGCGGAGCAGATGTTCTAGTAAAGCAAATTCGCGGGGCAGCAGGTCGATCTCTTGGCCCGCACGGGTCACACGACGGCTGATCAGGTCCATCGTCAGATCGCCAGCGCGGAGGGTCGTTTCCTGCTCTAGCGCCTGCGGACGCCGGGCCAGCGCATTCACCCGCGCCGACAGCTCGCCAAAAGCAAATGGTTTAACCAGATAATCATCCGCCCCGGCGTTCAGCCCGTCGATCCGGTCTTCTACTGCGCCCATCGCCGTGAGCAGCAACACCGGCGTGGCGTTGCCCGCCCCGCGCAGGGTTTTTAGCAGCGTCAGCCCATCCACCTCGGGCAGCATCCGGTCAAGGATCAGCACATCATATTGCCCGGTGGTGGCCTGCACCAAACCGTCGCGGCCATCGGCCACTACATCCACGGCATGCCCCTCTTCGCGCAGGCCGCGCGCGATATAGGTGCTGGTGGTGGTATCGTCTTCGACAACAAGCAGTTTCATTAAGGTCTCAATCTAGGGTCCACCAAGAGGTAGGGCAATTCCGCCGCCCACGCATCCCGCTGCCTGCATTCTCACAGATTTGTATAGCGCCTGCGACGACGCTGTAAAACGCAGCCCCTAGATAGGGTTTCAGAAACACCGAATGCACAGCAAGGAGCATCTCATGAACAAGACCCTTTCCAAGGCCCCCCGCGCCGCCGCCCTTGCGCTGAGCGCCGCCGTCGCCGCCACCCCGATGCTGGCGCTTGCGCCGTCAGCGGCGCTGGCCGTTCCCGCGGGCGGCTATGCCGACCTTGTCGAGGCCGTCTCCCCCGCCGTGGTCTTTATCGAAGTGACCGCCAGCCAAGAGAACACGCAAATTCAACAGCAGCTCCCCCCCGGCATGCCCGAAGAGTTACGGCGGCGGTTCGAGCAGATGCTGCCCGACCAGAACGGCGCCACCGCCACCCCGCGCCAAGGGCTTGGATCAGGCTTCATCATCTCAGAGGATGGCACCATCGTCACCAATCACCACGTCGTCGCTGGGGCGCAAACAGTGACCGTGAAACTGGCCGATGGCCGCAGCTTTAACGCCGAAGTCGTTGGCAGTGATCCGATGACGGATATCGCTGTGCTTAAGGTAAAGGCAGACGTGGACCTGCCCACGGTCGCATTTGGCACCTCTAAAACACTGCGCGTTGGCGATGAGGTCGTGGCCGTGGGCAACCCCTTTGGCCTTGGCGGGACTGTGACATCTGGCATCGTGTCGGCCCTGTCGCGTGACATTCAGGCCGGACCTTTCGATGACTTTATCCAAACCGATGCGGCGATCAACCGGGGCAACTCGGGCGGACCGCTTTTCAACAACGAGGGTGAGGTCGTGGGCGTGAACACCGCGATCCTGTCGCCGGGCGGTGGCTCGGTCGGGATCGGTTTTTCGGTGCCGTCCGATTTGGTGCAAACCATCGTCGCCGATTTGGCCGATGACGGCACGGTTGAGCGCGGCTGGCTGGGCGTACAAATCCGCCCGATGAGCCCTGAGGTCGCCAATGTGCTGGGTTATGAAGAACCCCGCGGCGCGGTGATTGAGGCCGTCAGTCAAGACAGCCCCGCCGCCAAAGCGGGTCTTAAGAAGGGCGATATCATTCTGTCCTTCGGCGGCATCAAGGTCGACGATCTGCGTGACCTGACCCGTGCTGTGGCCACCACCACGCCTGAGACTGCGGCAGAGGTTGTTGTGCTGCGCAAGGGTGCGGAACAGACCTTCGACGTGACCGTGGGCGCGCTGGAACCCAAGCCAGTGTGACCCATGCCTTCCTGGCGATCCTCATGCCGCCGGGAAGCCCCCAGCCCTTCCCCCTCGCCGGGGCTGGGTGTTTTGCCCCGGTAGCCCCGTGCTACCGGGGTTCTTTGGGCTGCTAACCGACTTCGAATGGTGATGGCGTCGCGCTGTGAAGGTGAAACCGCACCAATTCCGCAACCGAATTGGCCTCAAGCTTGCGCATTACCCTTGCGCGATGCACCTCGACCGTTTTGACCGAGATATCCATCTCGCTGGCAATCTCACGGTTGGACAGCCCTGCCGCGACACGCTCGAACACCCGATGCTCTTGCGGAGTAAGCCGCGCCAGCAACTCCGCATTCTCAACATCGGCCTCGATGCCTTTGCGGCGCGCTGCGTCGATCTGAAGCGCGGTGTTGATAAGATCGAGCATGTCTTGGTTGTTGAAGGGCTTCTCGATGAAATCCACCGCGCCCGCCTTCATCGCTTTGACGGCTGTCGACACATCGCCGAAGGCCGTCATCAAGATGAACGGTATCTCAATGCCGCGTGTATTTAGCGCTTTTTGCAATTCCAAACCGCTCATCCCTGGCATCCGCACGTCGCTGACGAGGCAAGAAATACCGGTATCGCTGTATCCCTCAAGAAATTCAGCCGCCGATGCGAAAGAAATGGCACGCAACCCAACCGAGCCCAGTAACCACACCAGAGAGTCCCGCACGGCGGCATCGTCATCGACAATGTAAACGATCCTATCTTCAGTCATTTTACTCTTGCACCTCCAACGGAAGACGTACCGTCAGGCAGGCCCCTTGCTCATCAGATTTACTCACCGCAATTGTCCCCCCATGCGACAGCACAATGGTTTCGCAAATTGCCAGACCCACACCAAGACCCTTCTCTTTGGTTGACCGGAAAGCACTAAAAGCCGTTTCTGCAGGCATATCCGGGGCAAAGCCACGCCCGTCGTCGGTCACGTCGATCACGATCTCCCCCTCCGAGCAGTGTGCGGAAACCGAGACTTCGGCATCGGCACGCTGCGCGTCACGGCTGGCATCAATGGCATTTTTTATCAGGTTGATCAGCAGTTGCTCTATCTCAATGCGGGCGCAATGAAGTTCGACGCCATCGCATTGATTATCCATTACAACGCTGACGCCAGAGGCAGAGCTTTCCGGCTGGATCAGCAGCTGCACAGAGCGGAGGATGTCATCAAAACACACGGCGATCCGGTCTGCATCATCGTTGTGCAGATAGTTCGACATGGACCGTAGGATGGCACTGGCACGTTCTGATTGGCTTTGCATATTATTGAGCACGGCGATCATGTCCTCTCTCTCAAGCTGGTCGTTTTGGGCACGCAGCACACAGCCTGCAGCGAAGTTATGAATAGCCGCCAAAGGTTGGTTCAACTCATGGGCGATCGCAGCGGTCATCTGGCCCAAGGTCTCGCGGCGGTTAAGCAATTGAAGCGCCGTTTCATGGCGGTGCAGCCGCTCTTCGCGCTCAACCTTTTCGGTGATGTCGGAAACAATTGTCAAAAGGCCCCCGGCCGGCACGGGATAATCTGTCACCTCAAGCCAGCGCCCACTGGCAGACCGGGCGCGAAAGAACTTGGCCGGTGTGTTTCGACGGTCGCGGCGCTGCTCGCTCCAGCGAACTTTACCTTCGGAAGTCATGGTAAAATTATCAGAGCGGGTGAAATGCTCCAGTAGCTCATCGAAATGTCGGCCAATGATGTCGTCGCCTATACCGGCATAGCTCGCGCGATATTTCTCGTTGCAGTAGACCAGCCGATCGTTGCTGTCGAAAAGCGCGACCATCGTTGAGATATTCTCAAAAGCCAGCGCCAAGGCTTCGAGCGCGCTTTTACGCTCGGTCTCGGCCATGACGATCTCTGTCATGTCAAAACAGGTGCCACGATAACCTGCCAATTGCGCGTTGCTGTCGAAAAAGGGCTTACCAGACATGTCGATCAACCGCTCTCGCCCATCGGTCGACGGAAATACCAATCGTAAGTCGCGAAAGGGGGTTTGCCGGGCCAACCGCTGCTGCAACACGTCGTAATCACCCTCGCCTTGTGCGATATCGGCTTGCGCAAGCGTTTTGCCCAGCTCAAAGATCGGGGTTTCCGCATCGGTCTGCCGCCCCCCGCCTGACAAAAAGGTAAACCGCCGGTCTACGTCCATCTCCCAGACCCAGTCGGTCGCGCTTTCGGTGAAATCGCGGAAGCGGGTTTCGCTTTTCACCAGATCGTCCAGAACATGCTGCTGATCCGTGACATCTTGGATCGATGCCAAAAGATGCACGTCTCGCCCCCGGTCCAAACGGCGGATGCACGAGCGAGCCTCGATCTGGCGGCCATTGGCGGCCAGAAACTTTACATTCTCAATCACATCGCGCGGACGGCTCCCCGCCATATGCAGATTGTTGCGAATGGTGGCGCGGCTGCGTGGCTCTACGAAGCCTTGCCCCTGTTGCCACATCTCACGTAGGCTTTGCGCATCACGGCCTAGCAAAGCCTCCACCTCATGAGAGACATCGACCAGCGCACCTTCCTGATCCCATTCCAAATAGCCTACGCCTGCCACCTCGGCCGCGAGCGCGTGTTTTGTCGCGCTGAGCTCGGCATTATAGACCGCGTCCTGCACGGCAGAGCGGTCCATCACCATAACCAAGACGCCCACCACCTGACCCCGGTCTGACAGGGGCTGATAGATGGCCGATCCTTGGTTGCGCGCCAGCATTGGGCGGGAAAAATCGAAATGCCATGTTACCTGCCGTCCGGCCAGTGCCTTTTCAACATTGGCAATCACCTCAGCCAAAAGGTTCGGCGGAATGATTTGGGATAGATGCTGCCCCTCTATTTCACTCGCGGACTTCCCAAAGGACGCGCTATAGGCATCGTTGACGAAAGCGTATGTCATATCTGGCGTGAGAAAGGCCGCTTGGACGGGGAGATCGTTCAGCAGATTAGGTAGGTTTCTGCGAGCCGCGTCGCCATCCCTCACGCCATTCATCTTGCGGTGAGTGCGCAAAACCCGCCAAATTTGCGCAATTAACAACGCAAACGCCGCCGTCGCTAAGACAAACTCAATAGGATCGCGGTAGAAAACGCCGCGCTGGTCGGCCACCAAGGCCAGCGTTACTCCGATGTATAAGAGCAAAACCGCAACCGCGCCAAACACACTGAAGCGATTGACCGGGTCGCCTGTTTGCTTGGCGATCATCACGCAATAGAAAACTATTCCGCATAGCGTAACTAATGTGAACGCCGCGATAAAGCTCATGCAGCACCTCTACTTTCTCTAGAAAAATCGACCTTTTTCGCCGCCATGTCTATTGGGGGAAACCCTGATAGCCCCCAATAAGGGCCGGTACACAGCATTCCATGTATCACCATGCGAAACAAATGCGTGAAAATAACTTCCACAATTTCAGCGCCTTGCTTCAGGCTGTTAGGGATAACCCTGATTCATCTGGGGCTTTGCCCAATTGGCGTCAAAATTGGAGGTCTGTAACGTAACCTATAGTCACGGAACTAGCCGTGAACTTTCTGGTGAAATGCGGATTAGTGAAATGAAAACAAACCAAGATTCCATGTCAAATATGACTGATGAAACCTCGACGCCCAACAAGGCCCCGACGAATGCAGATTTGATGGAAATCCGCAGTCTTTATGCTCAAGCGGACGCGATGATCGAGGCCACAGAAAAGGCTGAGAAGCACGATGCACAAGGCGATACCGCGTAAAGTTCAAAATCGCTTATTTTTGGCTGTTGGATACCACATGGTCACTGTCGATACCGCCCAGTGAATGAAACAGGCCCGAGGTATTATTTACGCCAAATTTCTTTAGCAATTTGGCGCGATACACCTCCACTGTGCGGTGCGAAATATCGAGCTTGATGGCAATTTCCTTGCTGGTTAGCCCCTCAGCCAAATGGCTTAATATCTCACGTTCGCGGCGGGTTAGCGGCAAATACGGTCGCTCGCCCGACAGGTCGGCAAAGCTCCAGACTGCGCGCTCAAGCGGGCTTTCCGGGGTAAAGGAGTGCCCGCGCACCCGGCACCAAAACAGGCTGCCATCGCGACGGGCCATGATACGCTCATCCCAATAGGTGTTGGTCTCGCGCAGTTGAACCACACCCCGATCGCGGATGTTTACAAATTCCTCATCTGAGGGATAGAGCACGGAAAACCATTGGTCACGCAGGGCCGCGCACTCATAGCCGAACATCTGCGCAAAAGCGATGTTGCACTCGCGGATAACCCGGTTTTCTGTAACCACCAGACCGACGGGCGCATGCACGAAAGCCAGTTCAGCGAACTGCCCATCGCGAAAGCAATCATCGGTACGTATTTCCACCATCTTGCCCCAATCACCTCTTTCTTCGATGCTCGAAACTCAAGCTAGACGACGGGGGGAGACGGCGCAACAACGCGCTGGCCCGTCAAGGGAGGATACCATGAAGACACTCACGCGGATCGCCGCCGTGACGGCAAGTGTTGCGGCATTTGCCAGCGCGGCCTGGGCGCAAGACCCGATCAAGATTGCCCTTGTGCACGGGCTGTCGGGCAGCAGTTTCGAAGCTTTCTCCAAACAGGCACAGACCGGTTTTGAGCTTGGCATCGAATACGCCACCGACGGGACCAATACCGTCAAAGGTCACAAGATCGAACTCATCATCAAGGACACGCAGTTCAAACCCGATGTCGCCCGCGCCGTGCTGGCCGAAGCTTACGGCGACGACGAAGTCTTGATGGCCATCGGATCGACCTCTTCGGGGGTGGCCAAAGGCATGCTGCCCATCGCCGAGGAATACGAGAAAATCCTCATCGTGGAGCCTGCGGTGGCCGACAGCCTCACCGGGCCAGACAGCAACCGCTATGTGTTCAAGACCTCGCGCAACTCCTCAATGGACATGCAGGCGCAGGCGCTGGCGCTGAAGCCTGATGAAAACCTCTTTGTCGCCACCATCGCCGAAGACTACGCCTTTGGCCACGACGGTATCGACGCCTTCAAAGCCGCGCTGGACGGCACCGGTGCCACCGTGGTGACCGAAGAATTCGTGCCCCAAGGCACTGCCGACTTCACTGCCGCAGCCGAGCGTATGTTCAACGCTCTGAAGGACAAGGAAGGCCGCAAGGTTATCCTCGTCTATATCGCCGGAGGTGGGGATGCGCCGGGCAAAATTCAGGCGCTGGATCCGTCGCGCTTTGGCATTGAGATCTCCATGGGCGGGCATATCCTGCCGGTGCTGCCCACCTACAAACGCTTCCCCGGCATGGAAGGTGCGGTCTATTACTACTATGAGGCCTACGACAATCCGGTGAACGATTGGCTGGTCAAGACCCATCAGGAACGTTTCGACGGCCCGCCTGACTTCTTCACCGCGGGTGGCATGGCGGCGGCGCTGGCGGCGGTCAAAGCGATTGAGACAGCCGACAGCCTTGAGACCGAAGACCTGATCGCGGCAATGGAAGGCATGTCTTGGGAGACACCCAAAGGCACCATGACCTTCCGCCCCGAAGACCATCAGGCATTGCAGTCCATGGTCCACTTCAAAATTCGCGTCGATGAGAACGTCGATTGGGCGATCCCCGATCTGGTGCGCATTATCGAAGCGGATGAGATGGACATCCCCATCGGTCGCACCAACGACTGATCGCACCCTCGGCTGGCCTGCCCGACCCATCGCATGCGGTGGGCCAGCCCCTCTGTGCCAATTTCCGTACCAAAGGTTTTTCAGATGTCCACGCCGTCGCTCATCACGCGCGATCTGACCATTCGTTTTGGCGGCCATGTCGCCGTCAATCAGGTCTCCTGCGCCTTCCACCCCGGTGAACTCACCGTCATCGTGGGGCCGAACGGGGCCGGTAAAACCACCTATTTCAATCTGATCTCAGGCCAGCTCACCGCGACCTCGGGCAAGGTGTTGAAAGGCGAGGTCGATCTGACCCGCATGGCCCCCTCGGCCCGCGCGCGCCGAGGTGTGGGCCGCGCTTTTCAGCTGACCAATCTCTTTCCGCAACTGACTGTCTTGGAAAACATCCGCCTTGCTGTTCAGGCCCGCGAAGGCGACGGCTGGCGGCTGCTGCGCCCGGTGCGCCGCTTTACCAAACTCACCCAAGACGCCGAGCATTACCTCGAAGCGACCCGCCTGTCGCGCGTGGCCCATCTGCCCGCCGCCGCCCTGCCCCATGGCGACCAGCGCAAGCTGGAGGTGGCACTGTTGATGGCGATGGAGCCTGACATCTACATGTTTGACGAGCCAACCGCTGGCATGTCGCTGGACCACGCGCCCGACGTGCTGGAGCTGATCGCGCAGATTAAATCCGACCCGACCAAGACCGTGCTGCTGGTCGAACACAAGATGGACGTGGTCCGTGCGCTGGCCGACCGGATTATCGTGCTGCACAACGGAGAGTTGCTCGCCGATGGCGCGCCTGCCGAAGTCATGGACAGCCAGATCGTGCGCGATGTCTATCTTGGCACCGCGACGGAGGAGACGGCATGAGCCTGCTAACCCTCGACAAAATGAAAACCGATATCGGCCAATATGCCGTGCTGCATGATGTAAGTCTTGAGGTGCCCGAGGGCGGGGTTTTTGTCCTATTGGGCCGCAACGGGGCGGGCAAAACGACCACGCTCCGCTCGATCATGGGCCTATGGAAACCCAGCCCCGGTTCGGTACGCTTTGACGGCGATGACCTTACCGGGCTGCATACTGCCGATATCGCCCGCCGCGGCATCGCCTATGTCCCGGAAAACATGGGTATATTTGGAAACCTTACGGTCGAGGAAAACCTGATCCTCGCCACGGAAAAGGGCCGTTTCGATGCCGCGCGGCTCAAACGCATTACCACACTCTTTCCTGCGCTGGAGCGGTTCTGGACCAAACAGGCGTGGTCGCTTTCAGGCGGTCAGAAGCAAATGCTTTCCGTCGCCCGCGCGATCGTTGAGCCGCGCCGTCTGATCCTGATCGACGAGCCGACCAAGGGACTAGCCCCAGCCATCGTCGCCGCCATGGCCGAAGCCTTCACCGAGATCAGCCGTGAAGCGACGATCTTGCTGGTTGAGCAGAACTTTCATTTCGCCCGCAGCATCGGACGCGACATGGCGGTGATCGACGATGGCCGCGTGGTGCACAGCGGTACGATGGCCGCTTTTGCTGCCGATAAACCATTGCAAGACCGCCTGTTGGGCCTGTCGTGATGAGGGACACTATGGATCGAATTTCGGAAACGCTCGGCCGGTTCGGCGGGGTCTACCTGCTGCCGCTCGCCCTTGCCGCGCTGGCCTTTGTGCTGATTGGCGCGCCGTCATCTTGGGCCACGCTGACCGTTGCGGGGCTGGCGATGGGGATGATGGTATTCCTCATGGCTTCGGGTCTGAGCCTGATCTTCGGGCTGATGGACGTACTGAACTTTGGCCACTCGGCCTTTGTCAGCTTTGGCGCATTTGTCGCCGCCTCTGTGCTGGCCGCGCTCAGCGGCTGGCTGGGGGCCGACAGCGTGTTTCTCAATGCTGCCGCTCTCGCTTTAGCGGTGATCGCGGCCATGTCCTTTGGCCTTGCCGCCGGTTGGTTTTTCGAAACGGTCATCATCCGCCCGGTCTATCACGACCACCTCCGGCAAATTCTGATCACCATGGGCGCGTTGATTGTGTCTGAGCAGATCATCCTCGCCGTTTGGGGCGGCACGCCGATTACGGTGCTGCGCCCGCAGTTCCTTGAAGGGGCATGGATCATTGGCGACGTGAGCATTGAGATTTACCGCGTCTTCGCCTTTGGCCTCGGGCTGGCGGCGTTTATCGGGCTCTACTTGGTGCTGAACCGCACCCGACTGGGCCTCTTGGTCCGCGCAGGCGTTGAGAACCGCGAGATGGTGGAGGCGCTTGGCTTTCGCATTGATCGGCTGTTCATCGGGGTCTTCATGGTGGGCTCGGCCCTTGCTGCCGTCGGTGGTGCGATGTGGGCGGGATACGAGACGTTAATCACCCCCGCGCTTGGTGGCGAGATGATGATTGTCGTCTTTATCGTCGTCATCATCGGCGGGCTTGGTTCTATCGAAGGCACGCTTTTGGGCGCACTGCTGGTGGGGCTGACGGCAAACTACGTGGGATTTCTAGCGCCGAAGCTAGCGCTGGCGAGCAACATGATTTTGATGACGGCGATCCTGCTGTGGCGGCCCAATGGCCTGCGCCCGGCGGTGAAGTGAGGTGACCATGCAGAGTAAATCCACCTATGGCACCATCGCCGTGAAAACCGCCGTGTTGCTGATCGCCGCCCTGCTGCTGTTTGCGCCCTTCCTGTTTCAAGACGTCCGCGCGTTGGAGGTGGCTGCGCGCATCTGTATCTTCATCGTGTTGGTGGCAAGCTATGACCTTTTGATCGGGTACACTGGCATCGTCAGTTTTGCCCACACGATGTTCTTCGGTTTTGGTGCCTACGGTGCCGCCATTTCTTTGCGTGAGATGGGACCGGGCTGGGATGCCGTGGCCTTGGGCGCTGTCGCCGGGGTGCTGGTCTCGCTTGTCGTGGCGACGGCGGTGGGTCTCCTGAGTCTGCGGGTCAAGGCGATCTTCTTTGCGATGATTACGCTGGCCACGGCCTCTGTCGCGCTGGTGCTGGCCTCGCAGCTGTCGCAGTTCACCGGCGGCGAAGACGGTATCACCTACCGCGCGCCGGACCTGTTTAAACCTGCCACAAAGTTGATGGTCGACGGCGAAGGGAAAGTGGCCCGGCTCTTTGGCGTAAGACTGAACGGCAAGCTCGCGGCCTATTACTTTGTCTTCTTCACCTCGCTGGCGCTTTTCTTGTTGATGCTGCGGGTCGTGGCAGCGCCGTTGGGGTCCGTCCTTAAAGCCATCCGCGAAAACGAAGCCCGCGCCGAAGCCATCGGCTACCGTGTCGTGGCCTACCGCACGTTCGTCTTCTGCCTGTCGGCTGCAGTCGCGTCATTGGCGGGAACGATCTATGCTGTTTGGCTCAAGTACACCGGGCCGGACACCACGCTTAGCTTTGCAATCATGATCGACATTCTGCTGATGGTGGTGATCGGCGGCATGGGCACGATGTGGGGCGCGGTTGTTGGCGCGGTGCTGATGGTCATGGCGCAATACTACCTGCGCGACCTTATGGGCGCGGCCGCCGAGGCAACCGCAAGCCTTCCCCTCCTGCCCGAGCTGCTTGACCCAGATCGCTGGCTCTTTTGGCTTGGCATCATCTTTATCCTGCTGGTCTATTTCTTCCCTCGGGGGATCACTGGCACCATCATGCAAAAGGGTGCCCGCTGATGACCTCCCCCCGTTTCCGCTTTGTCCCTGTGATGGACCACGAGATTCACGTTACCGAATGGGGCGACCCGACCAAGCCCGCACTGATGATGTTGCACGGCCTAGCCCGTACGGGCCGCGATTTTGATGAGGTTGCAGCCGCGCTATCGGATGATTTCCATGTGCTTTGCCCCGATATGATCGGACGCGGTTTGTCGAGTTGGTCGCGCAACCCAGAGGCCGAGTATTCCGTTGAATACTATGCTGGCATCGCGACAGATGTGATGGACCACTACCAAATCGACTGCGCAACATGGTTTGGCACGTCGCTGGGCGGTATGATCGGGATGCACATCGCCTCGGGCCATGACGCAGACCGGATAAGCGCGCTGGTGGTGAACGACATCAGCCCCGAATTGCCCAGCGAGGCCGTCGACCGGATTTTATCCTATGTCGGTAGCCTGCCGGATTTCACTACCTTTACCGAAGGCGAGGCGTGGCTGCGCGACACCTACGCCCCCTTTGGCCCCGCAGCCAACGCCTTCTGGCAGCGCATGGCGCGGACATCTTTGCGCCGCCGTGGTGATGGGAACCTCACCCTGCATTATGACCCTCGCATAACCGTGCAATTCACGGCTTCGGCGCATGAACTTTCGACGTGGGACCGCTGGGGCCGGATCACCACGCCCACGCATCTTCTGCGCGGTGCCAAATCGGACCTGCTGCTACCCGAAGCTGCCAAGCGCATGACGCAGAGCGGCCCGCGCCCCGGCCTTACCATTTTCCCCGATTGCGGCCATGCGCCAAACATGTCCAACCCCACCGACATCGCACAGCTTCGCCATATTTTGCGAGAGATGTTGGGCAAAGCCACAACATAGAAAACAGCCACATTTGCAAATTTGACGCTGTTGCCCGGTGATTTGCCTGCCAGTGGGTATTTACCTTGCCTCAACGAAGAACTCTGCGGTCTAATGACTTAGGGGCGTACTAGGCACTTAGAAGGCCATGACGCAAAGGGCAAAGACCGACTTGGGCAAAACCGGCATGAAAAATATTAGAAATGCGCTATCCCGGCGTGCGACACAGATTTTCATTCTGGTTGCATTGGGAGGTGTAGTCCTTGGCTTTGGTCAAAGGATCGAGACGCTTTCCTACCAGACCTACATGCAGGATCTGGAGCTTGATACCACATTGGAATTGATCGAAGTGCGGGAGCGGATCCGCGCAGACATTTTTGACCAAATCCTCAAACTGCGCGAATTGGCCACGGTCGTTAGCGAGAACCCCACAATCAGCCAAGCCGAGTTCAGCGCCCGCGCGACAGAGTTCATGGCCGACAATCAAGACGTTATAAACATCGCCGTCGCCCCTGACCTGGTTGTTACGATCATCCACCCCCTTGAGCCCAACCGAAGCGTTCTGGGCCTAGATTATCGCCAAAACGAGGCGCAGCGGCCCAAGGTCGAACAGGCCATGGAGAGTGGCGAAGGGCTGGTCACCGGGCCGGTTGATCTGGTCCAAGGCGGTCGCGGATTGATCTTGCGGCACCCGGTTTTCTATTCAAACGGCGGCCCAGATGTCGAAGCAAACCGGCCTTGGGGCATTTTGTCCATGGTTCTTGATTATGACGCCTTCGTCGCACGGCTGCAAATTCCCGAGCTGGCCGAGAAATACGATCTGGCCATTCGCGAACTGAGCCCGACAGGCGAGGTTGAGCAGACGATCATCGGCGATCCGAACATAAATTTGGTCAATCCGATTGAGCTTGATTTCAACTTTGCCTTTGGGGTTTGGCAATTGGCCGCCACCGTTAAAAACGGCTGGCCCGAGCACCGCCCCGATTTCTGGCTGCATTGGCTCTTGCGCCTGCAAGGTGCTGCCGGGGTCACGATTTTTGCTTGGTATATCATGCGCTTGGCTGAAAATCGCAAACTTGCCGAAGAACGCCTGCGGATGGGCATTGAAGCGCTCGATCATGGGTTTGTCATGTATAATGCCAAGGGAACCTTGGTGCTGTGCAATGAAAAATACCGTGAAATTCACGATTATAGCGAGGTGGTAAAGCCCGGATCCTCCTATGAGAAAATCGTCCGAGACAGCATCCGCCGCGGCATCGTGCCCGATGCCGTCGGCAAGGAGGAGGAATGGATCCGCATCTGGCTGGAGAAGCGCGAAAACGGTGCATTTGAAACCGAGCAGCGGATGCCCGATGGCCGTATCATCCGCACCTCAGACCGGCGTATGGAAGACGGCAGTGTTGTTGGTCTGCGGATTGATGTGACCGATTTGAAAAAAGCGCTGCTGACGGCAGAAGATGCGAACAAGGCTAAAACCGACTTTATGGGTGTGCTTAGCCATGAACTGCGCACGCCGCTGACCGTCATACTGGGCCATGTGCGGCTTGCGCGGCATTTCGACCGCACCCCGGCGGCACGCGACCTCAGCACTGCCATCGATGCCGATCCGCAAACACGTGAAACACTCGCCCCGAAACTTGCGACCACGCTCGGCAAACTCGGCGACATCATGCAGACGGTTGAGCGTTCCGGCAATCATCTGCTGACTTTGATCAATGAAGTGCTCGACTTTGCCAAGATCGACGCAGGCAGCCTGTCGATCACGATGGAGCCCGTCCAAATCGACGACATCGTCGCCCCCACCGTCGATCAGTTGCGCCCGATGATCGAAGACAAAGGGCTAGAGCTAAAGGTAAAATCGGCCAATGGCGTGATGTTGGCCGATGGCAAGCGCATCCAGCAAATTTTGATTAACCTGCTGAGCAACGCGACGAAATTCTCTGACCAAGGCACCATCTCACTGACCTGCCGCATCCGCGGGGAAGTGGTTGAATTCCGCGTCACGGATACCGGCATCGGCATCCCCGAAAACGAGCTGGAGCGCGTTTTTGAGCCTTTCCATCAGGTCGATTCCACCGCCACGCGTCGTTTTGGCGGCACTGGGCTAGGGCTTGCCATCTCGCGCGATATTGCCACGGCCCACGGCGGCAGCCTTGTCGCGACAAGCATCATCGGCAAAGGCAGCAGTTTCCTGCTGACCCTGCCCCTGCGCCCCGCAATTGCCGTGGCCGCCGCCGAAGCACGAGAGGCCGAGGTGGCGTAACCCCCTCAGCTTTCGGGCAGCCGTTCCACCACCTGCTCTTGCTCACCCAAGCCTTCGACACCCAGACGCACCCGGTCGCCCGGATTGAGGTAGCGGGGCGGTTTGAACCCCATGCCCACGCCGGGCGGCGTGCCCGTGCAGATCAGATCGCCTGGCTCTAGCTGAATGAATTCAGACATGTAGGAGATGATCGTCGCCACATCAAAGACCATCTTTTCGGTCGTGCCGTCCTGTAGCCGTTCGTCATTGATATCTGTCCAAAGGGACAGCTTGCCCGCATCGCCCAGTTCATCGCCTGTTACCAAAACCGGCCCTGTGGGGCAAAAGTTGGGAAAGCTTTTGCCTTTGACCCATTGGCCACCCCGCTCGGCCTGCCAAGCGCGCTCTGACACGTCATTTACAACGCAATAACCCAGCACATAATCCAGTGCTTCGTCGCGGCTGACGTTCAGCGCCGTGCGTCCGATAACCACACCCAACTCGACCTCCCAATCAAGCTTGGTCATCCCCTTGCTGTAAAATAGCGGATCATTTGGCCCGCAATAGCTGCGGCTGGCTTTGTTAAAAAGGATCGGCTCGGTTGGCACTTGCATCCCAGCTTCCGCCGCGTGGTCGGAATAATTCAGCCCAATCCCCCAGATGTTGCGCGGCTGACCTACAGGTGCGGCGATGCGCTGCCCCTGAGCCTCAAACAGTGGCAACCCCTCCAGATCGACGCCGTCCAGCGTTTGGCGCAGTGTCTCAATGGTCTCAGGTGTGAAATCGGCCACAAGGCTTGAGACATCCCGTGCCTGCCCTGCCGCATCCAGCACCACTGGCGTCTTCGCCCCGTCGCGCGCCCCGTATCGCATCAATCGCATGGTCTGGTTCTCCCTTTCTTAACCATCGTTGGGGGCACCATAGCCAAAGACGCGGCGCTGACCACACCCTTGGCAAGGGGGCATTTGAGACCACCTGACGTTGTGATCCATTAGGAACCGATAAGATGTGAAGGGCGTTGGCTTGATGAAGGGGGTTCCCATGAAAAACCTGCGCACCGACCTGCTCACCAAGCCAATTTACCGTTGGGCCAAGAAAGCCCTGCCCGCGTTGTCCCAGACCGAAAGCGAAGCGCTCACCGCTGGCGAAGTCTGGTGGGAGGCGGAGCTTTTCTCCGGCAATCCTGATTGGGCCAAGTTGCAGGCGGTCAAGGCGCCCCGCCTTAGCGCAGAGGAGCAAGCATTTTTTGACGGTCCGGTGCAAGAGTTCTGCGCCATGATCGACGATTGGAAAATAAACCACGAAGCCGCGGATCTACCCCCGGAGGCGTGGGCCTTCCTACGCGACAAGCAATTCTTCGGCATGATCATCCCTAAATCCCATGGTGGTTTGGGGTTTTCAGCCTTCGCCCACTCCGAGGTGGTACGCTTTATCTCGTCGCGCTCTGTTGCTGCGGCGGTCACCGTGATGGTGCCCAATTCCCTCGGTCCCGGTGAGCTGCTGCATCAATTCGGCACGGAGGCGCAGAAGGATCACTGGCTTCCACGTCTTGCGGATGGGCGCGAGCTACCTGCCTTTGGCCTCACCAGCGCCGAGGCCGGCTCGGACGCGTCGGCCATGGTGGATGAGGGCGTGGTTGAAAAAGGCATGTGGCAGGGCGAAGAAGTGCTGGGCATACGCCTCAATTGGGCGAAACGCTACATTACCCTCGCTCCGGTTTGCACGGTTCTTGGCCTTGCGTTTCAACTGCGCGACCCCGACGGCTTGTTGGGGGATACGCCTGACATTGGCATTACCTGCGCGCTTGTTCCGACTGATCTGGCGGGCGTGGAGACGGGCCGGCGGCACCTGCCATCCTCTACCATGTTCATGAACGGGCCGACGACCGGTAAGGACGTGTTCATCCCGCTCGACCACATTATTGGTGGGGCAGACTACGCGGGAAAGGGCTGGATGATGCTGATGTCGGCGCTGGCTGCTGGCAGGGGTATCTCTTTGCCGTCAATGGGTTGCGCCGCCATCGCATTCTCCGCACATACCACGGGGGCCTATGCCCGCATTCGCCACCAGTTCAACCTGCCAATTGGTAAATTCGGCGGGGTGCAAGCGCGGATGGGGCGGCTTGCGGCGGACGCCTATGCGATGGACGCCGCCCGCCATTTAACCTGCGCTGGCTTGGATGAAGGCCGTGCGCTTTCCGTCATTTCGGCCATTATGAAAGCCCACGCGACCTTTAAAATGCGCGAGGCGTTGAATGACGCGATGGATGTGCATTCTGGCAAAGCTGTGATCGACGGGCCGCTCAACTACCTTCTGCCACTCTACCGCGCGGTACCAATTGGCATCACGGTCGAGGGCGCGAATATTGTCACCCGCAGCCTGATCATTTTCGGCCAAGGGTCTATCCGTGCGCATCCGCATATGCTCGACAATATGCTGGCATTGCAGATGGAGGATGAAGCCGAGTCTCTTGAGGCTTTTGATAAGTCTCTCTGGGCGCATGTGGGGCATACCACCAAAACGCTGTTCCGCGCTTGGGGCCGTGCACTGACGGGCGGACGTTTCGCCCCTGCCCCTGACGCAGGTGCTGCGACACCGATTTACCGCGAGCTTGCGCGCTGGTCGGCGGCCTATGCGCTAACGGCGGATTTCCTTTTCCTCACTCTTGGCGGCGCGCTAAAGCGCGAAGAGATGATCTCAGGCCGGATGGGCGATATCCTATCTGAGATGTATATCCTGTCGGCCGCGCTTAAGCGGTGGGAAGACGAAGGCCGTCAACAAGCCGATCTGCAGCTGCTGCAATTTGCAGCCGCCGACGGCTTTTCACGCATACAAACAGCGCTCGATGGGGTGATCGCCAATCTGCCAGCCCGCTGGGCCGCGTGGGTGTTGCGTGCCCTGACGCTGCCGGGCACGGGCCGCCGTGGGCCGGACGATGCGCTGACCGAAGAATGTAGTGCGTTGATCTATGCTCCCTCGGCCACCCGTGACCGCATCACCGGGCGGCTCTTTCAAGGTGGCGAAGGTGACGGAATTGATCTGCTTAACCGCTGTTACGTCAAAGTGGTCGAGATGGAGCCGGTGATGAAGCGCCTGCGTGACGCGAAAAAGACACCGTCGGAAGCACGGCAAGCAGGGCTCATCAGCGACGCTGACATGACCGAGCTTACTGCCATGAACGACCTCGTAACCAAAGTGGTCGCCGTGGATGACTATACGCCCGAAGCGCTGGCTTATTACTTCCCCGACCTTGATGCGCCGCGAGATGATCCTGACGAAAACACCAACCCGAGAGAGGCCGCCGAATGACCCATCCCAAAGCGCAGCGTGTCTTTCTGGTCGATGGCGCCCGGACCCCATTCCTAAAGGCACGCCAAGGCCCTGGCCCTTTTACCCCTGTTGATCTGGCCGTACAGGCCGGGCGCCCCCTGCTAGCCCGCCAAAACTTTGACCGCGCAGCATTCGATTTGGTCATTCTCGGTTGCGTCAACGTGATTGCGGATGAGATGAACCCTGCCCGCGTCGCCGCACTGCGGTTGGGATTGGGGGAGCAAACTGTCGCCTTTACCGTACAGATAAACTGCGGCTCTGGCATGCAGAGCATCGACACCGCATATCGCTACATTCGCGAAGGCAGCCATCAGATGATCCTTGCGGGCGGCGCAGAGGCCTTAAGCCACGCCCCCTTGATGCTGCGTCAGTCAGCGGTGGAATGGTTTGGTCGGATGAATGCCGCCAAGGGTCCGATGGATATGGCCCGCGCCATGACCGGCCTACGACCAGAGTTTTTCAAACCCGTTATTGGGCTGGAGCGCGGCCTGACCGACCCGATTACGGAACTTAACATGGGCCAAACGGCCGAAGTATTGGCGCATCGTTTCGGGATCGATCGTGCCATGGCAGATACCTATGCGATGGAAAGCCACCACCGCCTCGCCGCAGCGCAAAAAGGCGGGCGGCTTTTTGATGAAGTGATGCCTGTCTTTGACCGCGATGGCACCGTCTATGACCACGACGACGGCGTGCGCCCCGACAGTGATATGGAGAGCCTTTCTAAACTGAACCCGGTTTTCGAAAAGCCCCATGGCAAGGTAACTGCGGGGAATTCCAGTCAGATTACCGACGGTGCAAGCTGGGTCATTGTCGCCTCTGAACGCGCGGTAGAGGCGCATGGGCTGACGCCCCTGGCCGAGATCACCGACAGCGAATGGGCGGCACTTGATCCGTCAATCATGGGGTTGGGCCCCGTACTGTCCGCTACCCCCATCGCGCAACGGCATGGGTTGGAGTTGAACGACATCGACCTATGGGAATTGAACGAAGCCTTTGCCGCACAGGTGCTTTCCTGCATCGCCGCATGGAACGACGAAGACTTCTGTCGCAACGTGTTGGGCTATGACGCGGCCTTTGGCCGGATCGACCGTGACAGGCTGAATGTCGATGGAGGGGCAATCTCACTTGGTCATCCGGTCGGCACCAGCGGCAACCGGATCGTGCTGCATCTGGCCAATGCCATGAAAGCGCGCGGTGCCAAACGGGGCATCGCCACGGAATGTATCGGCGGCGGGCTTGGCGGCGCAATGATGCTGGAGGCAGTGACATGACTGGGCATGTGTTAAAGTATTTGGGCGAAAGCAAACTCGAACTTGGTGCGGCAGAGGAGCGTAAGGGGAACTGGCGCACGGGCCGCGACCAAGAGGGCATTCTGTGGCTCGCGCTTGATAAAGCGGACAGCAGCACCAACACGATTTCTGGCGATGTGCTGCGTGAACTGGAGCGCCATGTCTCTGCCGCCGAAGAGGACCTGCCTCATGCCGTGGTAATCCGTTCGGCCAAGCCGGGTGGCTTTGCTGCCGGGGCGGATATCACCGGTTTTGCCAAAATGAGCGATGAGGGGGCGGCGGAATTGCTGACCCAAGGCCATGCAGTTCTGGACCGGCTTGAAAAACTCACTTGCCCGACAATTTGCGTGGTCCATGGCGCAGCACTTGGTGCGGGCTTTGAATTGGCGCTCGCTTGCGACATTCGCATCGCGGTGCCGAGCGCATCTTTCGCTTTTCCTGAGGTGCAGCTTGGTCTTCACCCCGGCCTTGGCGGCACGTTCCGCCTGCCCGCATTGATCGACTCGACCGAAGCGATGACCATGATGCTGAGTGGGAAAACCGCCCATACCAATCGTGCCAAGACGCTGGGGATCGTTGATGAAATCGTCGAAGAACGCCACGTCGCCGCCGCTGTTCGCGCGTTTGCCAAGACTGGGATAGAACGGGCGGAACCGGGGCTGAAAACCCGTGCGCTCGGGCTGGAACAGGCGCGGACACTGCTTGCACGGCAAATGCGCAACCGCACCGAAGAACGCGCCCCCGCAGACCACTACCCCGCGCCACATGCGCTGATCGAGCTTTGGGAAGAGCACGGTACCGACCGCAGAACCATGCAGCGCGGAGAGATCCGGTCCTTCGCTAACCTTCTAAAAACGCCCAGTTCCAAGAACCTCCGCCGTGTCTTTTTCTTACGGCAAAAGCTGAAGGACACGGCACGCGGTGACGATGATATAGCCCATGTGCATGTGATCGGCGCTGGCACCATGGGAGCTGAGATTGCCGCCATGGCCGCGATCCGTGGCAAGCGCGTCAGTCTGAGCGATCTAGATACCACCGCTCTTGGTCGCGCTATCAAACAGGCGGCCAAGCTCTGCGAAGACAAACACCTGACCAACGCCGAAACGCGCGACGCCCTTGACCGATTGATGCCAGACCCCAATGGCTATGGCATTTCCCGCGCTGATCTGGTGATCGAGGCGGCCCCAGAACGCATTGAGGTCAAAGAGAAAACCTACGCCGAATTGAAGGCGCAGATGAAAGAGGGCGCGATCCTTGCATCCAATACCTCTAGCCTCTCAATTGATGATCTCAGCGCCCACGCCCCCGACAAAACCCGATTTGCGGGGCTGCATTTCTTTAACCCCGTCGCAAAGATCCCGCTTGTCGAAGTGGTGGTCGGGTCCGACACAGATACGCAAACCGCCGATCGTTTGGCGGCCTTTTGCGGCGCCATTGGCAAGCTGCCGGCCCAGGTTGGTGACTACCCCGGTTTCGTGGTGAACCGCATCCTGACCCCCTATCTTATGGAAGCGATGGTACTGATGGATGAGGGCGTGCCAAAAGAGGTGATCGACAGCGCCGCCTTGCGGTTTGGCATGCCAATGGGGCCAGTAACACTGGCCGATCAGGTGGGGCTCGACATCGGGTTGCATGTGGCTGAAAGCCTGCGCGATCGGCTTGATAAACCAATGGCTGAGATCACCGATATGCTGCAGGCGCGCGTCGAACAGGGTGATTTAGGCCGCAAAACGGGGCGTGGCTTTTATGATTGGTCCGACGGCACGCCACATCCCGATAGCGAAGAGCATGGCCCTGCGGACCTGACCGATCGGCTGATCTTGCCAATGCTGAACGCCGCTGTCGAAGTGCTGGGCCAAGGGGTCGCCAAAGACGCAGATCAAATCGATGCCGCGATGATCTTCGCCACCGGCTGGGCCCCCTTTCGTGGCGGCCCGCTGCAGTATGCCCGCACCCGCGGCACACGCGACGTGAGCGACCGACTGCGCGCTCTCGCCAAGGCGCACGGCCCGCGGTTTGAGCCCGATGAGGGTTGGCAAGGGTTCAATTGACCCACGGGCGGGGCTGCGCTTGCGACTGGCCAGACCCGCCTCTGCCATGATAGCTCCTTTCGCATGAGCAGCGAACGGAAGCCCAAGATGACCACTGCAAAAGTTTTCGACGGCCACAACGATTTCCTGCTGCGTCTCTTGCGGAACCCTGCCAATCGCGAAACCACCTTTCTGACCGATACCGGCCAAGGGCACCTTGACCTCCCCCGTATGCAGCAAGGTGGTTTCGCCGGGGGATTTTTCGCCATCTATATCTCATCGCCCGCGCCCGAGACCGATCTGATGGCACAGATGAACAACCCGCCCTATGCGCTGCCCTTGCCCGAAGAGGTGCCATTGTCCGAGGCACAGCCGGTAGCGCTGGCCATGGCAGGGCACCTGAAATGGATGGAACGTGCGTCGGAAGGACAGTTTAAGATTTGCCGCACATCGGCAGAGCTACGTCATTGCCTCGACCACGGTATCATCGCTGCAATCATGCATATTGAGGGGGCCGAGGCGATTGGCCCGGACCTTGATGCGCTCTATCTATTCCATGACATTGGGCTGCGCTCTCTCGGCCCCGTCTGGAGCCGAGAGAGCGCATTTGGGCATGGCGTGCCCTTTGCGTTTCCCGCCTCACCCGATAGCGGGCCCGGCCTGACACCTGCGGGCAAAGACCTGCTGCGCCTGTGCAACCGGGTGGGCATTCTCTTTGATTTGTCCCACCTAAACGAGGCTGGCTTTAATGATGTTGCGGCCCTCTCAGATGCGCCGCTGGTGGCGACCCATTCCAACGCCCACGCCATTTCGCCCTCGTCGCGCAATCTGACTGACCGGCAACTTGGCATGATCCGTGACAGTGACGGGATGGTTGGGGTAAATTTCGCCACCGGCTTTCTAAACGCCGATGGGCGCAAGACAAGCGATCAGGGGTTTGACGCCATGCTGCGGCATCTCGATCACCTGATTACCCATCTGGGTGAAGACCGCGTTGGGTTTGGTTCAGATTTTGATGGGGCCGAGGTGCCTGTTAAGCTAAAGGATGCGGCCGGTTTACCTGCGCTTTGCGATGCCCTGCGGGCCCATGGCTATGATGAACCTTTGCTATCAAAAATCAGCCACGAAAACTGGCTTGCCGTGCTTGAACGGACTTGGCGGGATTAGAAATCGCGGCACTTCGGCGTTCCGGCGGGGATGAAACGCGCTCATTTCGCCCTCGCTCTTCCGCTGCGCCATTGGCAGTGGGGCTTAAGGGCGATACCGTAAGATGAACGCTGCCTTCTAAACAGGCCTAGTCAAGAAAAACGCGAGCAGAGCAGAGGCCTAGATGAACGATTTTTACGACGCGATGGCGGATTTCGATGATCCGCTTCGGCAGCTCTATATGCTTGCTGTCGAACCAGACCTTTCAGTCGAAGGCAAGATTGCCAAACTCCTTCAACTGGGCACCGAGGCGCTTGGTCTCGAACTGGGCATCGTCAGTCGCATCGAGCATCCGGTCTACGAATGCCTTTTTGTCCACGGCCCCGACTGGGCACCTGCACCCGGCACCACCTTTGATATCAATGGCACCTATTGTCTGCACACGCTTAACAACGCTGATGTGACCTATTTCCACCATGCCGGGCAGCAAGAGATCGCAACCCACCCATGCTATCTAAATTTCGGTCTGGAAAGCTATATCGGGGCGCCGCTGAACTGTGGCGGTGAGTTGTTTGGCACAATCAACTTTTCAGGCAGTGCCGCCCGTTCGGCGCAGTTCAGTAAAGCACAGATACAGTTTGTTCAGTTCCTCGCGCGTTGGCTGGGCAGTGAGTTGACCTTGCAATCCGAACGTCGCGAGCTGCGCGAGCAGCGCGGCCTGCTCAAGGCCATGGTGGATGCCGTGCCCGAAGCGATTATCATGGCCGATCCCAACCGCCGCGTGGCGCTTGTAAACCCTGCCGTCCAAACGCTTTTCGGCTATGAGCCAGATCAGCTTCTGGGGCGGCAAACGGCAGTCTTATACGAGACCTTGGGTGGCTACGAACGCGCAGGCGAGGAGCGTTTTAACGCGAAGGCACCCAATGCACCGGGTGAATTTTCGATCGCCTGCCGCCGCGCCGACGGATCGACCTTTGAAGGCCAGGTTTCAACTGCCAAGGTTGAAACCGATCTCGGTGAGCATCTGGGCTTTCTCGGCGTCGTGCGAGACGTGAGCGAGCAGCGCGAGTTTGAGCGCGCCAAAGACCAGCTTATCGCCACGGTGAGCCACGAAATGAAAACCCCCCTCACCTCGCTGACCGGCGCACTGCGCCTGCTTGAGGCCACGCAAGACGACCTGCCCCCGCAAAAGCAAAAATTGCTGCGGCTTGCACTGCGCAACGCTCGGGCGATTGATCAGATGGTGGCGGATATTCTTGATGTGGAAACCCTGCGCAGGCCGGATCAATCAGGGTTCACCGAACGTCCTTTGGCGCCTCTGTTGGCGCAGGCCTCTGAGGCCTTAGTTTCTTACGCTAAGGACCGCAACGTCCATCTAGAAATGTCCCCCCGTGATGACGCGCCCGCCCCCCTGTTGCAGCTTCACGAAGGGCGGCTTATGCGGCTGCTGTCGAACCTGCTGTCCAACGCGATCAAAGCCTCTGACAAAGGGGGGACGGTTAAGCTGGGCATCTCAGAAAACGGTGCTGGTTTCTGGGTGCAGGACCAAGGCGGCGGCCTGCCGCTGGAGCTGCAACCGGTCCTATTTGATCGGTTCTCACGCGGGTCCAGCTACCGGGTCGAAGAGGGGCACGGGCTGGGCATGAGCATCGTCAAAGCCATCGTTGACCAGCACCTCGGCAGTATCAGGTTTGAAACGGCCGAAGGCGAAGGCACCACCTTTTTCGTGGATTTTCCTTCGCCTAAGACGAAATCAGATGCGATGGCCCCCTCCTGACAGCCCCCTTCTGACGGCCACCACGGGCATCCCCAAGCGTTAGGTCAAAAACGCCCGCAGCGCTTGCAGGGTCCGCTCGATCCCTGCAGCGGTTGTCAGCACCCCCGGCGACATGCGCAGAATCTGGCTGCGGTTGTCGACGTAAATCTCCAAGGCCGCCAGACGCGCCACTACATCGGCAGCGTCGATGTGATCCGGCAAGACAACCATCAAGCTACCACCGCGCTGGTCTGGGTCAGCGGGGCTTGCAAGGTTTAGCCCCATCTCATCCAGACCTGCTTGCAACTGGCCGGTCAGCTTGCGGTTATGCGCAGCCAACGCGTCCGTATTCTGCCCCATGCGCCATTTCATCGCCGGAAGGCTCGCCACCGCTGGCACTGTCGAAGGCGTGCCGCTGTCGAGCCGCCGAATGTCGGGCGCAAACTCAAAAGCGTCCAAATCCCATGAGAACGGATTGCCCTGCGAGAACCAGCCGCGCATTTCAGGTTCGCATTGTGGGATCAGATCAGCGTCCATGTAGACAATCCCGGCCCCCGGCGTGCCGCACATCCATTTGAGGCTCGTCGACAGCGCGAAATCCACGCGCGGTTCGGTCACGTCATAGGGCAGCAACCCCACCGCCTGCGTCATATCCACCCCGATGAGCGACCCCATATTCCGGCCATGTGCCACCAACGCCGGGATATCCAGACGGTGCGAGGTGGTCGAGCTGACCCATGTCAGCAGCGCCAAGGCCACGTCTTCGTCCCAATGGGCGATGATATCCTCGGCCTCTACCCAATGCCCGCCTTGCCGGATTGGCACAGTGTTCAACGTGAAACCAAAACGTTTCGACAGGCCGGTGAGCAGGAAGTGCAGCGAGGGGAAGCCGTCTTCGGCCACCAACACCTTCTTGCCACGGAGGGTTCCTTCGGGCAGCGCACCGATGACGGCCATCAAGCCGGTGGTGACACTCTCAGTCGTGGTAACGGTCCCCGTTGGCGCGCCGATAAGCTCGGCCCAGAGGTCGATGAACTGCTGCCGCTTGGGCAGCACATCCGCCCATTGATCGCCGTTCGGCGCGGCCCAAGCATCGGTAAAATCGGTGAGCCCCGCCAACATATCGGCGTGTTTGTCAGGGTATTGGCCGATGGAATGATAAAGGAGATAGGCGTCGCCCGTTCCTGTTTTTGTGGACATTGTAATCTCCGTAGGGTGTTGGCCGCGCGGGGCGCGAGATGATAGGATTGATGTGAATTCTTGCTGAAAGGATCAGCGATAACCGCGTTTGTAATGCTGCTCGAGCCAGCCGGTAAATCGCACCATGGGCCAAAGGATTGCGATATAGAGCAGCGCGGCCAGCAGCAGGGGTGTAGGGTTCGCAAAAAGCGCCTGCGCGTCGGTGGCCTGTTTCAACAGGTCATCCATCGCCACGACCGAAGCCAGCGATGTGTCTTTCATGATCGCCACGGCATAGGATGCCAGCGGCGGGATCATCATGCGAAATGCCTGCGGCAGGATCACTTTGCGCATGGTGGTGGCGAAAGACAGGCCAAGCGCATCGCAAGCCTCAAACTGGCCACGCGGCACGGCTTCGATCCCGGCGCGCACGACTTCTGCGGTATAGGCCGCGAGCACCAGTGCCAGCGCAATGGTCGCCGCCACGAACGACGAGAAGACAATTCCAGCGAAAGGCAGCGCATAGTAAACGAGGATCAGAACCACAAGAACCGGAATGGCGCGGAAGATATCCGTATACAGAACCGCGAGCAGCCGGAACGGTTTCGCCGCATAGAGCCGCACCAGACAGACCAAAACACCCAGAATCCCGCCAAAGAAGATGGCCGAAAAGCCGAGCAGGATCGTATTGACCAGCCCACGCATCAGGATGGGGAAAGCGCGGCGCATCACGTCGAGATTGAAAAAGATGTCGAAGATTTCCATAGCGCATTCCGTCAGTTTGATCGCAGGAGGCCAGCCTTATGCCGCAAGCGGAGAGCACCCCGCCTGCGGCCTCAACTTTGTCAGTCAGCAGAAGTCGGTACGGGCAGCGGCGTGACCGCAAGGCTGCCTTCCGCAGGTGCTACGCCAAGCCATTTCTCATACAGCGTCGCCATGGTGCCATCTTCTTTCATAGAAGAGATCGCGTCGTTGACCGCTTCCAGATGCACAGACCCTTTCGGCATCATGATCGCGAATTTGTCGCCTGTGGGGATCTCGACCGAGACCTGAAGCCCCTGCATTGTCGGCTGCGCGAATGCATAACGCAGGCTAACGATATCGTTCACGGCGGCATCAATCCGGCCACTGCGCAGGTCAGTCAGCATATTCGCCGTCGTGTCATAACTGGAATAGGATGCATACCCAAGCTCGGCCTCCCGCTCCTTCAACCAATTCTCCGGGAATGAGGTCGCAATGGAGCCGATGCGCTTGCCTTCCAGCCCGTCCAGATCTGCGATCCCCCCGTCGGTTTTGGTGCCCACGCCAAGCGCGCCCGAGAAATAAGGCTGCGTGAAGGACTGCGCCTCAAGCCGCTCGTTGGTGATGGTCAATGACGAAATCACCGCGTCCACCCGGCCCGAAGCTGTCGCGACGAAAAGCGCGCGGAAGTCGTAGCCGCTGATCTGGGTCGTCTTGCCAAGGCGAGCGGCAACTTCGTTGATGATGTCGACTTCAAAGCCTTCAAACTCTCCGGCTTCGTTCTTGAACTCCCACGGCGGGTTCGCCGGATAGGAGCCGATTTTCAGCACATCCTGCGCCATGGCAGAGACGCCAGACAGTGCCGTAAAGGCCGCGACGGTGAGGCCAACGATCAGATTTTTATTCAGATTCATGTTTTTCTCCCTGTGAACATCCCCGCGCAGTGCGGCTAGTTTCACAGTATGGCTGCCAGCTTTCGTATACGAATACAAATCAATTTTAATAGAATGAGTGATTAAACCTAGCCATGCGCGCAGTTTTTGCGCATGATTGTGAGATAATTGAATACTTTTCTACGAGGTGAGAATGCCCCGCACAGCCAAGCGCCATATGAAAGATCAGATCTACGACATCTTCCTTGGGCGCATTCAGCGAGGTGAGATCAGCCACGGCGAACGCTTTGTCGACACCGCCGTCGCTGAGGAGTTCAACGTCTCGCGGATGCCCGTGCGCGACGCGCTGATGCGCCTGTCACACGAAGGCTACCTCGACAGCACGACACGGGGCTTTACCCTGCCAAACCTCTCGATGCGCCAGATTCGCGAGATTTTCGAGCTGCGCCGCCTGCTAGAGCCACGCGCCGCCGCGCTGGCGACCAATCAGTTGACCGACGACGATATCGCGACCCTGACGCGCGCAGTGCAACAGGCCGAACATACGTTGGAGACAGGCGAAATTGAGAGCCTCTTTGCCGCGTCCGAAGACATCCGCCGCACATGGATTATGGCCGTGCCCAACATTGAACTGCGCGACACGATCCTGCGTTACATGGCGCAAATTCAAGCCGTTCGTATGGCCACTCTGCGCGATGCCACTGCCCATGAAACGCTTGTTGATCTGCAACGCGACATGCTGCGTGCCTTTGTTGAACGCGACGCTGCCAAGGTCGAACTCCTCCTGCTGCGCTATGTTCTCGCCGGGGAAGACAGCTTCTTGCGCCTCAAAGCCAGCGAATGCGGTTAATCCGCTCCGCGTTTGGATAAGGCTCAGTTCATTCGCAGCGGCCCATTCGCAGCGGTCCGGGCGTACATTCGAGCCTGACTCCTCGCGTCGTCAAACACGACGCCGAGCGGGTTATTCTTGCAACCCATAGGTTCCAGTACGGGGCACTTGCGGATCGGCCTTGCAGTTCATCCAGCCCCTCGGAATAGTGTACGAAAGCGGTACAGCCGGAGGCGCCGATGACCAATACACCAAACCACCCCCTGCGCCGCATTTTACTCAGCCTTGCGATTTGGTTTTTCGTGGTGACCGTCGTGGTCCTGATCTACGCCAAAGGGGACGATCCGATGCCGCTGAGTTTTCTCAGCCGGCTAGGCATCGCCGCGGGCATCGTTGCCTTTATGAACATCCCGCTGATACGCAAGATTGGGCACATTTATCTGCATACAACGCCGGACGACGGCGATCTTGAGGACTAGAGCGCTCTGCCGCCGGGCGGCTTGCACGTCGCAGGAAACACCCCATATTTCCCTCATAGTGTACAACCGCGAGAAACCAAGATGGGCTATGTAAAGACAGCAATGCTGATGGCGGCGATGACCGCGCTTTTCATGGGCGTTGGCTATCTGATCGGCGGGTCGGTCGGGGCGCTGATTGCATTGGTCGTGGCAGCAGGGATGAACGCCTTCACCTGGTGGAACTCCGACCGCATGGTGCTGAAGATGCACAAGGCGCAGCCGGTCTCTCCCGGTGATCGCAACGGGCTTTATGCCATGACGGCTGAGCTTGCCCGCAATGCCGGACTGCCTGAACCCAAAGTATATTTGATCGACACGCCGCAGCCCAATGCCTTTGCCACCGGGCGCAATCCGGCCAATGCTGCCGTGGCAGTGACGGCGGGCCTGATGCAAAGCCTAAGCCGCGAAGAATTGGCCGGGGTGATCGCCCATGAACTGGCCCACATTCGCAACCACGACACGGCGATTATGACCGTGACAGCCACCTTTGCCGGGGCGATTTCCATGCTCGCGAACTTCGCGCTGTTCTTTGGTGGCGCGCGGGAACGGATGGGGATGATCGGCACGTTGATGATGATGTTCCTTGCACCCATGGCCGCGGCCTTGGTGCAGATGGCAATCAGCCGGACCCGCGAATACGCCGCCGACAAGGCCGGGGCCGAGATCTGTGGCAATCCGCTGTGGCTGGCCTCCGCCCTTGAGAAGATCGCCATGGGCGCCGCGCGGATCGATAATCATGCTGCCGAGCGCAACCCGGCCACGGCACATATGTTTATCATCAATCCACTGCACACCCATAAGCACGATCGCCTTTTCGCTACACACCCCGCGACGGAGAACCGCATCGCGGCCCTGCGGGCGATGACGCCCACCGCGGCCCCGGCACGGGCGCAAAGCTCCCGCCCCACCAGCAGCAGCCGCATTCCCAAGAGCGGCAGACGCGGGGACGCAGGGCCGTGGAGCTAAGCCGCGCTCAGTCTCGCCGCCAGTAGGCCGTGCAAATCCGGCGCGTCTTATCCGTGCCAAGTGCAGTTTTAGTATGGCCGCGCAGCTGCTGCAGAACACCTGCCATGCGGTTCCTCATTCCGTAGCCTATACCCATGAGCCAAGTTAAAGCTCTTGACACCGCAGTTGTCCGCCCAAAGAGAGGCGGCGCCGCGTGACATGGGGATGCAGTCAAAGGCCTACCTGAGCTTTCATCGCCGCCTGTGTGGCGCACCATGTGCCCGGCAAAGCTTCGCATAGGCCCCGCGCCCCTTCGTGTTTGTCGGTCTTACACGCGGTCTCGATTTCTTTGAGCAATCCGTGCAGGCGGTCCGCCCCAAGCATGCCACACATCCCGGCCATGCCGTGGGCCCGCGTTTGCAAATCGGGTAAACTGTCAGCGGCCAACAGGTTTGGCAGCTCATCCGCCACTTGATCAATAAGCTTTTGAACACGCTCGCGCAGTTTCTCATCTCCCAGGAGATCGAATAAATCTGTCATCTGTCTTTCGTCCAACAGCGGCCGTTTCGTAAATTTCCCTTGCACCGATGTCTGCGCATTGGTGAGGCGCACTGGCAGCGGTTGATCTGGCATCACCTCGCGCACAGCGATCTCTTGCAAGCGTGCGCGGAGCACTTTCATATCTAATGGTTTTTGCAAGAACCCCGACATGCCCACTGTCGCAAACTCGGCGCGCTCTTTGGGCAAGGCATGGGCAGTTACGGCAATGATCGGCGTCGTCTGGTTGGGGCCATTGCCAGACAGGATCGCCTTGGTTGCCTGAACGCCATTCACGTCTGGCATCGAAATATCCATCAAAATCGCATCGAAGGCCGCGCTTTCCGCAAGCGCAATCGCCTCGCGTCCTCCGCTTGCAAGGGTGACCTCATGGCCGATCCTTTCAAGCATCGCCTTGATGAGATCGCGGTTAATCTCATTATCATCAACCAAGAGCAGATTGAGCCGCGCTTCCGGGGTCTGTTCTATGCGCTTTTCGTGCAGGTCCGAAATGTTGTCCGACGGATCGGCCTGCACGGCATCCACGACCTCAACCGGCAGGCGGATTGTGAAACACGCCCCCTTCCCGAGAATTGACTCGCATTTGATTTCCCCGCCCAAGCGCTTGACCAAACGGCGCACGATCCCAAGCCCCAGACCCGTGCCCCCAGTTCGACGCTCATAGCGGCTATCGAGTGAGACAAAATCTTCGAAGATGCGGTCTATATCTTCTGCTGGGATCCCAGAGCCGTCATCTTCGACCTGAAAGTGAAACTCCTCGTCCGCCATTGTTGACGTTTCTGCAAACCACCCCCTGAGGGTCACATCACCACCCGGATTGAACTTGATCGCATTGCTCAGAAGGTTGACCAGTATCTGCTGAATCGCCCGTGGGTCTGTTACGATGGGCTTGTCTTCCAGCCGCGTCAGATCAAGATGCAGCCGGGTGCCACCCGCCTCGGCCAAGGGTTCCATCGTGTTGATGATACCCGCCATCAAAACGGTCATGCCGCAGGCCTGCTGAACCTGCTCATATGTGCCCGCTTCGCTTCGCTCAATCGCAAGTACATCATTGATGTGGCTCAGAAGAATCTCCCCCGAAACCATGGCTGCATCGACATAGCGCTTTTGTTCATTGTCGAGCCGATCATCCTGAAGCAATTGCAAAGCAGAGATCACGCCGTTGAGCGGCGTGCGCATCTCATGGCTCATCATGGCAAAGAAGCGCGACTTTTCTTGATAAGCGTCCAAAGCTTCATCACGCGCGGTGATGATCTCGGCTTCACGCTGACGCTTTTCTGTGATGTCACGAATGTAGGCGATGAAAAGCGACCCTTCCGCCGAAGGTGATTGCGACACCGACATTTCTACGGGGAAAATGCGGCCATTCTGGTCGATCATCTCAAATTCGCGGCGGCCTTTGTCAGCGACCTCGGTTTCACCCGTCTCGCGAAATTTCATCAGCCGTTTGTGGTGGGTTGTGCGGTCATCTGGCGGAATCAACAGGCTCACATAGCTCCTGCCTTTCGCCGCTTCATGGGTAATTCCGAATATCTCCTCAGCTGAGCCGTTGAAATCTTCAATCTCGCCCCGCTCATTGATAACCACGATAGCGTCAAGCGATGCTTGGAGCGTTTTGGCGAGGCGCAGGTGGTTTTCTTCGACCATTTGCGAGGTGCGGTTTAATCGGCTGGCCTGCCGCGACAGGCGATAGACGGCGCCGACCAAAGCGAGTGTGACAATCAACACAATCGCTGCCATCACTTCGATCAGTCGCACAATCTCATGGCGTTCGTTCTGAGACATTTCGCTGGCGATCGCGATCGACGCCAACGCGATCTCGCGGGGTAGATCCTCTACGGTACGCAGCATCGTATCAATATCGCCGAGCGCGGCGGCCAATTGGGCATCCGTTCCATCAATCACCGGCAGGAAACGGTCGAGCAAAGCACGCAATTCGCGGATCTGTGGCTTTGCCTTAGCATTGTTGCGCACCCGCTCTGCCAGCAGGACGCGGCTGTAGAAGATGTCGAACCGTTTGCGAAACTCAACCAAAGCTGCAGGCGTGGCGGATTGCGCCTGTGTCAAAGCGCGGTCGGTCTTGAGGAACTCAATCTCAATCTGGGTAAAGACCCATTCGGCGTGGTCCTGCTGCGCACTGTCGAGCGCGCGGATCCTGTCCCAGACGTTATAGGCCAGATAGGCTGCGATGCTCATCCCCACGACAAGGGCAAGCATCAGCACCTGTCGGCTTCTGGCGCGCGCGGGCCCAAATTGTGCTGCGTCCTTCATCTGAGCCCTTCGCGCCATGTTCAGTTATTCGACACTAATTCGGTCAAGCTGCCAGATCGACCGGCTGTAGACCAGTTCAGTCTGGTAGGCGATGTCGCTGTCATACGGATAGACGACCCAAAGCGGCCCCTTGTCGCGGCGTGACATCTCTTCCCCATTGGTGTGGTAGGCGATGATTGGGCCATCCTCGACTGCATCCGACATCGGGATTTCCACGGCGTAGTCATTGATTGCCGTTGCCGTAATCGAGCCTTCGTTGATGCTCAAGGTTTCGAACAATTGCTCTAAGGAGACACCTTCAAATTCCTGCGCACCATCGGTCCAGATGGTCGTAGTCTCAAAGCGCGACACCGGCATCGACTTAAGGTCCGATAGGGTGAAGCTGTGGGTTTCCTCGGCCAGTGTCACTTGGAGCACAACCTCTCCGTCTTGGGCGGCAACTGCCGATGCAAGGCCAACGGTAAGTGCGGCGACGGTGGTGATTCTGCTGAGGCTTTGAAAGATCATGTCTGGTTCCCTTATCTAGCGGTATGACCTGACCATACCCTGCACCTATGAGCGACGCGAAGGTGCAGAAGCGCATCCCTCTATACCAAAGGATAGGAACGCCCGCCTGGGCCTGCTCCTACTGCCCATACCAAAGATTAGCCGCGCATGCCTTTGCCCCCTCGACCCCTCAAGCTTTCATCTTTCTTATCAAACAGGCACACTCTACCTATTAAAGAACCCCGGTCACGTTTGGCCTTAGGAGACCTATTATGTCTTTGCGAATTTTAATTGCTGATGATCACGACATGGTCCGCGAGACCATTGCGATGTTTCTTGATGCAGACGGTTCGACCGTAACCGAAGCTGCGAGCGATCTGGCAGGCGCGCTGGATAAGATCAAAACCGAGCCACCCTACGACCTGGTTCTGCTGGACTATACAATGCCCGGCATGAAAGGCCTGCAGGGTCTGCAAACCGTGCTGGGTATCAACGAAGGCCGCCCGGTTGGATTGATCTCTGGCACAGCCACCCGGCTTATTGCGGAGCAGGCATTGGAAATGGGCGCAATCGGTTTCCTACCCAAGACATTGCCTGCCAAGTCATTGGTCAACGCTGTGCGCTTCATGGCAGCAGGCGAGACTTATGCCCCCGTCTCTTTCATGTCCGGCAAGGATAACCCCGAAGAGACCGATTTTGAGAAGGCTCTGTCTGAACGTGAGCGTCAAGTGCTGCGTGGATTGATGATCGCGCAGTCCAATAAAGAGATCGCGCGCGACCTCGATTTGCAGGAAGTGACGATAAAACTGCATGTCAAAACACTTTGCCGAAAACTGGACGCAAAGAATCGTACGGATGCTGCGATTATTGCACGCGACGCTGGCTTCGTTTAACGCGCCTATTTCGCGTTTGATCTGGCCCAGCGATACCAGCGCGCGCCCGCCGAAGCGCGCCTAGTTCTCCCTCCTCCTTGGTAACCATAATCGCCCGCCTCGTGCGGGCGTTTTTGCGTTTAGTTCAAGGGGCCAATCACCGAATCAAAATTTCCAAGGCGGCTCTTTTCCCTGCAAAATTAACCATATGCTTGCTTTGCCTCAGCGTTGATGCCGCGCCGAATGATAGGCCCCGGCGCGACCTGATAGGGCTCCCTATTCTTTCGGCTAAGGGCCTGATCTCAGGCTCAGCGCGTTAACCGTTCGCTCAGATGATATCCGTATTCGGTTCCTCGAAGATGAGAACAGGACAGCGCAATGGGCGTGTCCGTTCATTGCAACTGCCGGCTCTTCACCGGCCAACGAGGGAACTACTAGATGCGTATCAATATCTCCCAGTTATCCAAAACACTCATCGCGAGTACGGCTTTGTCTATCGCCGGCTTCGCAGCCGCTGCCGACGCGCTGTCGAGCGAATTTTCTTTCCGCGTGGTGGAGACCAACGCCGAGGGCGAAGAAGTCCTCGTGGAGCGTGAAAGCATCCGCCCGGGCGAGATGATCTCTTATGAGCTGCGCCACGAGAATATGACCGACGGCGCGATGGCAGGTCTCGTTATCGCTGCCCCGGTCCCGGATGGCGTCTCACTCGCATTTGGGTCCGAAATAACCTCCGTCGCCGCAGTCTTTGAAGTCCAAGCCGAGATGGACCCCGAACAAGAAGGGCTGGAATGGTCGACCGTTCCAGCCGTCCGCAAGGTCATCGATGCCGATGGCAACTTGGTCGAAGAGCCGCTCCCCGAAGAAGCTGTCGCCGCTGTGCGCTGGACCCTCTCGGAACCGCTCGAAGCAGGCGATTCTGCCTTTAACAGCTACCGCGTGCGTCTGAACTGAACCCGGCGCCTCTCTCTCTCCAACTACCATAGAACTAAGGAATATTAACGTGAAATACCAAACAACCTTCCTTCGCTCCGTCAGTGTCGTTGCACTTACTTCCGTCATCGGCACGGTCGTTTTCGCGGCCCCAGATGCGGGCTCGGTGATCGGCAACCAAGCTGTCGCGACCTATACCAATGCTGCTGGCGACACTATCACGGTAACCTCCAACACTGTTGAGACAATCGTTCAGCAAGTTGCGGGCGTCTCTATGACCTCCGACAACATTGAACGCATCGCCCCCGGCGGTAAGGCTTTCTTGCCTCACATCATCACCAACGACGGTAACGGTGCCGATGCGTTCTTGCTGGAGGCGGCGGAAAACAGCAGCGGTACGCTCGATTTGCAGCCCTTGGTCTTCTACCCTGACGTCAACATGGACGGTGTGGCCGATAGCGCCACTCCACTCACTGAAACACCTACACTGGCACCGGGCGAGCAGTTCGGCGTCGTGATCGAAGCCACGGCCCCTTCAACGGCGTCCGGTTCTGACACGATCACCGTAACAGCGACTTCCAACCTTGACGGCACGGTACTTATTACCAACACCGACACGCTGACGATCTCCAACGATGCGATTATTGAGCTGGTCAAATCCATGACGGCGGACCCGGCTTAAGGCGGCAACCCCAACATCATTGACGCTGGCGATGAAGTGACCATTACTTTGACCTATTCCAGCACCGGTCTGGTCGCAGCCAATAACTACTCGGTGCAAGATGTTCTTGATGGTCGCTTGGCCTATGTGGAGGGCTCGGCCCGCTGGTCTGACTCTGCGGACCCGTTGCTGGATGGTAACGGCTCCACCGTCCCTGATACCGACAACGGCTCTGGGGAGGAAATCGCTTGGGATTGGGATGATGGCCAGAACGTCAACTTCCTAATCTCTTCGGTCGGCTCTGGCCGTTCGGGCGAGGTGACATTCCGCGCCACAATCACGGACACTGCCGATGCGGGCATCATCACCAACGTGGCAACCCAAGACGTTGACGGCGTAGACTTCCCGCCGTCAAACACCGCCTCTGTTACCGTTGACAACCAATACGCGGTGGCCATCGCCGATACGGCGATTAATTCAGACGGTTCAGCGAACGCGGCGATCGCTTCGGGAACCGACGATGACGCCGCGAACAACGATATTGTAACGGAAAATGCCGATGTTTACCAAGGTGGTGTGATCCGACAGGAATTCGTGCTGACCAACCTGTCCAACAGCCCGGACAGCCTGCAGCTTGATATTGCCAATGTAGACTTCCCAGACGGTACGACTTTCCGCTTTGTCGGGGCTGACGGTATCACACCTATCATCAGCTCAATCGGTCCGCTGGGTATCGGTGAAAGCGCCAAAGTGACGTTGCTCGCAACTTTGCCAACCAATGTGACTCCGACTGCGACCACTAACTACACTGCGACAATCACCACAACTTCGGACAGCTCCGGCGTCTCTGACGTATCGACCGCCGAATTCTCCGGCGCGGTGCTCGCCGCCTCGGTCGACCTTGAAAACGCCGTAGTCGGTTCTGAAGGTGATGGAGCGGCTCCGACAAATGGTGGCAACCCATGGATCACCGAAGGGACGAACCCGGGCGCACCTGTCGTCTTTGACATGCTGGTCGAAAACAACGGCCCGACCTCGGACAGCTTCAACCTGTCACTGGATCAAGCCCTTCCCGCAGGCTGGACGGTTGAGTTCCAACTGCCCGACGGCTCGCTTGTGTCGAATACAGGCACCATTCCGGCGGGGGCTTCGCAAGCCATCCGCGCGGTGATCACGCCAGCCGATGATGCGCTGCCAGGCGACACCTTGGTCGACATCGCGGTTGTCTCTTCCGTCTCGGGACAGGGTGACCGTATCGTCAACCAAGTCACGGTCAACGAAATCTACGACGTGAAGATCATCGACAACCAGAGCGCGCAGGCTTCGCCGGGTGGTATCGTGGACATCCTCCACACCATCTCGAACGAAGGGAACGTGGCCATCACCGAAGGGACGATCACAGAAGCCGGTCTGACCAACTTCTCTGGTGCGATCTTCTGGGACCAGAATGGCGACGGCGTCATTGATCCATCCGAGCCGGTCATCGATAACTTCAATGATCTGGGTGTAGGTGGGCTGGCCCCAGGTGACAGCATTTCGCTGATCTACCGTGTGCAGACACCGTCAACAGCAACCCAAGGTGTGTCCGAGGTCGGTTCGATCACCATCGGCAACACGCTGAACGGGACCGGGACCGACATTGACCTGACCAACAACGCCGTCGAAGACCGCGTCGTCATCATCTCGGGCGATGTCACATTGAGTAAGTACCAGTATATCGATGCGCAATGCGACGGCACTGCGGGTACCTTTACGAAGACGCGCCTAGACGTCGAGCCCGGCCAGTGCATCCGCTACATGGTCGAAGCCGAAAACACTGGTGCTTCTCCGGCGGACAATGTGACCATCTCGGATGCAGCACCGGCCTATACCGCAGTGACAGACTGTGGCGGCGACTGCACTGAAAGCCTGTTCCCGGGGACCAGCACGGCAACCATCACGCCGACAAACGTATCGAGCGCGCATGGCACGATCCTTCCCGGCGGCTTTGCTCGGGTGGAGTTCACCGTACGGGTCGAAAACTAACCGACCACTCCGGCACCTCCGGTTGAGCGATGCTCGCCCGGGGGTGCCACCTCCTCTCCCCGTTCTCGTCTCCCCATTTCATTCACGCCCTTCGCAGGGATCGCAACAGGAGCAAACTGATGCGCAGTTTCCTTATGTCTTTAGCCCGTCCGGCTCTGGCCCTGATCAGCGCCTCCGCACTGGGCCTGAGCCTTCTGCCGCAAGTGACTGCTGCTGACCCAGCACTCGGCGGGTCTTTCATCCGCAACGTGGCAGAGGTGAGCTATTTCAACACGTCGCTCGGCATCATGGAACGCGTCTTCTCGAATCCCGTCCGGGCCGAAGTCGCCTCGGTTCCTGGGCTGGAAGTGACCGGTTATTCCGACCTTCTACTGACCCGCGGTGCATTCGGCCGCTACTATTTTGATGTGGTTAACAGCGGCAACGTCCCGCTAACAACATCGCTCAGCATTGGCGAACAGGGCCAGTCAGCGATGATGTCACATCAGACGCTGTTCCCCGATCTTAACGGCAACGGTCAGATCGATCCGGAGGACGCGGCCGCAGACATGTCGGCCCCCTTCATGCTCGCGGTCGGTGAGCGGCTCCAGCTGATCTACGAATTCCGCATTTCGGCGGAAACCCCAATAAGCACTCAGTTCGCCAGCATGCTGAGGGTCTCTGCTGTGGCAGAGGATGGCCAAAGCCTAACCAGTGAAGCAACGGGCGAATCGCGCGTCGAAGAAGGCGGGCTTGAAGTCTCTAAAGAGCAGGCCATCTCGGAAACTGACGACGGGGCGATCATCACCTACACCTTGCGCCTGCGTAACGACTCAGAGCGTGACGCTTTTGGCTACCCCGAGATCGACGGCCAGCCCATTTTGATCGACGGTACGCCCAAGACCGGTGTTTTGCTGCGCGATGCGATACCGCTGAATACGGCTTTTAACGCGATCCGAAACTCAGGCACTATGACAGCGCTGGTCCATATGTACGGCGCACCTCTTCACGAATATGTCAGCGTTGTCCCGGCGGGCCTTTCCAACGAAGTTGATGCGGTGGCATTTTTCCATGAGGGTGACTACGCGATTGGCCATGCCTCAGACCCCAGCTTTTCGGTGCGTGTGCCTAAGGCTTTGGGCGCACTAGAAGTGCACAACACCGCCTCGGCCTTCTATAACAACCAAGAAAGCACTCTGTTGCTGGGCTCGAATACCGTCGTCTATAAGCGCGAAACGGACACGCCCGGCACGCTGGCGTTCGAGCATCCCGAAACCGGCGAAGATCAGCCCTATGGTACACCGGGAAGCGATACGCGTCTGCGTGTCACCGCTGGAGTTTGCAACGGCACCATTGATGTCGATACGACGCCAGTTACCATCCGCAGCAAGTCGACCGGTGATGTTGAGACCATCATCGCGACCGAGACGGGCGCCAACACCGGAGTCTTCCTCACGCCCGCGCTGCCAATGGCACAGATGTCGCCCGCCGTTGCCGGGGATCAGGTCATGGCAACCGATTTTGGTGATAGCTTTATCGCAACGGTGATCTGCGACGATGAGGTGCTTGAGGATGATCTAATGATCAACCCTGGAAACTTCTTGTTCAACTCCGTTACCAACGCCCCGATTGACGACGTAGCCGTTGCCCTAGTCGACGCGCGCTCTGGCGCCGAGATGGCCCGCACGCAGACCGACCAACGTGGTTTTTTCACCTTCTCTGAGATGCCTGAGGGCGACTACCGCTATGCTGTGATGGATGCGCCCGCTTGGGTCTTTCCGTCAATGCGTGCCGACTATGTGGGTATGGGCCGCACTGTGATGCAGGCAGGTTTGGGCAAAGACTTTAACCATGCGGGTGGCGCGCTCTTTGTATCTGACATTCCGGTAGATCCGCATTACGGCACGCCGCTGGCGCTCGATAAGGCGGCGGACCTTGACAGTGTTGGACACGGCGAATTCGTCACCTATACGCTTAGCTTCACCAACAACATGCACCAAGCGCTGATTGGTGGCGAAATCCTTGACCGCCCCGCTTATGGCGTAAATTTCGTTCCCGGCTCGGTCACCTTGAACGGGGCACTGCTGGACGATCCGCAGCAAATAGGTAACGGCGATCTGCGCTTTGCGGTCGGCATGCTTGAGCCTTTGTCGAGCCATGAGTTGACCTATGTCATGCAATTCTCTGCCGCCGCCAGCGAAGGCCGCAACGAGAACACTGCCATCTTATCGGGTCGCCAAGCGGGCACCGGCATGTTGCATCAATCACAAACTGCCCGCGCCATGGTGCGCTTGGACAACTCAGGCGGTGTTTTTTCCCGTCAGGGTACTGTGCTCGGCGCTGTGTTCATGGATTGCAACGGCAACGGCCTGCGTGACCGCGCATCGGATGAGCCGGGCATTCCTGGCGTGCGCATCGCGACCCAAGAGGGGCTCTTTGTGGTGACCGATATCGATGGCGCTTATTCACTGAACGGGATGCGCGCGGTGACCCACGCCTTTCTCGTTCAGCCCGAAACTCTTCCCAACGGGACCGAGGTGCAAGTGACGCGCACCAACGATCTGCGGCGCGGAGGGTCACGACTGGTTCCGCTGAAGAAAGGCGAACTGCGGACTGAGAATTTTGCCGTGGCCCAGTGTAGCCCAGAAGCGCTTGAAGAAGTCAGCAAACGTCGCGCCCATTTCAAAGGGAAAAGCCAATCCCCCGGTGTGAATGCGACCGACCTGCCGATTGATGGCCAACGGAGCAACACCCGCTCGGTACGCGGCGAAGCTGGCATCGCGACCACAACGCAGCTGACCCCCGGCATGATTGCCGCCCAAAGCGAAAAGTCCGGGATTAATGCCGCTTCCGTGGCGCAGTCGGCTCGCGCTTCGGCCCAGCGCCAGTCGCTCGACAGTATTATCCAGAACCTTAATAGCGACCCAAGCTTCGTTGACTTTGCAGAAGACACTACAGTTACCCGCGCAACCCAGAACATCCGCGTTAAGGGTAAGGCGGACTTGACGCTAACGCTGCTGGTGAATGGCCGGGAGCTCGGCGGTGACCGTGTCGGTGAGCGCACAAATTTGGAAAAGAACAATGTGCAGGCGCTTGAATATGTCGCGGTGAAACTGGCGCCGGGCGAAAATGTCCTTACACTGGTGGGCCGTGATGGATTTGGTATCGAGCGTGTCCGCAAAGAACTGCGCCTGACCGCCCCCGGCAAACCAGCTAGAATCGAAATCTTGTTGCCCGATACGGCAGCGGCGAACCCGGCCTCTGTGGTCCCAGTGGTTGTCCGCGTTCTCGATGCCCGTGGTCGCCCGGTGCCTGCTTCAGGCACGGTTACCCTTTCTGCCCGACGCTCGCTTTGGGACGTAACTGACATCCGCAGCAGCACACCCGGTGTGCAGGCGTACCTCGACAATGGTGAGGCAACTTTCAACCTGATTCCGCCGCAGGCCTCCGGCCCTGATTTAATCACGGTACGCTCCTCCTTTGGAGAGGCCGAAGCGACGCTGACATTTACTCCTGACTTGAATGAACGGGTGTTGATCGGTGTGATTGAGGGCGCGGTATCGCTCAGTGGTGATGCAGGCAACGTGCTCGACACGGACCACATCAGTTCGTTCGAAGAGACCACCACAGGTGTGCGCGGAGAACTTTACCTCAAAGGTGTGATCCGCGGCGATGCGCTACTGACGCTACGCTATAATTCGGACCGCGATACAGAAGATCGTTTGTTCCGCGACATCCGGGGCGAAGAATACTACCCCGTTTATGGCGACAACTCCGAACGCGGAGCCGATGCGCAATCCACGTCCAATCTATTTGTTAAGGTGGAAAAAGGCCGCTCCTATATGCTCTACGGCGACATTGCCATCGAGCCGGAAGCCAGTGCGCTGAAACTTGGGAATCTGCGCCGTGTCGCCACCGGGGCCAAGGGGCACTGGGAAAACGACCGCGTCTCGGTCACCGTCTTCGCAGCCCAGACCGCACAAGAACAGCAAGTGCAAGAAATCCGTGGTCGCGGCGTCTCTGGCCCCTATGACCTTGACCTAAGCGGTTATGTACAAGGCTCTGAGCGGGTTGAAATCCTCGTGCGAGATGAAGACGGCGGCGACATATTAACGGCCACGCCACTGCTGCGCGGGACGGACTATCTACTCGACTTCTTCCGCAATACGATCACTTTTGACACGCCGGTGCGCCAGTTCGATCTTGATGGCAACCCCGTGTCGATCCGCGTCACCTACGAAGTTGAGCCCGATGGCGCAGAGGCTTACTGGCTTTATGGCGGCGAAGTAAACTACGCCCTTTCTGAAAATACTTCTATCGGGGCACGCGCCGTTCATGCCGATGCGACGCTTGGCAACACGGCCCACCAACGGATGCACGCTGCCTATCTGCAGCACGAAGACCGTCAGGGCGGCATTTGGGAGGCCGAAGCCGCCCGTTCGGAAAATGAGGTGGGTGAGAAGGACACCGCAGCCCGTTTGTCCTATGAGCTGAAAACCGAAACGCGTCACTTCGCTTTCGAGGCCATCCATACGGGGCGAGACTTTCACGCACAGGGCGGTCTGGCCCGCGCCGGTACCAGCCAAGTCCGTCTAAGCTATGGCGCAGAGATCGACCAGCGCAGCGATATTGCTTTCAGTGCCGAATACACCCGTGATCGGGTCAATAACAACGAACAGCTGACCCTTGATGCGATCTATTCACGTCGCCTCAGCAAAACCCTGCGCGGTGAGATTGGCCTGGAACACAGCCGAGACCGCAATGACGGCAGCGACGAAAGCAGAACTGCTTTGGTTCTCGGGGCAAATTGGGCGCCGGCGGCCCGCCCGGGCACAGTGATCGAAGCAAAACTACGCGCACCGCTTAACGGCGACGCCCCAACCGAACTTACACTTGGCCTATATGACGAGCCTAAGAACGGCTGGCGCGTCTATAACGAGATCGAGCTTCAGTTCGGCAGCGATGAACTTGTCTCCCGCGCGGCCTATGGCTTTTCCTACACTTTAAACGAGTGGGTTACAGGCCGGACCGAGATGACCAAAGCCAGTGGCGCAGGCGACACCAATATGGTGCAGGGTATGTCGGTCAATTGGGACATCAATCAAAGCACGGCTTTCCGCGCTGATCTTGAGCATTCCCGCAACCTTGACACCGCCGAGGGTGAACTAACGTCGCTCGCGCTCGGCACGAGCTGGCAGTCGGGAAACGACAACTGGGTCGGGGACGCTGAGTTGGAAACCACGTGGGAAAAGACTGGCAAAACTCACTACGCGAGCATCGGGATTGCAGGCAACGTAACCCCCGATCTTACAGTTCTGGCGCGAAGCCGCGCGGCACTAGATCGCCGCAATGGCGAAAACTCCCGCCGTCTGCGTACCCGTGTTGGGGCCGCCTATCGCCCCAAGGACAACGCGCGCCTTGATGTGCTGGCATGGTATGAGCATCGGCTGGAGGAGCAGCACAATAACGCGGAAACCCACCTGTGGTCTGTAGATGCGAACTACGAAATCGACGCTGACCTACGGATTAACGGCAAATACGCTGGTCAGTATCAGCAGATTGCTACCGCAGCAGGGACATCGCCCAACACCACCACACAACTGGTTCAAGGAGGACTGAACTACGAATTCGGCAATGATCGCTTCCAGCTTGGCCTGAACGCCACACATTTGTGGGACAGTGAAGGGAACTCCTCTAACGGGATTGGCGCGGAATTTGGTTTCACCCCGCGCAAAGGTGTCCTGCTCGCACTTGGCTACAACAAAGCACGCGGCCGGGTGGCAGAGCAAAGCAGCCTCTACGATGAGGGGTTCTATTTCCGCTTTAATCTACTGTTGGACAATTCACTCTGGACCCAGTTCGACCAGTTCCTCGGAAGCTGATCGGGAGACTCAGCCATGAGGGAGGGCCACGTTCCAAGCGCATCTGGAACGTGGCTCAACCCCATTCACGGATCCTAAGGCACAAGTGGCTACACCAAGCGCACCAATGCCTATCCTTTTGAGAGGCTAACTATCTGTCCGTGTTAAGGAAATATCGATTTTGAAGGCGCATAATCAGGGGCAACGCAATATCTAAAACAGATAGGAAACCCCGATGAGAACGCTTGCTGCCAGCACTGCCTTTTGCCTGATCGCCACGACTTTTTCCGGGACGGCAAATGCAGACGACCTAGCCCGTTTCGATAGTAGAAAAATCGCCGTTACCGGCCTGAATTTTGCACTATCGCCCTCTGCCTCAAAGGACCGTATTCACCTTAATCGCAGCATGATTAAAACGACCGCCGCACCCTCTCCTCGCAAGCTCTACATTCCAAAACGCGGCGGGCCATCCGACGCCGTCCTTCATCTAATAGCTTCGGCTGAGGCCGGCGCCAAAGGCTATGACGCGGTCCAGCATGGCGCACGGGTCAGGCCACCGAAGCGGCCCACGGGCATGACCATCGGCGAAATCTATCGCTGGATTTCGGCGACTCCCGGTCAGCCACATGCCATCGGGCGCTATCAGTTTATCCCTAACACTTTGAAAACATTAGTCACTGAGGCGGGTCTCAGCAAGAATGATGTCTTCACCCCGCAAGTCCAAGACCTGCTTGCCGATATCCTACTTGAAGATGCAGGCTTCACCCCCTTTATGAAGGGCAAAATCAGTCGGCATCGATTTATGGAGAATCTCGCCCGTATCTGGGCCGGACTGCCAACATCGACGGGGCGCTCATACTACGATGGCCATGCGGGCAATCGGGCTGTCATCACTTGGAATGAGTTCGACAGCCATATGAAAAGCATCTTTGAAAGCAATGCGCGCGGCACTTCATGACCGCGCGCGGGGGCGCGTTCAATTTTTCACGGCCAACGCGCGTAATTTCTCTTCGCTTTGGCCGATTTAGTAGCTGCGCCAACGGCATCTGCCGATCCAGTAATTCTTGATTGTCCGCATGTTGTTCAGAAAGAGAACTGGGCGTGGCTGATTCCATTACTTATGGCCATGCAAATAGGCAGCGACAAGTTCGCTGCTAACAGGAACTCAACCAATAGCTGCACCGTACGTTAGCGGAACCCATTAGTCGTGGGAATCGTTAGTCTGTTAAATATGCCGAAGGAGGAATGATGCATGTGGAATAGTGAACTTTTGATCCTCATCATGGCTACAATGGTTTTCGCAGCGTTGATCACATGTCTTCCAGTGCTTCGCCAGGTTCGGGCGGATGTCTCACGGCCTTCCAGAAAGATCTCCTCTCCGCATCGGACTTGAAAGCTCCTCAGGTGCAAAGAAGTTCAATAATCCAAGGTCGATTTAGCGATCCCTTAAGGGAGATTTTATGCTGGCTTCAGTTTTTTACGCTAAAAAACTGAGCTAACTTTAAATCAAAACGCTTTGCACGCAGTCTATGACTAAGGCTGCTCATGCAAAAAACAACGTTGAGGTCTTCGCGCGCGGTATCTTTGGCTCTATGACCTACTGCTCAAGATAACGTCCTGCTCAAGCGGCGACAGGTACCGCGGCATAGATCATCTGATGCAGACGCACTCCGTCTTCGACAAACCGCATGGAGCATGGGCGTTCTACAATCCGCCCACATACGGATAACACAGGTCGAAGCGACATCGCATCGGGCGCAGTGTTATTCAATTTTGGGGTAGTGGCGGACCGAGGAGGATTCGAACCCCCGACCCCCTGATTCGTAGTCAGGTACTCTATCCAGCTGAGCTATCGGTCCACTGAGCGGGAGTTTAGTCTTAGCCCCGGAGAGTTGCAAGCCCTCGTTTCGAGGAAATGCAATTTTCTGCGAAAGTTTATAGAGTGCCGTCGCCCTTGGGCAGGGTGATGTCGAAAACCGTGCCTTCCGGACCGGTGTTATGCAGGGCCAAAGTGCCACCGTGGCCGCGCACCAGCTCTGATGCGATGACCAGCCCCAGCCCCGAACCGCCCTTGCGCGCGCCCCCCTGAAACGCTGTAAAAAGATGTTCGCGCGCTTTGGGTGGCAGGCCTGGGCCGGTATCGCTCACAGTGATGCACCACGCCTCTGCTCGGTCCTCGGCGCGCAGATGTACCTCACCCGGTTTGCCGGTGGCCGTGATCGCCTGTCGGGCGTTCCGCATGAGATTTGCGAGAACGCGGTACATTTGTTCTGGGTCGGCGCGCACAGTCAGGTTGGCGGGGATGTCGGCGGCAAAGCTGATGTCGCTTTCAGGGTCGGCCAGGCGTTCGCCGTCAATCACTTCTTCCACCAACTCTTCTAGCAGCATCAGCGTCAGCGTCGGCCCCGGCTCTTCTGCTTTGCCAAATGCCAGTGTCGATTCGCAAAGGTGAACCGCGCGTGTGATCGAGCCGACAAGTTTAGGGGCCATCCGTTTGACTGTCGGATCTTCAGACATCTCGATCCGGTCGGTGAAAAGCTGCGCCGACGTCAGAATATTGCGCAGATCATGGCTGATCTTGCTGACCGCGCTGCCCAGTTGTGCCAGTCGCTCTTTCTGCTTGAGCGCCTGCGTCAGGTCTGTCTGTAGCTTTTTCAGCGCCTCTTCGGCCTCGCGCAATTCGGTTACGCTCGCCGAAGGTTCAATGATCCGCCGCGCATCTTCGGGGGCCGCTGCGTAGCGCTGCATATGCCCTGCGACCCGTTTGATTGGTTTGAGCAACAAAGCCCGCATGGCGAAGAACAACAGCACCGCAGTTATGACGGAGATCACCGCCGAAAGCATCAAGATGCGAATCCCATAGTCGAGCATGGCAACCCGCATCGGTGCCGTTTCCATCGTGACTTCGATCAGCAGCCCCGCCTCGCGCACCGGGGCGCCGATCACACGCACCACCTCATTCCCGGGCCGGAACAGACGCAGCATCGCGTCGCGGATCAGAACCGTCGCAGAGGCATCGCGCAAATCATAAGTCTGCGACACCGTGCGCGGCATGGGGGAGGCCAGTACCAATTGCCGCGCCTCGTCCCGACGCAGCACCACGTTGAAGACCTCGGCGTTGCGCAGCAGCTCTTCCTCCAGCTCCGGGTCGAGCATGTCGTCAGCCAGCAGCGCCAGTGACGCGATCTGTGCCCGTTCCAGCCGTGTCAGCATGTATTCTTCGCGGAACCGCGCGATGGAGGGGACAAAAATCAGTACCTCGGCCAGCATCACAAAGATGGTGGTGAGGATCAGCAGACGGCCAGAGAGCGAGTGGATCATGCGTTTTCTCAGGGCAGCAGGCGCTGCACGGCGCGCACAACCGTTTTTACCAATGCGCTTTCGAAGAGGCGCGGGCTGAAATAGGCCCCCGCCGCGCGTTTGTTAATTTCCGAGATCGTGGGGTAAGGGGCGACCATAGCCGCAATCTGGCTCATCTTCATGTTATTGACCAGCGCAAGCGACCACAGGGTGATCAGTTCCCCTGCTTGATGTCCGACGATGCTGGCCCCCACCGGGCGCCCCTTGACCACCATGACCTTGATGAACCCTTTGGTCTGGCGCTCGGCGATGGCGCGGTCGTTATGGGTGTAGTGAAAGCGCACGACTTCCAACTTCTCACCATGCTCCTCTCGCGCCTGCGCCTCGGTCAGCCCGACCTGCGCCAGCTCCGGCGCGGCATAGGTGACCCATGGGATATGGTGCAACTTGGTCTTGCTCGGCAGGCCAAAGAGGATCGAGCGGATCACCACCCCGGCGTGATAGCCCGCCACATGGGTGAACTGCAGCCCGCCCGCCACGTCGCCAATGGCATAAACACGGCGGTTGCTGCTGCGCAGACTGTCGTCGACCTTGATGCCCGCTTTGGTGGTTTCCACCCTGGCCTTATCAAGATCGAGCCGGTCAATGTTGCTTTTGCGGCCCACGGCCATCAGCAGATGCGAGCCATTGATCACCCGGCCATCCTCGGTTTCAACCGTGATCGCTCCTGCTTGACCGCTGACCTTCGCGGCGTTGCTGCCTTCTTCAAAGGCCACGCCTTCGTCCCGCATGGTCTGAAGAACCACCTCAGCCAGCTCCGGATCATCCTTGCCAAGCGCCCGGTCGCCTTCGATCACCGTCACCTTGCAGCCCATCCGCACATGGGCCTGTGCCATCTCAATGCCAATGGGGCCGCCGCCAATGATAATCAGATGCTCGGGCTTTTCCCGCAGATCAAAGAGCGTTTCGTTGGTCTCATAGGGCACATCCTTCAGCCCCGGAATCGGCGGCACCAGCGGGGACGACCCCGTAGCGACGACAATGCGCCGCGCCGTGATGATCGTATCGCCCGCCTGCACTTCTTTATCGGAAATGAAATGCCCGTATTCGCGGATCACCCGCACGCCCAAGCCTTCAAACCGCTCAACCGAATCGACCGGCGCGATTTGCGAGATGACCTCGGCCACGTGATCCTTGGCGGCGGCGTAATCCACCACTCCGGCGGCATTCTCGACCCCATATTGTGCGCTGTGCTGCTGGGCATGGGCGGTCTTGCCAGTCTTGATCAGCGCCTTTGAAGGCACGCAGCCATAGTTCAGGCAATCGCCGCCCATTTTATGCCCTTCAAGCAGGGTCACATCCGCGCCCATCTGGACGGCCCCCGCCGCCACCGACAACCCGCCAGAGCCTGCGCCGATGATCAGAACGTCGGTCTTGATACGGTTGGTCATTTCAGCAGATCCTTCTTGCCGGTAAATGTCTTGATCGCCACGGGCAGCAGCGACAGAACGCAAAGGCCCAGAATGGGCAGCAAAATATGGGGCTCAAAGATGATCCCGAGGTCCGGCGTCTCACCTCGGGCAAAGACTGCACCTAGCCCAGCCCCGACAGAGGTAAAGACCAGCGCCCCCGGCATGATGCCGAAAAACGTCGAGATCGCGAAGCGAAACAGCGGTACGCCAAGGAATGCGGGCACCAGATTCGCAACGAAAAACGGCACCACCGGCACGAGCCGGATAAAGAAGAGCATCGACCACTGGTTATCGTCGATCCCTGCCTTGATCTTGCGCACCACCCCTTCTGAGGCATCCATCCGTTCTTTCAGCCGGTCGCCCAGGCCCCATTGCGCCGCCAGAAAGATCACGATTGCGCCGAGTGTGGCCCCACCCACGTTATAAAGGACACCCGGAAACAGCCCGAACAGAAAGCCGCCCGTTAATGTCGCCACCGTGGCCCCCGGTAGGGAGAATGCCACGATCACTACATAGGCGGCGACAAAGGCCAGCGCAGTCAGCAGGTAGTTGTTGTCGCGAAAGGCGATCAGCGCCTCGCGATTCTCACGCAGGGCGTCGAAACTCAGGTAATCACGCAGGGTAAACGCGCCGATGGCGGCGACCGCTAGGATCACCGCAAGGGGCAGGTAACGCATCAGCGCGGGCGTACTTTGGTCTTCGCGGCTCATTTCAACACTTTCACTGGGCCTACATCAGACCATTTGTCGTTACCTCAATGATGGCGTGAAGCTGTGCGTAGGAACAGGCTCCTCACACGCACTTGATAGAGCTTGTGCGCAAAGGGCCGTTTTTGCAGGGTAGAGGGGTGAACTGAAACAATTTGGCCCGTACGGACCGGCATTTTGTTGCAAAGGGCAGATTTTCCCTGTCAGGGGGTTTGACTTGCGCGCGCCACCGCTTTAGAGGACGGGCTTGAATTGACGCTGGCCGCGGTGGAACTCATGAGTGATTCCGTGCCCAGCCAGCTTTAAATGGAGACGGAGCGATGAAACGCACCTTTCAACCCTCGAACCTCGTGCGCAAGCGGCGCCACGGTTTCCGCGCACGTATGGCCACCAAAGCCGGCCGTAAGATCATCAATGCGCGCCGCGCACAGGGCCGGAAATCGCTGAGCGCGTAAGCGCCTTCGATCTTCGGAACCAGAATATGATACCGCCGGAGGCACCCTTGGATGGCATTTGCGCCACGAAGGGGAACCCTGCCCCGGCGGCTTCTCTGCGTTTGGAAACCCTAACCAAACGGCCGGATTTCCAGCGTGCCAGCCGTGCAAAACGTGTGGCGACCCCCGGTTTTATCCTACAGATGCGACCCCGCCGGGAGGATGAGCCCAGCGCGGCCCCCATTCGCGTGGGCTTCACCTGCTCAAAGAAGGTCGGCAATGCCGTGGCCCGCAACCGCGCCAAGCGCCGTTTGCGTGAAATCGCCCGGCTGACCCTGCCGCAGGCCGGACTTGCGGGCATGGACTATGTCTTTGTCGGGCGGCGCGAGGCGACAGCCGCTCTGCCCTTCGATCAGCTGCTTGCCGATCTCACACGCGCACTCGATATCCTTCATGGGGCGCGCAAATGACCCCATTTGCCACGCTGCTTGCCCTGCCGGTGCGCGGCTACCGTCTACTTTTTAGCCCTTGGGTTGGATACAATTGCCGTTACCAGCCCACCTGCAGTGCCTATGCGCTGGAAGCCTTGCAAAAACACGGCGGGCTGCGGGGCGGATGGCTGGCCGCGCGGCGCATCGCCCGCTGCCACCCTTGGGGCCGCAGTGGAATCGACAACGTCCCCGATTAGCGCCACGCTTGCGGCAAAGGGGCAAAATGCCCTAGGTGAAGCCAAGCTGATAGTGAGAGACAGACGATGCTGGACGAAACCAACGAGATTCACCCCCTCTTTGCCGGCGCACCGCAAAGCACCGAGTTCAAGAAGCTGCGCAAGCGCATCGTCCGCATGACCCGCGAGGCGATTGATCAATACGGCATGATCGAGCCAACCGCCGAGGGCGCGCCGAAGCCCAAATGGTTGGTCTGTCTGTCGGGCGGCAAAGACAGCTATACCCTGCTTGCGGTCTTGCATGAACTTCAATGGCGCGGCCTGCTGCCGGTCGATCTTTTGGCCTGCAACCTCGATCAGGGCCAGCCGAACTTCCCCGCAACCGTGCTGCCGGAATTCCTTGAAAAGATGGGCGTTCCCCATCGCATTGAATACCAAGACACCTATTCAATCGTTATGGACAAGATCCCCACCGGGCGTACGTTTTGCGCTCTCTGCAGTCGTTTGCGCCGTGGGAATCTCTACCGAATTGCGCGCGAAGAAGGCTGCTCTGCTGTGGTGCTGGGCCATCACCGGGATGACATCTTAGAAACCTTCTTTATGAACCTCTTTCACGGTGGGCGGCTGGCAACGATGCCGCCCAAATTGGTAAACGAAGAAGGCGATCTGTTCCTTTACCGCCCCCTCGCCCATGTGGCCGAACGCGACTGCGAGCGCTTCGCCACCGCAATGAACTACCCGATCATTCCTTGCGATCTTTGCGGGTCACAGGACGGGCTACAGCGCCAGCAGGTTAAGGCGATTCTTGACGGCTGGGAGGCCAATAGCCCCGGTCGCCGGCAGGTGATGTTCCGTGCTTTGATGAACGCCCGCCCCTCCCATTTGCTTGATCCAGACCTGTTCGACTTCGCAGGGTTAATGCGGAACGTTGAGGGTACGTAACAAGAACAATTTTAGATAAGAAATTGCATGAAAAGCGGTCTCTGTTAACCCACGACACATCCTAAAGGCGATATTGGTCCCTCAACAGCGCAGGCATTGCGCGATAATGGAAGGGATATCGCGATGGCATTCTACCAGCTTACTCGGCTGGCGCATTTGCGCCAGCCACTCGCCGCTTTGCTAAGTGGTCAAGCGGCTCTGGCCTTCCTTCCTGCAATGACGCTTGTCGCGTTCTGGCTCGGGGGTGAATTGGCCCTGATCACGGCCTCCGCGGCTTTGCCACTGCTCTATCTTGCGGGGCAGCGGTTTGGCGACAGGCTGGCGCTACCCCGTGACGCAGTCAGCGGTATGCTGCAGCGCAGTACCTTTGAGGAATTGACCGAACAAGTTTTTCAACGCGCCAAAGCGCATGGGCGGTTGTCAGCGACTTTCTTCATCTCGCTCGAAGAGTTTGACAAGATTACAGAACGTTACGGTCACGGCGCTGCCGATTTAATCGCTCGGCAGAGCGGCGAACGTTTGATCAGCGTCCTGCGGGATGACGACAATATTGGCAAAATGGGCGAGGCGCGCTTCGCCATCTGCATGGCCCCGGTGCGCCAGCTTGATCTTGAGCTTTGTATCCAGCTTGCGGGGCGGCTTCAGGCTGTACTGGAAGAACCTATCTCCGTCGATGGGGTGACCGTCTATCTCACCGCCTCAGTCGGCTTTTGCCTCAACACCCGCGCGCCGGGCGTGGACGGTGCGGCGTGGCTTGCCGCCGCTGCCACGGCCCTACGCACCGCTCAACGTCGTGGCCCCTCCTCCATTCGCGCCTTCTCAGACCAGATGCGCCGCGATACCGAAAGCCGCACAGAGCTGCGCGAGGACGTTGTGCAGGCATTGGATGGGGGCCAAATCCAGCCGTGGTTTCAGCCGCAGATATCGACTGACACGGGACAAATCACCGGCTTTGAAGCCCTCGCGCGCTGGAACCACCCCGTGCGCGGCATGATCCCCCCCTCAGATTTCCTACCTGCCATCGAAGAGGCGGGCCTTTTGGAGCGTTTGGCTGAGGTGATGATGTATCACTCTTTTGCCGCACTTAAAGCTTGGGATAGCTCTGGAACAGAAGTCCCACAGGTTGGCGTAAACTTCGCGGGAAGCGAACTTGCCAATCCCCAGCTGATCGACAAAATCTCTTGGGAGCTGGACCGTTTTGAACTGACCCCCGACAGGCTTGCCGTTGAAGTCCTGGAAACTGTTGTCGCATCCGCGCCCGATGACGTGATTACCCGCAATATCAACGCTTTGGGCAAGTTAGGATGCCGCATTGATCTTGACGACTTTGGCACCGGGCAGGCCTCCATTGCTTCGATCCGTCGCTTCTCGGTGAGCCGCATTAAGATAGATCGCTCGTTTGTCATGAAGGCAGACCGCGACCCGGATCAACAGCGGATGATAGGTGCCATTCTTACCATGGCTGAACGGCTCGGGGTCGAAACCCTTGCCGAAGGTGTGGAGACGGTAGGGGAGCATGTATTGCTGGCGCAGCTTGGCTGTGACCATGTGCAGGGATTCGGCATCGCACGTCCCATGCCGTTTGAGCAGACGCTCGACTGGATCGCCCGCCACAATGCTAAGTTACAAGACGTTCCACGCATTATGGACGGGCGCGCGACCTAGCGCGCTTGATCTACTCCGCGAGTTAGGGGGCTGCCCTGCACGCTTTAAGCTACCGACAGCGCGTTCAGCCGAGATACACCAAAGCACGGGTAGCGCTTGAAATTTTACAGAAACATATCACCCTTCTCTAAAGCTCCCAACCGAACCGCGGCCAACTGCTCACAATTGACCCCGGCAAAACGTCTCAAGCCCCATGCCCGATGGGTCGAAACCCCGCCTTACACCCTATGGGCTTGCCCGATTCCGCTTGACCTTTGGCCCCGCACTCTGTTGAACCCCCGTGATATTCAAAGACATCAGGTGGCTGTCCCCATGGACGAACAGAACAAGAATCTCATCCTTGCCACGGCGCTCAGTTTTGCCGTCATCCTCGTGTGGTTCCTTTTGTTCCCGCCCCCCGAAGCCGATCCCGCGCTAGAGAACAGCGTTGAAATGAGCCAAGCCGAAGACGGCACCTCTGTTCCAGCCTCCCCAGCCGATACTGCTGCTGCACCAAGCACGGACAATGGCGAAGGCGCCGCCCCCCAAGGCCGCCGCGCGGCTTTGGCAGATGCCCCTCGCGTGGCCATTGCGACTGATAAGATTAGCGGTTCCATCTCGCTCATGGGCGGTCGGATCGATGATCTGAAATTGAATGACTACCAGACCACGCTCGACGAAAACGCCGAGGTGGTTACCCTCCTCTCTCCCGAAGGATCGAGCGACGCCTATTACGCACTACACGGCTGGGCCGCAGGCTCTGGCCTCGCCCCTGATGCCGTACCCGGTGTCGATACTCTTTGGACCCTAAGCGAAGGTGAGACGCTGGGTGTCGACAGCCCGGTCACCCTGTCATGGGATAACGGCGCGGGTCAGATCTTTAACCGCACCATCTCAGTCGATAACGAATATATGTTCGACATCACTCAGAGCGTCACCAACAACGGCGACGCGCCGGTCAACCTTGCGCCTTTCGGCATGATCGCCCAGCACGGATTGCCTGAAGACCTGAAAAGTTTCTTCATCTTGCATGAGGGGGCCGTGTCTATGGCCAACGGCGAGCTGTCGGAAATCGATTGGGACGATATCGCTGAGGCCGATGTAAACAGCACTTGGGGCCGCCCTGCTGTGGTCACCGAAGGGGTCACGGAAGGTTGGGTCGGCTTTACCGATCACTACTGGCAGGCCGTGCTGATCCCCGGGGCGGGCGAGGCTTTTGAACAAGCCCTCACCTACGACCCGCGTGCTGACACATACCGCGCCTTCACCCGCCAACCGACCCGCTCGGTCGCCGCAGGCGAAAGCGTCAGCAGTTCCAGCAAATTCTTCGCAGGCGCAAAGGAATGGGAAACACTGCAGGATTACCAATCTGCCGGTGTCGCCAAATTCATCGATAGCATCGACTGGGGTTGGTTCTTTTTCCTGACCAAGCCGATCTTCTGGCTGCTGCACAACCTCAACCAGCTTATCGGCAACATGGGCGTCGCGATCATCGGCCTGACGCTGCTGATCAAGGCGCTGCTTTTCCCGCTGGCCTATAAATCCTATGTCTCCATGGCGCGGATGAAGGAGCTTCAGCCCGAGATGGAGAAGCTGAAGAAAGAAGCTGGCGACGACCGTCAGAAGATGCAGCAGGGCATGATGGAGCTCTATAAGAAGAACAAGGTAAACCCCGCTGCGGGCTGTCTGCCGATCCTGATGCAGATCCCAATCTTCTTCTCCCTCTACAAGGTGATCTTTGTCACGATCGAACTGCGCCACGCACCTTTCTTTGGCCCGTTCCAAGACCTTAGCTCGCCCGATCCAACCTCGATCATGAACCTTTGGGGTCTGCTGCCCTATGCGGCGCCTGAGCCTGGCTCGATGCTGGCGTTGGTGTTCATCGGGATACTGCCGCTTCTATTGGGTATCTCCATGTTCTTGCAGCAGAAATTGAATCCTGCCCCCACTGATCCAACACAGCAGATGATCTTTGCTTGGATGCCTTGGGTCTTCATGTTCATGCTGGGTGGCTTTGCGAGCGGTCTTGTCGTTTACTGGATCGCGAACAACACGATCACCTTTACGCAGCAGTACCTGATCATGCGCAGCCAGGGGTACAAACCTGACCTTTGGGGCAACATCGCGGGCGGCTTCAAACGTACGCCCAAAGATGATGCTGCAAATGCAGACGCCAAGCCCAAGTCGGGCAAGTCGAAAAAGTGATGCAGGTCACCGCGCTCAACCGGCATCCGCTCAAGGCCCATGGCCGCGAGACGGTTGAGCGTGTGACCCTGCGCGCTGGACAGTCCATGCCATACGATCGGCTTTGGGCCGTGGCGCATGATGCCTCCAAAGCCGTGCCCGGCGATTGGGCGCGGTGTTTGAACTTTTCGCGTGGCGCGTCCTCTCCGCAGTTGCAGGCGATTACCGCCGAACTGAATGAAGAGACCGAGATGCTGACCCTGCGGCATCCGGAATGCGGCGAAATTACCTTTCACCCGGACCGCGACAAAACACAGTTCCTCGACTGGGTGCGCCCGCTGGTGGCCGAGGGCCGGGCCACCCCGGCGGACATCCTGCGCCTTGATGGCCGCGGCTATACCGACAGCACTGAGCCGACCCTCTCGCTTAACAGCCTTGCCTCGCACACCGCTGTCGAAGACCTCGCCGGTCGCCCGCTGCAAACCGCCCGCTGGCGCAGCAACATCTGGTTTGACGGTGCCGCCCCTTGGGACGAGTTCGAATGGCTCGGGCGCGACATGAAAATCGGCAGAGCGCGGCTGCATGTGTCCAAACGCATCACCCGCTGCCTTGCCACGACCGTAAACACCGACACCGGCGCGCGCGACGTAGATACGCTTGCCGCGCTTGACCAATTGGGTCACCGAGATTTCGGTGTTACCCTGACCGTCACCGAGGGCGGAGAGATCGCCGTGGGCGACGAACTGGAGCTAATTTGATGCAAGTGAACTACACCATCGCCGAAGAGCCTGACGCACCGAGCGCCGAGAAGGGCCGCCTGCTTTTCGCGGGCGAGACGACCTTCGTTAAAGGTGTCGTGGCGATGGACGGGCTGCCGCCCCCTGACCGGATGGAGGTCTGCTTTGCCGGGCGCTCCAACGTGGGTAAATCGACGTTGATTAACGCACTGACGGGCATGAAGGCGCTCGCGCGGGCCTCGAACACGCCAGGTCGTACGCAGGAGATAAACTTCTTTACGGCGGGCGAAGAGCACTACCTCGTCGACCTTCCCGGCTACGGCTATGCTAATGCCCCCCTGCCCGTGGTCGAAAAATGGCAGCGTTTGCTGAAACAGTACCTGTCGGGCCGTCAAACCCTGCGCCGCGCATTCGTGCTGATCGACGCGCGCCATGGGGTCAAAAAGGTCGACAACGAAATTATGTCGCTGCTCGACAGTTCTGCTGTGACTTTTCAGGTGGTTTTGACCAAGGGCGACAAGGTCAAAGAAGCCGAACGCGCCAAGATCCTTGAACAGGTCAAAGAAGCGTTGAGCAAACACCCCGCCGCCTATCCTGAGATTGTGGTTACGTCTTCGGAAAAGGGCTGGGGCATCCCGACCTTGCGTGCCATCATCGCCACGCTGGTATAACACCTCCGCCGCTATCGGCTTCCCATGGGTCAACAGATGAGAACGCAAGACATGAACCGCGACTGGATCGCCACTGCCCGTACCCTCAGCCAAGCCCTGCCCTTTTTGCAACGCTATGCCGATGCCACCGTGGTCATCAAGCTGGGCGGTCATGCGATGGGCAGCGATGAGGCGATGGATGAATTCGCCCGTGATGTTGCGTTGATGCGGCAGGTGGGTGTGAACCCGGTGATCGTCCATGGCGGCGGACCGATGATCAACAACATGTTGGCGCGGCTCAACATTAAATCTGAATTCGTGAACGGCAAACGTGTCACCGATGCCGCGACCATGGAAGTGGTCGAGATGGTCCTGTCCGGCCTCGTCAATGCGCGGATCGTGCAGGCCATTTCCGAACAAGGCGGCCGCGCCGTGGGTGTCTCGGGCAAGGACAGCGGGCTGATTGTCTGCGAGCCGGAAGACCCGGCGCTTGGCCTTGTGGGCAACCCGACCCAAGTGAACCCGCGCATCCTGCGCGACTTTGCGGACAAGGGCATCATCCCCGTCATCGCGCCGCTTGGTATGGGCCGGGGCGGCGAGACTTATAACATCAACGGCGACACCGCCGCCGGGGCCATCGCGGGCGCGCTGAAGGCCGACCGTTTGCTGCTGCTGACGGACGTGGCCGGCGTCAAGGATGGCGCGGGCGAGGTGGTGACCGACCTGACGGCGAGCCAGATCAACGAGATGATCGCCGACGGCACCATCGCAGGCGGGATGATCCCCAAAGTCCAGACGGCGCTGGATGCGCTCGAAGGGGGCGTGCGTGCTGCGGTAATTCTCGATGGGCGTGCCCCCAATGCTTGCCTGCTAGAACTCTTCACCGAACACGGCGCGGGCAGCATCATTCGCAAAGGCTGAGGCAAAGCCCTTGCCCCCTGCCCCTGCTTCGCGCCTATGATGGGCCGAGCAGTGAAAGGAATGACATGCGCCGCCTGATCCTAATGCGACATGCGAAATCGGACTGGTCCCACGGCACCAGCGATCACGATCGTCCGCTGAACAGACGGGGGCGTGAGGCTGCCGAAGTACTGGGCAATTGGCTGCGGTCCGAAGGGTTGGTGCCTGACGCAGTGCTTTGCTCGACGGCTGCCCGAACACGCGAGACCTGCGCACTTCTGGACCTGCCTGAAAGCAGCGCGGTCGATCATCTCCAACAGCTTTACCTTGCCGAGCCAGAGAAGATCATCGCAACCCTTCGGTTGCGGGCAAGGGGCGATACCGTACTGCTCGTGGCACATAACCCCGGCATCGCCGCAGCCGCAGCGGTGCTGTTGCGGCAGACACCCGATCAAGATGCGTTTGATCGCTATCCATCGGGTGCGACCACGGTGATGGATTTCGATATCGACAATTGGGCTGACCTCGCCCACGGCACCGGTACCCTGCGCGCCTTCACTGTCCCAAAACAACTGGTTTGAAACGCAAACGCCCCGACCAAATGGCCGGGGCGCTTTGTTCGTAATATGGCCGTGACCCGCTTCAGTGACCCAAAATCTGGCTTAGAAACAACTGTGTGCGCGGGCTTTGCGGGTTGTTGAAGAAGGCTTCCGGCTCGTTCTGTTCAACGATTTGACCCTCGTCCATAAAGATCACCCGGTTCGCCACCTGACGGGCAAAGCCCATCTCGTGGGTGACGCAAAGCATGGTCATGCCCTCTTCGGCAAGCTCGATCATGGTGTCCAGCACCTCCTTGATCATCTCAGGGTCGAGCGCCGATGTCGGCTCATCAAACAGCATGATGCGCGGGCGCATGCAGAGCGAACGGGCAATCGCCACGCGTTGCTGCTGACCGCCTGAGAGCTGGCCGGGGTACTTGTTGGCCTGATCGGGGATCTTCACCTTCTCAAGGAAGTGCATCGCGACTTCTTCGGCTTCCTTCTTGGGCGTTTTACGGACCCAGATCGGCGCCAGCGTGCAGTTCTCAAGGATCGTTAGATGCGGGAAGAGGTTGAAGTGCTGGAAGCACATGCCGACCTCTGAGCGGATCTTGTCGATGTTCTTGAGGTCCGAGCTGAGCAGCGTGCCGTCAACCTCAATGCTGCCCTTCTGATGCTCTTCCAATGCGTTTATGCAGCGGATCAGCGTCGATTTACCCGAGCCCGAAGGCCCGCAAATCACGATACGCTCGCCGCGGTGCACGGTCAGGTCGATGTCGCGCAGCACGTGAAACGCGCCGTACCACTTGTTCATATTGTCGATACGGATCGCGACTTCGTCGGATACTTTCATTTGTGCGGTCTCAGCCATGCGAGAACCCTCCCTTAACGATGGTCAGTCGCAAGACGGCGTTCCAGCCACTGCGAATATTGTGAAATGCCGTAGCAAACGATGAAGAACAGCAACGAGGCGAACATGAAGAGTTCCCAGTAAACGCCGTTCCAATCAGTCGAAGCAAGGATCGGGCCGCGGATCATGCCGATGATATCAAACAGCGAGATGACCGAGACTAGCGTGGTGTCCTTGAACAGACCCACGGCAATGTTGACGATACCCGGGATCGAGATCTTCATCGCTTGCGGCAGGATGATCAACCGCATCGCCTGCGCATAGTCGAGCCCGAGGCTGTCTGCGGCCTCATACTGGCCCTTCGGCAGTGCGGCGAGGCCCCCCCGGATCACCTCGGCGATATAGGCCGAAGAGAACATGGTGATCATGATGACCACGCGGATGAAGAGATCGACCCCCGAACCCGGCGGGAAGAAATAGGCCAGCATCACGTTCGCCACGAAAAGCAGAGTGATCAGCGGCACGCCCCGTACGAATTCAATAAAGACCACGCAGATGCCTTTGACGATCGGCAGATGCGACTGACGCCCAAGTGCCAGCGCGACGCCGATGGGCAGCGAGAGCGACACACAGGTGATACCCAGCATCATGTTGAGCATGAAACCACCCAGATCACGGCTTGGGATCGCCTCAAGCAGCGGCGACGCGGGGCGCAGCGCTTCCCCTATAAAGCCACCGATATACCAGACGATCACCGCAGCCACGATGCCGCCGGCCAAGGCCATGGCAAAGCTTTTGTGCACCAAACGGCTGTAGGCGACATAGCCCGCAATCACACCCAGCAGAGCAAAGATCGGCCCCCAGATCGGGCCGCCCCAGATCAGCCAGAAGGCAAGGAACGGGTAGAGGCCTGTAAAGAACAGGAGCTTGCGCGGCAGGTCTATAAAGAGCACGGGTGCAATAGCGATGAACAGCAGCACCAGTGCGAGGGTCGGGCGCCAGTATTGATCGCTTGGGTATTTGAAGCCAAAAAGCAGCTGATGCCAGCGTTCACTAATGACCGAGAAACAAGCCCCCGATGCGCCGTCGAGTATCTCACGACACTCCGAAAGGCTGCTGGCTGACCAAACCCCGTTGAGCAACCAGGGCAAAGAGCCCGACAGCAGCAGATACAGGAAATAAAGCGCCACCACCGTCAGCAGGGCGTTTGCCCATGTGGGGAAGAGGTTGTCTTTGACCCATTTCAGCGGGCCGCCAACCTTGTCCGGCGGGGCCGATTGCGGCAGCGAGGATTCGCGCACGAAGGCGATGGATTCAGCATGTGTATCTGACATGGCTTAACGCTCCTTCAGCTTCGTTGCATTGTTGTAGACGTTCATCACCATGGAGATGCCCAGCGAAATTACGAGATAGAACAGCATCAAAAGCACGACACATTCGATCGCCCGCCCGGTCTGGTTCAGGGTGATCCCGCCCAGCGTTGCGGTGATGTCAGCATAGCCCACGAGGATCGCCAGCGATGAGTTCTTGGTGATGTTAAGATAGTTAGAGATCAGCGGCGGGATGATCACGCGCAGTGCCTGCGGCAACACCACAAGGTTCATCACCCGGCCCGGACGCAGACCAAGGGCCGCGGCGGCTTCGGATTGGCCGCGGCTAACTGCCTGAATGCCCGCGCGGACGTTCTCGGCGATAAAGGCACCGGTGTAGATTGACAGGGCGAACCACAGCGCGATCAGCGGGGCACCGATCTGGATACCACCTTGGAAGTTGAACCCTTTCAGCGCCGGGTAGTCCAAACCAATGGGCATGCCCATGATAAAGAACACGACAATCGTTGGCAGCAACAGGATCGCAACCGACGGCCAAAGCATCGGCAGCAAACGCCCGGTGTCATAAAGCAGCTTGGTCGCATAGCGGCGATAGGCAAAAACGCCGATGATCGAGGCGATAAACGTCGCGACCACAAACATTGATCCCGCCCCCCAAACCGGCCCCGGGATATAAACCCCGCGGTTGGTAAAAGCGAAAGAGCCGAGCATCATGCTCGACGCGGGATCGTCGCCCCGGAAAGCCGAAGGCGCAGGCATCGCGGCAGTCATGATCGTATAGATGATCAGAATCCAGATCAGCACCGGGATGTTGCGAAATATCTCGACGTAGCCCGCCATCAACTTGCGGACGAGCCAGTTGTTCGAGAGACGTAGAACCCCGGCGACCACGCCAAAGAGCGTAGCAGTCAGACAGGCGAGAAACGACACCAGCAGCGTGTTGATGATACCAACCCAAGCCGCCTGAAGGTTCGACGACTGGCTGGTGTAGGGGATCAACGTTTGGTTAATGTCATAGCCCGCAGGGTTACCGAGGAACTGGAATGAGATGTTTAACCCCGCAGCGCGCAGGTTCGCGGCAAGGTTAGAGCCCAGATACCAGATCGCCGTGACCAGCAGCACAAGTGCGATAACCTGAAAGGTAATCGACCGATAGCGGGTGTCGCTCAACAGCATAGATGGCCGGAACGACGCCTTGGGAGGGTCGGAGAATGTCGTCATGTATGTATCCCTGTGTTCCGGCTTGTTTTTTATTGGTGCATTTAGCGCACCTTGGCCGAATCGTTTTTGGTCGTTGATCGTTTGGTCGATCGTGGGTTTTTATTGTCTTCTTAGCGCGTTGTTTTTCGTCTTGGGGCAACTTGCATCAACTAACGTCAGGTTACCCGGCTCGGAGGCGCAAGGGGCGCAGGAATTCCTGCGCCCCCTGACAACTTAATTAGCGTACTGGCGGTGCGTAAAGCAGGCCACCGTCTGTCCACTGAGCGTTCAGCCCGCGTGCCAGACCGATGGGTGTCTCTTCGCCGATGTTCTTGGCAAAGATTTCACCGTAGTTGCCCTCGGCCATGATCGCGCGCTTGGCCCACTCATTGTCGAGACCAATCATCTCACCCAACGTGCCCTCGGTGCCCAAAAGGCGGGCAATCTCGGGATTGTTGGTGTTGCCGGTCATCTCTTCGATGTTGGCAGAGGTGATGCCCAGCTCTTCGGCTGCGATCAGCGCGTTCAGCACCCAGCGGGTAATATCGCCCCATTCGTTGTCGCCGTGACGGACCAGAGGGCCGAGCGGCTCTTTCGAGATGATCTCGGGCAGCAGGATGTGGTCGCCGGGGGTTTCAAAGGTCGCGCGTGTCGCGGCCAGACCGGAGGCGTCCGTGGTGTAGGTATCGCAAGCACCGGCAAGGTACTGCTGCTGGCCTTCGGCGTTGGTTTCAACCGGAACGGGCTCATAGCTGATGTTGTTCTTGCGGAAGAAGTCCGCGAGGTTCAGCTCGGTTGTGGTGCCGGTTTGGATGCAAACGGTCGCGCCGTCGAGGTCCTTGGCCGAAGAAACGCCAAGCGCTTTGGGGACCATGAAGCCCTGACCATCGTAGTAGTTCACGCCGATGAAATCGAATTTCAGGTCGGTGTCACGGCTGAAGGTCCATGTGGTGTTCCGTGCGAGGAAGTCGATCTCGCCCGAGGCCAGCGCGGTGAAGCGGGTCTTGCCGGTTGTTGGAACGAATTCCACGGCGTTTTTGTCGCCCAGAACGGCTGCGGCAACGGCACGGCACACGGCCACGTCGAAACCTTCCCATTCGCCATTGGCGTTCGGCGCGGCAAAGCCAGCAAGGCCTGTGGTCACGCCACAGTTCAGCTTGCCACGGGCTTTAACGTCGTCGAGCGTGGCAGCGCCAGCAGCACCGGCCGCAAGGCCAGCAACGGTCAGCGCGCCAAAAATTACGGTTTTTTTCATTTTTACCTCTTCCTGATAGTCCGCCACGTTCACTGGCGGTTAATCCGAC